>Ga0182014_10003081_pt1 | contig 20383 bp, 13 predicted proteins | sample 612S2DmetaG_FD_120489 | JGI IMG/M metagenome (GOLD analysis project Ga0182014, IMG submission 120489) | Permafrost microbial communities from Stordalen Mire, Sweden - 612S2D metaG | ecosystem: Environmental > Terrestrial > Soil > Wetlands > Permafrost | place: Sweden: Stordalen | collected... | reverse complement strand
GCTTAGCTATAGACCCTTGCTCGCCCTCCCAGACTCACCTCGCGGTTGTCTGAGTGACTACGCTTGAGCCCCGGACGCTGCACCAACCGGAAAAACTTCAGAACGTGTCAAAGAACGATTATGGTTTTACCACGCTCAGTTTTTACGTCAACGGAATTCATGCATCTGTAACTGCTTATTCATCAATCGAGTGCAGCTCATGCACAGGCGGGTGACTCGGAAATGGTGCAATCAGCGGCGCGCGACTGCGAAATCCCCAGCATCCATGCGGCTTTTCGCGGATTTTCCCCGTCGAGCTTCTGCTTTCATCCGAAATGCAGATTCGACTGTGACTGTGCAAATCGATGCTTCACCCGCATGGATACTGATGTTTCCGCATGCGAGACGCTGTTCTCATCCGAATACTTCCGTCCTACAGTCGCTTTCTTTACAATGCCACGGTGGATGGATAGGTGGTTGGAGGCTTTCTTGTGATGCGAAACCTGCGTTTACCAGCGGTCATGTGTCTCCTGGCTGTTCTTGCAGCGCCGCAAGTCTCCCCTGCGCAAAGCGCTGAAGAGAAGACGGCGAAGTACTTTGAATCGGTGCGGCATCAGCCGGGATTACTGCTGGCATTTCTGCAGCAGATGCCCAAGGGCGGCGACCTGCATGTCCACCTGAGTGGCGCGATTTATGCGGAGAGCTTTATCGATTGGGCATCGGAGGACGCTCTCTGCGTGGACCGCAGCACTTCGAAGCTGATTCGCGCGGCATGCGATTCTTGCGAACCCTACAAGAACAAGCCCTCGGTGCGGTGCGCCTATCAGGACCACATTCTCCACGACCAGCTGATCGACGCGTGGTCGATGCGCAACTGGCATCCTGCGGAGGAGTCTGGGCACGATCATTTCTTTGCAACGTTCGAGAAGTTTGGTCCGGCGATGGAGAACCACGTTGGCGACGCGTTCGCCGAAGTCGCATCGCGGGCGGCGGCTGATCATCTGCAATATGTGGAGGTGATGCACACGGCTGACGGGGCGAAGGCGGCCATGCTGGGCGACAAGATTGGGTGGGATGATGACTTCGGCAAACTCCGCGACGAATTGCTCGCGGGCGGGATGGCCGATGTGGTGGCGTCGGTGCGCGGCCAACTTGATTCCGATGAAGCCCGTCAGAAAGAAGTGCTGCATTGCGGGACCGAGCGGGCTGCTCCGGGATGCGAGGTCACGATCCGCTATTTGTACCAGGTGCTGCGGGGGTTGCCGCGGGAGCAGGTTTTTGCGCAGATCCTGCTGGGCTTCGAGTTGACTAAGGCCGATGCGCGGTTTGTCGGCTTCAACCTGGTGATGCCGGAAGACTATTACGTGCCGATGCACGACTTTGATCTGCATATGCGGATCATTGAGGCGTTGCGCAAGTTCTATCCGGCTACGCATGTGTCGCTGCATGCCGACGAACTGGCGATGGGACTGGTTCCACCGGAGGGATTGCGGTTTCACATTCGCGAATCGATTGAGCGCGGCGGAGCGGAGCGGATTGGGCATGGCGTGGCCGTCATGAGCGAAGACGATCCGATTGGGTTGCTGCGGGAGATGGCGAAAAAGAATGTGCTGGTCGAGATTTGCCTGACTTCGAATGATGTGATTCTGGGCATCAGCGGCGATCGGCATCCGCTGCCGGCGTATATGAAATACGGAGTACCGGTGGCGCTCGCTACCGACGATCTGGGTGTCGCACGCAGCGATATGACGCATGAATATCTGCGGGCGGCCGAAACTTATGGCTTGTCTTATGGCGATTTGAAGCGCATGGCGCGCGCTAGCCTGGAACACAGTTTTATTCCTGGTGATAGTCTGTGGAGCGACGGGCGCGCGTTGCGGCTTGCTATAGCTTGCGCCGACGACAAAGCATTGAGCGGCCGCGTTTCTGGAAAATGTGAGAAGTGGTTGGCGGCGAATCAGCGCGCTCGCTTGCAGTGGCAATTGGAGCGAGCTTTTGCCGAGTTTGAGAAGAGGTTCTAGAGCGCTACCGGACTTTGCCCGGCTGGGCGGACGAATGCGTCCGCCCCTACGTGATTTGTTATGACATCAGACCTGTTTACTCGCGCTGAATCCGCGGCGGCGTTTGTGCTTTCGCAGGCTGCGCTGCGTCCGCAGATCGGGCTTGTCCTTGGCTCTGGACTGGGATCTTTTGCCGACGAGCTCACCGATGCCGTCCGCATTCCTTATGCTGACATTCCGACGTTTCCGCGCTCGACGGCGGTTGGTCATGCCGGACAGTTGGTGATTGGGAAGTCGGGCGATGTTCCGGTTGCGGTGATGCAGGGACGGGTACATCTGTATGAAGGTTATTCGGCGGCTGAGGTCGCTTTTCCTACGCGCGTGTTGGGGCGAGCCGGCGTACACGCTTTGATCCTCACCAACGCGGCAGGCGGCATTAACGTCGAGTACGGACAGGGCGCACTGGTTATCCTGCGCGACCACATCAATCTTCAAGGGCAGAATCCGCTGACGGGCGCGAATGACGAACGCTTTGGGCCGCGCTTTCCCGACATGAGTTACACCTACGCCAAGCGCTATCGCGAGATCGCGCTGGAGGAAGCGAAGAAGCTTTCGATTCCGCCGCGCGAGGGAGTGTATGCGGCGTTCGCTGGCCCCAGCTACGAGACGCCGGCGGAGATTCGCTACTTGCGGACGATTGGCGCCGATCTGATCGGGATGTCAACCGTCCCGGAGGCGATAGTTGCGCGGCATATGGGGATGAACGTTTTGGCAATTTCTTGCGTGACGAACATGGCGGCGGGGACGGTGGACAAGCCGCTGGTCCACGAAGAAGTGCTGGACGTGGGACGGCGGGTGATGGGGCAATTTATTGCGCTGCTGCGGGCGGTGCTGCCGCGGATTGCAGAAGAGTTGCAGACGTCGGGGTGAAGTTCGCCTTGCGACAAAAAAGAGACGCGGCAAGCCGCATCTTAGGGAAACTCTGATTAAGTCCTCGCGGGCGAGAGACGATGCGCTGCAAGCGCGACCCTCAAAGGCTAAAGCCGCTTGTGTAGCGGGGTCGTAGCGGCATGGCTGAAGCCATGCCGTTTCAAGGCTCTCGATTAAACGACCTAATCAGAGGTTTCTTAGAAGGTTACCTTCAAAGCCAGTTGAAGCACTCTTGGGCCACCGCCGCCGAGGCCGGGATTGGTCTGGGCTACGTCGGGGGTCTGTGTAAGCTCACCGCCGGAGTTACCCGGGTCGATAACGTGGTTGGGCTGTGCGAAGTTCGGATGGTTCAGGATGTTGAAGAACTCGGCACGCAGCTGCAGTCCTAACCGTTCCGTAACCTGGGTGTTCTTGGTGAAGGAGAAGTCAAGGTTCTTGTAACCCGGGCCGTAAATGGAGTTACGTCCGAGGTCTCCAAAGGTGCCGTCGGCTGGTTGTGCAAAGGCATTCAGGTTTAAATAACCAGTTGCGGGGCTCCAGTTATGGACAATTGGATTGACTCCCGGAACCAAGTCGGGCCGCTGGTTGAAGTAGTAGCGTCCGCTGTTATCGTTGGCGGTTACGATCGGGATCGGGCGGCCGCTTTGCAGGCTGGCAATCCAGTTCAACTGCCAACCCGAGCCAAACTTTCCGAGGGCGTGCCACGAGGGCAGATCGTAATTGATTGCCGCTGTAAAACGTTGTCGCGTATCGAAGCTGGAAGGCCCGTGCTCCGCTTTCAGATTGCCGGGGTCCTGGGGAAAAGCTACGGCAGGGGCAAAGTCGATGCCGTCGGAGGCATCGTCGAGCGACTTGGACCAGTTATAACTGGCAAAGCCAGAGATGCGATGCGCGTTCTGAATTCTCAAGGTCGTCTGCAATGCGCTGTAAGTGGACGAACTGATCGGTGTCAACAAGTCGATGGCATTAAAATTCGGGTTGGGACGGGTGTCAGTAGCATCAGGTTCGTTGGCGTCGGTTAGACGCACTAACTTGGTCCCCTTGCTGCCGACATAGCCGATTTCTACCGACGAGTTGTCGGCCAGCTTTTGCTGCACGTTCAAGTTAAAGTTCTGAGTGTAGGGACTGTGAAACTTATGAGGAGTCCCAAAAATGTCGTAGGGGCCGCTGGTGGCCACGGTCAGGATGGGATCGGTCGTATCGGTGCCGTTGAAGGCGGCCGAGTTGAAGTCCATGGGCAGCACAGCCTGGGGCCCGATCGGATTCGTCGCCACTCCGGCTGAGGTGGTGAAATTCGCGATGAGCAAATCCTGGGGTACATAGTCGTAGAAAATGCCGTAGCCGCCGCGGACTACGGTGTTCTTGAGAGCGTTCCAGGCGAAGCCCACGCGTGGACCGAAGTCATGCAGATCCCGCTCGTAGAGGCCATTCAAGCCGTGCGTGCCCACCATGGCCAGGGTTCCATCGGGCGCATAGTTGGAGAGCAGGTTGTTCTTTTCGCTCAGCGGGCCGAAGTACTCCCAACGCAGTCCGGCATTCAAAGTGAAGGTTGGCGCAAGACGGTAATCGTCCTGAGCGAAGAAGCTGAAGCCTTTGTTGTACGTGGTCCGCTGGGTGTTCCCGGTATCGACAGAAACGAAACTGCAGCAGAAATTCGTGTCCTGAGATCCTCCGGTGTAGAAATCCGCGAGAGAATCGACGACGGGATCGTATTGCGGGTTGGGGTTCCCGTTGATGGTGCACGCGATCAAGCAAACCCCCGCTGTGAACTGATAAATGCCGCGCTCCAGATTGTCATTAAAGTTGTTCACAGCTGCACGGCGGAACTCGCCGCCGAACTTGATGGTGTGTTTACCTTGCAGCCAAGTGAAGTTATCGAGGATCTGGTACGTCTGGCTGGTGCGGCCGCGGGGAACGCTGTAGCCAATCGCGCCCAGGTTTTCAATCCCGGTAAAGTCGAACTCGGGAAGGCCAAGCTTGCCGGTGCCGAAGTCAAGGCCGTTAGCCACTGGATCCCAGTTTGCGTTCAGCGAACTAAATGAGGTGCGATAGCGGCTGTAGCCAAAGCGAACTTCGTCAATTTTCGAAGGAGAAAGGGTGGAGAGCCAACTGACAGAGAGTATCTGAACCCGGGTTGGCGAGGTTTGCGAGAAGGCGGCCAGGCGCGATCCTGTGCCATATCCGCCGGGGGAGCCCAAAGGAAAGACCTGGTAGTTTCGAGCAAAAGCATAGCGGCCAGTAAGAAGGTCGTGACTGGAAATACTGTGATCCACTTTGACAATCAAGTTATCGCCACTGTTCCGGTCACTCGCCGAGGTGGCTAAAGTATTCGTGTCGCTCTGCGGATAAAAGGCCATGATGGCATCGAGGCCAGGGTTGATCACGCCGCCGTTGAGGCCTTGCGCAATCGAACGCGCCGCGGCGATCTGGGTTCGCGTGGGGACGAGTAGCAGAAAGTCCGATCCCACCCTTTCACGCTGCCCTTCGTAAGCGCCGAAGAAAAAAGTCTTGTCTTTGACGATAGGACCGCCCAAGGCGCCGCCGAAGTTGTTGTTCTGGAATACCGATTTCCGCGATTCCGTATTGAAGTAATTACGCGCGTCCAGGCCGCTGTTGCGCAGGAAATCGAAAGCGGAGCCATGCAGTTTGTTCGTCCCGGAACGAGTGACGATGTTGACCACCGAGCCGCTGTTTCGACCGTATTCGGCGCCGAACTGCGACTCCAGGTTGAATTCCTCGATGGCTTCAACCGGCAGCAGGGCAGCGGGCGCGCCGCCGATGCCGGCCTGGTTCAGCGCCGAGTTATTAAAGTAGGGATCGTTGTCGTCGGTACCATCGAGCGTGTAGTTGTTGGAACGGTCGCGATTGCCGTTGATGTTGAACTGGCCGAACCCTCCTTGCGTGCCCGCGACTCCCGAGGGGTCAACCGTGGTGCCCGGAGTGAGTGCCACGAGCTTGCCAAAATCGCGTCCGTTCAGCGGGAGCTCGTTCACCAGTCGCCGCTCTACCACCTCGCCGAGGACATCACGCGTCGCCTCCACCACTGGCGCTTCCGCCGTCACGGTCAACTGCTCCTGCCGTTGCTGCACCTTGGTCAAGTCGAAATTTGCGGACGTGTCCAGCCCGATGTTGACCTGGACGTTCTGCGCGCTCGGGGAAAGGCCGGTCGATTCCGCTCTTACCGTGTATTCGCCGGCGGGCAGTTCGGCGAGGACATAGGCTCCGTCATCGCCGGTGGTGGCTTCGCGTTGCAGGCCGGTGGCGATGTTTTTGGCGGTGACCTTCGCTCCGGCGATTACGCTGCCGGTGGGGTCGGTGACGGTGCCGCGGATGGATCCGCGAAAGCTCTGCGCCCACGCGGACGCGGTGATCAACAACAGGGCTGCTACGCCGATTTTCAGGATCAAGATTGCCGGTGTCCGATGACTCGCGTTGCTTTTATGCATGATTGCTTCCTTGGGTAAATGCTTGTTCGTTGTCGTTTTTCGAAGTCTTGTTTCGCACCCGCGCTCTCCGGAGTTGGTTCAATCAACCCCCTTCGACTCGGGAGACACGTCCCTCAGCGGCTAAAGCCGATGCTGAAAACGAGCCACTGATCGCAGCGGTGAACCGCTGCGCCACCCAAAATCAAATGCACAATTGAGTTTTTCCGCAGGCGGTGAAGCCGAGCCCTTCCCAAAACCAATTTGTGAAGCATACTCTACTCAATTCTTCTTGCGCGGAATGAACACCGGTTGCGGCGGATCTATTTTGTAGGCCGCCGCGAAGCTCGACTGGTTGAGGGCAAAGCTGGCTCGTCCGCGCGAATCGATGAACAGCAACGGCTGTTTGAGCGGCACGTCGCTGAACGTCCTGACGAACGGCATCTCGACCTCGCGGCCCGCGATCGTCACCTTCAACTTGTCCCCGCGCTGATAGCCCAGGTTCAGAAAATCGTCGGCACTGATGTTCGTGATCAGGTTGCCAAACGGACCATCGAGGGCGATTACTTCCCCGGTCAGACCTTTGTCGTCCACGGTTGCGGGCTTCAAATCCAGCCGGACCAGTTCCTTGACTTCAGGGCCGACCTGGGTCCAATCGTCGCCGCGCGCTACGTGAGCGCCCACGGGAGAGAAAATGTCGCGGCCGTGGAAGGTGGAGGAAATTTTGGCGCCGACCATCCAATCGGGGTTAGTGACCTCGCGAATGGCTGCGATGCCATCGCGGTCTTCGACCATGGTCATCAGGCCGTTGTCGGGCAGGACGAAGAACTGTCCGCGCTTCGATTTCACTACGACTGCCTTGCGCGAGCTGCCCACGCCGGGATCGATGACCACCACAAATACCGTTCCGGGCGGGAAGTAGGGGGTGGCGCCAAAGAGGAAGCGTGCGCCGTCTCGAATGGAAAAGGCGTTCACCTGATGAGTGAGATCGACAATGCGGAGATTGGGCGCGATGCCGTACATGACGCCCTTGCAGAGCGCCACCGAATCGTCGACGACGCCGAAATCGGTCATGAAGACGACGGTGGGCGGCGGCTGAACGGCAGACGACTGCTGCGCCGGAAGAGGGCTCGCGGCCAGAAGTAAAAAGGCAAACCATAGACATAATGTTCGCCTCGATTTTCCTGCTGGGGTCAATGTCATACTCATGAAGCAACAACCCTCCGAAAAGACTACTATTTTACTTGGGATTTAGAAAAACGCAAATCGATGGGATATTCCGGTAGTGGCGCAGTTTGCGAAACCGTTCACCACCAAGGCCACGAAGGCACACGAGGGAAAGAGACCGAAGGCCTTAGCGATACTTGGCATCCTTGGTGGTTCAGCACTTGTTGCCTGCATCGCGAAACTGAGCCACTACCGATACGCCGACAGCCGGGTCACGAGTCACTGGGCACGAGTCACCGGGCATGGCGCCGCTGGTTCGGTCGAGCTTATGATTGTAGCCGTCCGGGAGACGGAACCGGAGGTCACTTCGCGCAGATGTTGTTCACGATTTGACGACGGTAAAGGGAAAACGATGCGTCCCCGTCTTGCTTCGGGCATCTATAATCGGGGCGGCAACCGATCTGCCGGCTATGAATTTTAATCTAGAGGAGAGGTACCGATGTCCAACGTCATTCCTGAAAAATACGCCGATCTTTTCCAGAAGCGCGCTTTTGCCAGTCTGGGCACGCTCATGCCCGACGGACGGCCGCAGGTCACTCCGGTGTGGTGCGACTTCGATGGGCAGCACGTCATCTTCAACTCGGCACGCGGGCGGCAGAAGGATCGCAACGTGCGGCGCGATCCGCGGGTTGCCCTCGCGGTTGTCGATCCCGACAATCCTTATCGCTATCTGGAGATCCGCGGCACCGTGGTTGAGATTACCGAAGAGGGCGCCGCGCAGCACATCGACAAGATGGCGAAGAAGTACATGGGAGTGGATAAGTATCCGTACTCGCAGCCGGGAGAGGTTCGCGTGCTTTACAAGATCCGGCCGGAGCACACGACGGTGATGGGCTAGACGGGCTGCGCAGCGGCATCGCTGAGGAACTCTGATCAAGTGTCAGCAGAGAGCATGAACCACAGGGTACACAGGGGTGCACGGAGGACCCCAGGGACTTAATCAGAACCTCACTCAGGCGGTGCCCTGATACGACTCCGTCTCCATCTTTTAGAGGGCGCCTAAGGGCCGCGGGCGGGGGCGCCCGCGCCACACGATCCATCCCTTTCCCGGATAACCTTTCCTTTGAAAATGAGTCCAACTGACAATGGAACTTCGGAGGATTCTTTTCCGTATTAGAAGACAATCGAGGTCGTTGTCTGTTTTCGGGAGGAGAGGTTTATGGAAGTCGGAAAGAGCGGCTGCGATGGTTTGCACGCTATCGATGCTCAAGCCAATAGCATTTCGGCGCAGCAGGTGGTGAAGGCGGCGCACGAAGAACTCCTCCAACTCATGCGGCAGCGCGCCGAGGTGATGAAGCGCATTGGCACGGTGAAGCAGACGATCGCGGGATTGGCGAATCTTTTCGGCGACCAGGTGCTGGGCGACGATTTGCTGGAACTGATCGATCGCAAGCCGAATGGCCGTCAACCCGGCTTCACCAAGGCGTGTCGAAGAGTACTGATGGAGGTGCGGCGTCCGCTGGGGGCTCGCGAGGTTTGCATGGAGCTGGAACGATATGCCCCGGCAATCCTGGCGCGGCACAAGGACCCGCTGGCGTCGGTCACAACGGTTCTGAATCGTCTGGTGGATTATGGCGAGGCGCGCAGCCTGAGCAATGAGCGGGGGCGGCGCGTCTGGGAGTGGATCAGCGAGAGCGAGACGCCGGCGGAGGAGATGGCCTCGAGAAAGACGGCCTGAGGAACGGTGTCTTTTGTTGGGCAGAGGGATGTAACGTGTGGGAGGCCGATGGTGAAATGACGATTTATCGCCAACTATCGTACTACTCTTTGCTCAGAGTCCCAGTCCGGTCGTCTGCGACGCCTTGCAAGGTTGCGGCTAATTTTTGTGGTGTTGCAGCCATGATCGCGCAATCGGACCATGCAGTCGGCTGCTCAAGAATTTCGCTGAAGTAGAGGATTCTGTCAGCGCCGGGTTGGAAGAGTTGCTCCGAAAGCTGACCGGAGTTCGCTTTTTGAACCTCGTCCACGACTTGCTTTGTGTAGTAAAAATCTCTCAAGTTTAGTGGCGCGCCTTTTAATACTTTCACGAGATCGTAGTCGGCGACCGTGAACCTGTCGTCGTGCTGGTTTATGTTCTTGAACCGTACGACTTCAACAAAATCGCTGTCACGACCCAAGATGTGTGCCATCCGCGTGTCACATGGAATCTTTCGGCCCACCTCTCCAGCCTGTTTGTCCGCGTCTTCTTTGAGCACTTGGGCAGCCGTCGGGAGGAACTCCTCGGGGGTGCGACAGTCGTAAAATCGCGTGATGCACCCCAAGTCGAACCCGAGTGCTCGCTCAAATTCCTCTCGACTTGCCTGCCATGTGAAATGAGCGAAAATCGCGCCGCTGCAGCCGGTGCACGCGGCTGGCTCCGAGACAAGCAAATTAGGGTGCCGATAAACCTGAGGACGATTCACCCACCGGCGAAAATTGCCGACTGTCTCAGCCTCAACAATGAAGTTGGACAAAAAACCACCCTCAACATAGGACTTGTGAGCGATGTAGGACATTGGACCGAACGAGGCCGATATTCTGCGAAGTCTTCCGCTCTCAACGCTCAGGCCCACTGTGAAATCGTTGATTCGCAACCCGAAGAATCGAAGTCCATTCACCAGATAGTACGTAGGACGTTCGCTCCACGGACGGTAAGTGTAGGCGCTCCAGAGCGATTCCCACTCGGTCAACTCAATCGAAAACGCACAATGCTCATCTGAACACGGACCGTCGCCCACTACGTAATGAGAATAGTCACTGCGCAGTTTCAACACCCTTGCAGCGGGCGTCTCTTCGACGCGAAGGGTTTTCAATTGAGCCAAGAGATGCTCGACCCGCCACCGGAAGACTTGTGCGTAGACGTGGATGCCGATGACCATTAGGAGCAACAAGACGAGTAGCCATACCGCAATCATCCGTGCTCGGTGCATGGGTCGAAGTATAGTCTCCAGTAGGTAGAGACACCGCTACCGCACGGAATGGTTCACAGGTTGTTGATGTGAGCAGGCGACTTCACAGCTTACCCAGTCCCGAACGAATACCGCTTCGTTTCCCAAATAGCCGGACAGCTTGTAGCACGCCTCAGCGGCTCGACGCGCGATCGTCTCGGCCGATTTTTCAGTACTTTCGTAACTCTCAATGGGGCCATTGAAGGCGGTATTCTAGGGGTGTTTCTCCCCTGTTTTTAGCCGAATTCATATTCAGGGTGTCGTGCGGCTTAGCACCACGAGGGCGATTGTAATGGCGACAATGTTTGGCCGGTTCGAGATTCAGAGTGAGCTTTCCAAGTCTGACACCGCCTTGATTTATAAGGCGATGGACACGGAAACCAACCAGGTTGTGGCGCTCAAGACGCAGAGTCTGGAGCCGCTGGGCGACCGCTCGGAAGCGTTTGTGGAGACGCTGATTGCCGAAGGCGAAAGCACGCGCGATCTCGCCGGGCAGAACATCGTGCTGCTCTATGGAGCGGGCGAGATCGAAGGGCAGTTCTGCGCCGCGATGGAGTACATACAGGGCAACAGCGTGGCCACCATGTTGGCGCGCAAAGAAGGCTTCTCCATCTGGGATTTGCTCGACATTACGCGCCAGGTTTGCGCCGGGTTGGAGCAGGCTGCCGCGAAGGGCGTCGCGCACTGTTCGCTGGAGCCCGCCAAGATCATGGTGCAGTGGGACGGGATGGTCAAAATTCTCGGCTACGGCATCTCCAACATGAGCCTCATCCAGGCGGAATCGGGTAACGGCTTGGGACGGCTGATGCCTTACTGTGCTCCCGAACAGATCCGCGGAGAAGCTATCGATCTGCGGTCGAACCTGTTTACGTTGGGCGCGATCCTCTACGAGATGGTGGTTGGGCGGAGGGCATTCGATGCTGAGGATCCAGTTGCGCTGCTCAGCCAGATCGAGAATGAGATGCCCGCCAGCCCGTCTTCGGTGAATGGCAAGATACATCCGGCGGTGAGCGCGCTGATTATGAAGGCGCTGGCGAAGGATCCGGCGGAACGCTACCAGAGCGCACGCGAACTGGTGGACGATCTGGAGAAGTGCAAGGAAAGCGGCAAGAAGGCGACGGATTCCAAGAAAACGGCGGCGGCGCCGAAGGTTGCTGTCAGTCCCGAAGCGCGCGCGGCGGCGGCCAGTAAGTTTGTTTCGGCAGAGTCTAGTGCGGTGAAGCCCCAGGCTCCCGCCGCACCGGTTCCATCGGTTTCACCCAAACCTGTTGCTCGCGTTGCTCCGCCAATCGTTGCGCCGGTGCCGCCGAAGGTGAATCTGCCAGCTGTCGGAACCAGGGCCGCGGTGGCCGCTGCCGGCGTGATGACCGGAGGGAGCGCCGCGCGCACATCCAATGCGAAGCCGGCTGCGGACCCTGATTTCAGATCTGATTTGAAATTCGATTCGAAGTCTGGCGCGCCAGTCCTTGGCGAATTTGACGTCAGTGCTCCCGATGCCCAAGCTGCGCCCAGTCCGGTCCTTTCGGCGGCGGTGGCAGAGCCAGAGCGCGAGCAGCATTCGCCGCGTGTGGCCGTGGATCCAATGATGGCGGAAGCGGCGGCGGACTCATCCAGCACGAGCTTTTCCGACATGGCGGAGATGCCTCCGCTCCAGGAACCGGTTTTCGCGCCGTCAATTCCGGAGCCGGCTGAAGCGCCGGGTCCCGTCGCGCAGAGCCAAGCGCGGAAGGAAGAGAAACCGAGAATTCAGCCGCGGGAAGTCGCGGAGAAGGCAATCAAGGAAATCTCTACCGTTCCGCCGCGGCTGATGATCTATTCAATTCTGGGCGCGGTGGGATTGATCCTCGTAATTGTGATTGTGCTGTTTTTTCATGTGCGCTCGGAAGACGATGGCTCCACGGCCGCTCCGCGACCGACGAAAGCCGTAAGCAAAACTTCAACCCAGCCGGTTGCTCAGACTCCGGCTCAGCAAGTCGAGACACCCGCTGCACCGGTTGCGCCCTTTGAGGAAGCTCAACCCAGCGTTTCGGTGCGGCAAGTCGAAAAGCGCAGCGCGAAAAATGGTCGACGGGCGCCTGCTCCGGCACCGGCTCCGGCGCCGGCCGTGACTCCGGGCCAAGCGCTGATCGATTCGAGTCCACAGGGCGCGCAGTTTCAGGTCGATGGGAAAAGCGATCCGTCGTGGGTTACGCCGTTTAGCTTGATCGGCCTAAGCCCCGGGAAACACATCATATCTGTAAGCAAGACCGGCTATTCGTCCGAGATACGGTCGGTCGAGGTGGCGGCCGGCAGCAAAACTTCTCTGACGCTTCATTTGTCGCCGATGAATGCGCTGGTGGTGGTCGGAAGCACGCCGCCCGGCGCCGAGATCGTCATCGACGGCAAAACGACCGGACGAGTGACTCCGTCGCAGTTCGCCGTCGAAAAAGGCAGCCATACTGTGCTGTTGCGTAAGCAGGGGTATCTCGAGGAGACGGTCACCGCCGATCTCGGTCCGGCGCAGAATTTCCAGTACTCGCCGGCACTCAGAGCGCTGGGCAATACGGAGGACATAAAGACCGTCGGCAAGTTCAACAAGCTGTTTGGACGCGGCGGAGACAGCACGGCGGGCATGGGTTCCATCAGCATTCACACCCAGCCCAAGGGCGCACAGATTGCGATCAACCAGCGGGTGCTCGACAAGATGTCGCCCGTCGAAGTCATGCTGGGACCGGGGAATTACATCGTGGATGTCACGCTTACTGGTTTCAAGCCGGTCCACAAAGTGGTCAGCGTCGACAAGGGCGGCAAGGCTGCAATCGACGAAGTTCTTGAGCGGCAATAAACCAGCCAGTCCGGCCTCAGGAAGTACAGTCTGGAACCAGCATTCCCAGTTGTCTGTCACTTAGAGCCGTGATCCGAATCACAGTGCGCGATTTCCAGGTGAGGGCACCATAGGATTACGATAAGGCAACGGGGAGTATATTGTGTCGTCGCCACCTACGCCCGGCAAGTTGAGTCCCGATCTGTTGCAAGCCCTGCACGGAATCAAGTCGGTTCAAACCTTCCCCACGGGCGCCACGCTGTTTCAGCAGGGTTCCGCGGTCACGGGCGTTTACGTGGTGGAGAGCGGAGAGGTTCGCGTCCTGCTGCCTACCGGTCAGAGTGAAGAGCAACTACTGGAGGTGGTCGGTCCTGGAGCCGTGCTCGGCCTGAGCGAGAGCATGACCGGGGAAGAGTATCGGATCACCGCGGAGGCGGGCGGCGAAACGAAGGCGGCCTTCATTCCGCGCGAAAAGTTTCTGGAGTTTCTGCGTGAACACTGCGATTTCTGCATGCAGATGGTGCGGCTCTTGAGCGAAGAATTGCACGGACTCTACTACAAATTCCGCAGCATCAGTGCGCATCCGGGACGTCCGCGGCAGCGGCCTTTGGACGAACAGTTGAACTAGAGCAGGTCTCAGGTGTCAGGTCTCAGGTTTCTTCCACTACGCTGAAGACTGATACCTGAGACCTAAGGAGACCCTGATTAAATCCTCGCTGGCGAGAAGGGGATGCGCTGAAAGCGCGACCCTCAGTGGCTAAAGCCGCTTGTGTAGCTGGTTCTAACGGCATGGCTGAAGCCATGCCCTTTCAAGGCGCTCCGTTAAACGACTTAATCAGAGGTTCCCTAAGACCTGACACCTGACACCTGACACCTGCGACCTGCCCTCTAGTTCGCTTTGAAGTTGACCGTGATCTGCGTCTGGATTTCCACGGGCTGGCCATTGAGATAATACGGCTTGTATCTCCACTGGCGAACCGCTTCCAGCGCGGCGCGGGCAAGAACGGTCTGTCCACTGAGCACCTTCAGATTTGTGACGTTGCCCTGTTTGTCGACGGTGGCTTCGATCTGCACCGCGCCCTCGGCATGAGTCGCGAGCGCAGATGAAGGATACTTAGGTTGCACCCGCTTGATCAGAAGTCCCTGGGACACGCCTTGGGAAACTCTTAGTGTTGCGGGCGAAGGTTTGGGGAGATTTGGCGATGCCGGCATCAGGCCGCTCAAGCTGCTATTTGCGGATGCACCGGCTGGCGGGCTGGGAAGCGCAGGCGCGGATTCCTCCGGCTCGGCCGGTTTGGCTGCGGTGGCGTTCGACTTCACGCGTATGGGCGCTGAGTCGGTTTTCTTCATTGCCGGCTCAGGGTTCGCGGCGATCCGATTCACGGGAGAGTTGCCGGCGCTAGCCGACGGCTTGTCGGGCGTTGCGGCTACAGTTGTTTTGGGAGCCAGGGCCGGGGTTGCGGAACTTGCCTGGCCGGGCGAACTCGTCGAAGGCGCCACGACTTGGGACGAGGTGGGCGGCGGGACAGGTTGAGTCGAGTTCTGGGGCGCGCTTACAGGCTGCGAAGTTGGGGTTCGGCTGGAGTTGCCAAGCCTCTCGTAGCCAAGGTAGCAGATCGCGGCCAGAGCCAGGACGATCAAAACTACGATCAGGACTTTCTTGCCAGCGCCCGATCCGCCGGAACCTTCTTCGCTCAATCCCCCGAAAGACGGGGCATCGCCCGCGCTCACCGAACTCGACGTTGGAACTGGGGCGAGAGCGGCGGCGTACGACGAACTGGCGGGCTCCGATTCGACGATCTTGTTTTCTGTTTCCTTCTGTTTGGCTGGTACCGCCACCACTTCTTTTGCCGGAGCCGGCGCTGCGGCTGATCCCGGGGCCGACGTGTGAGCGGAAGCGATGTTTTGGGCTGGTGCGGACGCAGCGGCGACTTTAGGCGCGTCGTTCTTGATTGTGTCGTTCTTGACTACAGCTGGGGACGCGGGTAGCGGCGCTTCCGCCTCCGCGATCGCAATCTTGCTTTGCGGTGCGGGCGCTGGAACAAACACCGGTCTGTCTTCAACTTTTGCCGATGCCGCTATTGTGGGAGTCGCTGGCGGAGTTGCCGCCTGAATCGCTACCGGTAGCGGAGCTTCAAATTCAGGAAGCTCGGGAGCGCTGGGTGTCGCAGCGATCGGTGCCGCGTCTCGACTCGCCGGTGGGAATGAACTGCCGGGAGATACCGGAGCCGGCTTTGCGGGCATCACGCGAGGCGCCGCGCTGGGGGCACTAGCGGAGGCAGCATCAGAATTTTTCCGCAGGAGTCCGCGGGCGACGCGGAGCGTTCCCTTGGCCTGCTCGACGTTGATGGGCTTGGTCAGCACCAGGTTGGCGCCGATGCGGTAGGCCTTGGCCACGCCCGCTTGTCCTTCGACCAAAGCGAGGGCCAGCGAACTCTGATTGGAGCTGGAGTTTCTCGCGCTCTTAAAGAGCAGGGAAGCGTTCTGCTCGTTCTCGCAGTCCACGACGATGGCATCGTAACGCTGTGCCATCAACTTCTTGACCGCAGCAAAGGGTTCATGGACCGGTTCTACGGTGAAGTCCAGTTCGCTGAACACTTGGCTTACGACGCGAGCCAGTTTTTCGTCGGGACAGAAAAGCAAAGCTTGGTAACCCATAATGAGGTCATCCTAGGTAATAAGGTGGGTACCAGCAAGTTACGGGGGTAATTGAAGGGTTGTGGGGCGTCGATGGTCGTTTGTCGTTGGTCGTTCGGGGCGTGTCGGATTATCCGAACTGCCGGGATACACGCCGGGCATCGACTATCGACTAACGACGGACGACTAGCGACTGTTTCTGGCTCGCCTGCGTTCAAGGCCGCTCAAAGTCCACGATCACGACCGTCTGGAAGGGCTGCGCCTTTCCGTCGCGTACATAGGGCCGATAGCGCCACTGCTTCACAGCCTCGATGGCGGCGGTTGCCAGGATCGGGTTTCCCTCGACCAGTCGCAGGCCCTCGACTTTGCCGTTCTCATCGACCACCACTTTGAGGACAACCGTTCCTTGTCCTTGTGCTCCCCCGGAGCGCGCTTCGACAGGATATTTCGGAAAGACGCTGTGAGCCAGCCGTCTTTCCGCACCCTTGGAGGAGAGAATGATCGAGCCGGTTTCCCCGGGCAGTGGGGCATTGGACGAAGCTGCGGCGGCGTCTTTCTTGCTGTCGCTGGGCTGGTTAGCCGCGGGCTTGCTGACAACCGGCGCGGCGGTGGTTGTGGTCGCGGAAGTTGGCGGCGCAACTGCAGTTCCCGGCGTCGCTGCCGGTTGCGGAGTAGTCGCAGCGGCGGAGGTTGCCACCGAAGCTGTCGTTGACCCGGTTGCTGAACTCACTGCGGAATCCGCGGCGGTTCCGGGTGTCTGATTTGGATCGGTTGGCGATCCCGCTGCAGGTACCGAATTTGCGGCCGGAGCCAGTTGAGCCGAAGGCTTCGCGGGATTGGGCGATGGGGCCGACGGAACGCTCTGCGGCCGGAGTGCCGCTGCGGCGACGGCCATTACGCGATCAATCTGCGGTTGGGCGATAGCTCGGAAGCCGGGCTGATACGTCCAAGCGGCGTAGAAGCCGGCGCAGGCGAGCATGAGCACGAACAGCGCGACCAGTGGACCGCGTTTTTTCCGCCGGCCTTGCTGGTAGGAGGAAAAGACCGGGGCCTCAGATTCGGCTGCCGGTTTCTCTGCTGCTTTGTCCAATCCCGAGTTTTCCTGTTTCGAACTCTCCAGTTCCAATTCTTCGAGTTCCGTTCTCTCCAGTTCGGCAAGCACCGGATCGTCCGAAAATACGCGGCGCGCGGGTTGCGAGACTGCAGAAGCGGCTTGAGCCGAAGGCGATTCTGAAAAATCCGACAATGGCGAAGCTGGAGCAGATGCGGCCTGCGGTTTCAACTTTGGAGAAGCGGGTGCGGCATCGATTTCATCCACGGCGGAATGCATCTTCGCCGTGGGGGCTGGCCCGGAGAGCGTCGCAGAGGCCCTCGCGGTTGAAGCGGCGGCCAGTGTGGCGGCCGGAGGCGGACCTGGAACGAAGCTTGGAGCGGAGTCCGCAAAATTCGTTAGTTGCGAAGAAACAGCCGCTGCGCGCGCGCGTTCTTCGCTCATGGCTGGGCCGGTGCTGACAGAACCGGGCACGGCCGCGCTCGCGGTTTGCACGGGAACCTTCTCGTTCGCCGGGACATCTTTTCGCAGACGGCTGACGGCGGTGCGGATGGTGCTCCGGGCTTGGTCTTTCGCGACCGGCTTGGTCAGGATCAGCTCCGCGCCCAGGCGAAAAGCGGTGGGCAGACCGGCGCGTCCATCGACAATGGCGATGGGGACAGGATTATTGCCGCCTTTTCCGCGGCGGCAAACGTCAAAGATCAGCTTGGCTGCCGGCAAGTTCTCGCAATCGACCAACACCAGGTCAAAGCTGTGCGAATTAAGTTTTTGGGCAGCGGAGGCTCCGTCCAGGGGGCGCTCGCAAGTCACTGACATCTCTTCGAGAACGCCAGTAATAGCGCTGACAGCCTGGTCATCCGGCGACAACAGTAGGGCATGGGGCATGGTTCCTTCCATGCTAGGAACCGCCGTCGAATGCCGCAAGTTACCGGGGTAAGTAGTGCGCCTCCCTATAGTTTCAGGGAAGCGGCTGGTCACTTCCAATCGCGGACTCGGGCTGAGGGTAGACAATCGAGCCTCGAAAGGCAGACTTGTCGGCGGGCGCAAAGTCTGGGAATGGCAGCTTGTGTTGATCCCGCCATTGCTGGACCTGCTGCTCGGCGGCGGCAGCTTTCTCCTTATCGAGGCCGGAATCGCGCGAGAAGTATAGGGTCTGCGAGGGGAAGGCGAAACCGCTGCCCGATTTCTCGACGATCTCCATGATGCGCAGCAACAGGTCCTCGCGGATGGCGTTGAATTCGTTGGCATCGCGGGTGAGCACGTAGCTGAAGATTTCCAGGCGCAAGGCGCTGTTGTCGAAATTCGCGAAGCGGATGTATGCGGTATCGCTTTCCACTTTCGGGTGTTCGTATAACATGCGGCGGATTTCAGCCAGCAGATAGCGAAGCTGGTCCGCCGAGGTCTCACACCGGATGGCGAGCGGCGGATTGAACAGAATTTTGTCGCGACGGGTGAAATTTTCAATGTTCATGGTGGCGAGGGCGCCATTGGGAATAGAAAGCTCGGTGCGCGCGTCGGTGCGAATGCGGGTGGAGCGCAGGCTGATGTCTTCCACGGTTCCGGTGCGATCGCCGAAGCGGCAGTAGTCGCCAACGCGGATGACTTCGTCGGCAAGAACGGAAATTCCGCCGAAAAGATTCTCGAGGGTTTTCTGCGCCGCGAAGGCGATGGCAATGCCGCCGATGCCGAGGCCGGCGAGCACGGTGGTCAGGTTGAAACCCACGATGCCAAGGGTGGCCAGGATGGCGAGGATTACCACCAGCGCTGCCAGCAACCGCTCGCCCAGCACCATGAGGGTTCCGGTGCCGATGCGGCCCACGCTGATGGCATGGATACGCAGGCGCTGCATGGTGAGGCTCGTGGCGCGGAGCAGAAACCAGAAGAAGCCGATGCTGATGAGAACCCAGATGGTCCGGGAGTAATAAAGACGCGGCAGCAAGGGCAGGCCGATGTAAGCGCCGATCACGCGGTGAGCCACCGCGCTGAAGGTAACCAGCAGCGGCTTGGACATGCGGCTGTAGGAATGCAGGTTGGGACGATGTCTGAACTTGAGCCAAAGCCGGCGCGGAATCGCCAGCAGCAAAACTACCGCCCAGCCGATCGCAAGCGCCACTGGAATCGCGGCGAAAAGAGCCAGCCATTGCCAGAGTGGCATCCCGAGAAACACGTTCTTAACCAGGCTTTGAGGGAGTTTGCTTTCGACCTGGTGAGCCTCAAGGTTGTCATACAACTCGGGAACCTTGATGAGCGTCTCGGAAGAAAAGAGCCATACTTTTCCGGAATTCGGATCCGCGATCCGGACTAGGACAACCGGGACATCCGCATCGCCATTGGAAAAAACTCCGATGGTTTGCAGGTCGACGACACCATAGTCTGGACTGCCTTCGGAACTGGCGCTGAGCCGTCGCAGGCTGCCCACGAAGGTGCGGTCCATGAGCACCTTCAACTTTTCGGCCAGGTCCGCTCCCTGCGACTGGCGGCGCGCGGTACTCATTTGCAGATAATCGGCGGCGGTCTTGTAGTTTCCGGCCTGCGCGGCTTGCAGAAACCCAAACACCGCTCCGGAAGGCGTTCCACGTCCCAGTTCATCGGCAGGCGCAAGAGTTGCTGCCTGAGCGTGTGCCCCGCCCGGCAGCAGGCTGGTCACGGACTGGGCCATCAGGCCATGGTGGGAAACGGAAACGAAAAGAACGAACAACGCCAATTTTTTCATTGAGGTTCCAGTGAGGAACGGCTGCGAGCTTCGAGCTATGAGCTTCGAGCAAACCAGTTTTCCCGTAGCTCGCGGCTCGAAGCTCGCAGCTTACTTACGCCATTACCTCTTGGGACGATAGATGTCGGTGGCTTGCCCGTAGAAGACTTCCGCCGACTCCATCATCGTCTCCGATAGCGTTGGGTGCGGATGGATGGTCATGCCAATATCGGCGGCCAACGCGCACATTTCGATGGCCAGCACGCCTTCAGCAATCAGTTCACCCGCGCCCGCGCCCACGATACCGACGCCGAGGACGCGCTCCGTCTTCGGATCGATGAGCAGCTTGGTGAGACCTTCGGGCCGATCGAGCGTGATAGCGCGCCCCGAAGCGGCCCAGGGAAATTTGGCGATGGTGATCTCGCGTCCTTGTTCTTTGGCCTGCGTTTCTGTCAGTCCCGCCCACGCGATCTCGGGATCGGTGAAGACGACGGCGGGAATTGCGTTCGGTTCGAAAGCGACCTTGTGCCCGGCGATGGCTTCCACGGCGGTGCGACCCTCGTGCATTGCCTTGTGGGCCAGCATCGGTTCGCCGGCGACGTCGCCGATGGCGTAGATCGTGGGATCGGCGGTCTGGCGCTGCTCGTTGATTTCGATGAATCCCTTCTGGTTGACTTTGACTTTCGTCTGGTCGAGGCCGGGGATCTCGGAATTC
>Ga0182014_10003080_pt1 | contig 20385 bp, 21 predicted proteins | sample 612S2DmetaG_FD_120489 | JGI IMG/M metagenome (GOLD analysis project Ga0182014, IMG submission 120489) | Permafrost microbial communities from Stordalen Mire, Sweden - 612S2D metaG | ecosystem: Environmental > Terrestrial > Soil > Wetlands > Permafrost | place: Sweden: Stordalen | collected... | reverse complement strand
TTCGTTGCGGCGATTGAAGCCGATCGTAGCCTCCAAAACCAGGAATACATCGTACCCGGCTCTTTTGATTTCGCCGATCGCCTCCGCGATCCGGTCGGAATCCGATAACGAATCGTTGATGGCGTTTCCGAGCTCCTGCATGAGGTGCTTTAGTGGTTCATCCACGGACTACTCCCTTACATTAAGCGGACGCCTCAGACCCGGTCCGCGTTCCACGGCGCCGACCGGCCTCTGGCCACCCGTTCCGATTGTAGTGGACGCGCGGCCGGGTCCACAAGCCGAAACCATATTATCTATCGACTGAGCGGATGTAATGCTTAAGGGCAATAACCGTCTTAAAACTCGATTTTGCTTGGGTTTGCTAACATGAAGCGTGTGGCAACAACAAGCCGTGAGACAGGGCCGCTCTTTTCTCAAGCACGTCATACCTGCCGTCATCAAACCGGCGCGAACCCTATGGAACGAGGTAATAGGGTTCCTTTTCATATCGTTAGGAATCTATTTCGGTTTCTTGACGGCGCTTCACGCGCACGAAACAGTCCGTGTCGTGTTTGGAGCACCCTGCACCGCGATCATGCTTTGGTACGGTATCTCCTCCTTCCGCAAGGCACGTAGGATTTCCCGGTCATAGGCCCCAAGGCGAACGGAAGGCCGTGGGGCAGCCCAAATTCCGAGTCCGACGACTTAAGCGGACACTGCCGCGCCGATCGCCGGGTTTACCGCGACCGGACCGGGCGCGTAGGGAGCTGCATAAGGCAATTCGTTCCGTTTCGCCCGCCCGCGCACGCGCTGTCGCAGGCCCAGTCGGTTGATGATGCGGCCTACGTGATCGGGATCGTAGTGCACGCCGAAACGAGCCTCGATCGCCGTCGCGAAACGCGTCGTGGTCCAGCGATCGCTATCGAAACCCGCCGGCCGCGGTCCAGCCTGGTAGACTTCCGCGAGGCCGCTGAGCTGCAGTTGACTGAGGCGGCAGGGGCGGCCAGGCGCCCGCCGTTTCCGCAAAGCTTCGACGCCGGAGCCGTGCAAAGTCCGGCCCCAACGGGACGCCGTGGTCCGGCTCACGCCGAACCTACGGGCTACTTGAGACTGGGTAACGCCATTTTGCAGGTCCTGCGCGGCTAGCAGGCGCCTGCTCTCCATTTCATCGCGGGTCAATATTCCGTGCGCGGCTGTTTCCATAGCTGTTCGCGCGCTTAGTTGAGTACCAGAGCTTCTTCAGAATAACCAAAAAACATTTCGGATGCAAACTGTTTTTTGAGGGCCGCGAATCCTGCGACAATCTTTCTGTGGAGAGTCGTGGTTTTCCCCAGGAACAGCCGGAGCTGCGGATGGTGACCGGCGGCGCGGTCGATCTGGCGGTGTGGGAATGGCCGGGCGAAGAGCCGCCGCTGGTCCTGGCGCATTCCACCGCATTTCACGGCAGGCTGTGGGACGCCGTGGTTCGCCTGCTGCCGGGCCGCCGGGCCTTAGCCATCGACGCGCGCAGTCACGGACGCAGCGGCAAGGCGCCGCTCCCGGCACGCTGGCCCGCCTTCGGAGCCGACCTGGCGCGCGTCATCGACCATTTCGGGCTGCGCGATGCGGTGGCGGTGGGCCACTCGATGGGAGGCCACGCCTTGGTTCAGGCCGCGGCATTGCGCCCTCTCGCCTTCGCCAAGTGGCTGCTGATCGATCCCACCATTTATCCCCAGGAGCGATATTCCCAGGCGCCCTTCGACGGCTCTTTTACCTTGCGGCGCAAAGCTCACTTCGACTCGGTGGAACAGATGTTCGAGCGCTTTCGCAACCGCCAGCCCTTCTCCCGGTGGCGCCCGGAAATTCTGCGCGACTATTGCCAGTTCGGCTTGCTCGCGGCCGACGACGGTCTGGTGCTGGCCTGCCCGCCGGCTTTCGAGGCGTCAATTTACGCCGAATCGACGGCTCCTGAGGCCAACCTGTACCCTGTAATCGCAGGCATCGCCGCGCCGGTCGTGGTGATGCGCGCGGGGATGGAACGCGGTCCCGGACCTCTCGATCTGAGCGCCTCGCCCACCGCCCCCGACCTGGCTTCCCGCTTTGCGCGCGGCCGCGACATCCTTCTGCCCGGCCGATCACATTACATTCCCATGGAAGATCCGGATGTGGTGGCGGCGGAAATCCGCCGGCTTGGCTAAGGCGGGCGGGTGCCTTTCGTGCGCCACAGCAGGGCTTTCTTGGGGCAGCGGCGGAGACCGCTGTGGTGAGGGACCGCCGCAAACGGCGCCGTCACCGCGTAAAATCGGTGTTGGGACGGAGCTGAGCGTCCCAGAGCGGGGACTTGGGCCGGCGTCACTTCAGTCTTTCCCGCGCAGTCGTCCCGCGCAGTCTGGTGGGCGAGCCATGGAAGAAGGCGCCCGGGACCGGTGGAACGGAAAGTCGGGTTGAGGAAACCCGGGATTTGCAGATCCGCCTGTCTCGCCGATAGCCGTACGTGAAAGACGTCACGTGGGAAATCAGGGACCCTTGCGCCGGATTTCCCGGCTACAGCACATTCCAGGGATTAACCACCACGACGCGCGCTTTGTCGAAATCGCCACGGTCGCGCGTGACGACGGTTAAACCATGATGAATAGCCGTCGCCGCGATGATCAAGTCCGGCTGGGAAAACGTGTGGCCGGTTTTCCTGCCTTCCTCGACCAGAAGCCGCCATTTGAGCATGATGTCTTCGGTGATGGGGAGAACCCGCTGATCGAACATGGGCCTCACCTTCCGCGTGAGCCACTCGTGCAGCTCGGCGCGGCGGCCGGGTTCGCCCACAAGTTCGATGCCAAACCTGATTTCAGCCAGAGTCACCACGCTGATATAGAGCTGGTCCAGGGGCCGGCTGGCAACAAAGCCCACAACCTTCGGTTCAGGGTTGGGACGCCGCAGTTCGGAGAGGACGTTGGTGTCGAGCAGCCACGGCATCAAAGGCCGACGTCGCGCACGGGGAAGCGATGGCGGGCAGCGCCGAGATCGATCTCGCGATAGGGGGAGGCCTGCATGGCGGCGACGAGAGCGGCTCCCGTGGCGGGCCCGGAGATCCCAGCCTCTTCCGCGAGAACTCTATCCAGTGCCGCGCGCACCAGTGCGTCCAGGGAGAGGCCTTTCGCCTGAGCGGCAGCCATGAGCCGGGCTTCATCTTGCGGCTCAAGCGGCAAAGTGATGGTCATTGCACCCCCTTTCACCATTATGGACTGATTTCCTCATGGTCGATGGCGACAACTTCGGCGGATCGGCGCCGCTCGTGGTGCTGCGGCGCTCCGGCTCCGCGGACGGCGTCAATGCCCTCCACCCACCGTTCACAGCGTCTTCAAATACGCGATCAGGTCGTCCTTGTCCTTATCGCTGAGCATATCTTTGTAAGCCGGCATGCCGTTTCCGCCCTGGTCGACCTTGGCGCGGATATTGGCTTCGGTGGCTTTCTGGCCGTTGGCCAGTTTCTCTTTCTTGAACAGTCCTTTCATGCCCGGCCCCATTTTCTTCTCGGCGCTGTCGGCATTGTGGCACACGGCGCATTGCTCGAATACCGCTTTGCCGGCTGCCGCATCGCCTTTGCCGGCGGCGGGAACAAGGGCGGGCATGGCCGCCAGGCTTGCGCATAACATCCAGGAAGGAAAACGAGTCATTTTGGTATCTTACCAGCCCGGCCGCGGTGTTCGACGAACCGCACCCGAATGCGGTTGCCGGCGTCGCCGTAAACCAGCTCCAGGTCCTTCAGTTTTTGCTTCTCCATCGGAAAGTAGAGCAGGCCGGACACTGGCCCGGAGCTCTTGCCTTCCGGCAAAATCCGCTCGTTCAACAGTTTTTCCAGCGGATTCGGCGGCTTGTCGCCCTGCTCTTTGACGACCACCTGGGCGGTGATCGTCTCACCCGGACCGCCGGGGCTCGACCGGCCCCGCCCGTCGCTTTTCAATTTCACCACCGCGCCGTTACCGACCACCTGGCTGGCCACGTAGGAATGCGTCTTGTCGCCGTCCTGGTTGGTCCGCAGCAGGAAATCGTCGCGGTCGACCGCCACCTCTTTGCCGTACTTCGGCTCCACTCTGATGTCGGCCACAATATAATGTCCGCCCAGATCGTCGCCCAACAGTTGCTTCACCGCCTCGCCGTCGGTATACAGCTTCACCTGCAGGATCAGGTCCTCGTTCTCGCCCTCCGCCGAGGGTATCGGCGGCTTGGGCACGTCCTTGGGCGCGGCGGCCAGGAAAAACGCGAAAAGAATCGCCGAGAAAATACCGGCCAAGCGGACACGACCAATCATGACAGCCTCTTCAGCCAATTATAGCCGCCGCTGCTACAATAAGGCTGTCAACTTTTCCAGGAGCGAAATCCCACATGGACGAGAAGGAGCGCGCGCGCGCCTTGGATCTGGCCTTGAGCCAGATCGAGAAACAGTTTGGCAAGGGATCCATTCTCCGGCTCGGATCGAAGGGTGCGATCGTGCCGGTGTCGGTGATTTCCACCGGTAGCATCTCCCTCGATGCAGCCCTCGGCGTGGGCGGATTTCCGCGCGGCAGAATCAACGAAATCTTCGGGCCGGAATCGTCGGGCAAAACCACCATCGCGTTGCAAGTCATCGCCGAAGCCCAGAAGGCTGGTGGAATGGCCGCCTTCATCGACGTGGAACACGCGCTCGATCCGGCCTATGCGAAAAAACTCGGCGTGGATATCGACAACCTCCTGGTTTCGCAGCCCGATTATGGCGAACAGGCGCTCGAAATCACCGGCGCCCTGATCGCTTCCGGCCAGATCGACGTGCTGGTGGTGGATTCGGTCGCGGCACTGGTGCCCAAGGCCGAACTGGACGGTGAAATGGGCGACAGCCACATGGGCCTGCAAGCCCGCCTGATGTCGCAGGCCCTGCGGAAACTGACCGGCATCGTCTCGAAATCGCACACGTGCCTGATCTTCATCAACCAGATTCGCGAAAAGATCGGCGTCATGTTCGGCAATCCCGAGACCACCACCGGCGGCCGCGCGCTCAAGTTCTATGCCACCGTCCGGCTGGATATCCGGCGCATCGCGGCCATCAAAGACGGCGAGGCCGTGGTGGGCAACCGTACCAAGGTGAAGGTGGTCAAGAACAAGGTGGCGTCTCCCTTCCGTGAAGCCGAGTTCGACATCATTTATGGCGAGGGCATTTCGAAGGAAGGCGACCTGCTGGATCTGGGGGTGGCGCAGAATCTGGTGGAAAAGAGCGGCTCGTGGTTCAGCTACAAAGGCGAGCGCATCGGCCAGGGACGCGAGAACGCCCGCCAGTTCCTCAAAGACAACCCCGATATCCGCCAGTCCGTCGACATCGAGTTGCGGAAAGCGCTGGGGCTGATCAAATCCGAGCCGGCCGCAGCCGAAGCGCCGCCGGTTCCGCCGCCCAATTCCGCGGCCAAGGCCGCCGCGCCCGCCCGCCGCTAGGGTTCAGGCTGTCGGCAGTCAGCGGCCAGCCACACCGGCGCGGTCCGAGGCTGATTACTGATCGCTGATCGCTGAAGGCTTTCTCGTGGCCACGGATGACGATCGCCGGCGTACGATTCAGCGCAAGCTGGCCCGTATGCCCCTGCGGGTCTTCGATCTGCTGCCCACCGGCTTCGCCGTCCTCGACCGGGCTCTGGGCGGTGGCTTGCCGCGGGGCGGAATCGTGGAGATCTTCGGACCGCCCGGCAGCGGCAAGACTACTCTTTCGGTAGCCATGGTTGCCAACCTCGAACGGCAGGGCGGCGCCGCGGCCTGGATCGACGCCGAACATTCCTTCGACCCGGCTTCGCCCGCCCGCTGGGGACTCTCGCTCGCGCGCCTGCCCGTGCTGCGACCCGAATCCGCCGAGCAGGCCTTCACCATGGCGCTATCGCTGGCCGGCTCCGGCGCCATCGATTTGCTGGTGATCGATTCCGCCGCGGCGCTCGTGCCCTCGCTCGAACTGGAAACCGGCATCGGCGCCAGCGGCCCGGGGTTGCAAGGCCGCGTTCTGGCCGCCGGCCTGCGCAAACTCGCCCGCGCTACGGCCAAAACAAGTTGCGTTGCTTTGTTTTTGAACCAAATCCGTTCCCGTGCCTCGGATTCGGGCGCGGCGGAGACCAGCGCGGGCGGTCCCGCGCTCAAGTTGCACGCCGCTACCCGCATCTCGCTCGAAGCCGGCCGCGCCGGCACGGCGCGGTTCCTGGTGCTGAAAAACAAAGCCGGCGGGGCACCTGCCGAGGGGTCCCTCGCGTTTCCACCCGGCCCGGAATGCGTGAAACGCCCGTAAACCGGGCATTCCAGCGATACCCGCGCAAAAAAAACGCGGAAAATCGGGCTTTTTGAGTGGTTTTCCCCTTTACAACCCCATGACCTTCCCGTATGATTGAAATCGAAACGAGGCCCGCGCCCGTGAGCCCTGTTCGAGCGCAGGGGCCTCGAACATCGATGGAAACGATTTGGGAGAATCACAAGGAGAAATATGGCGACTACTAGATTGACTCAGACGCAACTTGTCAAACTACTCGCGGAACATACCGAAACGAGTAACAAAACCGCAAAGGCCTTCCTGGAGCACCTGTCCAGCGTGGCCGTCACCGAGGTGAAAAAGAACGGCGTATTTGTGCTGCCCGGCCTGGGACGCCTGGTGCGCCAGGACCGCAAAGCCCGCATGGGACGCAACCCGGCAACCGGCGAGTCCATCAAGATTCCGGCCAAGAAGGTCGTGAAGTTCCGCGTGGCCAAGGCCGCCAAGGATGCGATCGTTCCGCCTAAGAAGGCAAAGTAGTCCGGCTTTTTCCAGACACAAAACCCCGTGAGGCCTATACGGCATCGCGGGGTTTCTCTTTTCCGCCAGGAAATTGGAAGCCGAAGGAGGCCGGCTCTTCGAGTGCGAGCGGCCCCGAAGCCCGTATTACTTCTTCGATTCGACCTTTTCTTCTTCCTTCTTGGTTTCTTCGTCGCCCTTTATAGCGGTCTTGAAGTTACGAATTCCTTCGCCGAGCCCTTTGCCGAGCTCGCCAACCTTCTTGCCGCCAAATAGCAGGACGGCAACGGCGGCGATCGCCAGTACTTCGGGAAAACCCAGGCCGGCAAAACCAGCGGTTAGAACGGGCTGCATGATTGGCCTCCTTACGCCCCACCATTGTAGCCGATTACCGTGTCCCGTATCATAACGTCCAGTCCATGCAGCATACCCTCCCGCGCCCCCAAAGTTCGACGCGGGCGAGCCGGCTCAAACTTTAGCAGCTCCGCGAACGTCCTAAGTAGGTGCGCCGCGTAGTCCCAAGCCCGCTTCCTTCGCCCATAATGAAGAAGGCAGCCCCAATACCGAATCCTTCTGAAATGGCCAGCAACCAAGCGCAGTCTCCCATCGCCGCACCCGGCCATGCCGGCCCCGCCGAGAGCCGCGCGGCCAGGCTGATTCGGGACATTTTCGAGTCCGGCCGGCCGCTTACCTACATCCGGTCGTCGGAAGAACAGCGCGTGCGCCGCGTGCTGCGAGAGGTCTCCCTGCGGCTCGCCCCCGGGCCAACGCCGGTTTGGGAATGGAGTCTCACCGAAGGCATGAGCCGCGACGGCGCCGCCGAGCCCGGCACGTTATCGCCCCGCGCCGTGCTGGATTTCATCGCCGCGCATGCCGGCGGCGCCATCTTCCACCTCAAGGATTTCCACGAACCGCTGCGCGACTCCATGGAAATCCGCCGGCGCCTGCGCGACGTCTATGAAGCCTGTCTGGACCGCGGCAAGTACGTGGTCATCACTTCTCCGGTGCGGTTCCTGCCGGAAGAGATCGAGCGCAGCGTCATTTTCGTCGAGCTCCGCCCGCCCGACGTGGAGGAGCTCTCGGCTTTCCTGCGGGAAGAAACCACGCACATTTCCCCGCCCGCTCCCGTTATCCACTCGATTGCCTCCGCGCTGCAAGGTCTCACCCTCGACGAAGCCCGCTACGCCCTCCGCCGTGCGCTGGCGGCGAGCCCGCAACTCGGCCCGGAAGCGTTGCCGGCGGTGCTCGAAGAGAAACGCCTGCTGGTCAATCGCACCGGGTTCATCGAATTTGTGGCCGACCCCACCGGCCTGGGCGAGATCGGCGGTCTCCAGGGCTTGAAGAAATGGCTGCTGGAGCGCCGCAAACTCTTTCAGATGCGGGACGAGCTCGATTCGGAAATCGTTCCCAAAGGCGTGCTCCTCATGGGCATTCCCGGCTGCGGCAAAAGCCTTTCGGTAAAGGCCATCGCCTCCAGTTTCGAGCTTCCGCTCTACCGCATCGACATGATCGAGATCTTTTCCGGCAGGCACGGCAAGCCGGAGGGAGCATTTGTGCAGGCCTGCCGCATGATGGAGGAAATGGCGCCCGCGGTGCTCTGGTTCGACGAGATCGAGATGGGCATCACCTCCACCGAGTCCGGCGGCGAGCAGGGGCGCATCTTCGCCTTCTTCCTCACCTGGATGCAGGAAAAGACCCGCGGCCTGTTCGTCGCCGCCACCGCCAACCGCATCGACCTGCTCCCCGCCGAAATGATCCGCAAGGGCCGCTTCGACGAGGTGTTCTTCGTCGACCTGCCGCTGGACGATGAGCGCATCGAGATCTTCAAGATTCACCTCAGCCGCCGCGGCGTCGATCCCGCCGCCTTCGACCTGAAGCAGTTGGTCGCCTTTACGACTGGCTGGGCCGGCGCCGAAGTGGAGCAGTGCGTGGTCTCCGCCATCACCGAGGCCCGCTTGCAAGGCCGCCGGATCTCTGAGCAGGACCTCATCGATACCGCCGTCCGCATCGTCCCCCTGTCCCGCACCATGAAGGAACAGATCCACCACATTCGCGGCTGGGCCTTCGAGCGCGCCGTGCGGGCGTCACCGAACCAGATGGATAGATAAGAAGCTTTCAGCCTTCGGCGCTCAGCAATCAGCTTCTCACGCGCGCGTAGCGGCGGCGATCTCGCCGCCGGTTCTTTCCGCACTCGCTAGCGCATTGATATGCCCGACACACTCGGATTCAGGAAAGCACGGTGCGGCCCTTACCTAGATTGCATTCGTGGCAAAGGGTCTGAAGGTTTTCAAGTGTCGTCTTTCCGCCATTTGCCACCGCGAGAATGTGGTCGGCATGAAGCTCAATGTTCAGGTGTGTGGCGGGACTTCGACCGCAAGAGACGCAGCGGAAACGATCTCGCATAAACACCTTGAATCGCAAGCCGGGCCTCACATCCCGACAATTGGCTTCGCGACTGGCGATCCTAACTACACCGGAATCGCTATTGGCCTCGGGAGGCGTTACCGGACCTTCGGAATTGGCCCAATCTACGAAGACCTTCAGGCTCTTTCGCCAGGTTCCCCACCGACGTTCGTAGGTATCGGGGCTGATGACCGAAGGCGGCTCCTTTAATTCCCTGAATTCCGGGCATCGTCCAAGCTGGGTCCATACGTTGGCCAGATTCTCGAAGCATTGTCCGTCGGTGTAGCGTCTTGGGGCGGTGTACAGGTGCGCCAAGCCCGCTTTCTCCAAGACACTGTCCCAAGTTCCGAACCGCCGCCGAAGGGTTCGTCCCGAGACCCGTGACGGCAGCTTTGAGAATTCAACGAGGGTTAAGTTGCCGCCAGAGTACCCGGCAGCGACACGGCGAACCTCATTTAGCAGAGATTCGTCGGCGCGGTCGTCCAAGAAATTGATCTCGAATCGAGGCATCACTCCTGTCCATTGTCTGCGTGCGTCAAGCATATCGACGCCCTCGCCAGCGCCACCGGCCGCCGCACGACGATGCGATTTAGCTGACCGCTTCTCCTCCCCGAACCGCGCGCCAAAGGCTTTCCTGGCGGCGTTACGGCCTCGACCGCCGGCGGCCGGGCGTGACGTCCGCCCAGTGGAAATTGGGGTGGTCCTTCACGAACCCCGCTATGAGATCTTGGGTGATGGACTCGGGATCGTCAGCGTGCTCCCGGGCGTGCTTTGCGCGGAGTGCGTGCATTTCGGCGAGAATGTCGCCCGTTTCAATTGAATCCTCCTGTGAGTTCGTCCGGGGTACAGATTGTTGCGGGTTCATAGCCTTGCTCCCTAACGATATTATCGAGTATCGGGCGGAGGCGCGCATTGGCGATGTGGGTGAAGTTCCAGGTCAAGAGGTAGTCGCACGCGTAAAAGGCAGCGGTACCAATGTGAAGAGCGTCCGTGGCGGCACGCGGCGGCAGTGGACCATCCGGAAGCAGGAGGGCGTCCCTTAGTACGGAGACTTCGGCGCGCGGAGGTAGCATCAAAGCCTCCTCCAAATACGCGAGTCGCCGCGCGACCGCAGTGGCGTCCCCGCGTCTGCACTCCTGCTCCACGAACGGCGAAACGCAGAGTTGATAGCTGGCACGGTGTTGACTCCACCAGACCGAGCTCGATAGTTGGCGCTGCGCAGTTGGAATATCGCGGCTGGGCCGAGCCGCCAAATAGCTGATGAAGCTCGTCTCCAGATACACCCTCGGTGGCTCATTCATTCGTCTCGCCCTCTTCATGGTAGTGTCTTTTCCGTCTGTCCGTAGCCACCCGATCGCGATTACCTGCCTGCGCGCGAATGCATGGTACAACTTCCCTATGCCTTCTTTTCGCGTCGCGGCCGCCGGCCATTCCTACACCGTCGTGGTCGAGCGCGGCATCGTTGCCGGCGTGGCGCGCTACATGCCGGACAAGGCCGGAAAGGTCTTTGTCGTTTCCACCGCAGATGTCTGGCGGCACAAGGGGGACGCGCTGGCCCGAGCCTTCGACCGGCGCGCGCACGAGGTCCTGTTCCTCCCCGGCACCGAGGAGCAAAAGCGCCTGGCGCCGCTCGAGGCGCTGGCCGAAGAGATGGTCGAGCGCGGCGGCGACCGCTCCAGCGTGGTCGTCGCTTTCGGCGGCGGCATCGTCAACGATATGGCCGGGTTTCTGGCGGCCATCTTCATGCGCGGCGTCCCCGTGGTGCAGGTGCCCACCACTCTGCTGGCGCAGGTGGACGCCTCCATCGGCGGCAAGACGGCCGTGAATCTGCGCGGCGGCAAGAACCTGATCGGCTGCTTTCATCCGCCCGCCGCCGTTCTCATCGACCCCGCCGTCCTGGACACCCTGCCCGATCGCGAATTCCGCTCCGGCCTGTGGGAGATCGTCAAAGCCGGTATCATCCGTGAGCCGGCGCTGTTCGATTACCTGTCCGAACACAGCGCCGCCGTTTTGGCGCGAAGCCCGGAGGCCGTCGACCATATCGTCGCCGAATCGGTGCGCATGAAAGTCGAGGTGGTCGGCGCCGACGAGCGCGAAGGCGGCCTGCGCCGCATCCTGAATTTCGGCCACACTTTCGGCCACGCGCTCGAAACCGAGACCGCTTACCAACGCCTGGTACACGGCGAGGCCGTGGCGTTCGGCATGCGCGCCGCAACCTGGCTGGGCGAAAAGGCCGGCTATTGCTCACCGCCCGAAGCCCAAAGAATCCACCAGCTCATCCGCCTCTATGGGCCGGTTCCGCCGCTCGACGGCATCTCCGCGGACCGCCTTTTGGCGCTGCTCGTGCACGACAAGAAAACCGTGCAAGGCAAAGTGCATTTTGTGCTGCCGGTGAAGGTAGGCGAAGTAACCGTGGTTTCCGAGGTCGACCCGGCCCTGGTGCGGGAAGCCATCGTCTTCGCGCTGTCATGAAGGGCACTACGCCGGAAGGCGCCCGCGACGAACAGGAAGCCGCGCGCTGGGTGCGCCAGATGTTCGGCCGCGTGGCAACCCGCTACGACCTCGCCAACCACCTGCTCTCCTTCAACATGGATCGCTACTGGCGCGCCCACTCGGTGAAGCGCGTGAGGACCGTTCTCGACCGCCCCGGCGCGCGCGTGCTCGACCTGTGCTGCGGTACCGGAGATCTGCTGCTGGCGCTGGAACGGCGCGCCGGCGGCGTGGTGCTGGGCTCGGATTTCTGCCACCCCATGCTGGTAGCGGCGAAAGGGAAAATCGCGCAGCGGCACGCCAGGGCGATAACCTTCGAGGCCGACGCCCTGCGCCTGCCCCTCCGCGACCGCTCGCTCGATCTGGTAACGGTCGCTTTCGGCTTCCGCAATCTGGCCAATTACGAGACCGGCCTGGAGGAAATCGCGCGCGTGCTGGCGCCCGGCGGGGTGGTGGCCATTCTGGAGTTCTCGCAGCCGCCCAACCCGGCCTTCGCCGCGCTCTACAATTTCTACTCGCGCCGCGTGCTGCCCTGGATCGGCGGCGCGCTCTCCGGCTCGCGCGACGCCTATACCTACCTCCCCGAATCGGTTCGCAAGTTCCCCACCGCACGCGACCTCGCCAGCCGGATGCGCGCCACCGGCTTTGACGCCGTCGAATTCGAATATCTCACCGGCGGTATCGTGGCCCTCCACCTGGGCGCGCGGAAAGCGGAAAGCTGAACCCTGCGTGCTGAGAGGTTGAAAGCCCCTTTACTTCAGCCGCCTGTCGCAGTCGGCCACCAGCCGCTCGGTCTCGCTCAACTGCCTGGCGTACCGCTCTCCGCCCGGTACGCCGATCAGGGAGCGATACTCATCGGCGGCGCGCGCATAGGCTGCGCGGGCGTTCTTCCAATCGTCACGCCTGGCTGCGAGGCTGGAGTCCCTGCCTGCCAGCACGGCATAAATGTCGCCGAGCCAGCGCTGGCAGCGCGGCTTATAAACGCGCACCGGCAAGGCGCCCTCGCCCGATTGGATTGCCGCGTCCACTTGCGCGGCGGCGTGCAGCATGTAACCGATGGCGCCCCGATCGCCGGATTGCGCCAGCAGATCGGCCGTGTATTTATCGGATTCAGCCAGAGCGCCGCGCGCCGACTGGTTCCTAGGTTCGGCATCCACCAGTTGGCGGGCAAGCTCCCGCGCGCGATTGTAAGCCGCCAGAGCGGCGGCAGAATCGCCGGCCTGCCGCAGACGCTCGCCCAGGCGGCGCTGGGCGTAGGATGCGGCCATGCAATAGTCCGCATTGGCGGGATCGAGCCGGTGGGTTTCCTCGGCGACCCCTACTGCCCTGCGCAACACCTCGATGGACGCGGCGCGCTCGCCCGGCGCAGTCATCGAATATCCGTAACGGAACAGGGCCTCACTCAGGTTGCGGCGCGCCTCCGTGTCTGTGGGGTCGGCCGCGGAAGCCGCCTCCGCCATCGCTACGGTCTTGCGGTAGTACGCGGTCGCCAGGCGAAGATCGTAGAAGCCCCTGCGGGCATCGCCCAACAGGTCTCCCATGTTGGTATAGCTGCTGGACAGGTAGCGGCGCACAATAGCGTCGTTGGGGTAGCGCGCCGAGAGCGCTTCCCACACGCCAACTGCCTTCTCGAAGGCGCTGCGTGCGGCCGGCAGGCCGCCTGTCTGGAGTTCCAAGCTAAGACCGAGAGTTTCGTAACTTTGGCCCAACTGCTCCCGCAGCGATCGGCTGCCGGGATCGCCCGCGACCAGTTTCTCCGCCAGCCGAACGGATTTCCGCGCGTAGTCGGCCGCCTGTCCGGGCAATCCGCGCTGGGTCTGATCGGCGATCTCCCGATACGCGCCGGCCAGCAGGGCAGACAAGTCCCGGTTGCCTGTGTCTCGCGACGCGAGGGCTTCGGCGCGCGGGATGGCTTCGGCCAGCAGGGCACGCGCCTCCAGAACCCGGTTGAGGACGCCCAACTGCGCCGCCATGTCGAGCTCCGACTCCAGCAGCTTACGCTCCAGGGCGCTGTCGCCCGGCCGGCTCTTGGTCAAGTCCTGAAGGATTTCTCTGGCGCGGCTGTAACTTGCCAGCGCGCCTAGCGAGTCTCCCAGTCGGCCCTGCACCTCGCCGATGCGCATGTAGGCGCTGGCCAGTGCCGCGCTCACGGCCGGGTCGTTGTCGCCGTCGCGCCGCAACTTGTCCAGAAAATCCAGCGTCGTTTTCACGATCTGGCGGCGCGCTTCGGTAGCGCCGGGAAGCTTCTCGAGCGTGTCGTGAATGTCGAACAGGGAATGGTTGGCCAGCTCCACCATCTGCTGCAGGCGACGCTCGGCGCGCTGGCGCTGCGCGTCCGCCACCCGCGCTTCCCGAACCGCCACGGCCGCGCCCACGATCAGGCTCAGCGCCGCCGCTCCGGCGGCCAGTACGCTCAACCGGTGGCGCCGCAGGAACTTCCCGGCGCGATAAGAGAACTTGTCCCCACGGGCGTGCACCGCGAGGCCCGCCAGGTAGCGGCGAACGTCTTCGCTGAGTTCGTCCGCCGAACGGTAGCGGCGCTCCGGCTCTTTGCGCATCGCCATCAGCACGATGTTGTCCAGCTCCGCTCCCACCCGCGAGGGCGGCTTGCGCAGCCGCGCGGCAAGCTGCCGCAAACCGCGGCTCGGCGTCCGGTCGCGCAGCCGCCTCGCGTCCAGCGTGCTGGGACGCTCCGGATCGTCCTCGCAAATCGCCCGTTCCAGAGCCGCCGGGGTGAGCGTATCGAGCGAATAGGGCCGCTCCCCGGCCAGCAACTCGTACAGCAGCACGCCCAACGAAAAAACGTCGGCGGCGGTGGTCACCGGCACGCCGCGGATCTGTTCCGGGCTGGCATATTCCGGCGTGCCCATCCGCGCCGCCGCCGCGGTGAGCGTCTGAGCTTCGCCTTCGCCCCCCGCCGACAGCACCTTGGCGATACCGAAATCCAGCAGCTTGGGGATGCCGTCCTCGCCCACCAGGATGTTCCCCGGCTTGAGATCGCGATGGATCACCAGGGCGCGGTGGGCGTAACCCACCGCGTCGCATACTTTGCGGAACAGCTCGCAACGCTGCTCGGCCGATAGCCCGTGCAGGTCGCAATAGTCGGTGATGCGCCGGCCCTCCACGTACTCCATCACGAAGTAGGGCCGCCCGTCCGGAACGCTCCCGGCGTCCAGCAGCTTGGCGATGTACGGGTGATCCAGCCGGGCCAGGATCTGCCGTTCGTGCCGGAAGCGGTCCACTACCGCTTCGATATCCATGCCGCGCTTCACTAGCTTGATGGCTACCTGCTTCTGGTAAGCCTGGTCGTCCCGCTCCGCCAGGCAAACCGTGCCCATGCCGCCGCGGCCGATCTCCCGCAGAACCCGGTATGGCCCCACGTGAGAGCCCGGCGCCAGGTCGCCCACCAGCACCGACGCGGCGGCGTCTTCCACCAGCGTCGAGATCCACCGGCCGTCGGGTGCATCGTAGGCCAACAGACTCTCGACTTCCGCGCGGAGTTCCGCGTCGCTGCCGCACTTCCCGCTCAGAAAAGCGTCGCGGTCGCTACCCGGCAACTCGGCAGCGGCGAAAAAAATCTCCTCGGCCCGCTTACGCCGCGTTTCCGGGTCGGCTTCCGGGTTCATGCTGTTGCGCACCGCGTCGTCGGCTGGCAGACGCTCTCCTTGCCGGTATTTTCGGGCAGACCCAGCGCCCTCGGTCCCTCACATCATACATGCGGAAAAGGTCCCGCGGTTTTTGCCGGCGCCGTCGAACGTCAAAGGCACCGCTTACTAACGTGCGCTGCTCGGTAGAATGAGCCAGTTACCAGGCCGCGACCGTCAGGGAGCGGTTTCTTACGACGCGCCGCTAGGGTAGCGGCATCAGGTATCCGGTCCACGTAATGGCCGCTTTCATCGTGCCGGCGTCGGCCTTGAGACGCTGCGCGCTGATGTAGATCAAGGAGCCAGGATCCGCCCACTCCTGAACTGCGAGGGTGCCCAGACCCTGGTCCGTGTTGGGGCCACAAACCGTCCATTGCATCGGCGGATAGTATTCCACGTATTGCCCGCTCGATCCGCTCCAGGATTGGATGGCCACGAACGCGCGCTGACCCGCGGGTCCGGTAACCTTGGTGGAAAGCCTGTCAATGACCAGTCGCTGACCGGCGGGAACCGCGTAAACCGGCCCAGTCCACGACCCAGTGCCGGGATTCAGCGTAAAGTCGATATGGAACCCAACCGGCCGCCGCTCCGTAACGTCGTCGGGAATGGCCGCCGGGAACATCCCCCTTTTGTTCGGGTCGGCCGCCGCCATGAGGCCGAGCACGATCGCAGCCGCGCTCCCCGCCGCCTCAGTCTTCGCTTGCATTAGTTTTTCCTCCGTATGGTTCCTGACCATTTGTTTGTCCTGGTGTGGGCCGCGTGACAAATCGAGCGGTAGCACGACCCGATTGAAGACCGCGCACGTCCAGTGTTGTTTCATCTTGGTGATCCATGACGGCCGGCAGAACGCCGATATCCGCCATCAAACAAGAGTGCGAAAAATTCGGTGCGAATTTCCGGGATCGTCTGAGTTTTCCAAAAGTTTCGAAGCCGGAGCCCATTCCGATTCAGGACCGGAGACATCGTCACCGGCGCCTTCGGCAATCCGGTTGCGGATGCGGACACCTTAGCGAGTTTCTCCGGCAATTGTCCGTCGGCGGGAATGATCGCTATTGGCGCCGGAACCGGCAGCTCGGTTTGCGGCGACGTGTTCATCGAAGTCGACAACCTGCCGGCCGGCGACTATCTCACGTGGAAAACGGCACCGGGCCCGGCAACACAGGCTGCGCGGATGTGACCCTGCACGGTTATCTCACTTCGAATTGAGGTGCTGTCGGCGGAAACTGTTTTGGCATTCGGAGTTTCTCACGCGGAACCGCGATCCACCCTCATTCCCCGCGGTTCCGTTCGTGATGCTCCCGCGCCCTTACCCCGGAATCTCAGCTCGGCTCCGAAGGCCGCCGGTCGAGTTCGCGTTGCAGCCACGCCTGGGCCACCCGGAGCTCGCGATAGACCTGTTGGGCGGGAATGCCCAGAACCTCGCCCGACTCCTCGGCCGTGAGCCCGCCGAAGTACCGCATCTCGACCATGCGGGCGCGCCGCGCGTCCACCTGCTCCAGGGCCGCGAGAGCGTCGTCCAATTCGATTAAACTGGCGGCACGCGCTTCGCTGTAGTGCCACGCCTCGTCCAGCGACAGCTTCTCGCTTCCGCCGCCCCTCTTGGCTGCGTTCCGCGTGCGCGCATGATCCACCAGAATCTGCCGCATGACCTGCGCGGCTACACCGTAGAAATGCGAGCGGCTCTGGTATTCCGGCGGTTGCTGCGCAAGCAGCCGCATGTAGCATTCATGCACCAGCGCGGTCGGCTGCAGGGTGTGCCCCGTCCGCTCCTGGCGTAAGCAGTTTGCCGCCAGGCGCCGCAACTCGGCATATACCATAGGAATCAGGCGGTCTAATGCCGCCCGGTCCCCCGAGCGGAAGTCCCGCAACAACTCCGTCAGGGATTCCTCGGCCATCTAAGTGTTTATTTTACCTGGTTTTGGGCGGTCGCCGGAATTTCTTTTCAACCCATGGCACTGCGCCCATCTTGCTGGGTTCCTTCCATCGGTTATAGACATGATTCGCTGAAAACAACAGACTTATCAAAAACCGTCGTGAGCCCCCACCCCATGGCTAAAGCCTCACGCGAAGACCTGCGCATTCAACCGCCGACAATCGTCCCATGCAAGACGAAAATCGAAGTATAATGTGGTGACGCCGACCATAACGCGCCGAAATCGGGTGCGACAGACGCGGAGAGGTGGCTGAGTGGTCGAAAGCAGCGGTTTGCTAAACCGTCGTACGGGCTTAAACCTGTACCGGGGGTTCGAATCCCCCTCTCTCCGCCAGAATTAAATCAATAGTTTACAGAGAATAAATTGCCCCGTCGGCCAATGATGACGGATTTCAGTCGTGCATTTGTCCAGTACGCTGCCTGACAAATAGAAACGAAGCGGTCACGAAGCCGACGGCCTGGAGCTTGACTCTCATGCGCGCGCCACCCAGAGTCGCGATAGTGGGTGGCCCACTCACTCGGGCGACCAGTGCCGGAAGCGAGACGCGCTTTGTCTTCCCATGACGGCCGAGCGGAAACGCGGTTACGCCGCTGATGGCTGAACCCCGATCAGCCTCCTTTTCATTAACTCCCAACAAATCAATCAATTAGAGTGGTGTGCCATGAGTGTGCCGCGCGTCAGCGGAAGTCTCCATGGCTGCAGAAGGCCACCAAGCCCCTGTTCAAAGACTACGTTTTCTGATGGCCGCTCATGTCCTCGACATTTCCGGCCTTCAAGTATCATGCTGGTAGCCGCAATGAACCCCTGCTTTTGCAGACATTAACTCAACACAACCTTAACCGGGAGTGCCGGGCGACCAACCGCTATCATGCCGAACGGCCAGAGGTCTTGCCCACCCAGGCGATAATGGTTTCGTGATCCCGGCCGCCTTCGGAACGTATGCGCTGGTGCTCGCGTGCGCCAGCGCTCGCCGCCTCCGCATCGGTCGCCTGGGACTCCTTTATCTCCATCCCGGCTGCTACGTTTACGTCGGCTCCGCGTTTGGCACAGGTGGTTTGCGTGCCAGAATCAGCCATCACCTCCGCGTCGCCCTACGCCCACACTGGCATATCGATTATCTCCGCCGGCGTGCGCGACCGGAGGCCGTCTGGTACATCTCTGGGGCGCGCCGCGAGCATGAATGGGCGGAACTCATTGGAACCATGCGCGGCGCGGCCGTACCAATGCTGGGGTTCGGCAGTTCGGATTGCGATTGTCCGGCGCATCTGTTCTGGTTTGAGGATCGGCCATCAGCGGCTGCGATACGGCGCGCGCTCGCGGTGGGGCGACGCAGGCCGAATCGGTGCCGATAAGAACCACCCTCCGCAGTGTGGCTAACGATAATAACGAATATCGGGGCGATTGTCGGCGCGGTCAATGCCGGGCGTGGAGAGCCGGTTTGGCGGCGCAAATTTCCAGAAAGCCACATATCATTCCCAATGATCAAAAGAGCTTGTGCTTGGTGCCCACCATTCGGTTGCATGCGGCCCGCTGCGGGGGACGCAATCACATCGGTCGCACAGGCCGCCTTTGCGCCAGGGGAGACGTGACCATCAAGTTGTCGAATTGGGCGTTGATCCAGCCGTTGACGCCGAACCCTATCTGCCCGGATATGTAGGTTGAGTCGTTCGCGGTTCCGAGCAGTTGCCCATCAAGCTCAGCGCGGATTGTCGTCCCCAGAAAGGTGAGCGCCAGCTCATGCCAGGTGTTTGTGCCGAGCGGCGCCCCCAATCCGTAGACCAGGCCTGTGGTTGTGCCGTCGATATCCTCCCGCACGACAGCCCAGTTCCCCTGATCCGCGACTTGCAGGTAGTAGGACGCCAGGCACGAGGGATCGTCGGCCGATTGATCGCCGACGCGGCCCAGGAGTTGGACAGCGCCCGATTGCTCCAGCAGGATGTCGGCGCTCACCCGGTAGTTAGTCCAATTCACATCTCCCATCAGCGTGTATGGATTGCCGGCCTTGCGCAGCGTGGGGGTTACCCACCAGAAATACGGCTGCACCGCCGCCATCTGCCGCAGACACTGGCCCGCTCGGCCGCCGCCGCACGGCGCAATCTCGAACGCCCCGTTCACATCCGCGAACAGCCGGGCTTCCTGGCCGATGTTGTACTCCTCGAAACTGTCCGAATACGGTAAATGCAGCGAGCACTTCATGTCGGGCTGGCAAACGGCCGCAGGCGAACTCCCTTTGCTCTGTCCCGTGGTGGTCGTGATGCTATAGAGGAAGCCAGGCTGCAAGGTCACCGAGTACAAACCGCTCACCGGCGCCACATCCTGCGCTTCGACGAACCAGTCATCCGGGTTTGCCGAGTTCAGGTTGGTGGACCAGACATGCACCGGACCTGTCGCAAGGCCGGCCGTCACGACGAAGCTAAAGATCTGGCTGCTGGTGGCATAAGCCGTTTCGATGACGATGCTGTAGTCGCTCCCGTTGGGCGACAACAGCGCGACATAGGAGCCGGTGTCTCCGGCGGTGCGCCCGACGGCGCTGTCGATGTATTGCCAGCCGGGTTCGACGAACTGAGTGGTATGCGCCATCGCCCATACACCCGGGCCGACGAGGTAGTTTCCCGACCAGGGTTCTTCGGCCAGGATCAGCCCGTAGCTCGAATACGGAAAATTCGAATATGTAGCGCCAATCAGCGGCCAGACTATCGAAGCCGTGATCCCTCCGTCTATGTACTGCAGGTTGGTCGCCCTGGCGATATTGGCAGCGGACTCTCCGTTGCTTTCCGAAGCCCACATGGGCTTGCCGAGACCGGAGAGCATCTGAAAGTCGGTGCACTGCATGATGGCGCCGAAATCGCAAGGGTAGTGCGTGGCGGGAACGTCGATGTTTGTGTAGAAACCCGGAGCCGATATAGTGGCCTGCGCGGACGGCGTCAGGTGGGCGTAGTACTCGTCGGGGCCGATAATCTTCGTGGATAACCCGTTCGCCGCGAGCGCGTTCTTCAGACTCTGGAACCACCCGAGATCCCACCCGGTGTAGCACTCGTTCCATCCGCCGACATAATCGATGTTGAGATTGTGGTCCGTCTTAGCCTAACCTTCGCAGTTGGGCCGAGTTTCACACTAAATTCGAGCAGATGGTCGAGGCAAGCCCTGCGCTGTGAGCAAAACATTTTCGTGAGCGCTTGTAGTGGAGACCTAC
>Ga0182014_10003078_pt1 | contig 20396 bp, 19 predicted proteins | sample 612S2DmetaG_FD_120489 | JGI IMG/M metagenome (GOLD analysis project Ga0182014, IMG submission 120489) | Permafrost microbial communities from Stordalen Mire, Sweden - 612S2D metaG | ecosystem: Environmental > Terrestrial > Soil > Wetlands > Permafrost | place: Sweden: Stordalen | collected... | reverse complement strand
CGCGCCCTCCAGGGCCATGCTCCGGTTCGCGCCGATGTCTATACGAACGCCGAGGTGTTGAAGAAGTACCCCTACTACAAGTCCGCGTTTGACGTCGTCGCTTCCGGCAAGTCCTTCCCGATCTTCGCCTACTCGGCGCAGTACGAGGACGTCCTTGGCGCTCAACTGTCGCTTGCGGCCGGCCTGCAGGCGAAGCCCGAGGCCGCGCTCACCTCGGCCGCCAAGGGGCTCGGCGAACTCCTCGCCAAGTAGAGCCCCGCGGCGCGACGACGCCCGCCTCAGCCGCCCGCGTCCGCGGGCGGCTTTGATCTCCCGCTGAGAAGACCCAGCCGATGCGATTCATCTTCCCGTCCGATCGTGAATGGCGAACAGGTTGGAGTTTCGCCGCGCCGGGTCTCGTCACGCTCTTCCTGGTGATGGGATTTCCCCTGGTGTACGCGGGGGCGATCTCGGTATCGTCGATCACGTTGCTGCACCCTTCGTTCGGGCCATTCGTCGGCCTCGGCAACTTCGCGCGGGTGATGTCGAGCCCGCTCTTCTGGGACGCCGTGTGGCTGACCGCGAAATACTCCTTCGTCACGGTCTCCGGCGAATTCGTCATCGGTCTGGCGATCGCCCTGATGCTGAACCGGGTCGTTCGGGCGAAGTCGGTCTATTTCGCCATCCTGACGATCCCCATGGCGATGTCGCCGGTGAGCGTCGCCCTGATTTGGCGGATGCTGCTGCAGCCCAACCTCGGCATCGCCAATCATCTCATGGAGACGGTGGGCCTGCCGCGCGTCGACTGGCTCGGTTCGGCCGATCTCGCGCTGTGGACCATGGCCGGCATCGATATCTGGCAGCAGATGTCCTTCGTCGTGCTGATCCTCGCCGCGGGGCTCGCGGCTCTGCCGCGCGATCCCTATGAAGCGGCGGAAGTCGACGGCGCGGGGTCCATTCAGCAGTTCTGGTACATCACGCTGCCGATGCTGCGGCCCGTCGCCGCCATCACAATCGTCATTCAGCTGATCAATGAATTCCGCACCTACGACCTGCCTTACGTTCTCACGAAGGGCGGGCCCGGCAACGCCACCGAAGTGCTGAGTTTCTTCGCTTATCGGCGGGCGTTCCTCGGCCTGTCGCTGAACGAGGGCGCCGCCGCTTCATTCGTCCTGCTGCTGATCGTTCTCGTTCTGACGGTCGTGTTCTTTGCGATGCTTGAACGACGGCGCTGACATTCTGAACCGCCGCCGAGCGCGGCAGTGGCGAACGATCGCTCCGCGCTCCAGCTGTTCAGCTCCATCCCGCGAGCCGGAATCCTCCATCGAATCGATGGTTGGGCTGGCGCCGGCGCTTGCGGCGCCGTTGACTTTCTTGGCCCCCTCGCTCAGTTCTCTTGGGGTTGAACCCAACTCCGTGGCGGTAGCCAGGCGCCGAGATCGTCCGCATGCTTCAAAGCTCTCGCGCGCCGGAACAGTACAATATGCTCTGGCTGCAGGCGGGCAGTTGCGGGGGCTGCACGATGGCGGCGCTCGAACAAGGGGCGGCGGGCTGGTTCGCGGAACTCGAAGCCTTCGGCATCCATGTGCTGTGGCATCCTTCGCTCAGCGAGGAGACCGGCGAGGACGCCCGGGACATTCTCGCGAGCGTGCTCGACGGGCGGCAGCGGCTTGACCTGCTCTGCGTCGAGGGCTCGATTTTGCGGGGTCCCAACGGCACGGGCCTATTCAACAAGCTCGCGGGCACCGGACGGACGATGCTCGACTGGGTGCGCGACCTCGCGCCCCTGGCGGCCTATTGCGTCGCGGTGGGGTCGTGCGCGGCCTTTGGCGGCATTCCCGCCGGCGCTCCCGACCCGACGGAGGCCTGCGGACTGCAATATGACGCGACCTTTCCTGGCGGCGCGTTGCCCGACGACTATCGCTCCCGCAACGGGCTGCCGGTGATCAACATCTCGGGCTGCGCGCCGCATCCGGGTTGGATCATGGAAACGCTGGCGGCGTTGCGGATGGGCGAATTCGGCGTCGAAGACCTCGACTCCTTCGGCCGCCCCCGTTTCTACGCCAAGACGCTCGCGCATCACGGCTGCGAGCGCAACGAATATTACGAATTCAAGGCGAGCGCCGAAAAATTCTCCGACCTCGGCTGCATGATGGAGCACCTTGGCTGCAAGGCGACACAGGCGGTCGGCGATTGCAATCAGCGAGGCTGGAACGGCGGCGGCTCGTGCACGCATGGCGGCTTCTCGTGTGTCGCTTGCACCTCTCCCGGTTTCGAGGACGCCCGCGAATTCCTGCGAACGCCGAAGATCGGCGGCATTCCCGTGGGATTGCCGACCGACATGCCCAAGGCTTGGTTCATTGCGCTCGCGGCTCTGTCGAAATCCGCGACCCCCAAACGCGTCAAACAGAATTCGACTTCGGATCGCGTCGTCGTGTCGCCTCGCCCGGCGAAGGGCCCGTCGGTATGACGGAAACGATTGTCGGGCCGTTCAATCGGGTGGAGGGCGATCTAGAGGTCGGGCTCGACATTGTCGACGGCCGAGTCGAGAGCGCGCGCGTGACGACCACGCTCTATCGCGGCTTCGAGCAACTGTTGGTTGGCCGCGCGGCGATGGACGCGCTGGTCATCGCCCCGCGCATTTGCGGCATCTGCTCGGTATCGCAATCGGTGGCGGCGGCGGCTGCGTTGCGCGCGTTGAGCGGCGTGACCGCGGCGCCCAACGGCCTCATCGCCACCAACATCGCCCATGCCGCCGAAAACGTCGCCGACCATCTCACCCATTTCTATCTGTTCTTCATGCCCGATTTCGCGCGCGCCGAATATGCGGCGCGCCCGTGGTTCGAACCCGTCGCGCGGCGCTTCAGGGCGATATCCGGGGAGGCGATGGGCGAGGTGCTGCCCGCGCGCAAGCGCTGGCTCGAGGTGATGGGCGTCATCGCCGGCAAGTGGCCACATTCCCTGGCCTTCCAACCCGGCGGCGTCACGCGGGCGATCGATCTCGGCGAGCGCGTGCGGCTGCTCGCTCTCATCGACGAGTTCCGCGTCTTCGTCGAGCGCGGGTTGTTCGGGGCGCCGCTCGAAGAGATTCTTTCGCTAGAGAGCCTCGACGAGTTGGAAGCCTACGCGGCGTCGAGCTCCGGCGATTTCGCCGCGTTCCTGCGACTTTCGCGCGACCTCGGTCTCGATCGTCTTGGCCATGGTCCGGGCGCGTTTCTAAGTTTCGGGGCCTATCACGGGCCCGACGGCTCGCTGTTCCCCGCAGGCCGGCTCGATCAAGGCGAATCGCTCCCTCTGGAGACGAGCGACATTGGCGAGGACGTCGCGCGCGCCTGGTTCCGCGCGAGCGCGAAACATCCAAGCGAATCCGAAACCTCGCCTATCGCCGACAAGCGCGGCGGCTATTCATGGGCCAAGGCGCCGCGTCTGGGCGGCAAGCCGGCGGAAGTCGGGGCGGTTGCGCGCCAACTCGTGGCGGGTCATCCCTTGATCTCGGATCTCGTCCGGCGCGCCGGCGGCGCGGGGGTGCGCGTACGCATTGTCGCGCGGGTGCTGGAGATCGCCCAGCTCGCGCACGCCATGGTCGGCTGGACCCGGGCGCTGAGGCTGAAAGAGCCTTTCAACGTCGATGTCCCGCGGCCCGACGATGGACGTGGCGCGGGTTTGGTGGAGGCGGCGCGCGGCGCGTTGGGACACTGGATGGCGGTTCGCGACAAGAAGATCGCCCGTCACCAGATCATCGCGCCCACCACTTGGAATTTCTCGCCGCGCGACGCCGAAGGACGGCCGGGACCTCTGGAAACGGCGTTGGCGGGACTGGATGTCGGCGAACGTGGCGCGAAAGCGGCGATCATTCAGCACGTCGTCCGTTCTTTCGATCCTTGCATGGTTTGCACCGCGCATTGAGGCGCGTGCTGTAAACATGCTTGCCGGCGCCCGTAAGCGAGCTTGCCAGTCAGCCGCGGCCCCGCGTGGCGGGGCGAACCGGCCAATCTAAAAAATACATGTATATCAATATGATACGCGACGCCCTCGCGGCGCGTGGCGGGTGGTCCGTTTCTTGCCCTGGTGCTCAATATATCTCCGCGTGGCCGCAACCACGCGCCGAAAATTGGGAAACGCCAGGGAGCACGTCATGGCCGCGTCCGAGACGTTTTATGACGTCATTCGCCGACAAGACATCACGCGTCGCAGCTTCAACAAGTTTTGCAGTCTGACCGCGGCGAGCCTCGGCTTCGCGCCCGCCGTCGCCTCGACGATGGCGCAAGCGTTGGAAACCAACGAGCGCGTGCCGGTCATCTGGATGCATGGCCTCGAATGCACCTGCTGCTCGGAAAGCTTCATCCGCTCCGCCCATCCGCTGGTGAAGGACGTCATCCTGTCGATGATCTCGCTCGACTATGACGACACCATCATGGCGGCGGCGGGTCATCAGGCCGAGGCGATCCTCGAGGAGACGAAGCAGAAATACAAAGGCAAATATGTGCTCGCAGTCGAGGGCAACCCGCCGCTCAACGAAGGCGGCATGTTCTGCATCGACGGCGGCAGGCCATTTGTCGAAAAGCTGAAATGGATGGCCGAGGACGCGATGGCGGTCATCGCCTGGGGCGCCTGCGCCTCCTGGGGTTGCGTTCAAGCCGCCAAGCCGAACCCGACTCAGGCGACGCCGATCGACAAAGTGATCACCAATAAACCGATCATCAAGGTGCCGGGCTGCCCGCCGATCGCAGAAGTCATGACCGGCGTGATCACGTTCATCACCACCTTCGGCAAGCTGCCCGAACTGGACCGTCAGGGCCGGCCGAAGATGTTCTACTCCCAGCGCATCCACGACAAGTGCTACCGCCGCCCGCATTTCGACGCCGGCCAGTTCGTCGAGGAGTGGGACGACGAGGGCGCGCGCAAGGGCTACTGCCTCTACAAGATGGGTTGCAAGGGGCCGACCACTTACAACGCCTGCTCGACCGTGCGCTGGAACAACGGCGTCTCCTTCCCGATTCAGTCCGGCCACGGTTGCATCGGTTGCTCGGAAGACGGGTTCTGGGATCAGGGCTCGTTCTACGATCGCCTGACGAACATCACGCACTTCGGCGTCGAGAAGAACGCCGACGAGGTCGGCTTTGCCGCGGCTGGAACCGTCGGCGTTGCGATCGCAGCGCACGCGGCGGTGACCGCCGTGAAACGCGTCACCACCAAGCGCGAAGACGCCAACGTCTAAGTTTTCAGGGCAGGACAACGTTCATGACGATCCAGACGCCGAACGGCTTCAATCTCGATAATTCCGGCAAGCGCATTGTTGTCGATCCCGTCACCCGTATCGAGGGACATCTCAGGGTGGAGGTCAACGTCGATTCCAACAATGTCATCCGCAACGCGGTCTCCACCGGCACGATGTGGCGCGGCATCGAGGTCATCTTGAAGAATCGCGATCCGCGCGACGCTTGGGCCTTCACCGAGCGCATTTGCGGCGTTTGCACCGGCACACACGCGCTAACCTCGGTGCGCGCGGTCGAGGACGCGCTCGGGATCACCATTCCCGACAACGCCAATTCGATCCGCAACATCATGCAGCTCGCGCTGCAGATGCATGACCACATCGTGCATTTCTATCACTTGCACGCGCTCGATTGGGTCGATGTCGTCTCGGCGTTGAAGGCCGATCCCAAGGCGACGTCGACGCTCGCGCAGTCGATCTCCTCGTGGCCGCTGTCCTCGCCCGGCTATTTCAAGGATTTGCAGACGCGCCTGACCAAATTCGTGTCGTCGGGCCAGCTCGGTCCGTTCAAGAACGGCTATTGGGGCAACGCCTCCTATAAGCTGCCGCCCGAGGCCAACCTGGTGGCGGTCGCGCATTATCTGGAAGCGCTCGATTTCCAGAAGGAGATCGTCAAGGTTCACACGATCTTCGGCGGCAAGAACCCACATCCGAATTGGCTCGTCGGCGGCGTGCCTTGCCCCATCAATCTCGATGGAACCGGGGCCGTCGGCGCGATCAACATGGAGCGGCTCAACTACGTCTCCGAGATCATCGACCGGTCGATCGAGTTCACGCAGCAGGTCTATCTGCCCGACGTTCAGGCGATTGGATCTTTCTACAAGGACTGGCTCTATGGCGGCGGTCTATCCGGCAAGTCCGTGCTTGCCTACGGCGACGTCCCGGAACACGCCAACGACTATTCCGAGAAGAGCCTGAAGCTGCCGCGCGGCGCGATCATCAACGGCAACCTCAAGGAGGTGTTCCCGGTCGATCATCGCAACCCCGAGGAGATCCAGGAGTTCGTCACGCATTCTTGGTACAAGTATCCGGACGAGACCAAGGGCCTGCATCCCTGGGACGGCGTGACGGAGCCTGATTATCAGCTTGGCCCCAACGCCAAGGGCACCAAGACCAACATCGAGTCGCTCGACGAGGGCGGCAAGTATTCCTGGATCAAATCGCCGCGCTGGCGCGGCAACGCAATGGAGGTCGGTCCGCTCGCGCGCTGGGTCGTCGGCTACGCGCAAAACAAGTCGGAGTTTAAGGACCCGGTCGATAAACTGTTGCAGGACCTCGGCCTGCCGTTGACCGCGCTGTTCTCGACGCTTGGCCGCACCGCCGCGCGCGCGCTGGAATGCGGCTGGGCGGGCGATCAGATGAAGTACTTCTTCGACAAGCTCATCGCCAACATCAAGGCCGGCGATTCCTCGACCGCGCATGTCGACAAATGGAAGCCCGCGAGCTGGCCGAAGGAAGCCAAGGGGGTCGGCTTCACCGAGGCGCCGCGGGGCGCGCTCGCGCATTGGATCAAGATCAAGGACACCAAGATCGACAATTACCAATGCGTGGTGCCGACCACCTGGAACGGTAGTCCGCGCGATCCCAAGGGCAACATCGGCGCCTTCGAGGCGTCGTTGATGGATACGCCGATGTCGGACCCGACGCAGCCGCTGGAAATCCTGCGAACGCTGCACTCGTTCGATCCGTGCCTGGCCTGTTCCACTCACGTCATGAGCCCGGACGGTCAGGAAATGGCCAAGGTCGAGGTGCGCTAGGAGGCGGCGATGAGTCAGATGACACAACTCGTCAAGGCCGCCGACGCGCGCGGCGAATTCGGCCCCCGTCACACCAGCGTCTATGTCTATCAGGCGCCGGTGCGCGTGTGGCACTGGGTCAACGTTTGCGCGATCCTCACCTTGATCGTCACGGGCTATCTCATCGGATCGCCGTTTCCCTCGCTGAGCGGCGAGGCGAGCGCGCATTTTCTGATGGGCTATATCCGCTTCACGCACTTCGCCGCCGGTCAGATCATGACGGTGGCGTTTCTTGGCCGGCTGATCTGGGCGATGTTCGGCAACCGTCACTCGCGCCAGATCTTCTACTGGCCCATCTGGTCGGCAGAGGCGTGGAGCGGCGCGTTCTACGAACTCGCTTGGTATCTATTCCTAGTGAAGCGGCCGAAGAAGTATATCGGCCACAATCCGCTCGCCCACGCCGCGATGTTCTTCATGTTCACGCTGACGACGTTGTTCATGATTTGCACGGGCTTCGCGCTCTATTCCGAGGGCGAGGGCATCGATTCCTGGCAGTACAAACTGTTCGGCTGGGTGTTTTCAATCTGGCCTAACGCACAACAGGTGCACACCTACCATCACATCGGCATGTGGGTAATGGTGCTGTTCGTCATGTTTCATGTCTATGCGGCGGTGCGCGAGGAAGTCATGTCGCGCCAGACCATGCTCTCGGCGATCATGTCCGGCGACCGTCATTTCCGAGACGACGATGAAGACTGACGCCACGCTTCGCGCGTCGCGCATTCTCGTGCTCGGCATCGGCAATATCCTATGGGCGGACGAGGGATTCGGCGTACGGGCGGTCGAGGAATTCGACCGCCATTACGAAGTCTCCGACAATGTCACCATCCTTGATGGCGGCACGCAGGGACTCTATCTCGTGCATTTCGTCGAGGAAGCCGACTACCTCCTCGTCTTCGACGCCATCGACTACGGGCTCGAGCCGGGAACCTTGAAGGTGGTGACGGACGACGAGGTGCCCAAGTTCACCGGCGCGAAGAAGATGAGCCTGCATCAGACGGGCTTTCAGGAAGTGCTCAGCGCGGCCGATTTGCTGGGACGCTACCCGGCCCGCATCGCGTTGATCGGTTGCCAGCCGGAGGACCTCGAGGATTGGGGCGGGCCGCTGACCGCGCCGGTGCGCGTCGCCCTCGCTCCCGCGCTGGATTTGGCGCGTGAGACATTGGAATCCTGGGGTGTTCGGGTGACCGCTCGGCCGCCGGGAGTCGTTCGGCCGGGATTGCTTACGAACGACATCGATTTTCAAAACTATGAGCGCCGGATCGCGGCCGATGTCCGACCTTAACTGCCGAGCCCGGGAGACCTAAATGCCCTTCCGGCTGACCGCTTTGTTCGATGATCGCGGCGAGCGGCTCACGGCGAAGGTCGTCGGCGTCTACGCGCTTCTGCTGGCGATCAACGCAGGGGCGTGGCTTTGGGCGGTCGCCGCCTTCCACGATCGTCCGGTGCTGCTGGCGACCGCCGTGCTCGCCTACAGCTTCGGCCTCCGACACGCCTTTGACACCGATCACATCGCGGCGATCGACAATGTCTCGCGCAAACTGATGCAGCAAGGTCGACGGCCGGTCGGCGTCGGTCTGTTCTTCTCGCTCGGCCATTCGACGATCGTCGTCGCGTTGTCGATCGCCATCGCCATCGCCGCGACGGAACTCCAGACCCACTTCGACGCCTTCAAGGCGTTTGGCGCGGTGGTGGGCACGCTTGTTTCGGCGCTGTTCCTGTTCGCCATCGCCTTCGCCAACATCTTGGTGATGATCTCGCTCTATCGCGCTTTCCAGACGGTGCGCGCGGGAGGCAATTTCGTTGAGGACGACATCGATCTCGCGCTCGCCAATCGCGGCTTGCTCGGGCGCCTGTTCCGCCGCTTCTTCCGGCTGGTCGAGAAGAGCTGGCACATGTATCCCCTGGGCGTGCTGTTCGGCCTCGGCTTCGACACCGCGACGGAAGTGGGGCTGTTGGGCATTTCCGCGACCCAGGCCTCGCAGGGGCTTTCGATCTGGTCGATCCTCGTCTTTCCCGCGCTGTTCACGGCCGGAATGACGCTGCTCGATATGACCGATTCCATCCTGATGCTTGGCGCCTATGGCTGGGCCTTCGTCAAGCCGGTGCGCAAGCTCTATTACAATCTCACGATCACCGCGGCCTCGGTGCTCGTCGCCGTGGTCGTGGGCGGTCTGGAGACGCTCAATCTGATCGGCGGCCGACTCGGCCTCACCGACGGCGGCGGCTTCTGGGGCGCAATCGGCGCGATCAACGACAATTTCGGCGTGCTCGGCTATTGCATCGTTGGCATCTTCGTCGCCGCCTGGCTGGTTTCGATCGTCGTCTATCGCGTCAACCGCTACGACGAGATCGAAGCGGCGATGTAACGGGCCTAGCCCGAGGGGCAAAGCGAATGTGCGTAGGCATTCCCATGCGGGTCATCGACGGCGGCGACATGAGCGCTTTGTGCGAGCGCCATGGCGCGGCGCGACAGATTTCGATGCTGCTAATCGGCGCGCAGCCTTCGGGGACCTACGTGCTCACCCATCTCGATTCGGCGATCCGCGTCCTCGACGAAACCGAGGCGAGGCTGATCGACGACGCGCTCGATGGCCTGTCGCGGGCGGTCGAGGGCGCTGCCTTCGAGCACCTCTTCGCCGATCTCGTCGACCGCGAGCCACAACTCCCGGCGTATCTGCGGTCGGAATAAGGACTGGACGCCAGCATTCCATATTGGAAGAATGCCTTCCAGTTAGGGAACGAAGCGTCGGATATCGACTAGAAATAGTCCATACAATTCAATGTCCATTCGCTTTCCGCCCGCTGGCACGGCGCTTGCGCACCTCGTCGGCGAAACGGAATCACGGCGGAGGAAACATGCCATCGGCCCTCATTCGGGCGCTCGCGACACGGCACGGCTTGCCGACCGTCGACGCCAACTCGATAGACGCCTTTCTCGCGCCCGCGCCCGACCGGCCCGAAGTCACGATCCTGTTCTTTACCGGCGATCCTGCGCAACGCTCCGAATCCGACGACGTCGCCGTGGTGCTGCCGCAGATTCTGCGCGCGTTCGAAGGCCAGTTGCGCGCCGCCGTGGTGAGCCGGACAGCGGAGGACGCGCTGAAATCGCGCTTCCACGTTTTCGTCATGCCGAGCCTGGCGATCACGCGTGGCGCCATCCCGCTCGCCGTGATCCCCAAGATCAAGGATTGGAGCGACTATGTTCGCATCGTCCTCGCCGCCCTGGCGCCCGGCGCGCCCGCGCTGACCAGCAGCGGGGCGGGGCCGAAAACGGAATTCAACTATTCGGGCAGGGGAGCATCGGCATGAAGGCGGGATTTTAGGTCGCCCCCGAGGGCGAGGAGGCGGCGATGTCCGTGCTGCCGATCGGCGCCGCGCCCGTCGCGCGCGCCCGGACGATCAACTTCCCCGCCACATCGAGCGCGGAGCAAATGATCGCACGTTGCCGCGCGACAGCCGAACTCTTGCCCAAGCTGGTCAACGCGCTCGCGACGCAGAAGGAAAGCGAGCGCGGGCGCTTGTTCGATATCACCGATTTCGGCGCCGACGATCGCGAATTGATCGGACAGGTGCTCGGCGAGGGCGAGGTCGGCGGGGTCGTGGCGCTGCGCAGCGGGGTCGTCGCGCAAGTTCAAGAATCCGTCCTAGCAGGGCTGTGGCGCGTGCGCTTCGCCGACGCGAACGACGTCCTTGTCGCCGACTATATCGAGGTCGGCGCCTTTCCAGAGGCGGTCAACGAAGCCTGCGCGAGCACGGCGGCCGAAATCGTGATCGGCGCGCCGCCGCCGGGAACCATGAATGTGATGCCGGTGCTCGCCGAAATTCAGGAGCGCATGTCCGCCCATCGCCCCGGCGAAGGCAATCACGTCATCACGTTCTCGCTGTTTCCGATGACGCCTGAGGACATGACCTTCTTGCAGGAGACGCTCGGCGTCGGGCCCGTTACGCTGGTCTCGCGCGGTTACGGCACCTGCCGCATCGCCGCGACCGCCGCGCGCGGCGTCTGGTCGGTGCAGTTCTACAACTCCATGGACGTCATCGTGCTCGACACGCTGGAGATTGGCGACGTGCCCGGCGCGGCCCGAGCGGCGGAGGACGACTTCCGCGACTCGGCCGAACGTCTGAGCGAAATCGAAGACGCGTATTTCCGATGAGCGCCTTCGAGAATTTCGGACGCCGCGAGGGTGAGGCGGACGCTAAGATGGAATGCGGCATCTGTTGGCATGTTTATGACCCCGAGGCGGGCGATGAGGTCTGGCAAATTCCGCCGGGCACGCCATTCTCGGAATTGCCCGACGATTGGCGTTGCCCGAACTGCGACGCCCCCGCGCTGAAATACATGCGCCTTGGCGAAGGCCGATAGGGGACGCCTGGGATGCACGCGGTCGCGAGCCCCGAGCCGGACGAATCGCTGAATGAGAGCGTCAAGCGTCTCGCCGCGCGCTATCGCGAAATCGCGGCGACGACGATGGCCGACGTGCCGATCTGCAATGCCGCGCTCGGCGTGGAGGCGCTCGGCTTCCGCCGCTGGAGCGGTCGCGCGCTCGGCATGGTCGTGACGCCGTGGTTCCTGAATCTGACGGTATTCGACGCGCCGGACGCCGAACCCGCGCCGCCGGCTTCGACCGGCGCGACGATTCCGCTCGCCTTGCCGGCGGGCGAGGTCCAATTGATCGTCGGGGAGCTACCCGGCTTCGGCCGAGTCGACATATGCTCGCTGTTCTCGCCGATGTTTGAATTCGCCGACATGGCGGCGGCGGTCGAGACCGCGCGGGAGGCGTTGCGCGCGTTGCTGGCGCCGCCTAGCCCGCCGCCAGGCCAACAACCCAAGCCCGCGTTCGATCGGCGCGCGTTCCTGCGCGGCGCGCTCGCGCCCCCTGGACAGGCGCCGGCATGACGATCTTCCCCGGCGCCGGATCGATCGAAATTCGCGTCGCTGTCGCGCGTGGCGTCGTCTGCTCCGTCGAAATCCGCTCGACCCGCCCGATTGGGCTGACCCGCGTTTTCCTCGGCCGCGAGCCCAACGAAGCGCCGGCGCTGGCGCGCCAGCTCTTCTCGCTGTGCGGCGCCGCGCAGGCCGCCGCGGCGAGCCAAGCCGTCGCCTGGGCGCAGGGGCGGCGCTTGGAACAGGGCGAAATATTCGGCTATGCGATTGGCGTGCTCGCGGAGCGCGTCTTCGAGGGTTTGCGCGGCCTCGCGCTCGGCTGGCCAGGGTCTGAAAATCAGGATGCCGTTCAGGCCCGGGCGGCCCCGCATCTGCGCGAAGCCGCCACCGCCACGCGCGCCCTTCTTAGCGCCTCGGCGTCAGGCCTCGGCCGCGCGCGGCGCCAGGAATTGCTCGATTTCCACGCGCGCCTCTTGGAAGCCGCATATGGGTTGGGCGTCTCGCACCCCTTGGGGGCGCCGGCCGCGGCCTCGAGTCACCTCGCGAGAATCGCTCGGCAATGCGAAAGCGAAACGGCCTTCATCTCCAGCCCGGTCGACGCGCTGACCCAAGCCGATGACGCGGCCGTCATCGCCGCGCTTGGGCGGGCGCCGGAAACGTTCGTCGGCGAGCCAAGCTTGCCGAACAGGCGCGTCGAGACGGGCCCCTTCGCGCGGTTTGGCGAAAGCGCCGGGGTTCGGGCGGAAGGCCTTGCGCCGCGTCTGAACGCGCGGCTGGCGGATATCGCCGAAGCCCTGTCGAGTTTGGCGACGTCGTTGCGCTCCGGCGACGTCGATTTAGCCGCGGCGCCGGTTGGCGGCGCGGCCGGACCGGGGGCCGGGTTCGGCGCGGTGGAAAGCGCGCGCGGTCGGCTGTACCACCTGGCCCAGATCACCTCGCGCGGCCGCGTGGGCGAATATCGGATCGTCGCGCCGACGGAATGGAACTTCCACGCGAACGGCCCTTTCGTGGCGGCTGTCCTGGGCGCCGGCGTCGCCCGCGGCGGTCGCGCTCAGACCTCGCTGGCGCGTCTGGCTGCCTTGTTCGACCCCTGCGTCGGCTTCGAGGTCGCGCTGAAGGAATTCGCCGATGCATGAGATGGCGTTGACCGAAAGCATCGTGGAGATCGCCTGCGACGAAGCGACGAAGCAGTCGGCGCGGCGCGTGACGCGCGTGCGACTCGATGTCGGCATGCTCAGCCACGCCGAGCCCGAGGCGCTGACGTTCTGTTTCGCGGCGGTCGCGGCGGGAACCAAGGCGGAGGGCGCCATGCTGGAGATCGAGCGCACGCCCGGCGCAGGCTGGTGTCTCGATTGTGGTAAGATGGTCGCCCTGTCGGAGCGCTTCGGCGCCTGCCCGGAGTGTGGAAAATATCGCGTGCAAATGACGGCGGGCGACGAGCTCAAAATTCGCGAACTGGAGATTGTCTGATGTGTACGGTCTGCGGCTGCGGCGACGCCACGCTGGTTCACGATCACGTTCACACCCGTCCGGACGGGACGACCTACGCGCATCGGCACGAGCCCGCGTCCGAGCCGAATGCGCACGAACATGACCGTCATGATCACGACCACCACCATCGTCACGATCACGGGACCGTCAACTACGGCGGTGGGCTGGCGGGTGTGCACGTGCCCGGCATGAGCCAAGAGCGGATCATCAGAATCGAGCGCGACATTCTCTCCAAGAACGATTCCTGTGCCGCTGACAATCGCCGGAGCTTCGCTCGCGAACATATCTTCGCGCTCAATTTCGTCTCCAGCCCCGGTTCCGGCAAGACGAGCTTGTTGGTGCGCACGATCATGGATCTGCGCGACCGCGTCGCGATCAGCGTCATTGAGGGCGACCAGCAGACGTCCAACGACGCCGAGCGCATTCGCGCCACCGGCGCGCCGGCCTTGCAGATCAACACCGGCAAGGGCTGCCATCTCGACGCCCATATGGTCGGCCAAGCCGTCGACACGCTGAGGCCGGCGCCGCGGTCGGTGCTGTTCATCGAGAATGTCGGCAATCTCGTTTGTCCCGCGGCTTTCGATTTGGGCGAGGCGCATAAGGTCGTCGTGCTCTCGACGACTGAGGGCGAGGATAAGCCGCTCAAATATCCAGATATGTTCGCGGCGGCCGATCTGATGCTGCTCAACAAGTCGGATCTGTTGTCGCACATCGATTTCGATGTCGCCGCGTGCATGGCCAATGCGTTGCGCGTCAATCCGCGTTTGCAGATTCTCGTCGTCTCGGCGCGCACGGGCGAGGGGTTGGCCGCGTTCTACGCCTGGATCGACGCCTCGGCGGCGCGCATGGCGGCGGCGCCTCGATGAATATCGTCCTGCCTTACGCCGGGCCCTATGGTCGCGGCGAAACGCTGATGATCGAGACCGACTCCGGCCGCCCGTCGCCCCAAAGGGGTGCGAAATGAGTTCGCCAACCACCGTTCTTGTCGTCGACGACGAGGTGCGGTCGCTCGAAGCGCTGCGTCGCGTGCTGCAGGAGGAGTTCGAGGTCATTTGCGCGCGCAACGCCGAGGAGGCGGAAGGGGTGTTGGCGGGCGAATTGGTGCAGATCATTCTCTGCGACCAGCGCATGCCGGGCGAGTCGGGGGTCGATTTCCTCAAGCGCGCGCGAGACCTTTGGCCCGACACGATTCGCATCATTATCTCCGGCTATACCGATTCCGAGGATGTGATCGCCGGCGTGAACCTGGCCGGCATCTACCGCTATGTCACCAAACCTTGGCGGCCTGAGGAACTGCTCGACATCATGCGCGAGGCCGCGCGGCTGTCGAAACTCCAGCGCGAGGTCGGCGACGTCGCGATGGAGGTCAAGCCGACTGGCGAAAGGCTCCGCCACGTCATCCGCGAGCGGCGGCGCAGCGACGGACGGCTCTATGAGTTCGACCGCATCGTGCATCGCCCCGACAGCGCCGTCCGCGAGGCGATCGCGCTCGGCAGGCAGGCGGCCAAATACGATATTTCCGTACTCATCACGGGCGCCTCGGGCACTGGCAAGGAACTGCTGGCGCGCGCGGTTCACTACAGCTCGGCGCGTGCGGAAAAGCCGTTCGTGGTCGAGAACTGCGGCGCGCTGCCGGACGATCTGCTCGAAAGCGAACTGTTCGGCTGCAAGAAAGGCGCGTTCACCGGCGCCTATCAGGATCGGATCGGTCTGTTCGAACTCGCCGACGGCGGCACGATCTTTCTCGATGAGATCGGCGAGACCTCCGCCGCGTTTCAGGTCAAATTGCTGCGTGTCCTGCAGGAGGGCGAGATCCGGCCGCTTGGCGCGCAGAGACCGCGCCAGGTCAGCGTGCGCGTGATTTCCGCGACCAATCGCGATTTGACCAGCGAAGTCGCGGCGGGGCGGTTCCGGCGCGATCTATATTACCGGGTCGCGCCGTTCCCTATCCACATGCCGACGCTCGCCGATCGCGCGGATGATGTTCCCATGATCGCGGCGCGCATTCTGCTCAACGTCAACCAAGCCTACGGCCGCCGAATTCCCGGATTCGCGCCCGACACGCTCGCGATGATGACGAACTACCTCTGGCCCGGCAACGTTCGCGAATTGCAGAACGAGATTCAACGCATGGTCGTGCTCGCCGAGAGCGATGCGCCGCTGCCCGCGCACTTGCTATCCCCCGAGATCCGCAGTCCTGCCGCCAGGAGCGCGCCCGTCGGGGACGGACGCCGGCGTCCGTTGCGCGACATCGTGGGCGAAGTGGAGCGAGAGGCGATCACGGCCTCGCTGGCGCGCCATGGCGGCAATATCAGCCGCGTCGCCGAGGAACTTGGCTTGTCGCGCGTCGGATTGAGGGGCAAGATTGAGCGCTACGATATCAGGCGCAATCTCGATGAAGATACCGAATGACGCCTCGCGGACGGGCGCGCCCGCCACCCTGATCTCCCGAGTCGTGGGCGACGCGGCGCTTTTGTTCGACGAATCCAACGAGTCGATCTGGGTCGACGTCATCCATCGGATGGATGAAGTCTATTCCGAGTTGCTGCGCAACGAGGCCGATCTCGAGCGTAAGAACGCGGAACTGGAGGACGCGCAGGCGTTCATTTCGAGCGTCATCGCCTCGGTCTCCGACATCCTGATCGTCAGCAGCGAAGCGGGGGTGATCCGTCAGGTCAACGGGGCGTTTCTCCGCCTCGTCGGGCGCGACGAGGCCGATGTCGTCGGCTCGAGGATTAGCCAATTTGTGCTTGAGGAGGATGGCGCGGTCCTGCGTGACCTGTTGGCGTCCGGGCGCGAAGGCAAAGCGCAGGAAGCGGATCTTAGGTTCCGCGCCGCCAACGGCGAGGAGGAACGGCTTGCGATGCGCTGGTCGGCGCAGTTCAACGCGGATCGCCGACGCATCGGCACGGTGCTTACGGGCCGCCCGATCAGCGAATTGCGCCGCGCCTATCAAGCGCTGCACGAGGCGCATGTGGAGTTGCAGCAGGCGCAGATCAGGCTGATCGAGCAGGAGAAGATGGCGAGCCTCGGGCGTCTGGTCGCGGGCGTCGCGCATGAGCTCAACAATCCCATCAGTTTCGTCTACGGCAACATCTATACGTTGGAGCGCTATCGCCAGAACCTGACGAATTATCTCGACGCGATTCATCGCGACCCTGGGGCGCAGGACCACGCGGCCCTGCGCAAGCTACTCAAGATCGATTCCATTATCGCCGACTACAAGCCATTGTTGGAAGGAACACAGGAAGGCGCAAGCCGGGTCGCGGAGATCGTCAAGAATCTGCGTCGACTGTCCTTCAGCAAGACCAGCGACAAGCAAGCCGTCGACCTCGACAAGGTCTTGCGCACCGCCGCCTCGCTCACCGCGCGCAGCAAGGGCGCGCGTACGGAGATCCTGACCGAATGCGAGCCGGGGCTGACCGTGATGGGTCACGAAGGCCAGATCCATCAGATTCTCGTCAACCTCGTGGATAACGCGCTCTACGCCGTGAAAGACCGCGCGGATGGCCGAATCACGTTGTCGCTGCGGGCCGTGGATGAAGAGGCCGAGATCGTCATCAGCGACAATGGTGTGGGCATAGCCGAAGCGGTTCTCGGCAAGATCTTCGAGCCTTTCTTCACCACCAAGGCGGTCGGGGAGGGCACCGGTCTCGGTCTATGGATCAGTTTCTCCATTATTCGCGAATACGGAGGCTCGATCTCGGCAGCGAATCTGCCGGGCGGCGGAGCACGCTTCACGATCCGCCTGCCGCGCGGGCGGGTTGGACCGCCGGAGACGCGTCCGCATCAACAAGGACCTGCTTGACCTCGTAACTGGGGTTGCCGTTGGCGTCCTTGAGTCAGCGTGGCGCGTTGACTGCGGATGAGTTGAGACCGCAGCACTTCTTGATTCTCTTTTCCGAGCCGTAGGGGCGCGGGTCGTTGCGGCCAATGTTGGCGACCCCGCTTCGCCGAGGCTGAGCAACTCCTGTTCAAGCCGCTCGAACCGGCGCGATGCTTTCGGCGGCCGGCCGTCGTCGACGAAGCAGGCCAGCGCCGCCCCGCGCGACGTCGCGTGCCGGCGAACGAGCTCTTGCCGCTGATCGCGGCCAGCTTCGCGTCGAGGAAGGTCCTCAGTTCGGTCAGGATCGACGCCGAGCGGCGCTGGCGGCCTTCGCGACGCTCTGCCGGACTCGGCCGCGGAACTTCGCCTCGACGGCGACCAATCGCCGCGAACATCGATCCCGTGGAGAACGGGTGAAGGCGCCTCGGGCGCGTTGGAGGTTTCTTAAGCCGCGCGGGCTATGGACAATCGCAATTGGAAACTGAAGGTTGTGAATTCTCGAGTGGTTTCCCGCAAGCGAGGGTCGGGCCGGTTCGCCCGGCTTGTCGGGAGACAGACTTCCCTCTTCGTCGCCGCTGGAATCCTGATCGGATTCGTCCTGGCCGGGACGGTCGCGCTCGACGTCTACCTCCGTAATCTCTTGGTCGAGGCGGGCTCGAGCAGCGCGCGCAGCCTATCCGAAAATCTTTCTGACCAAACCGATCGCTCGCTGCAATCCGCTTTGTCGACAGTTTCCAGTGTCATCGAACGCTTACAAAACGATGGCGTAAGCTCAGGCGACGCTTTGGAATCTGCGGCCAGCGCTAAGGATGTTCGGGTGATGCTGCGCGATCGCTTGGCCGCGGACCGGGCGCTTGGCGGCGTCTTCTTCGTTGGCGCCGACGGCAAGATCGGCAGCCTTGATCGCGCGCCGCTGGTCAACATCGCCGATCTGCACGGGCAAGATCATCTCGATGCCCTGCGCGACGCGTCCGCCGATGCGATCTACGTTTCGACGCCATTCCTCAGTGCGGCTTCCGGCATGTGGCAACTGAGCCTGTCGAAGCGCGTCTCGGCGAGCGACGGATCTTTTCTCGGCTTGGTTAACGGCGTCGTCGAGCTGGCGTCATTCGACAATATCCTGAAGAAAGCGGCGCTGGGAAAGCACGCGTCGGTTTCCATCTTCCGCGGGGACGGCTCAATCATCGCCTGCTTCCCGCAGCGCGAAATCGCCTTCGGCGCCGACATCGCCGATAGCGACGTCTTCACGCAGCTCATCTCGCGCAAGCTTGACGGGGTGGCGAGACAGACCAGCGCCGTCGACCATGTCGACCGTTTGTTCGCCGTCGTCCATTCGCATGATTTTCCAGTCGTCTCGGTCGTCGCCGTGGCGATGGACGACGTCCTGGCCGGCTGGCTCCATCAGGTCGAAGCGCTCGCGCTCGTCGCTGCGCTCATTGTCCTGGCGATCGCTTTCTGGACCTTCTGGCTTGCCGCCCATGTCGAGCGGCTCGCCGAGGCACAGTCGCACGAGGCGATTCAGCGGCAAGTCGCGGTTCAGTACAAGCGCTTCAACAACGCGATGGACAACATCGTGCAGGGATTGGCGATGTACGATCGGAACAATTCTCTGATCGCCTGCAACAAGCGATACGCTGAGATTTATAAACTCCCCAGCGCATTGACGGGGCCTGGAGTCACGCGGGCGCAAATCTCCGCCTATCGTGGCAATCAGGGCTTTGGCGCAGCGCTCAACGATCCGATCGAAGACTCGGACGGCAGTCTCCTGACGATCAGCAGACTGTCGGACGGACGCATTATCGTTCAGCGGAAGAAGAAGCTCGCCGACGGCGGCTGGGTGTCGACGCATGAGGACGTTACGGTGCGCCACCGCGCCGAGGAGAAGGTCAAAGAGTTGGCGAGGAGCGACGCCCTCACCGGCCTCTTGAACCGCATCGAGTTCAAGCCGCGACTCGAAGAATGCCTCGCGGAAGCGCGGCGTCGTCTCGCCAGATACGCCGTGCTCTATCTCAACTTGGACCACTTCAAAGGCGTCAACGAAACGCTCGGACACTCCTTTGGCGATAAGCTGTTGCAGGAGGTCGCGGCGCGAATCAAGGCCGTCACTCGTGAAGGCGACCTGATTGCGCGCCTCGGCGGCGATGAGTTCGCAATCATCCAGCGCATCGCGTATGTTCCGCGCGACGTCGTGCGCCTCGCGGAGCGGCTGATCGACTCGATCGGCAAGCCCTACACGATCGACGGCAACGACATTGAGATGAGCGCCAGCATCGGGATTTCCCTGGCGCCGGACGACAGCGTCGACTGCGACGAGGTCATCCGCAACGCCGACATGGCGCTGCATCACGCCAAGACCAGTCGCGGCAGCTACAGCTTCTTCAAGCCGGCGATGGACGAACAGGTTCGCGCGCGTCGCAACATGGAGAACGACCTGCGGGCGGCGCTCGCCGAGGAACAATTCGAACTCCATTTCCAACCGGTCGTCTCGGTGGCCGACAGGCAGGTGAGATCGTTCGAAGCGCTTCTGCGCTGGAAGCATCCCGAGCGCGGCGCCGTGCCGCCCAGCACGTTCATCCCGATCGCGGAAGAGAACGATCTGATTGTGCCGATCGGCGAATGGGTGCTGCGCCGCGCGTGCGAGGAGGCGGCCAAATGGCCGACGCACATCAAGGTCGCGGTCAACGTGTCGGCCGTGCAACTCAAGTCGCCTGGAATTGTTCGGACCATTACTGAGGCGATCGAGGCGGCGGGCATCGAAGGATCGCGGCTCATCGTCGAAGTCACCGAGAGCGCGATGATTACGGATGCCGAACTGGCTATTTCGACGCTCCACGCGATCCGCGACATGGGCGGCGCGATCGCCATGGACGATTTTGGCACGGGGTACTCGAGCTTGAGTTATCTGCGCCGCTTTCCGTTCGACAAGATCAAGATCGACCAGTCGTTCGTCAGCGAACTTGGGCAACGCGACGACAGCGTGGCGATCGTCCGCGCGGCGGCGGGTCTGGCCAAAGCGCTCGGCATGGGGGCCGTCGCCGAGGGGGTCGAGACAGAGGAGCAATTTGCCCGCGTTGCGAGCGAAGGCTGCTCCGAAGCCCAGGGCTATTTGATCAGCCGCCCGATGCCGGCCTCGGAGGTCTT
>Ga0182014_10003072_pt1 | contig 20406 bp, 14 predicted proteins | sample 612S2DmetaG_FD_120489 | JGI IMG/M metagenome (GOLD analysis project Ga0182014, IMG submission 120489) | Permafrost microbial communities from Stordalen Mire, Sweden - 612S2D metaG | ecosystem: Environmental > Terrestrial > Soil > Wetlands > Permafrost | place: Sweden: Stordalen | collected... | reverse complement strand
CCGGAGATCCTTCGCTGCGCTCAGGATGACGAATGCTGTGCCAGGGTGTGAACAGTTGCGCAACGGCCGTTCAGAGGCGATGGCAGATGAACCAATCGAGCAGGACTCCCAGCAGAAAGTGCTGGAACAGCCCGGAGAGCAGCGAGCGCGTGCGGTACGCCAGCAGGCCCCAGATCAGGCCGCCGATGATCGACCCATAAATCTCGCCCACCGGTTTGCCGAGATGTATCATCACCGAGGCCATCACTTGCACCAGGATCGCATTGCCCACGCCCATCGATTCTTGCAGGCCGTGCTGCATGAATCCGCGGAACTGGAATTCCCAGCCGAGATAGAACAGCAGGTAGGCCATGGCGTGCAGCGCAAACGTGGGCGGCGAACTGCCCGCGTGGTGGTTGATGGGGTATTCCTTCCAGAACGAGGGGTCACGGGCCGCGAGGTAGGCGATCAACACGATGCCCGGCGCGCAGATGAGAATGCTTCGCAGCGTCCGCACGCCATTGCCCAGGCGTACGCCGTAGTCGGCCAGCTTTTCCCGGAAGACCAACTTCACGATCATGGCCGGCAGCACACCCATCAGCAACAGCGCGCCCAGAAAACTGTAGGCGGCCGCCGTCGCCTGGGGATCGGAGAACCAGACGAAACGGTCGGAAAGCTGCTCCAGGTAGTACTGGGGCGAAGCGAAACACTTCCAGGTAACCAACGTGACCGTCGAGACCAACAGGATGACCGTGGGCTTGATCTGCCATCCTGGCCGAGCGGCCCGAAACGAAGCCGAAGCAATCGTGGGCATCATGCTCACTCCCTTGGTGCTCGGTGCCTACTACCTTGCCCGATCCGGCCGTGCTGCATTGCCAGCAGAAGCCCTTCGACCACGTCGTCGACGAGCGCCCGGTTGCCGATCTTCACAGCCATCCTTCGCGACGATACCACTGGGTCGTTTGCCGTAGCCGCTCGATCAGCGGGGCGCCCACGGCGAAGCCCAGTTCCTCCTTGGCCGCCCGGGCGGAACAGAGCCAGGAGCCGGCGGCAACTTCGCGGATCTTATCGAGATTCATCAACGCCGGGTGGCGACAAACCTGGGAGACCGCTTCCGTCACGATGGCCGCCATCCGGAGCACGGGCATGGGGGTCGAGATTACCACGGTCTGACGCCCTGCCGACTCCGCGACCAACCGGCCCAGGTCGGCATACGTGGGATCTTGCTCGCAGGCCGCAAAGTAATAGCCCTGGGCAGCCGAGTCGCCGCGACGGCCCTTGGGGGGCAGCCTTCGACCACGCTCCGCGGCCAGAATCAGAAGTTGCGCCAGGTCGTCGGCATGGATGAGCGAAAAACGTTGAGCCCTGAACCCCGGCGTCAGATGAATATGGAAGCGAATCACGGAACGAAACAGCGAAAGGCCCAATCGGTCGCCCTCGCCCAACACAATCGGCGGGCGAACGACGGTAATCGGCAGGCGGTGGGCAAATCGCTCGGCGAAGCGTTCACCCAGCCGCTTGGTGCGGCCATAGAGGGATACGGGCGCCGCCGGGTCGGACTCGACCCGCGCTTGCCCGTCGATGGCCGGTCCGGCCGCTGCCTGCGAAGAAACGTGAATCATGATCGGCGGGGTTTCCTGCGCGGCGCATGCCTTGACCACGTGGGCCACACCCCGGCAGTTCACCTCGAAAAACTGTCGACCGTTCAACGCTTCCGTACGTCCGGCCAGATGGTAGACGACGTCTTGGCCGGTCACCGCCGCCGGCAAACTGTCGGGATCGGTCACGTCCCCGTAGATCAGACGCACCCCCAACGCCTGCAACCGATCGATTTTCGAGGTCTTCCGCACAAAGCAGGTAATCTCCTCGCCCCGCTTCGCCAAAGCGGCGACGAGGTGTGTCCCGATGAATCCACTGGCTCCCGTTACCAGGACCTTGGTCATGTCATCCGTGCCATGCGTAGGTGCGCTGCAACGCCTGTCGGACCGCGCTGGTGATCTGCGCCACTGTGACCGTCTTCGAAAGGACCAGGTAGGCATGTGCGCGCCGAGCCTGCTCGACAATCAGCTCATCGAGCTGGGCCGAGAGCAGAATACACGGCAGCATGGCCCGAAATTCCTTCAACATGCGGAGGGTCTCCAGGCCGGTGAGCTTCGGCATGTGAACGTCCAAGAGGGCAAGGTGCACCGTCTCCTGGTGGACGATTTTCAGGGCCTCTTCCCCGTCGCCGGCCAAGAGAATACGGTAGCCCTTCGGCTCGAAGATGACCCGCAACGTCTCCCGGAAACCAGGGTCGTCATCGGTGATCAGAAGCGAGGGGGGCTCGGACAACATGGCTGCCGCCTTGTACGCAAAGTCTGATACCTTGTGCGTTAAGTTCTGAGATCTTTGGAGAGCAAGTTATATGCCATCTTTGATGATCGCCGCCGAACGTCGTGACCAAACGAAGCTAACCGGCGTTAGAGCCGCATCTTAAGGAATCTGTGGATTCCATGCCAGAGCGAATGTGGAGCCCTTAGGAAAGATGTGCGGCCAGCCTCGGCAGGCAAAACCTGCCGTTTTGGCAGAAAACACGAACCTAACCATTCCCACGGAGACCCCCATTTATAGTTATTCGTTCAAGCTCGCTGTCGGTTCGATAACCCACAGCAAGAGCACGGCTCCGAGACTCCGCATGGCCCAGCCGAAGAGGAAAAGACATGGGAAGAAATGTAGCCAGCGATCGTCGCCCAGCGGAAAAGCCCACGTACCATAATGGTCGACCAGCGTACCTCCGACGATCGTGCTGGCAGCGTAGCATAGGCCCGTCACCGCATAAAACGCGGCGATATACGGGCCGTTGGATCGTTCGGGCGAGAGCTTTAACATCAGGTTCGGCAGGCAGACGTTCAATCCTGCGTAGGCAATCCACTGCACCCAAGCCCCGACGAGCCACACCCATTGCCGGGGCGTGGCAGCGGCAAAAAACAGCAGCCCGGCCGCCACCAGCAACTGGCTGACGATCATCACCGAGCGATTGCCGAGCCGGTCGGCCAGCGCTCCCAGCCAGGGGCTGACGCCCCATTGCCCCAGCCGCATACCGGTCGGCAAGGCGAGCGAGAGGAACAACGAGATACCCAAAATCTGCATGGGATAGTAATTCTGCGCCGATTGCGTCACCCCGTTAAAGAAGGAAAACCAGCAGCCGAACATCAGCAGCCGCAAGAAGCGGGCATCGCCGAAGGGTTCCAGCAGCGATCGCCAAGTGCCCCCCGGTCGAGAAACCGGCCCGCGGCTGGCTGCCGGCATCAAGGCCAGCGGGACCAGCGCGGCAATCATGAATGCCGCCCCAGTCGCCGCGGCCAACCCGTAGGGGATCCACTTCGGCAGGGACGGGTACGCCTGGTGAAATCCCCAGACGAACAGGCCGGCGGCAATCGCGGCTACCGCCTGCCCCGCCACCAGCCACCGTTCCCGCCAGCCCAGGAATCGTCCGCGAATCGATTGCGGCGCCACGTCGGCCAGCCACGACCACAAACCCACCGTACCCAGGTACTGGCATAAGTGATGAAGGCACCACAAGAGAATCAGCGCCGTCAGCGACCAGCCGGGCGAGGGCAGCCGGCCAGGCGCACATGCCCACGGCAGCACCAACAGCAGCAGGGCGCTCAGCAGGAAGGTCGCCAGGCAAAAACGTTTGCGATCGCCCAGCCGATCTATCAGCGCCGGGGCGCCAAGACGCAGCAGGCCGGCAATCTGCTGAGCGGCCACGATCAGGCCGATCCCCAGGCCAAGCCGCTCGGCATGGAGTTCGCGGGCAAGATAGACGACCAACGTCGTGCTGGCCAGCCCGTTGCCGATCGCCCACACCGCGGCGTTCCAGACCGCCAGTCTCCGTGCCCGGCGGCGTTCGGGAGCCGATCGTTCCAGGTCAGGCATGGGGCGCATCGCCTCCCAGGCAGTCAGCGTCATAGAAGCTTGCCGGCTATCACCTCAGACGGTCGATCCGCTGGCCGCCAGCCGGCCGCGGTAGGCCCAAAGCCCCAACGCCGGGTTGCTGACGTAATAAATCCGCTCGCCGTCCGGCAACAGGTTCCAGCCGTCGCGGAGAACTTCGGGGTCATACCGCCGCAGCATCGTTTCCACCTCGGCATATTGGTAGCCGACCGACTCGATCTCTTCCCGGCTGAGTTTACCGGGACAGTAGGTGATCGTGAAGCGTTTTTCCGACGAGCCGTGGATCAAGTGGGAAGCCGCCGAGAGGTTCTGCGGAAGGTCCTCCGTCTGCTCGACGAACCGCATGATCTCCGGCGTGGTGCGGTATCCGTACTTGCGGATAAGGCGATCGATCTCCCCATCCTCCCCAAAAGTCGCCACTCCGGGCGCCAGGACCACCAGTTCACCCGCGTCCGCGATGGCCATGCGCGTGCGGTAGATTGCCTTATTGCCCAGCCACGTGCTGTGGAACTCCTCGGGATCAAGGTACACCACGACTTTGCCGAGCGGCTCATCGAGGATCGTGAAATTGACGTCGACGGACAGAGCGGCCGCCCGTTGGAAACAGTCCACGTCGTCGCCGAGGAACAGACCGCGCACGGCCAGTGTGCCGTCCTCGCGCGGGCCAATCACCGTCAGCACGAAGACGACGGGCAAATGGCGGCAGAAATGCTCCTGGGCATAATTCAAGATGCGTCGCAGGGGCGTATCGGCCCGGCCCATCATCCGTTCCATGCCGTAGGCGGCGCCGAGGAAGTGGCTCTCGTTGATCCCCGTTTGTCCGCCGGTTCCTATGAACAGGTTCTTATTATAGTTGGCCATGCCGATGACTTCGTGGGGCACGACCTGGCCAATCGACAGGATCAAGTCGTGTCCGCCTTCCCACACCAGCCGGTTCAGTTGCGTGGGCCAAGACTTGCGATAGATGCCCTCGGTGGCGGCGGCCACGAAATCGGCGGGCACCTCGCCGATCGTGACCACGTCGTTTCGCCAGTCGTGGACACGGAACAGCCGCTTGGGCACACCCGGAAACATGCGATCCAGTTGCTCATCGCACATGGCGACGTGCGTGCCCAAAGCCGGCATGACGTCGGCCAGCCGATCGCCAAAATACTCGTAGGCCAGGCAGGTCAGCGGTCCGGCCATGCTGTTGGCCCGGGTGAAATCGGGCGGCAGAGCCAGCACCTTATGTCGTGGCTCCAGCTTGCGGAATGTCTCGACCAACGCGACACGGAGATCTTCGTGGCTCAAATCCGTCTGCGGAGAGCCTTCGGCATAGTAAGTGGTCATCGGACTCGGAGCGAGGTGCTTGGTGTCGTCTATCGTCAACGTATCACAGCGGGTGTGCAATTGCCACCCCGTTTGGCCGACGGGCGTAGCAGCGGATTGTGGCCAGTGGAAGATGGAACGTTTAGCGGGCGGGCTTGCCCGCCGTGTTGTTCGTGGTCGTGGTCCCATCGCGGCGGGCAAGCCCACCGGCTAAACAAGTGCTCCGATTCGCCGCGTTTGGGGGGATGGCAAACGGCCTTGGGTGTCACCTGCAGCGGCCGCGGGTTCGACAATCCGAAGGAGCCCCTGCTTATCCAGCCCGGCTTGCGTATAATGAACTGGTATTTCCATCCGGACGATGACTCATGCAACGCGGCGAAATTCTCTGTTGGCTCCGGGAAAGCGATCCCACCCGGCTGGCCGACCTTTGGCGGCTGGCCGACCGGACCCGGCAAGAGCACGTCGGCGGCGAGGTCCATCTGCGCGGACTGGTGGAGCTGTCGAATCATTGCGTGCGGCTGTGCGGCTATTGCGGTCTGCGGGCGGGCAATCTCAGCCTGGCGCGGTATCGCATGTCGGATGAGGAGATCATGGGTTGCGTGCGGATGGCGGTGAAATTCGGCTATGGAACCGTCGTGCTCCAATCGGGCGAGGATCCGGAACTGACTTGCCAGCGGATCGCCGTGCTGGTGGGGCGGATCAAGGCCGAGACCCGGCTGGCGGTGACCCTCAGCCTGGGCGAGCGTGACGACCACGATCTGGCAACGTGGCGTCAAGCCGGGGCCGACCGCTACCTGCTGCGGTTCGAGACTTCCAACCGCGCGCTGTACGAACGCATCCATCCCTCACGGCCCGGACAGCGCGGCGATCGGCTGGCGATTCTTGCCACGCTGCGACGGCTGGGCTACGAGGTCGGCAGCGGAGTGATGATCGGCATTCCCGGCCAGACCTACGACAATTTGGCGGACGACCTTGAGCTATTCGGCCGATTGAGCCTCGACATGATCGGCGTGGGGCCGTACCTTCGTCATCCGAGCACGCCGCTGGCCGACCGCGACATCTGGCCCGACGCCCCCGGGGACCAGCAAGTGCCGGCCAGCGAAGAAATGACATACAAGGTGATCGCTTTGTCCCGACTGGTGTGTCCGCGGACGAACATCCCCGCCACGACGGCATTGGCCACGCTGAACACGGCCCAGGGGCGAGAATTGGGGCTAGTGCGCGGGGCCAACGTGGTAATGCCCAACCTCACGCCGCCGAAATACCGCGCCTTGTACGAAATTTATCCCGACAAGGCGTGCATTGCGGAAACCGGCGAAGCGTGTCATTATTGTCTTCATGGGCGGATCGAGGCGATCGGGCGGCAGCCCGGTCGGGGACGCGGAGATTCGCCGAATTACGAGGTTCGTTTCGCAGCCGAAAGCACGTCGGCGCAAATCAGAAATGTTTAGCGGCCGACGGTACGTCGGCCCAGATTGGAGCGGATGGATGTTGTTTGTAATCAACAAGACGAAACTTAGCCGTAGCGGATACGATTTCATCGATGAAGAACACCTGCAGGGCCTGCTCGATCGGCGGGCCGAGCCCGGCGAGGTTCGCGACATCATCGCCAAGAGCCTGTCGAAGCAGGCGCTGGCGGTGGAAGAGACCGCCACGCTGTTGGCGGCGGCGGAACCGGAGTTGGTCGAGCAGATTTTCGATGCCGCCCGGCAATTGAAGCGTGACGTGTACGGCAACCGAATCGTCCTTTTCGCGCCGGTCTACGTGGGCAACAATTGCACCAACGATTGCGTTTATTGCGCGTTTCGCCGCTCGAATCAGGACGAAGTCCGCCGCACGCTCGATGAGGAGTCGCTCCGCCAGCAGATCTTGGCTCTGGAAAACAAAGGGCACAAGCGGTTGATCCTCGTCTTCGGCGAGCATCCCGACTACGATGCCGAGTTCATGGCCGAGTGCGTCCATCATGTGTACGCCACCACGAGCGGCCGCGGCGAGATCCGCCGTGTCAACCTCAATGCCGCTCCGCTCGATCATGACGGCTACCACGTCGTCAAGGCTGCGGGCATCGGCACCTACCAGATCTTCCAGGAAACGTATCACCACGAGACCTATCGCCGCGTCCACCCCAAGAATACGAACAAAGCCAACTACTTGTGGCGGCTCGACGGCGTCGCTCGGGCGATGGAGGCGGAGTGTGACGACGTGGGCATCGGCGCCCTGTTCGGACTGTACGACTGGCGGTTCGAGGTGTTGGGTCTGGTGAGCCATGCCCTGCACTTGCAGAAGCACTACCACGTCGGGCCGCACACCATCAGTTTTCCCCGGCTCCGGCCGGCCTGTGGCGTGAAGCTCGACGAGACGCACCTGGTCAGTGACGATGATTTCAAGCGGCTGGTGGCGATTCTGCGGCTGTCGGTGCCCTACACCGGTCTGATTTGCACGGCCCGCGAGCCGCCGGCGCTGCGCCGCGAGATTATGGCCTTCGGCATCTCGCAAATCGACGCCGGCAGCCGCGTGGAGATCGGCGGCTACACGGAGGTCGGCGATGCTCAGGTGATGGAGCTGGAACAGTTCGAGTTGGGCGATATCCGTCCGCTGGATGCCGTGGTTCACGAGTTGCTTGTCGACGGCTACATCCCCAGTTTTTGCACGGCCTGTTACCGGCTGGGCCGCACCGGCGAGCATTTCATGGAATTTGCCATTCCGGGCTTCATCCAGAACATGTGCACGCCCAACGCGCTCAGCACGCTGATGGAATACCTGATCGACTATGCTTCGCCCGAAACCCGCACGGCCGGCGAAGCGGCGGTCCGCCGCGAGTTGGAGAAACTGCCGGATGGCGAGCGAAAGCGGCAACTCCTCGATCGCCTGCGGCGGATCGTCGAGAACGACGAGCGAGACTTGTACTTCTGACGGCGCACGCCGTTTAGCACCGGCGGCCACGCCGGGAACGACAACCGCGCCGCGTGGATGCGGCAGCTAAACTTTTTGCACATCGCCGATGACTGGGCACCGCTCTGAAACGGACCTCTTGGGAAGCCGCGACGTGCCCGCCGATGTGCTGTGGGGCATCCACACGCTACGCGCGATCGAGAACTTCCCTTTGGCCCACCGGGCGGTGCACCGCCGCCTAGTCCACGCCTACGGCGCGGTCAAGCTGGCCGCGGCGCAGACCAATCACGAGCTGGGACGATGGGAGGAAGCGGAATTCGCTGCCATCGAAGCGGCTTGTCAGGAAATGATCGTCGGCCGACTCGACGAGCACGTGGTGGTCGATGCCCTGCAAGGCGGCGCGGGCACCTCGACCAATATGAACGTCAACGAAGTCTTGGCCAACCGCACGCTGCAACTCTTGGGCCGGCCGCTGGGTGATTATGAGACCGTCAGCCCGCACGACGACCTCAATCGGCACCAATCGACCAATGACACCTATCCCACGGCCCTAAGAGTGGCGGCCATCTTTGCCCTGCACGACTTGGAACGCCAGGTGGTGGCGCTCTGCGAGGCGTTTCAGGCGAAGGAACAGCAATTGGCGGACGTGGTCAAGATCGGCCGCACGGAATTGCAGGACGCCGTGCTCCTGACGCTGGGCCGGGAGATGGCCGCCTATGCCGAGGCCCTCGCCCGCGACCGCTGGCGAATCTACAAGTGCGAGGAGCGGCTGCGGGTGGTGAATCTCGGGGGGACCGCCATCGGCACGGGCCTCGGCGCGCCGCGCCAATACATCTTCCGCGCCGTCGAACACCTGCGGCAGATCACCGGCCTTGGACTCGCCCGCGCCGAAAACCTGATCGAAGCCACGCAGAACGCCGACGCCTTCGTCGAGGTCAGCGGCATCCTCCGCACGTTGGCCACGAACCTGTTGAAGATCGCCAACGATCTGCGGCTGCTCTCCTCCGGCCCGCACGGCGGCCTGGGCGAAATCCGCCTGCCCGCGCGGCAGGCCGGCTCGTCGATCATGCCGGGCAAGGTCAATCCGGTGATTGCCGAGGCCGTGGCCCAGGCCGCCATCGCCGTGATGGGCCACGACCAGATGATCCTGCAAGCCGTCGGCGGCGGCACGCTCGAACTCAGCCAATTCCTACCCCTGGTGGCCGATAGCTTGTTGACTTCCCTGGACCTGCTCGCGGGCGCCTGCGACATCTTTGCCCGATACTGCGTCGCCGGCATCGAGGCCGATGCGAGTCGCTGCCGCCGCAACATCCGCAACAGCACCGCCACGCTCACGGCGCTGGTCGACAAGATCGGCTACGACCGGGCCCAGGAGTTGGCCCGCGAAATCGAAGCCAGCCATTGCGGCCAGCTAAACATCCGCCAGTTGGTAATCAGCCGCGGACTGTTGACCGCCGCCGAGTTCGACGAGTTGACCTCGCCCGAGCGGGTCACGAAACTGGGATCGGATTTTTCGAAGTGAAGAACACGCCCAAGAGTCTCCGCCTGCACATTGGCCTGTTCGGCCGCCGCAACGCCGGCAAGTCGTCGCTCTTGAATGCGATGACTCGGCAGGAGGTCTCCATCGTCTCGGAGATCGCCGGCACCACCACCGATCCGGTGGAAAAGCCCATGGAACTGCTGCCGCTGGGGCCGGTGCTGTTCATCGACACGGCCGGCATTGACGACCAGGGCACGCTGGGCGAAAAACGGGTCGAGAAGACCCGGCAGGTGTTCGACCGCACCGATTTAGGCATCCTCGTGGTCGATGCCGGCCGGTGGGAAGAGTTCGAGGAGGGAATTTTCCGCGAGCTGCACAGCCGGGGAATCCCTGCCATCGTTGCCTTCAATAAGTCGGACTTGGCCAAGCCGCCGGAAGCTACGCTGAACGAGCTGCGCGAGACGAAGACGTTGTTTGTAGAAACGGTGGCCAACAAGGGCCAGGGCGTGTTGGAGCTGCGCGAGGCGCTCGTTCAGGCGGCGCCCGAGGATTTCCTCCGCCCGCCGGCCCTGGTGGCCGATTTGGTTCCGCCCGGCGAGATGGCCGTACTCGTGGTGCCCATCGACATGGAGGCGCCCAAGGGCCGGCTGATTGTTCCCCAGGTGCAAGCGATTCGCGACCTGCTGGACGGCGACGCCTATTGCCTAGTGGTCAAAGAGCGGGAGCTGCGCGACGCCCTGGGCCGGTTGAATCGCCCGCCCGCTTTGGTGGTCACCGATTCGCAGGCGTTCCTCAAGGTCGCCGCCGACACGCCGCCGGCGGTGAAGATGACTTCGTTCTCGATCCTCTTCGCCCGACAGAAGGGCGACCTCTGCCAGTTTGTCGAAGGGGCGCTAAGCATCGACCGGCTGCGGTCGGGCGACCGCGTGCTGGTGGCCGAGGCGTGCACGCATCACCCGATCGGCGACGACATCGGCCGGGTCAAGATCCCGCGTTGGCTGCGGCAGTACGTCGGCGGCGAGTTGCGGATCGAGACCTGGCAAGGCCACGACTTTCCGGCCGATCTGAGCGCGTACCAACTGGTAGTGCATTGCGGGGCGTGCATGTGGAACCGGCGAGAAATGCTCACCCGCCTGGCCCGCTGCCGCCGCGCGGGGGTGCCGATCTGCAACTACGGCATGACAATTGCTTTCACGCTGGGGATCTTCCAACGGGCGCTGGCTCCGTTCCCCGCCGCGCTGGAGACGTACCGGATGTTGAAAAGCACGAATTTGCGTTAACTTGCCCCCGCCTCCAGAAACGCTGAGACCTTTCACCGCGGTATATTAGCCGCTTGCGGTTTCGTAAGGGGCGATTCATGAAACCCCACGCGGTTACCCGCCTCCCAGGTTCATTTCCACTGCTCGATCATCTTCTGAATCTTCTGCCGATCGAAGTTGGCCGGCTGAGGTTTATCCAGATTGGCTTCCAACTCTTCGAGCGTGGGATCTCTCGAGGGCACGCCGGTCGGCGGGACGTCGATCTTGGCGATCCACGCAATGGCGTTAAGCACCACCGTGCGGAAATCGCGGTTGGCCCAGTTCCAGTGATAGTGGCAGCCGGTAAATCCGAAGCCGCGTCCGCCGTCGGGCCGCACTCGCGCCCAGGCGACGTGTTCGGCCATGCCCTTTCGCGCCCGGACCGTGGGGTTTCCGCTGTGTGGGCCGTCGGGCCCTTGACGCGTGCTGTCGGGCGGAACGGCCGAGAGAATGGGCGTGACGCCCTCCATGTCGTCGACGAACCGCATGTGATAGTACCACTCGTCGTTGATCGCAAACGGTTTGACGCCGCGGGCGATGGGATGATCGGGGAGCTTCTTGAACTGGGCCTTCCAGGTCGGGTTGACCGACCAGTACGCCTCGTAGTACCCGCCGGTCCAATCCTTCAAGAAGTTGCCAGGCCGGCCCGCCGCAATTTCGTTGGTATAGTGGAGGCACGCCAGGCCGACGCCTCGCTTCATTAGTTTGTCGATTTGGTCGAGATGGGGAAGCATCACGTTTCCGCCGCCGCCACTGGAGAAGACCACGATGGCGTCTGCCCCGTCGAAAATCTTCGGGTCTTTCGGCCAGCCGTTGGCATGGACCACGGTTTCCACATTGGGCAGCCCGCTGCGCAGACATTTCGCCAACAAGAGGCAGCCGGCCAGATGTTCGTGATCGCCATAACCGTGGCTGGGAGGACCCGCAACAAAGACGATCTTCTTGCCGCTGCGGAGATCGGTTGACTGCGGCAGGTCTTGGGCCGCGGCGACGACCGCGTGGGCAATCGTCAACACACTGAGCAAACTTGCGAGCTTCAGGGCGCGTGACATGGTCGTGTTTCTCCGGCAACAGGTATTGGGAAGGCACAAAGGTCGGGCGCGTCGGCCGACGGCGGGCTGGCACTAACAATATAGTGAATCCGTCAGCCAAGTGCAATCTAGCGGCATGGCCGCGAAGGGGAAGTCGCCACCGATGCACGAAGAACCGCTAAACCCCGTCACCGCCGCGGCAATTCATCATTCATCCTTCAACATTCATCCCTTCTTTCCGGCGGTGCTAGCATCGCTCCGAAATTTTCTCTCGCAGGGCAAGAAAATCGGCCTTGACGCCGCGGATCAAATGTCCTATTCTCGCCCCCTCACGGATTCAAGGATTGATCCACGTGGATGGGTCTGCATCTGGGATTTCCGCGACGACGGGAATTCTGCGGACCGCGAAGCGCTCGGCCGCTCGCATGGATGCAAGCGGCGCGCTTCGGATTTATCGACCAGCGCCCGACCAAGTGGCCCGCGCGAAAGCACGGGCGGCGAGAGTTGGGGAGCGTCCAATCGCTCCCGGAACAGTGTCGTGTCCTCTGCCCCCCTGGGACACAGCTATTCCGGGGGCCTTTTTTTTGCGCAAAGAGCCGCGGCCGGCGGTGGCGCCGTGGCATGGCGCGGCTACCGATCGCGATTTTAGGCCTTCGCCTTCTCCAGAAAATGTTCCACGCCGTGCGTCTTGGCGATCACGGTCACGCCTCTTTCGGTCACCGTGAAGCCGCGGCTGCGATCCAACTCGCGATCGTAGCCAATCTCGATGCCGGCCGGCACGTGGACGCCCTTGTCGATGATTGCCCGGCGTACCTTGGCGTAGCGCCCCACGTCGACGCCCTCGAACAGGATGGAGTCTTCCACCTGGGCGTAGCTGTTGATCCGCGAATCGGACCCGACGATGGAGCGGTTCACCTGGCCGCCGGAGACAATGCACCCTTGGCAGATGATGCTATCGAGCGCATGGCCTCGCCGCGCTGTCGTTCCCTGCTCGGCAAACACGAATTTCGGCGGCGGGAGGTTCGGCTGGTAGGTGCGAATGGGCCAATCCCGATCGTACATGTTCAGTTGCGGATCGACCGAGACCAAATCCATGTTGGCGTCGTAATAGGCGTCCAAGGTGCCTACGTCGCGCCAGTACGCCTCCTGCTTCCGATTCTCGTCCATGAAGGGGTAGGCAAACACGCGGTGGGTGGAGATCACCGCGGGGATCAGATCGTGGCCGAAGTCATGATGGCTGCCGTGCCGCGTGGCGTCAAGGCAAAGCTGCTCGAAGAGAAATCGGCCGGTGAATACGTAGATGCCCATCGAGGCCAGGGAGTGTCCGGGGTCGCCGGGGATCGGCTTGGGCTGTTGCGGTTTCTCCGCGAAGCCTACCAGGCGGCTCTCGGCATCGACTTCCGCCACGCCGAACTGCCCCGCCGCCATCTCGATCGGCATTCGCAAGGTGGCGACGGTCAGGTCAGCGTTGGTCTCCTTGTGGCGCTCGACCAGCTTGGCGTAGTTCATCTTGTAGATGTGGTCGCCGGCGAGGATCACCACGTACCGCGGCCGCTCCTTCTCGATCGTATAGATGTTCTGGTAGACGGCGTCGGCTGTGCCCTGGTACCAGTGCTCGTCGATGCGCTGTTGGGGCGGCACGACGTCGATGAACTCCCCCAATTCGCGGCACAGATAGGACTGCCAACCAAGGTTGATGTGCCGATCAAGGCTCATAGCCTTGTACTGGGTGAGGACCAGATTCTTTCGCACCCCGCTATTGAGGCAGTTCGAGAGGGTGAAATCGATGATTCGATAGGCCCCGCCGAAAGGAACCGCCGGCTTGGCACGATCCCGCGTGAGCGGCTCCAACCGCGAACCCTTACCCCCGGCCAGGATTACGGCCAATACGTCCTTCATCTCTACCCCTCTCGCAGGTGCTTTTGCGACAATCTGACTATAGCACGCCCCCGACTGGAAGCAACTTCCACGACTGAAATTTTACCGATTTCGAAAAACCGGAGGAAGAGTGAAAGGGTTCTTGCTTAACGATCGTCCATCCACTGCCGCTGCCACAGTTCCAAGATCAGCAGCGACCAGAGCCGATAGCCGTGGTTGAAGCGTGACTGCTGGTGCTGGTCGAGCAGTTCGACGACCGCTTCCGGTCGGAAATAGCCCCGCTCGCGGGTGTGACGATCCAGCAGGACCTCCCGAACGTAATCTTTCAGTTCGTGACGGAACCAGTGGTCCAGCGGCACGCCAAAACCCATTTTCGACCGTCGTTGGATCGCTTCGGGCAACAAGTCGCCAAAAGCCTCCCGCAGTATCCACTTTCCCCTGCCGCGGCGGAACTTCAGATGCCCCGGCATCTGTGCCGCCAACTCCACCACGCGATAATCGAGAAACGGCTGCCGGCACTCCAGCCCATGGGCCATCGACGCAATGTCGACCTTCGCCATCAAGTCGCCGGGCAAATACGTCAGCAGATCGGCCAAGCTAAAGGCCGTGACCGAATCGCGCCGGTTGCACCGGGCTAGGGCGGCGGTGAGGAACTGCGAAGGATCGGCCTCGGACAAAGCGGCGGCCAGCGCGTCGCTATACAGCGCCTCGCGTCGGGCCTGGCCGAAAATCGCGATCCACTCGAGGTAGCGTTCCGACGGCAGTCGGTTCAACATCTCGACAAACCGCTTCCATCGTCGCAGGAGCGACTTCTGTCGCGTGCCGGACGGCAGCCGTTGCCAATAGCTGCCCGCACACATCTGCCGCACGACGCTCGGCAAGCGATCGAATCCCTCGGCCAACCAAACCGCCAGATAGCGGGGGTAGCCGGCAAAAAGCTCATCGCCGCCGTCGCCCGTCAGTGCTACGGTGACGTGCTGCCGCGTCCGTTGGGAAACGTACCACGTCGGCACGGCAGAGCTATCGGCAAATGGCTCGTCGTAGTGCCAGACCAACCGCGGCAGGACCTCCATCGCGTCCGGCCGCACTTGAAACTCCTCGTGGATCGTGCCAAATCGCTCGGCCACCTCCCGGGCGTAGTGCGTTTCGTCGAACTCCCGGATGGGAAAACCGATGGAGAAGGTCCGTACCGGTTTGTCGAGCAATTGCGACATCAGCCCGACGATGATCGTCGAGTCGATCCCGCCCGAGAGGAATGCCCCCAAGGGCACTTCGCTCTGCAAACGCAGTTCGACCGCCGACGTCAGCAGTTCGCGTAACTGTCGGGCGTACTGGGCGGCGGGACGATCGTTCTCGACGTTGAAATCGGGCTGCCAATACGGTCGCACCTCCAGCCGGCCGTCGCGCCACAAGGCATAATGGCCGGGCGGCAGTTTGGCGATCCCGCGGAAGATCGTCCACGGGTGCGGCACGTACTGATACGTCAGGTACTCGTCGAGCGCCAGCGGGTCGATCTCCCGCGGCACGCCCGGCACTTGCAGCAGGGCCTTCAACTCGCTGCCGAACAGCAGCCGGCCGGGCTCCTGGCGATATACCAACGGCTTTTTTCCCAACCGATCGCGGGCCAGCAGCAATTGCTGCCGGTTGGCATCCCACAACGCTACGGCGAACATGCCGTTGAGGTGTGCCAGCAGCCCGGGGCCCTCATCTTCGTAAAGATGGACGAGCACTTCGGTGTCGGTCTGGGTGCGGAAGTGATGGCCGGCGTCTTCCAGTCGGCGACGGAGGTGCCGGAAGTTGTAGATTTCGCCGTTGAAGATCACCCACACCGAGCCGTCTTCGTTGCAAAGCGGTTGCTTTCCGCCGGCCACGTCGATGATTGCCAGCCGCCGATGGCCCAGGGCCACGCCCGTCTCCGTTTTTGTGTCGGAGACGTGCATCTCGGCAAGGTAGGTCCCTTCGCCATCCGGCCCGCGATGGCACAATACGTCGATCATCCGCTGGAGCGTCGGTTGCTCCACGGCTTTGCTCGCGTCGTTCCACACCGCGCCGGCAATGCCGCACATAAGGGGCCAGGGGTCAGGGGCCAAGGGCTACTTTGCCCGACACGGCCCCAACAAACTGACATACCACGCTATTTGGCCTCGGTCGGGTCCACCTTCCAGGCCTCCAATCCACCGCTCGACGCCACCACCAGCACCGGTTGGCCGGCAATCTCGACCGTAGCCAAGCCTTGCAGTGTCAGGCCCGAGTTGAACTTATCCCACGGCTTGCCGTCGGCCGAGACGACGTGGATCGAACCGTCGGAGCCGGGCAGAAGCCATTGCCCGGGGCCGGAGCGGGTAAGCTTGCCGGGAATGATCGGCTCGATGGGCTGCGGTTGGATTCCCGCCGGCAGTGGATAATTCCACAGTTCTTTGCCGTCGAGCGAGATACCCATCGCCAAGTTTTCGCCCAACGTGGGGGAAACGATCCCGCACCACTGCAACTGTCCGTCGCCGCGGAGATCGGCGTTGACGATCCAATGCAAGGTGCGTTCTGGGATTTTGACTTCTCCTTGGCGTTCACTTTGGGCATCCAAAGCGACCAACGATCCCGCGCCGTTGGCGCAGTACAGTTTGCGGCGTCCTTTCTCGTCGGGGGCTCCCAAGGCGATGCCCATGACGTTGGAGAAAGAACGGTTCGCCCAAAGGCGTTTCCCTTCGAGCGATGCGGCCTGCACGCCGACGACGCCCCAATAGCTGACGTACAGTTTCAGCTTTCCATCGCCGTCCAGGTCGCCAAGCTCTACGTCGCTAATGCCGCTGTGCCGGTTCCGCAGCGCATCTTCGGGATAGTCGCTCACCGGCTTCCAGTTCTCATCGAGCACGTGACAGCGTTGTTCCATGAAAAGGAAGGCCGCCAGGTAGCGTTTTCCATCGGCGCCGGTGGCGCCGCGGAGATTGCCGATCATTTCCCCATTGGCAAGATTCAATTTGTGCAGGGCAATCAACTTGCCATCCAACCCCACCTCGGCCACGGTCTTCCAGTCTTCGACCACGGCCAGCCGTGGCGGCGCGCTCTTGCTGCCCAGGACGAGGATGTTGCCTGGCGATTTCACCTCGCTGCATTTCCACAGCGACGTGAGTTTGAAGTGCGTCGGCTCGCTTCGCGGGGCCGTCTTGGGGGGTTTTGGTGCTTCGGCCGTTGGCCCGCCGGTGCTCGACTCGCTGGCGGCCGCCTTTTCGATCATCTCGGCCTCACGCTTCAACTGGTCCTCGTAGTCCCGCTTCGGCTTTTCGAAGATATTCTCGCCGGCCAGCAGCTTCTTGAGCTTCTCCGCCAATATTTCGGCGAGTTTCGGATTGCCGCCGACTTCGCAGTCCTGCACCACGCCGTCGGCACCGAGGATAAACGTGGCAGGAATCCCGGTAAACTTCAGCGCCTTGGCCGACTGCTCGTTGTCGCGGAGGATCGGCACCTTCACTTTCAGGTCCTCGAAGATCTTGGCCAGGTCGTGGTTCTTCACCTTGGGCTCATCGACGCTAACGGCGTAGAACGCCACCTTCGGGTTGTCTTTGTACTGCTGATATACTTTCTCCAGGTTCGGCAAGCCCTCCTTGCACGGCTCGCACCAGGAAGCCCAAAAGTCGAGCACGGTGATCTTGCCTGCCAGCGATCCGGGTGTGACCGGCTTGCCGGCAGGGTCGTAGAACTTGAAGTCCGGCACTTTCTTGCTCAATAATTGCGCGGGGTTGGGCGGAATAAAGAACTTGACAATCTCCGCGTCCTTGGGCACCTCGAACGCGAACGCCTTGGGGTCGACCTTGCCGCCGATTTGCGCGCCGGGAAACTCGGCCACCGCCGAGACATGATCGACCGGCTGTTCCTCGCTGATGGCCTGACGAAGTTCGTCGGTGGGCAGCACGATCCGCCGCAACACGAACGTCTCCTGGTCGATCCAATAGGTAGCCGTGCCCTCGGGCTGCTTGACCTGCACCCGGTAGCACTCGCGACCGGCAATCTGGCCCGGCTCCGACAACACCGGCTGCTCCGCGTCGCGCAACAGGGCCTTCATCGGGTCGTCGGCCAGCAACAACACGAGTTGCGGCATCGCCCCGGCAATGCCTTGCGTCAACGCCGAGGCTAATATCCGATCGGTGAAAAGCGTCTTCAAAGTCACGCGCTGGGGGGCATCTCGGACCATCACCTGGCCAGGCAAGGCCTTGATCGCGGCGTAGACCTTCTTCCCGTCGCAAACCAACATCGCCATATATGCCTGCACACGCACCTGGTTGGGGCGAACCAGTGTGAGCGAGAAATCGACCGACTGATCGATAACCTTCTTGCCGCCGGCCTCGGCCAGCAAATGCACCGTGCCGGCGTCGGCATAGCTCGACGCCTTGCGATAGGCATCGACCATGCGACTAAGCACTTCGCGCCCCGAACTGGGCTTCGACTTGTCCAACTTCTCCGCTTTAGGCTTGGCCACCGCCTCGACCGCCGCTGAGCCCTCGGTCGTGGGCGGTGTTTCTTGCCTGCACCCCACCGCAATCGCCAATGCCAGGCAGGCGACAAGCGCCGCCGACCGCTGAACAAAACCCTCGACAGGAAACCGCAACAATTGCCACATCGCGTGAATCTCCTCGAATGCTAACGGACCGAAATAGCCGGCGGCTATGACGACGTTCCTCTGCTGAAACCCATAGCAACTACCGTAAGTCTCCCATTATTCGCGAACCAGCCATCGCCGTAAAGCTCGACTTCTTGACCGCCAACAGAATTGACAGGATAATAAGAAGAATGTCTGTGGTTGCCTTACCCAGTTGTCCCATTTCCGCCAGTCAACCCGATGGCCGTTTTGCGTTACGGATGCAGTTCGTGCGTGCAATGGGAGCTCGCCGGAGGCGTTACGCCGGACGAAGTGGGTACGCCGCACGGCCAGCCGGTGGCCGATCTCGACGCCGCCACGATGGCCGCGCTGGCCCAACCGATCAACTACCCTTCGCTGGCCCAGTGCATCACGCCGGCTGATCGGGTGGTGTTGGCGCTGGACCGCGGCGTGCCCCAGGTGGCGCAGCTCACGGCGGCGATCATCCGCGCGTTGGTCGAAGCCGGCCTCGATCCCGATGGCATCACCGTCCTACAGGGGCCGGCCGATCTCGATCCGGGCGCCGACGACCCCTGCCGGCTGGTCCCCTCGCTGCTCCGCCAGCGCATCACGCTCTTGACCCATGATCCGGCCAACCGCCGCCAGTTGGCCTATCTGGCCGCCAGCCAGTCGGGCAACGCGGTCCTCATTCATCGCGCGTTGCACGAGGCCGACGTGGTGCTGCCCATCGGCTGCCTGCGCGGCGACGAGACGGCCGGTTATTTCGGCATCCACAGCCCGGTCTTTCCGACGTTCTCCGACGTGAAGACCATCCAGCGGTTTCGTGATTTCGCCGCGCTCAATGGCCGGGGAAACCACAAACGCGAGATGGCCGCCGAAGTCGATCACGTGGCCTGGCTGTTGGGCGTCAATTTCACCATCCAGGTCGTTCCGGCCGCCGGCGACCGCGTGCTGCACGTCTTGAGCGGGCAAAGCGAGTCGGTGCGGCGGCGAGGACAGGAGCTGTATCGCGCGGCCTGGAGTTGGCCCGCACAACGCCGGGCCAGCCTGGTCGTGGCCGCCATCGAAGGCGATGCCGGCCAGCAGACGTGGGAGAACGTGGGGCGGGCGCTGCAGGCGGCCGACCGATTTATCGAGGAAGACGGGGCGATCGTCGTCTGTTGCGACCTGGCCGTCAAGCCTGGTCCGGCCCTGCGGCACATGGCGCACGCCCAGTGGCACAGATCGGCGTTGAAACACGTCGGCAAGCAGCGGCCCGTCGATGCCTTGCCCGCCGCCCAGTTCGCGGGCGCCTTGAACCAGCACAAGGTGTATCTATTGAGCCGGCTCGATCCGTCGGTTGTCGAGGAGTTGGACGTCATCCCCGTCGCCGGGCCGGACGAACTGATGCGGCTCGCTCGGCAGCACGCATCGTGCATCCTGCTTTCCAATGCCCCGTACGTGACGGCGGCCGCAGAGGAAAGGATGAGGGATGAAGGATGAAGTCGCCCGCATCGCCGAGAACGTCGCCCGGGTCCGCGGACGGATTGCCGAGGCGGCCGCCCGCTCGGGCCGCACGCCCAGCCACATCACGTTGGTGGCGGTGACCAAGTACGTGCCGGCCGAGATGGTTCGCCCGTTGGTTGCGGCCGGGTGCTTCGATCTGGGCGAGAGTCGGCCGCAACAGCTTTGGGAGAAGGCCGCCGCACTCGGCGATCTGCCGGTCCGTTGGCACTTGATCGGCCACTTGCAACGGAACAAGGTCCGCCGCACGTTGCCACTGCTGACGATGGTCCATTCGGTCGACAGTCCCCGCCTGATCGCTGCCATGGACGAAGAGTGCTCCTCGCCGCTGCCGGTTTTGCTGGAAGTGAACATCTCCGGCGAGGCGGCCAAGCACGGTTTTCCGCCTGAGAGCATCGAACCTTTCTTGGCGGAACAGGCCGGCTGCCGGCACGTGTCGCTACGGGGGCTGATGTGCATGGCCGGCTTGGCGGGCGGGTTGGAGACGGCCCGGCGCGATTTTGCCGCCCT
>Ga0182014_10003071_pt1 | contig 20407 bp, 17 predicted proteins | sample 612S2DmetaG_FD_120489 | JGI IMG/M metagenome (GOLD analysis project Ga0182014, IMG submission 120489) | Permafrost microbial communities from Stordalen Mire, Sweden - 612S2D metaG | ecosystem: Environmental > Terrestrial > Soil > Wetlands > Permafrost | place: Sweden: Stordalen | collected... | reverse complement strand
GTCATTGCTCGGGAAAGACCGGCCAGCCTTCGTCGGCCACCGACTCGGCCATGATCAGCATCGTCTCGAGCTGCATCACGCCGGGGATCCTGGCGAGGTCGACCCTGATCATCTGGGCGAGGTGTGCGAGATCGCGCAGGGCCAGCACCATGACCATGTCGAACTGCCCGGTCACGTGGTAGCAGGCGCGCACGCCGACCACCCCCTTGACCGCCGCCTCGAACTCGCCGATGGCCTGCTCGCTGTGCTCGCGCAGCTTCACGACCGTGAGCGCCTGCACGTGGATGCCGAGCGCCGCGGGGTCGACGATCGCGCGATAGCCGCGGATCGCCCCGGATTCTTCGAGACGTCGCACGCGGCCGAGCATGGCCGAGGGCGACAGGTCGAGCTGCCGCGAAAGCGCCAGATTGGACATGCGCCCTTCGCGTTGCAACGCTACGAGGATCTCGCCGTCGAGCTCGTCCACCCCGCCTCCCGTCGTCGATTCCGGCTGTAGACAGTGTTCCAGCCGAAAGTTCTCTTCGTCTAGAATAGCACAGAACATTCTGTTGCAACCGAGGACCGGGAGACTCCTAACTCACCTCGTAGCGAGCGACCGACGGCGGCAGCGACCGCCCGCGAGCAACGGCGTCAGCGGCCGCCCACGGCCGTCGGCGGCAGCGGCCGCCCGGGCGATCGTTCAGCCGGACGGCGAGCCGGCCGCCGTCTCGACGCCCGCGGCGGCGGGCCAGGGACCCGCCGACGCGCCGCGGTCGGTCGTGGCCAGCGTAAATGGCCGGGAGCGCACACCCACCTGGGCGAGCGCGGCGACCATCGCGGCGGCGACGTCGCCGACCGCCGCGCCCGGCGCCGGAAAGGCGATCAGGCTGGGTCCGGAGCCGGAGACCGCGACGGCGGCGGCGCCGGCTTGACGGGCCGCCGCCATGGCGGCGAACCCGCCGGGCATGTGCTCGAGGCGCTGCGCCTGATGGAGACGGTCGTCCATGGCCTTGCCGAGAAGCTCCAGGTCGCCGCGCCGCAGCGCCTCGACCACCAGGGCGGCCCGGCCCATGTTGTAGACCGCGTCGGCCAGGGCCACGTAGGTCGGCAGCTCGGCGCGCGCGGCGCTCGTCGAATACTCGATCTGCGACACGGCGAGCGCCACCTCGATCGGCCGCACCTCGATGCGCTCCGTGAGCAGGCCTTCTTCGCCGTTCACCACCACGACCAGGCCGCCGTCGAGGGCCGCCGCCACGTTGTCGGGGTGGCCCTCGACCTCGGTGGCCAGCGCCAGAATGGCGGCGGCGCTCGCCGGCCGGCCGAGGAGCTCGTTGGCGCCGAGAAGACCAGACACGATCGCCGCGGCGCTCGATCCGAGGCCTGAGGAGAGCGGCACGGCGACCTCGCAGTCGATGCGCAGCCCGGCCGGCATGGGCGCGCCCGCTTCGTCGACGAGCCGCCGAAAGGCGCGCACGACAAGATTCTCGGCGCCGTGTGGCAGCACGTCGCTGCCCTCGCCAGCGACGCGCACCTCGACACCCTCGCCGGCCAGCGTGAAGGTCGCGACGTTCCACAGATCGAGCGTCAGACCGAGGCAATCGAAGCCGGGGCCGAGGTTGGCCGTGGTCGCCGGGGCGACGACCCTGACCGCGTCGGGTGCGATGCCGCAGGGGGGCATCAGCAGCGTCCGTGAGCGCGCGCACTCACCGTCGTCACGCGTCGCCGGCGGCGCCGCCGGCCGCTCCCGGCCGGCCGCCCCGCCGCCGGTGCCGCACGATCGCCCAGACGACCAGCGCGACGACGGCCACGACGACGGCGTAGTCGAGGTAGTGAAGCAGCGGCTGGATCTTCTCCCAGTTGCTGCCCAGCTTCTCGCCGACGAAGCCGAGCATCAGCACCCAGATCGCGGAACCCAGGAGGGTGTACAGAGTGAACTTCCAGAACGACATGCGGCCGAAGCCGGCGGGCAACGAGATGAAGGTGCAGACGATCGGCACCATGCGCGCAAAAAACACCGTGATCGGCCCGTAGCGCCCGAAGAAACGCTCGGCCAGAACGAGGTGGTGCATGCGCAGCAGCACGTACCGGCCGTAGCGCTCGACGAACGGCCGGCCGCCGTAGTAGCCGACGGCGTAGCTGATCCACGAGCCGCACAGGTTACCAGCCACGCCCGCCACGACGATCCCCAAGAGGCTCATGTGGCCCTGGCTCACAGCGAAGCCGGCGAACGGCATGATCGCCTCGCTGGGGATCGGGATGCAGGCGCTCTCGAGGAGCATGAGGACGAAGACGGCCGGCAGCCCCCACTGGCCGATCAGATTCGTGCAGAAGGTGACGATGGGATTGATGATGTGCTGCATGACGTCGCCGTACCCTACCACAGGCCGGCGGGCCGCGGCCGTGCACTCGTCGGCGCGTTGGTCGTCGGCGCGTCGATCGTCGGCGTGTTGGTCGTCTGCGCGTCGATCGTCGGCGTGTTGGTCGTCGGCCTGCGCTGTGCTAGCGTTCAGTGTCCGCTCGACCGTGCGCGCCCGCGCGCGGCGCCGGCAGCGACGAAAGGCTACCAGGAGGCGTTTGACGTGCCGATCGGTCTGATGGACATCAAGGGGCAGATCGCCGACGTGCAGGACGAGGTCGAGGCAGCCGTCCTCTCCGTCGTGCGCAGCGGCCAGTTCATTTTGGGGCCCAACGTGAAGGCCTTCGAAGGGGAGGTCACCGAGTACCTGGCGACCGCCGGCTCGGTCGGTGTGGCCAACGGCACGGATGGGCTGACGATCGCCCTCAAGGCGGCCGGCATAGGCGAGGGCGACGAGGTCATTACCACACCGTTCACCTTTTACGCGACCGCCGAGGCCATCGTCCAGGCGGGCGCCCGCCCGGTGTTCGTCGACATCGACCCCGAGACGCTGAACATCGACCCGGCGGCGATCCCCGGCGCCATCACGGCCATGACCAAAGCCGTCGTGCCGGTCGACCTGTTCGGCCTGCCGGCCGACGCCGACGCCGTGAGCGCGGTGGCCAGCGAGCACGGCCTGACCGTGATCGAAGACGCCTGTCAGGCGTTCGGCGCGAGCTACAAAGGGCGGCGCGCCGGCAGCCTCGGCGACCTCGCCGTGTTCAGCTTCTTTCCGACCAAGAACCTGGGCGGCTACGGCGACGGCGGTCTGGTGACCGGGCGCATCCCCGAGTTCGTCGAGATGGCCCGCCTGCTGCGCTTCCACGGCAGTCGCGACAAGAAGGACTTCGACTACATCGGCTACAACTCACGCCTCGACGAGCTGCAGGCGGCGGTGCTGCGCGTCGGCCTCACCAAGATCGACGACTGGAACGCGCGGCGGGCCCAGGTCGCGGCCTGGTACGACGCCTGCCTGCCGGCCGACATGCGCCGGCCGGTCGTGCCCGACGGCCTCACGCACGTCTATCACCTTTACGTGGCGCGCACGGCGCGGCGCGACGACATCGCCGCCGTCCTCAAGAGCGCCGGCGTGGCCTGCGCCGCCTACTACACGACCCCGCTGCATTTGCAGCCGGCCCTTTCGTCCCTGGGCTACCGGCCGGGCGACTTTCCGGCCACCGAACAGGCGGCCGCGACCAACCTGGCGCTGCCGATGCACCCTCATCTCACCCAGGACCAGGTTGCCGAAGTCGCCCGCGCGCTCGTCGGAGCGCGTGCCTGACGAGCCCACCGTGCGCGTCTGGATCGACATCACCAACTCACCGCACGTGCTGTTCTTCGCGCCGATCATCCGACGCCTCGAAGCGCAGGGCCATACGGTCACCCTGACGGCCCGCAAGTACGCCCAGACCGAGCAGCTCCTGTCGCGCTACGGACTCGCCGCGGTGATCACCGGGCAGCATGCCGGCAAGAGCCTGCCGGCCAAAGCCGTCGGCCTGTTCAACCGCTCGGCGCACCTGATCGCCCAGGCGCGTTCGGCCGGGTTCCACGTCGCGGTCGGGCACAACTCGAACGACCTGGCCGTGGCCGCCTGGACCCTCGGCATCCCGCAGCTCACCATGTTCGACTACGAATACGCGACGGTCTCTCACCACCTGAACGTGCGCCTGGTCGACGAGATCGTGGTGCCCGACGCGATCCCACTGGCGCGCCTCGCACCCTACGGGGCCACGCCGCAGAAGGTGTTTCGCTATCCGGGGCTCAAGGAGGAGTACTACCTGTACGACTTTCAGCCCGACCCGACCGTGCTCGAGCAGCTCGGTATCGACACCCGGCTGGTCGTGGGCGTCATGCGACCGGCGCCCAACGTGACGCTCTACCATCGCCACGAGAACCCATTGTTCGACCAGGTGGTCGAGGGCCTCGCCGGCAAGCGCAACGTCACTCTGGTCATCACGCCGCGCACCGAGGAGCAGCGGCGCCACTACTCCTCGCTCGGCCTGGCCAACGTCATCGTGCCCGAGAAAGCGGTCGACGGGCTCAGTCTCATCGCCGCGGCCGACTTCGTCATCGGCGCGGGCGGCACCATGAATCGCGAAGCCGTCGCTCTGGGAACGCCCGCCTACACGATGTTCGCCGGCCGGCTCGGCGCGGTCGACGAGCACCTCATCGCCGTCGGCCGCCTGGGCCGCGCCTCGTCGGCCGACGACGTGGCCGTCCGCAAGAAGAGTCGCCACACCGTGCAGGCCGAACGCCGCGATCCCCAGCTCTTCGTCGATGAGATCCTGAGCGTGGCGCGCCGCCGACTGACCCGCCGGCCACTGGAGCCGGTGCTATGATGGACGGCGTCGGCCGCGGCGCGGCGCGCCGCCGGCCGGCTCGTACCCAGGGTCACCAGGGCCGGGAGACCCCGTGAGAGAGCGCCTCTTCGTCAGCCGCCATCGCATCTGGCAGATCGCCATCGACGCCGTGCTCGTGTCGGTCGCGCTCACCGCGGCGTATCTGCTGCGCTTCGATTTCGACGTTCCCAGAGCCTACTGGCATCAGCTTCTGCAGGTCATCGTGCCGATCGTCATCGTGCAGCTCGTCGTGTTCGTCCTGCTGGGCATGTACAACAAGTGGTGGCGCTACGCCGGCGTGCGCGACCTGACCAGCCTCTTCTGGGGCACTCTGGCCGGCGTCACCCTGTCGATGGTCGTCGGCGAGGTCGTGGCCTTCAAGCTGCAGACGCCCATCTACGGCCACTGGCACAACGTCATCACCGCGGACGCGCTGCCGCGTTCGGTGATCGCCCTCGACTGGGTACTGTGCTTCGGGCTGCTGAGCGGCGCCCGTCTGCTGTCGCGCCTCGCCTGGGAGCGGCCCTGGCGCGAGGAGCTCAACCGCGACCACAAGAAGGCGCTGGTCGTGGGCGCCGGCGACGCCGGCGAGCTCGTCGTGAGGGAGATGCTGCGATCGCGCCGCCTCCGCTACCGGCCGGTCGGCTTCGTCGACGACGACCCCAAGAAGAAGAACCTGCGCATTCACAACGTGCGCGTGGTCGGCACTACGCGAAATCTGCCGGCGCTCATCGCCGAGTACTCGGTCGACGAGGTCATCATCGCCATGCCGTCGGTGGGAGGCCGGCCGATCGAAGACATCGCCGTGTCCTGCAAAAAGGCCAACGTGCCGGTGAAGACCCTTCCCGGCGTCTACGAGCTCATCAAGGGCACGGTGACGATCGAGCAGCTCCGCGAAGTGCAGGTCGAAGACATCCTGGGCCGCCACGAGGTCTCGGTCGACTACAACAGCATCGGCTACGTTACCGGCAGGGTGGTCATGGTCACCGGCGCCGGCGGCTCGATCGGCAGTGAGCTCAGCCGTCAGCTGGCCACCATGGGCCCGCGCCTGCTGGTGCTGGTCGACCACTCCGAGGGCAACCTCTTTCAGATTGAACACGAGCTCGAGACCGAACGGCACTTCGCCGACCTGGCGGCCTGCCTGCTCGACATCCGCGACAAGATCAAGCTGCGCGCCCTGTTCGAGAGCCACCGTCCCGAGATCGTCTTTCACGCTGCCGCCTACAAGCACGTCCCCATGATGCAGCACAATCCGGCCGAAGCCTTCGACAACAACAGTTTCGCGACCGTGTCGATCATCGAGAACGCCCTGCGCTTCGGCACCGATCGGCTGGTGTACATCTCGACCGACAAAGCCGTCGAGCCCGAAACGGTGATGGGCCTCTCAAAGGCGCTCTCGGAGCGCATCGTCGAGACGATGGCCCGCGAGGCCTCCGACACCAGGATGATGACGGTCCGCTTCGGCAACGTGCTCGGCTCGAGCGGCAGCGTCGTGCCGCTGTTCAAGCGCCAGATCGCCGCCGGAGGTCCGGTAACGGTGACCGACGAACGCATGACGCGCTTCTTCATGACCATCCCCGAGGCGGTGCGGCTCGTCATTCAGGCCGGTGCCATGGGCAACGGCGGCGAGACCTTCGTGCTCGACATGGGCGACCCCGTGCGGATCGTCGACCTGGCGCGCGAGATGATCAGGCTGTCGGGGCTCGACCCCGATCGCGACATCGAGATCGCCTTCACCGGTAATCGCGGCGCCGAGAAGCTCAACGAGAAGCTCTTCAACGACGGCGAGCAGGTCGTCGGCACGACCCACCCCAAGATCGCCATGGCCGTCCGCCGGCCGCTGCCCCGAGCCCTGCTCAGACAGACGCTCGCCGGCATCCGCGCGGCCCTCGACAAGCACGACGTGGAGACGGCGCTGCGCCTTGCCCGCGAGGTGGTGCGCCTCGCCGCGCCGGCCGGCGAAGCCCCGCCGGCGCACCCGACCGAAGCACTGCCGGCCGCCGCAACCTCGCCGGCGGCCGCCACGGCGCCGGCCGCCCCAACGGCGCCGGCCGCCGCCCCGCGCGGCGCCGGCGACGACCAGGCCGCTTCGCCGCCGCCGGCGACGGCCGCGCCCCCAGCGCCCGCCACCCCCGCGTCACGCAGGTAGGTTCGCGCTGTCCAGCCTCATTCTGGCCAAGCTGAGTCTCCTGGGCGTCCTTGCCACCTTCCTCGCGCTGTTCGTGGGCATGCCGCGGGCCGCGGCCGCGCGGCGCATCGTCCTTGTGGCCCTCGTGGCCTTTGCCGTTCTGCTGGCGCTCTTCTCATTGGCAGCGCTGCGCTCGACGAGCGGCACGGCCGACCGTCTCGCCCACCACCTGCCGCTGCTCGGGGTCGCCGGTCTCGCCGGTCTCGTGTTCCTGGCCGCCGCCACCTGGCTTGCGTGGCGCTATCCCGACTGGGCGATGCCCGCCGTCGTCGTGCTGGCGCCGCTGCGCGTGGGGCTGTCACTCGGGTCGAACACGAGCAACCTGCTCATCCCGCTGTATCTCATCCTGCTCGCGGTCGCCATCGCGGAGATGGTCGTCCGCGACCGCCTGCGGCTGCCCTCGGGCTGGCGCCCCGACCCCGTGCGCGTCGCGCTGGCGGTGATGATCGCCGTTGTCGGGGTCTCTTCGCTGTGGACCGGCCAGGACTACGCCGCGCACACCAAGGCGTTCGCCGACGCGCTGATCAAGCTCTTCGCCTTCTATCTGCCGTTCGGGGTCCTCTATTACGTGCTCTACCGCTATGCCGGCGACGTGCATCGGCTGGCGCGCCTGCTGATCACGTTCGTCGCCGGCGGAGCGGTGCTGGCCGTCATCGGCATCGTCCAGTACCCGACGCACTGGGCCATCGTCAACCGGGCCGAGGCCGTCCATGAGCATGCCCTCGGTTTGCCCTTCCGCGCGAACTCGCTGTTCTGGGACCCCAACATGTTCGGCCGGTTCCTCGCCCTCGTCATGCTCGTCGGGACGGCCCTGTTCTTGACGGCGCGTCTGCGCGAGGACGGAGCGCGGCGGCGAGCCATGTGGCTCGCCGCCGCCGCCGTCGGCCTCGCCGCGATGGCCTTCGTCGTGACTCTGTCGCGTTCGAGCGTGGCGGGCCTGCTGCTCGGCGCCCTGGTCCTGGAGATGGCCTGGCTCGGCCGTCGCAAGGGTGGCGTCGCGGTGCTGGTGACCGTGCTCGTGCTGGTCGTGGGCCTCGCGGGCTTCACCGAGCTGCGCCACACGCCACATCTGCCGACCAGGCTGGCGACGATCAGGCGCATCAACAAGCTCACCGGCGGACGGTACTATCTCGTGCAGACGGGCGTGCGCATGTTCGATCGACACCCGGTCGCGGGCATCGGGCTTGCCGGTTTCCCGCTGGCCTTCCCCCACTACCGTACGACGCACGCCGCGGTTCTCACCCTGATCGACAGCCACACCACGGTGATCACGGTCGCCGCCGAACAGGGTCTGATCGGACTGGCCGCCTTTGCCTTTTTGCTCGTGACGTTCTTCGCCACCACCCTGCGCAAGCGGCGCTTCGGCGCCGACCGGCGCCTGTATCTCTGGCAAGCCTCGCTGGTCGGCTGTGTCGTCGCCGTCTTCGTTCACAGCCTCACCTACAATGCCTTCTTCGAAGATCCGTACATGTGGGTGTTCATGGCGCTGGCGTCGGCCGTGGCCACGCGCATCGTCCTCGCCGAGCCCTGAGCAGCCTCGCCCACCGCGCCACGGAGGTCCGCCATGTTCGTCAACTTGTCCATCCACTACCCCAAAGCGCAGCACAGGCGTGATCTCATCGACTCGATGCACCGCTTCGGCGCCGCCGCCGCCGGAGCGCCCGGCCTGCTGCGGGTCGCGACCCTCCAGGACGAGCGCGGCGGGCGGCTCGTCGGTTTGATGGTGTGGGATTCGCGCGCAGACTGGGAGGCCGGCATCGCCCGGTCCCGGGCGGCCGTCGAGCACGACGATTTCGACCTGTGGGAGGAGCGCGCTCCCGAGGGGTTCGCGCTCGACGAGGTGTGACCACTCGCAGCACCGGGTAGGACGAGCCCGCTTCGGGCGCTCCGTTTGCCTGCGGGGCGCCCACGTTCTTCGTCTACGGAGGGCACGCCATGAAGAAGCTTCCCGACCAGCTCCTCGACCTGCTCTGGGGCGGCCACAACATCTGGGTCGCGACCGTCGCCCCCGACGGCACGCCCAACGTCTCGATCAAGGGCTCGGGAGCCCTGCTCGATGACGGTCAGCTGTACTTCGCAGACATGTTCTCGCACAAGACCCGCGAGAACCTGCAGCACGACCCCCGGGTCGCAGTGGGCGTCCACGATCCCGAGCGCAAGATCGCGATGCAGGTGAAGGGCCGCGCCGAGCTGATCGACCACGGCGACGTCTTCGACCAGGTCAGCGAGCGCCTCGGCAAGCTCTCCGACAAGCTCTCCCTGCCGCCGGTCAAGTACGTCGTGAAGATCGAGGTCGAGTCGGTCTGGGACATGGGGCCGGGGCCGCACGCCGGCGAAGAGCTCACCTAGCACGCGGCGCGAGATGTCCGACGGGGCGGACCGGCCCACCGGCCCACCGCCACCCGCCCGCCTCTTCATGGTGCGCCACGGTCAGACCGACTGGAACCTGGCGCCGGCGCGCTGTCAGGGCTGGGCCGAGGTGCCGTTGAACGACACCGGTCGACGGCAGGCCCACGAGCTCGGCGAGCGGCTGCGCGGCGCCGGCATCGAGCGGCTGGTCACGAGCCACCTGCTGCGCGCCCGTCAGACCACCGAGGAGCTGCGCGACGTACTCGGACACGACATCCCGGTGAGCATCGACCGGCGACTGGCCGAGAGCAACCGCGGCGCCTGGCAGGGTCGCAGCTTCGTCTCGATCATGAAGAACGACCCCGCAGGGTGGGCCGCCTACCGCGAGCACCCCGAGTCGTTCCGCTTTCCCCACGGCGAGAGCCTCGCCGAACAGCGGCGACGCGTGCTCGAGGCGCTGCGTGACGCGGCCCGCACGGACCACGTCACGCTCCTGGTCTCGCACGCCGGCTGCATCCGCCTGGTGCTCGGCTTTCTCGCCGGCAGAAGCATCGCCTCCGTCCACGACGAGAAGGCGCCCAACGGCGAGGCACTGGCGCTCGTCGACCCGGTGGATCTGGCGGCGCGCATCGATCGCTTCCTGGCGGCGGACGCGCAGACCCCTGAGGGGTAGTCCTGCGAGGCGACCCGGCGGCCGGCTACTGACTGGTCGAGAGCTGGCGAACCTGCGATTGACGGCCGACTGGCGCCGGCGGACCGGTGGTCGCGGCGCGCTCGCCCACGACCAACTGGAACGGCGCGCCGCCGTCGAGCAGCGCCAGCGTGTCGCCGTCGCCGACGATCAGCCAGCCGTGCCAGCGGCCCGCGAGGTCGAGCCTGACGCTGCCGGTGAACAGCCGGTAGGCGCCCGCCTTGAGGGTGACCTGGGTGGCCGAGCCAAGGTCGCGCTCCTGGTCGCCCGGCCCACGGGCGACGAGTGTGACGATCGCCCAGGTGCCCGTCTGGGCGCCGTCGTTGCGCAGCGTGAAGTTGGCCGTGAGCGTCTCGCCTTGCCGGTACGGACCGGGTGAGAGCTGCACGGGACCGATCACGTCGAGCCGAGCGGCGCCCTTGGGCGCCTCGGGGCCCGTCCAGGGCGTCGAGGAGGCGGTAATGGCGGCGGAGGCGGTCGTGGCGGCGGAGGCGCTGGCGGCATCGACCAGCTGCACGCCCGGGTAATAATAGTCGACGATCCACTGATGATCCCGGCCCTGGGCGGCCCAGTACTGCGAGCCCCACTGCGTCATGTGGCTGCCGTCGGCCGGCGCGCCGGAGTAGACGCCCGCGTAGTAGGATGCCTGGAAGATCTGCCCGTCGCGGGTCATGGTCGTGCCCCAGGTGCTGTTGACGGCGTCCCAGTAGCGCTGGCCGTAGTCCCAGTCCATATACTCCTGGTAGTTGGTCGTATCGTCGACGTCGGCGCCCCAGGCCGCCACGTCGGGCAGCTTGGTCGGGTGCGTGGCCCAGTACCAGGCGTAGTCCTTGACGGCCAGGGCGCCGGCCCGCAAGGCCTCGTCGGAGAAGGCACTGGGCGGCGCCCACTCGTGCGACAGCACCCGCACGCAGTACGTGCGAAAGTCGACCGTGTCGACTCCGACGATCACGCCGGTGGGGTCGTTGGCCGGGAACCGGCGGGCGACCCGGATGGTAGCCGGCGGGGTAAGTGTCGCAGACGCCGCGGAGACTGTTGGAGCAGCAGTCGTGCCCGTGGCGACCTGAGTGCCGGTCGCCGCGGCGCCGGCGGTCAGCACCGTCGCCGCCCCAAGCGCCAGGAGAGCGACGAAAACAACGCAGGCCAACGCGCGCCGACGGAATCGCCGCCGGGGGCCACCGGTCGCTGCCGTTCGTCTCGAGTCCATGCTCCCTCTCGGCCTTGGGGTAGTACCGGACTCGGGGTACGCACGAGCCTGCTCTATTATCGCGCGTCGGACAGGGCATGGCAACTGCGCGGGGCCGGGCTGCAGCTCGACGGCGGGCGAGACCTGCCGCCGACAGCAGGTAAGATAGGCACCATGCGTCGTTGGCCTGGAACCTCACAACCCGTATCCGGCGGTCCCTCATCCCAGGGCGAGCGGGGGCGGTCATGAAGAAGCTCCTGTACGTCGCCAACCCCTTCCCGCCGACGGCGACGGGCGGCAACGCCCGCCATCTGCGGTTCCTGCGCTATCTGCCCGAGTCCGGCTGGGAGGCGACCGTCCTGTCGGTGCGCACACAGGGGCCGGTGCCCGATCCCCCCGGCGTGCGCATCGTGCGTGCCGCCGCGCTCGACCCGGAGCGCCTGTACGCTTTGGGACGGCGGCTCATGGGACCGGCGCCGCGCCGGCGGCCGGCGGCGGGCGCCGCCGCGACCGCAACAGGCGCGGCGACGAGCCCGCGGTACACCAGCCGGCGGGCGCCCATCGACGACTGGCTGCAGGTGCCCGATGCGTACGTAAGCTGGATCGTGCCGGCCGTCCGCCGCGGCCGGCGGCTGCTGCGGGAAGAGCGCTTCGACGCCCTCTTTTCGAGCTATCCACGGGGCTCCGCGCATCTCGTAGCGGCCGAGCTTGCCAGGGAGAGCGGCCTTCCCTGGGTCGCCGACTACCGCGACCCCTGGCTGGCGAATGAGTTCCACCACTATCCGACCCGCTGCCACCAGGCGCTGAACGTCCGGCTCGAGAGCTGGGCGCTTTCGCAGGCCGGCGCCCTGACGGCCGTAGACGAGCCCATCGCCGAGGGTCTGCGCCGGCGCTACCCGGCGCTGGCCGCGGCGACCAGCGTCATCTCCAACGGCTATGACGCAGACGAAGACATCGACGAGGTCGAGCTGGGGCCCGGCTTCTGGCTCGTGCACACCGGTCGGCTCTACGGCCGTACCGAGCAGCTCGCCGAGTTCCTCACGGCGTTCGCGGCGTTGCCCGACGACGTGCACGTGCTCTTCCTGGGCGTCGGCGGACCCGAGATCGCGGCCCGCGCCGCGGCTCTCGGAGTCGCTCACCGCGTGCAGGTCGAGCCTTTCGCGCCGCGGGCCCGGGCTCGCGGCCTGCAGCGCGCGGCCGATGCGCTTCTGCTCATCACCGGACGCGCCCCCGAGACGCTGACGAGCAAGCTCTTCGAGTACCTCGCAAGCGGCCGCCCGATATTCGCCGTGACCCCGCTGCACTCGGCCGCCTGCCACCTGATCGACGAGGCCGCCGGGGGACGCTGCGCCGCACCCGACGAGCCCCTCTCGCCGGCCCTTGCGACGTTCGTCGCCGACGCTCGCGCCGGGCGCCTGCCGCCGGCCAGGGCCGACGTGGTGCGACGGTATGACGGCCGCGAGCTCACGCAACAGCTGGCGGCCGTTCTGGACGGGCTCACAGGCGACCATGGCTGAGCCGACCCCCCAGAACGACATTTTGGCGCCCGGCAGCGCCGCCACCGCGGCCCTGGTGGTCGGCGGCGCCGTAGTCACGGCGGGGCTCATGGGCTTCGCCCTGCGCGGCCCCGAATCATCGATCCACCTGGCGATCGCCCTCGGTCTGCCCCTCGTTATGGGAGTAGCCGTGATCGTCGTGCTCGCCCGCCGGCGGCTCGCGCGACTGCGGGTGAGCCGCCTCCTGGTGGCGGCCGTCGTCGCGCTGCCGGCGCTGGCCGTCCTGGGCCCGGCGCTGGCCCTGCCGCACCTCAGGACGCTGTTCGCGTTTCGCGTCGTACTGGCCCTCGTCGGCTTTTGCGGGCTGTTGTGGCTCATCGTCGTGCGGCGCCGTTGGCGCTTCGAGGCGACGACCTTCGCGTTTCTGTTCGGCGCCTGGTTTTGCTGGCTGGTGATCACCCTGGCCTGGGCGCCCGACCGCGGCGCCGGCCTGCGCTACCTGTTCCTGTTCGGCGCCCTGGGCGCCATCGCGATCGCGACGGCCAGTGCGGGCGTGAGCCGGCGGCGCCTCACGTACCTCCTGTACACGCTGGCGATCGTCTATGGTCTCTCGCTGCTCATCGGGACCGCGGAGTGGCGCTTGCGCATCCACCTGCCCACCGCGTCGCCGATCTACGCGCACCGCAGCCAGCCTTCTGCCTTCTTTCTTAACACCAACGACTTCGCGACGTACCTGGCGCTGTGCTGGCCGTTTGTGCTGCTGCTGCCGACCCTGCGGCGACGCGCGTGGGTCGTCGCCCTGACCGCGGCGGCGCTGCTGATCACGTTCGTCGTGCTGCTGTTCACGGGCTCCCGCACCAGCCTGCTGGCGCTGGTCGTCGAGACCGTCGTCGTCGGGGCGGTGATCGCCATGCGCGGCGACAGGCGCACCCGCCTTGTGGTCGCGGCGGTCGCCGTCGTAGCCGTGCTCGGCGTGGGTTTTCTGCTGGCCGGCCGCGGCGGCAGCCTGGGGAGCGCGTTCAGCGTCACGCAGCTGGCCGGCCAGGTCAAGAGCGGCAACGGCAGCGGCGCCGTGCGTTCCCAGCTGCAGATCGCCGGCCTGCACGCGGCCGCCTCGCGCTGGTTTGCCGGAGTCGGGCCGGGCAACGCCGAGATCGTCGTGGCGCGGCAGAACCCGCAGTTCACCGTGTTCAACCTCCACGACTGGTGGCTCGAGGTGTTCGTCGACGGCGGCCTGCCCGGCCTGCTGGCCTTCCTCACCATCTATCTGCTGCTGCTGGCGTCGATGGTGCGCGTCGCGCGCTATGCGCGCGACGCGCAGCTGCGTTACCTCGGCGCGGCGACGGCGACCGCGCTCGCCGGCTTCATCATCGCCATCGTCGGCCCCAGCACGGCCGTCAAGTTCCCGCCGCTGGCGATCCTCTTTGGCCTGGGGATCGCCGTCCTCATTCGGGCGCGCCGCGAGGATCGCGAGTCGCCGGCCGGCCCGGCGGCGGCCGGCCCGGCGGCGGCGGGCGGCCCGGCGGCGGCGGGCGGCGACCGCGCAGCGAGCCGTCCGGCCGGACCCGGATGGTATGATCCGCTGTCGTGAAGGTCCTCGTCGTCTCACACCTGTACCCGTCGCCGGGTCGTGCCGGCGCGCTGTTCGTCCACGATCAGGTCGTGGCGCTGCGCGGGCTCGGAGTCGACATTCGCGTCGTCTCGCCCACCATCCACACCCCACGACCGCTGCGTATCAACGACCGCCTGCGGGCGCGCGGGGCCACACCCGCGGCAGCGGTGATCGACGGCGTCGCCATCGAGTACCCCCGGGTCGTGGTGCCGCCCCGGCGGCTCCTTGCCTGGCGCCAGGGCGACCTGTTCTATCGCGGCCTGCGGCCGCTGCTGCCGGCGCTGCGCGCCGCGGATCTCGACCTCATCCACGCCCACCAGGCCTTCCCCGACGGCGCGGCAGTGCGCTTGCTCGCGGAGGACCTCGGCGTCGCCTACGCGATCACCGTTCACGGCGCCGACGTCAACGTCAACCTTGGGCGACCGGGGCGGCTGCGCGAACGCACCCGCCGCGCGCTCGACGGCGCCGCCGCGGTCATGGCCGTCAGTAGCGCGGTCGCCCGCCGCCTCGAGGGTTTCGTCTCGACCGAGCGGCTGCACACGGTGCCCAACGGCGTGACGGGCCACGGACAGGTCGCACCCAGCGCCCTGCTGCCAGGCCGGCCTCTGGTCTTGTCGGTCGGCAACCTGTATGCCTCCAAGGGACACGCCGTCGTGCTCGCCGCCCTGGCGCGTCTCGGCGCGCAGGGCCGTGACATCGCCTGGGTCGTGGTCGGAGACGGACCCGAAGAGGGCCGTCTCAAGGCTCGCGCCCGTGAGCTGGGCATCACCGGACAGGTCACGTTTGTCGGCTGGCGACCGCACGACGAGGTGCTCGCTCTCATGGCGCGCGCCGACGCCTTCGTGCTGCCCAGCGCCCCCGAAGGCTTCGGACTCGTCTACGCCGAAGCCATGGCTCAGGGCACGCCGGTGATCGCCTGCCGCGGCGAAGGCCCCGACGACTTCGTCGAGGACGGCGTCAGCGGCCTGCTCGTGCCGCCGCACGACGCCGGCGCGGTGGCTCGCGCCATCGCCCTGCTGCTCGACGATCGGGCGACGGCCGCGCGGCTGGTCCGGGCCGGCCACGCGGCGGTCGCCGCCCTCACCTGGCAGCGCAACGCCGAGCGACAGCTCGAGATCTACGAGCGCCTGCCGGCGGGCCGGCCGGCGGCGAGCGGGACGCGGCGCCCATGACCGCGGGGGTCCCCGTCGTCCATGTCTCGGTCGTCCACCCCGCGGACGAACCGCGTATCTACGAACGCGAATGCCGCACGCTGGCCCAGGCCGGCTACGACGTGACGTACCTCGCACCCGGTGCTCCCGCCGGCCGCGACGACTACGGCGTGCGCCGGGCGCCCCTGCCGGCGCGGCCGCGGAGCCGCCGCTGGCTGAGCGTGCGCGAGATCGTCGCGGAGCTGCGCCGGCTGCGGCCCTTCGTGGTGCACACGCACGACCCCGAGCTGATGATGCTGCTGCCGCTGCTGCGGCCCTTCGTGCCGCGCCTGGTGTGCGACGTGCACGAGTACGTGGCCGAGGCGGTCATGTCCAAGGAGTACATCCCGGCCGGCGTGCGGCGGATGGTGTCGCAAGCCAGCGGCTTGGCGCTGCGTGAGCTGGCCGCCTGGGCCGACGGCGTCGTGGTGGCCTACGAGGGCATGCTCGGCCAGTTCGGCCCCCGGCCCCGGCTGCGCCTGGTCGCCCCGAACCACCCTCGTCTGGCGCACTTCGCCGACGCTCAGCCGATCGCCGAGCTCGCCGCCGATCCCCGGCTGCGCCTGGCCTACATCGGCGGCCTCTCGCCCATGCGCGGCTGCACTCTCATGCTCGACGTCATGGCGCGCCTCGAGCGCGACGACGCTGTGCTGGTGCTCGGCGGCCGCTTTGCCTCGCCGGAGCTCGAGCGCGAGACGCTGGCTCGCCTCGCCGGTGGCCTCGACGACCGCGTGCGCTTTCTGGGCCGGGTGCCACGAGAAGAGGTGCCGCGCTATCTGGCGTCGGCCGACGTCGTCTGGAACCCGATGCTGCCGAGCGACCAGTACGCCCTGCCGAGCGTCGAGACGAAGATCTACGAAGGCGCGGCGGTGGGCCTCGCCGTGTTGACCAGCGACCTCATCGGCAGGACCGAGCTGGTCGTGGGCCAGGGACTGGGCATCGCCGTGGCGCCCACCGTCGAAGGGCATCTGGGCGGCGTCCGGCGTCTCATGGCCGACCGCGCGGCGGTGGCGGCCATGGGGGCGCGGGGCCGCGCCCTCGTTGTCGAGCGCTACTCGTGGGAGGCCTTCGAGGGCAAGTTCGTCGACTTCTACGCCCGGCTCTGCTCCGCCGGACGGCGAGGCTGACATCGTGAGGTGGCGCCGGCGCCCATGAAGATCCTCTACTTTCATCAGTACTTCGCCACCCGCGAGAGCGCCACCGCCACGCGCTCGTTCGAGCTGGCGAAGAGGTTCGTCGAGCGCGGCCACCAGGTGACCATGGTGAGCAGCATCGCCCAACTTCCGAAGGACGCCGGCTCCGGGTCGGCGCGGCCGCGGTTCGTCGTCCGCGAACGGCTCGAGGGCATCGACCTCGTACTGCTCAACGTGCCCTACTCCAACTACTTCTCCTACCCGCTGCGACTCGCCGCATTCGGGCTGTTCACCGCCGGAGCGAGCCTCGCCGGTCCGCTCCTGCCGCGTCCCGACGTCGTCTTTGCCTCGTCGACACCGCTGACCATCGGCATCCCCGGACTGCTCACCGCGCGGCTCAGGGGCGCGCCGTTCGTCTTTGAGCTGCGCGACCTGTGGCCGGACGTGCCGATCGCCATCGGCGCCCTGCGGTCCGGCCCCCTGATCGTCGCCGCGCGGTGGCTCGAGGATCTGCTCTACCGCGGCGCCGCCCGGATCGTCGTGCTCAGCGAGGCCAGCCGCGGTGCGCTGGTCGCCCGCGGTGTGCCGGCCGATAAGCTCGTCTTCGTGCCCAACGCCTGCGACCTCGACCTCTTCTCACCCGACACGGTCGACCACGACTTTCGCGCCCGCCACGGCCTCACCGGCAAGTTCGTGGCGCTGTACGCCGGGGCGATGGGCCGCGCCAACGGCCTCGACCAGCTCCTCGACGCCGCCCAGGCCCTGCGCGCCGCGGGCCGCGACGACGTGGCGCTCGTGGCCGTCGGCGACGGCGGCCGGCGGCCGTACCTCGAGGCGCGCGCCCGCGAGCTCGGCCTCGACAACCTGCTCGTCTTGCCGCCGCTGCCCAAGCACCGTCTGGCGGGAGTGGTCGGCGCCGCCGACGTCACCCTCACGCTGTTCGCGCCCGACCCGGTGTTCGAGACCAACTCGCCGAACAAGTTCTTCGACTCCCTGGCGGCCGGCCGGCCGGTAATCGTCAACCTCGACGGCTGGTTGCGCCGCGTCGTCGAGGACGCTCGCGCCGGCGTCTACGTGCCGGCAGGCGACGGAGCGGGTCTGGCGGCCGCCCTGGGCGCCCTCGCCGACGAGCCGGCGGTCGTGGCCCGCATGGCGGCCAACGCCCGCCGCCTGGCCGAGCGCGACTTCGACCGTGACGCCATGGCCGGACGGCTGTGCGCCGCGCTCGAAAGCGCGGCCGCCGGCCGCCGCGCAGCCGCTCCGGCCGGATCCCCCGCGACGACGCCCAACCCCGGCGGCTTTTACGAGCGCCGCGGCAAACGCCTGACCGACATCGCGGTGGCCGGGGTCGGCGCCGTGCTCGCCGCGCCGCTGCTGGCCGGGCTCGCCGCCACCGTGTACGCGACCAGCGGCCGGCCGGTGGTGTTCGTTCAGGACCGCGTCGGCAAGAACGGCCGCCTGTTCGGCATGTACAAGTTCCGCTCGATGGTCCCCGACGCCGTCGCCCGCGGTGCAGGCTTCTACCTCGACGGTGACGACGACCGTATCACCTGGGCCGGCCGCTGGATGCGGGCTCTCAGCCTCGACGAGCTGCCCCAGCTCCTGAACGTCCTCAAGGGCGACATGAGCATCGTCGGGCCGCGACCCAACCTCGAGTTCGTGGTCGATCAGCACCGCGACAGTTTCGCCCGTATCCTCGAGGTCAAGCCCGGACTCACCTGCCTCGTGGCGGTCAACGGCCGCAACCGGCTGAAGCGCTCCGAGATGCTCTTCTGGGACGAGCGCTACGTCACCACTCTCGGGTTGCTCACCGACCTCGAGATCATCGTGCGCACGATCCCCACGGTCCTGCTGCGGCGCGGGTCGACCAACGACGTCACCCGCGAGTTCCTCGAAGACGTCCCGCCGGCCGCGAGCACGTGAGTGGCGCCGGCCACGGCGGGGTGAGCCGCTCGGATCACGACGGTGTGAGCCGCCGGCGACGAGCGTGTGCGACGCCGGCCGGTCGCGCGCTCTCGCCGGGTGCGGTAGGATGCCCCCGATGACCGCGCGAACTCCCGCCATCCTTGGGGGCCCAGCCGCCTTCCCCGACCGTCTGCACCTGCTGCGCCCGACGCTGCCGTCGTACTGCGACCTCGAGCCACGACTGCGCGAGCTCTACACCTCGGGCATGCTCACCAAAGGGCCCATCCTGACCGACTACGAGCGGCTCCTGGCCCAGCACCTCGGGGTGCGCCACGCTCTCGGAGTCTCGTCTTGCACGGCTGGCCTCATGCTCGTCTTCGACGGGTTCCGCGGCGCCGACATCGTACTGCCGAGCTTCACCTTCATGGCGACCGCCATGGCCGCGGTGTGGGCGGGCCTCACGCCGGTCTTCGCCGACATCGACCCCGAGACGTGGTGCCTGAGCCCGGCCGCCGCCGAGGCGGCGATCACGCCGGAGACGGCGCTCGTCACGCCTGTGCACATCTTCGGCAACCCCGCCGACACCGAGGACTTCTACGCCCTGGGCCGGCGCCGCCACCTGGCGCTCGTCTACGACGCGGCTCACGGCTTCGGCGCGCTGCGCGACGGCGCGCCGCTGGGCCGCGAGGGCCTGGCTCAGGTGTTCAGCACGTCACCGACCAAGCTGCTCATCACCGGCGAGGGCGGGGTCGTGGCGACCGACGACGACGCGCTCGCCGAGCGCGTCGTCGTCGGTCGCGAGTACGGCAACCCGGGCGACTACGACCCGCTGTTTGCCGGCCTCAACGCCCGCCTGCCCGAGGCGAGCGCCCTGCTCGGCCTGACGGGTCTCGCCCTGCTCGACGGCGAGGCCGAGCAGCGCAACGCCCTGGCCGGCGTCTACCGCGGCCTGCTTGGGGCCTTGCCGGGCATCGCCTTTCAGCGCATCCGTCCCGCGGACCGCTCATCGTTCAAGGACTTCTCGGTGCGCATCCGCGCCGCCGAGTTCGGCCTCACGCGCGACCAGGTGGCCACGGCCCTCGCCGCCGAGGGCATCGACACGCGGGCCTACTACGTGCCGCCGGTGCATCGCACGCGGGCCTTCGCGGCGGTGGGGCCCGCTTTCGAGGAGCGTCTGCCCCAGACCGCGGCGTTGTGCGACGAGATCCTCACGCTGCCCGACTACGGCCGGCTCACGGCCGAGCACGTCGAGCGGGTCGCCGCGTGTATGATGGCCCTGCACGAGCGAGCGCCCAGCGTGCGGCAGGCGCTCGGCGGGGCGTGAGCAAGTCCTCGAAGGCGAGACCAGCGCCGCTCGAGCCGCCGCCAACGGAGGCCAGCGTGACCACAGACGACCGTTACGACATCGATCTCGGAGAGTACCTCCGCGGTCTTGCCCACTGGTGGTGGGTCATCGTCTTGCTGGCAGCCCTGGGCGCCGTCCTGGGCGCCGGTCTGACCATGGCCCACCACAAGACCTATCTGGCGACGAGCTCTGTCTATCTCGGCCAACCCACCGACGCCAACGGCAACTCCATCTCGGCCCTGAACACCGATCCCCGCGCCGCCATCCAGCTCGGCACCGCCGAAGACACGCTCGCCCGGGTCGCCCGGCAGATCGGCCGTGGCGAGACTGCGGGCCGGCTGCGAGCCGGCGTCTCGGTCGTCTCGCCGCCACCGGCGACCAAAGCCGCGACCGCGCCCATCAACATCGTCGCCATCGGCGTCCACGACATCAACCCGGTGCGCGCCGCCGCCGCCGCCAACGCCATCGCCGGCGTCATCGTCGACCGTCTCGGGGCCTACAACACCGGCAAGATCGCGCTGCTGACCACTCAGGTGGCGGCCGACAGCAGTCGCCTGGCGATCCTCACGGCGCGCAACGACGCCGCCCAGCGGGCGCTC
>Ga0182014_10003065_pt1 | contig 20423 bp, 5 predicted proteins | sample 612S2DmetaG_FD_120489 | JGI IMG/M metagenome (GOLD analysis project Ga0182014, IMG submission 120489) | Permafrost microbial communities from Stordalen Mire, Sweden - 612S2D metaG | ecosystem: Environmental > Terrestrial > Soil > Wetlands > Permafrost | place: Sweden: Stordalen | collected... | reverse complement strand
GTTTAAGAATAGGGGTCATCTCACAAGATAAGGGAACCCCGATATGCGTGTTGCTTCAGCGATTGCATTGCCTATAGAGACTCGGCGTCGACTTGAGAAGCAGGCGCGCGGGCGTTCGACTCCTGTACGAGTCGCGCAGCGCAGCCGCATTGTGCTTTTGGCTGCCGACTCGATCAAAAGCAATCTAGAAGCTTGCTACAGCGTCGGAATGGAAACCAGTTTTCACCAACAGTCACGATGTTCAGCGCATCACTTCTCTTCCGGCGATAAAGACTCGCGGCCGCATTGGAGCGGCGATATAGTAGGCTAGCTCGCGGTAGTCGCCGAACTCATGAACCAAAATATCGGCTTGCTTGCCGGTCTCCAGAGAGCCTGTCCGGTTGCCCAGGTCAAGGCTCCAGGCCGCATTGATCGTCGTCGCTGTGAGCGCTTCGGCGGGCGACAAACCCATCTGAAGGCAAGCCAATGAGAGCACGAACGGCATCGACGCAATCGGCGACGAACCGGGATTGAAGTCCGTAGCCAGCACAATTGCCAGGCCTTGCTCGACCATGGCGCGGGCAGGCGGGTAATGGGCGCGCCCCAAGGCAAAGACCGAGCCGGGCAAGAGCACCGGTTGCACGCCAGCCACGCGCAGTTGGCTGAGGGCCTCTTCGTTCACCGTCTCCAGATGGTCGGCGGTAGCTGCGCCGAGTTCGGCAGCCAGAGCCGCGCCCGTTCCCGGACGGAACTGCTCGGCATGAACGCGCAGTCCCAGACCGTGGCGGCGGGCGGCTGTCAGCACCGTGCGCGATTCCTCCACCGTGAAGGCGTGATCGTCGCAGAAGACGTCGCAATATCGCGCCAGACCGGCCGCAGCAACCTCGGGAAGCAACTCTTCGGCGATCCAGCGAACGTACTCTTTGCGATGGTCCGCAAACTCCGGCGGAATTGCATGCGCCGCCAATAGAGTAGGAACGATTCTCGCCGGACCCTCTGCATTGAGCCGGTTCAGCACGCGCAGTATCTTCAGCTCCGAGGCGTGATCGATCCCATAGCCGGACTTGCCTTCGATTGTCGTTGTGCCTGCGCGAAGCATCCAGTCGCGATGCTTGCGCGCCACCTTGAGCAGCTCATCCTCGGTGGCCGCCCGCGTCTGCTTGACCGTGCTCAGAATCCCTCCGCCCGAGGCGGCGATCTGCTGGTAACTTTCGCCCGCGATACGCTGCTCGAACTCCGCCGCGCGGTTGCCGGCAAAGACCAAGTGGGTATGCGCATCCACAAAACCAGGCGTGACGCAGCGGCCCTCGGCATCGACGACCGTGGCGTCCGGCGCAATGCGCGAGCGAAGTTCGGCATAGGTTCCAACAGCGGCGATGCGGCCATCTTCGATGAGTAGCGCCGCGTCCTCGATTAAACCGAGTTCGCGCATTTCAGCGCCCACGCGCGGGCGCGGAGGGCCGGCCAGCGTGACAAGCTGGCCGATATTGACGATAGCAATCGTGCTTCCCATCACTATTTCACTCTCATGGGAATCGCAATGCCCCGCTCCCGTGCGGTTTGTTGTGCTAATTCATAGCCTGCGTCGGCATGACGCGCCACGCCCAGGCCAGGATCGTTGTTGAGTACGCGGCTCAAGCGCCGCGCCGCATTCTCCGTGCCGTCGGCCACCGTTACCTGCCCGGCATGAAGCGAATAACCCATGCCCACGCCGCCGCCGTGGTGGAAGCTTACCCAGCTCGCGCCCGAAGCTGTATTGAGCAGCGCATTCAGGATCGGCCAGTCGGCGATCGCATCCGAGCCGTCGAGCATCTTTTCCGTCTCCCGATAGGGGCTAGCCACCGAGCCGGTATCCAGATGGTCGCGGCCAATGGCGATAGGCGCGGAAAGCTCTCCCTTGCGTACCAGTTCATTGATCGCAAGGCCCATGCGGGCGCGCTCACCGTAGCCCAGCCAGCAGATCCGCGCCGGCAGTCCCTGAAAGGCAAACTTGCCCCGCACCAGCCGCAGCCAGCGGTTGAGAATCTCATTCTCGGGAAAAAGTTCGAGCGCCAACTCATCGGTGCGGGCAATGTCGCGTGGATCGCCCGACAATGCAACCCAGCGGAACGGCCCCTGCCCGGTGCAGAAGAGCGGGCGAATGTACTCCGGCACGAAACCGGGAATCAGGAAAGCATTCGCGCAACCTGCATCGAAGGCAAAGCGGCGAATGTTATTGCCGTAGTCGAAGGCCACCGCTCCCGCCCGTTGCAAAGCCAGCATCGCATCCACATGAACCACCATGGTGGCCGTAGAACGGAGCACATACTCCTGTGGATCGTTCTTCCGCAGCTCCGCTGCTTCACTCAACGAGAGCCCCTGTGGCACATAGCCATTCAGCGGATCGTGGGCGCTGGTCTGGTCTGTCACCACATCCACCTGGACACCGCGGCGCACCAGCTCCGGCAGCACATCGGCGCAGTTGCCCACCAGACCCACCGACAACGCGCGGCCCTCGCGCTTGGCCGCCTCGCACAGCTTCAACGCTTCGTCGAGATCCTCGGTAATCAGATTGCAGTAGCGGGTTTCCACGCGGCGCTCGATGCGGCTGCGGTCCACGTCGATGGCCAGAACCACGCCGCCATTCAGGGTAACCGAAAGCGGCTGCGCCCCGCCCATGCCGCCCACGCCGCCGGTGACCACCAGCTTGCCTTTCAGCGTGCCGCCGAAGTGCTTTTCCGCCAGCGCGGCGAAGGTCTGAAACGTCCCCTGCAAAATTCCCTGCGTTCCGATATAAATCCAGCTTCCCGCCGTCATCTGGCCGTACATCATCAGGCCTTTGCGGTCGAGCTCGTGAAAGTTCTCCCAGTTGGCCCACTTGCCCACCAGATTCGAATTGGCGATAAGCACCCGAGGAGCCATATCGTGGGTGGGAAAGACCGCGACCGGCTTGCCCGACTGCACCAGCAGAGTCTCCTCGTCACCCAATTGCTCCAATTCATGGACGATGGCGTGATAGCACTCCCAATTGCGGGCCGCTTTGCCAATGCCGCCATAAACCACCAGATCCGCAGGCCGCTCGGCCACCTCCGGGTCGAGATTGTTCATCAGGCAGCGCAGCGCCGCCTCCTGCTGCCAGCCTTTACAGCGCAACTGGCTGCCGCGCGGCGAGCGAATCACGGGAGCTGTAATCGTCATCATTCCTCCAGAGTTTGAAACCGCGGCGTCGCAGTCCGCAAATCTTTCTAGTGAAGATACTATTCCGAAAAAGCTCTCTTCTAAAGCCACAAGTGCAGGCAAGTGCGCTCCATGATGATGGAATCAACGCTCGATTTATGAAGAACATAGTAATTCAACGGTATAAGCCAAAATCAGCCATGGAATTCCTATTGCCGGATCGAACCGTCCGCCGCTATCCTTTTGCCATGCCCAAGACTCTCGTTGAATGCGTTCCCAATTTTTCCGAAGGCCGCGATCCGGCCAAGGTCGATGCCATCGTCGAAGCGATGAAGATCCCCGGCGTTTATCTTCTCGACCGGGAGATGGATTCCGATCATAACCGCTGCGTCATTACGCTGATCGGCGAGCGGGAAGCCATTCAGGAAGCGGCGATTCGCGGCGTTGGTAAGGCCGCCGAGCTGATCGACCTGACCCAGCATCAGGGGGCGCACCCGCGCATAGGCGCGTCGGATGTGATTCCCTTCATCCCCATTGACGGCGTCACAATCGAAGATTGCGTCACCATGGCAAAACACGTCGGGGCCGAAATCTGGAAGCGCTTCCAGATCCCGGTCTATCTCTACGAAGCCGCCGCGACGATGCCTGAACGGCAGAACCTGGAGAATATTCGGCGCGGCCAGTTCGAGGGCATCCGCGATGAGATAGCGACCCATCCCGCCCGCAAGCCTGATTTCGGCGAGCCGCGCGTGCATCCGACGGCCGGCGCGACCGTAGTGGGCGCACGCAAACCATTGGTTGCCTATAACATCTTTCTGAATTCGCCCGACGTCTCCATCGCCAGGAAGATCGCCAAGGCGGTGCGCTTTTCCTCGGGCGGCCTGCGTTACGTCAAGAGCGCGGGATTCCTGGTGCGCGGCATGGCTCAGGTTTCGATGAACCTGACCGACTTCGAACAGACTCCGATCCACCGCGTATTCGAGTTCGTCAAGCGCGAGGCCGAACGCTACGGCTGCGTTCCCGTCACCAGCGAGATCGTCGGCTTGATTCCCAAACTCGCTTTGGAACAGGCAGCGGAGTGGTTCCTGCAAGTGGAGAACTTCGATTCCTCGCTGATTCTGGAAAACCGCCTGGCCGCGGTGATGAGTGGCAAGGTCGCCATCGGCGGACTGAGCGCAGGCGTTGCTCCGTTCATCGAGCAGTTGGCCGCCCCGACCGCGACTCCCGGCGGCGGCAGCGCGGCGGCAGCGGCAGCAGCGATGGCTGCCGGACTCGCCGTCATGGTGGCCTCGATGTCGCGCGGCAAGAAAGCCTATTTGCAGTACGAAAGCCAGCTCAGCGAGGCCGTCGCCAGACTCACTCCGCTACGTGCGGAGCTGACCGAAGCGATCGATGCCGACGCCGAGGCTTATAGCGTGGTCATGAAGTCTTACAAGGCGGCAAAGGAATCTTCCAACGGCAGCCGGACGATCAATGACGCACTCCGGCAGGCGACCAGTGTGCCTCTGGGAGTGGCAGAAAAAGCCGTTGAAGTGGCGCGAATCGCCAACCAACTGAAGCCGATTACCAACCCCAACATGAGTTCCGACCTGACCACCTCAATAGCCCTCGCCGGCGCCGCTCTCGAAGGAGCACTGGCAAACGTTGCGATCAACCTGAGTTCAATCAGTTTGGATTCGCCCGAGGACGAGGCCTTCGTGAGCCAAACGCAGGAACGTGTGGCGGAGCAGAAAGGCCACTGATCCGCCTCTCAATTGGAGCTCCCGCGCGGTTTACTGGCACCACCCGTTGAAAGTTCCCGCCCGCACCGCTGAAGCCAGCGCTTCGATATCTCCGGCCAGCACCCGATCCTGCTCCAGTCGCGGAACCACCGCGCGCACCACGTCGTGCGCGCGTTCGATCTCGGGGCTCGACTTGAGCGGCCGACGGAACTCCAGCGCTTGCGTGGCGCACATCAGCTCGATGGCCACCACACGCTCGGCGTTCTCGACGATCTGACGCAGTTTCAGTGCTCCGGTCATACCCATCGAGACGTGATCCTCCTTGCCGCCATCGGTGGGAATACTGCCTGTGGAGGCAGGATGCGAGAGGACTTGGCACTCGTTGATCAGCGCCGCCGCAACAATCTGCGCAATCATGAACCCCGACGAGAGCCCCGGATCGGGCGACAGGAATGCTAGCAGTCCCTCGTTGATATCCGGATTCAGCAGCCGGTCGATGCGCCGCTCGGTGATGCTGGCCAGATCGGTTAGCGCCAGGGCGGCATAGTCGAAGGCATAGGCCAACGGCGCTCCATGAAAATTTCCCCCGGAGACGACCGCTTCGCTCATGTGTGTACCCAGCGAGTTCTGCGTGAAGACAAGAGGGTTGTCGGTAGCCGAACCCGCCTCGATCTCCAGCACGCCGCGCACGTGCTCCAGCACACCCCGCACCGCGCCATGCACCTGCGGCATACAGCGCAGGCAATAGGCGTCTTGAACTCTTGTATCGTGCTCGCGGTGCGCCTCGCGAATCTCCGATCCCGCCAGCAGTTGCATCAGATGCTCGGCGACGGCGATCTGCCCGGGATGCGGTCTGGCCAGATGAATGCGCGGATCGAAGGCGGCAGGAGTGCCCTTCAGCGCCTCCAGCGAGATTGCGCCGGCCAGATCGGCAAGCTGAGCTACGCGCCGCGCCCGCGCCACCGCCAGTCCGCCGACTGCCGTCATCGCCTGGGTTCCGTTCAGCAGAGCAAGGCCTTCCTTGGCCGCAAGGACCAGCGGCTGCAGGCCTGCCCGGCGCAGGGCCTCGCCTCCGGTCATCCGCTCGCCTTTGTAGAACGCCTCACCCTCGCCGATCACCACCAGCGCCAGATGAGCGAGCGGAGCCAGATCCCCGCTAGCGCCCACCGAACCCTTCTCGGGAATCACCGGATGCACTCCGGCGTTGAGCAGCGCCACCAGCAGCTCGACGAGCGCCGGCCGGCAGCCGCTGAAGCCCTTGGCCAGCACATTGGCCCGCAGCAGCAACATGGCCCGCGCCTCAGCTTCCGAGAGCGGCTGACCGACTCCGCCCGCGTGGCTGCGCACCAGGTTGGTCTGCAACTGTGCCAGACTCTCCGGCGGAACGCTCACGTCCGACAGCTTGCCGAAGCCGGTATTGACACCATAGACCGTCTGTCTTTTTGCCACAATCTCTTCCACCAGCTTCCAACTGGCGGCTACGCGGGAGAGAGCGGCTGGGGCAACGGCCACCGGAGAGGCAGCCAGCGAAACAGCTTCGATCACGGCCAGGGTCAGCGGCTGGCCTTCCAAAATCAAGCAATCCATAAGCCGTATCCTAGGTTGGATGTGACCTCCGGTACAGACGGTTTGCACTGTTAGGCTTGGCTATTACACTTGAATTGTCTATGCTGTGAATCTATGGTGATGGATTCCACTACGCTTCTCGATAGTTGCGGACGAAAGCTTCTCGACGAACTGCAAGCCAACGCCCGCCTGAGCATGGCTGAACTGGGTCGCCGGATCGGCCTTTCTCCCACCGCCACCGCCGAGCGTCTCAAGCAGATGGAGGAGGTCGGCATTCTGCACGGCTACACCGTCGAAATCGACCGTGAAGCGCTGGGGCTGGAGGTGATGGCCTTTATCCGCATGAGCTGTGGTGGCCAGAACTATCACCGTCTACTCGATTACGTGCAGACCCTCGAAGAAGTCCGCGAGTGCCACCACCTGACCGGCGGTGATGACTTTCTTCTCAAGGTCACCACTACTTCCATGGCCGACCTGGAAGCCTTGATCGAGGCCCTGTTGCCCTACGGCAACCCGGTCACCAGTTTGGTTCTCTCCACCCCCGTCGAACGGCGCAAATTCGCCGTCACAGGCAAGCTCACCTCGGTTGCGCGCAAGTCGCCCCCGCGGCGTCGCTAACAGAAATCTTCGCGGCACGGATTGCTGGATTTGGATCAAGTTTTGGCTCAGGCGTCGTTTCTGGTCTTGGCTAAAATCGGAGTGAAGAAGGAGTGAAGAAAAAGGGCGGCCAACCGGATGGTTGGCCGCCCTTTTTACGGTTGCTGATTGCGGTTGCTTATTGCTGGAGGATGTTGATCGACGGGAAGCCGGTCTGATTGGTGCAAACCGCCTTTGTCGAGTTGATAACCGCACAACTCATGCCGGCTGATGGAATAAGGAAGGTTCCCGTGCCGGTTGCCGTTGTATCCCAGGCATAAGTCAAACCGCTGAAGGGTTGATCGAAGGAAAAATACCCCGCGCCGGCCAAGGTCGTCACGCCTGTGAGGGCGCTGCTGCTGGTTGTGCTCAGGTCTGCTTCGCCGATCACTGCACTTTGGGCTGCGCTCATGATCGGCATCGGGCCGATCAGGTAATCGCCGCCAAGCGCGGCATTGGTGAAGGTGGTTTGCGTTTGCGGCTCCATCCAGCCCCATTCCAGATCGCTGGCGCTGCCATCGAAATCCAGGAATAGGGCACTATTGTTGTCGAAGAAATACAGGAAGGGAGAGCCGCTGCCCCCGTAGGAGAGTGTGGCGCGCCCTGGGTTGGACGAATCGAACGAGACCGCGATAGGGCCTCCAATCTCCTTATTAACCACATAGTTTCCCCAATCGTCGTTATAGCTATGGCCAAATGTGATGTTCCCCGCGCCATCGCCACTTCCCTGGCCGAGCCAGGAGCCATAATCAAAACTGCCGATCGTCCCATTGAGATTCTGATCGTAGAGAACGAACGGGCCGCTGAGATTTGCCCCGGAATAGGTGGCTTGCTGCTGCTTGCGCACATCGCCCGACGATGCTTGTTGATCGCTGATGTTGATCATGAACATCCGGTTGGCGTCGATCACGTAGACTTCAGAGGTGCCCGTGTAGGTTTTCGTGGAGGTTCCAGTGCCTGACGACATAGAGACTGTCATCTTCGCGCGGCCGTTGGTTGCATCCGGCACGGTGTAGCTGCCGCCGGTGAAGCTCGACTCCGTCTCCGAAGTGTCAGTGACAGCCGCATAGTCGGCAACACCGCCGGTAACGCTTCCGCCCGATGTTACAAAGCGGCCCAGAGTCGCATCGGGATTGCCGCTGCCGTCCTCGCCGGGCATCATATAGACGAAGCTGTTGCCCGCGAAGACGTCCATGCCGAAGGCTGCGGTGTTGGCCTTGTAGCAAACGCCGCTGCCGTGCTGGCCGTTGGTGTCCACCTCCACCAGACGGAATTCGGTGGCCGTGGCCAATGGGCTGTTGTTGTTCAGAGCAATCGCGAACTGCGACGTACTCGTTCCCGAACCGCCAGTAATCCAAACTGGGTTCAACGTCATCAAGCCGTTGTTGTCCGAGCCAATGCTATAGTTACCGGTAAGCGTGCCCGACATCGCCCCCGTGGCGCGGCCATTTGTATCCCATATGCCGTTAATAATGGTGCCGGTGGCGCCATTGGCCTTGAAGCTGACGAGAGACGTCCAGCGCGAGCCGCCGCTATCGAGGAACCCATCAGTCTTGCAGACGTATGTTCCGCTGAGGTACTGATTGTTGGCGCCGTTGGGCGGACTGACAGCGTTGATGGTAAAGGTCTGGGTGGTGTTGTTGCCTTGGCCGTCTTGCACATAGACCGAGAGCGTGATTGTGGCGGCTGTGCTGGGCGTACCGCTGATGACCAATTGATTGCCGTTCACCGCGGCGCTGAGGCCGTCGGCCAGTGCCAGAGTGCCGGTGACTGGATTGGATGCGCCGCCGTTGACGCCCACCGAGAAGCCGTAGCCCGTATCGCTGCCTCCCGAGGCGCTGATCGTCTGTGAGAAGAACTGGCTGACAAATGCCGTTTGGGGTGTTGACCCATTCAGCGTGACCGGCGCTTCGCTGATGTTGATGGTGTAGGTGACCGGGCCGACCACTGCGCCGGAAGCATCCTCGACATAGACCGAGAATGTGACTGGGCCAGTGGCGTTGGGTGTTCCGGTGATGGTTAACGAGTCCAGGCCCCATGAGCCGTTGGCCGTCAGGCCGTTGCCCAACGAGACGGCATTATTGCCAAAGCAGGAGGAGCAATTGATCGAAAAGCCACTATAGCCGCCGCCAAAATCGAGATAGCCGCCGGAGGCAGCGATGCTTCCGGAGTAGAGCTGCCCAATAGTTGCGGAACCCAGAGAGCTGGGGTTTGCGGCGGGCAGGGCCAAAGCCGTGTAGCCGGGGGTGTAGCTGCCGGATGCTTGTGACCGGTTGCCGTTCGCGTCATAGGCTACGATCTCCCAACCGTAGGTATCCCCGTTGACCATATTGGAGATTGTGGGCGTGTTGTTGATGACTCCCGTCGGATCAGTACCCCATGGGATCGACGAAACGGAACTGGTGAAACTGTTCGACGCGGAGTACACATTGGGTATCGACCACGTCGTGGTCCAGGTCCTCTCGTCTGCTACCCAAAGCTGATAGAGGTAATTGCCTGGGCTGGCGGGATATTGCCAATTGAAAGTGGGCTTCAGGGTTGATGCGTTTGAGGTGGTGACAGGGCCGATGGGCGAAAGATCGAGGGCCGGCATCATAGGCAGCACGGCAGTGACCTGCGGGTTCAGCGTCTCGGAGGTTCCATCGCTGTAGATGACCTTCACGGGGTAAGTGTTGCCGACCGTCGGAGCGAGAGAGGAATTCAATTGAAGAAGGTTTCCCCAGAACTGGCTGTTCGGATCGTAGCCGCAACGTGGGCACACCGCGATGTCCATGGGCGCAAGTATGTTCGATCCCGACAGCAGTTCAACCGAGACCGGCAGCTTGTTGACTGCTTTAACTAGCAGATTGATTTCGTACGATTCAGTGGCGGAGGTGCCACTATAACCTGCGCCGTCGTTGTGTCCGGTGATGATTACGGCCGAACTATTGGCGTTGGACAGAGTGAGGTTCTGGTTGGTCAGGGCGCCAGCGACATCCACCGCGGGCGTGACCATGTTGTAGTTGAAGGCGTTGGTGATGTCTCCCGTGTCGATCATGCCGTCGTTGTTCTGATCGATGAACGCGAAGAAGAAGTAGTTGGAGCCGGTAGGAACGCTGACAGAATAAGCCTGCGGACTCACCGGGCTGGTGATCTCCTCGGCATAGATGCCGCCCGTGTTCTGATTCCAGTAGCCCACATACAGCGGGCCAGTGATCGATCCTCCTGACGGCGCGCTGAAGGTGACCGCGCCCTTGACCAGGTTGCCGCTTGCGGGCGACGCTTCGATGAGCAGGCCGGGGGAGGGTGAGGACCAGGGGCCGGTAACCGCCGAGCTGCCGCTGCCTATCACCCCCGCCGCGCGGAAGTAGTAGGTGTCGTTATTCGTGAGTCCCGTCACGACCCAGGGGCTGTTCCCGCCCTGCAGTCCTCCGACACCAAGGGAGCCAGCGAATCCGGCGTTCTTACCGCCGGTGGCCGGGAAGCTCTTGCTGGAGACGCCGGTCGTGAAGGTCGAATCTGTGCTGTATTCGAGAGTGTAGGAGTTCGGAATCTCCTCGTTGCTGCTGTTCCGGATCGGGGTAAAGGAGACAATAGCGCCGCCGCTAAATGCGCCCGAGGCCTGGCCGGTCCAGGTGGGAGACGAACTAAGTGTGACCGCCGACGGGTCGGTCATCCCGACGGTGAGGTTGGTGATGTTATCGTTGGGAACCAGCACGTTGGAGGTGCTGCCCGTGGGGTTGGAGGCATTTAGAACGCCGTAGCCTCCCAGTTGCTCTCCGGAGACAATGGATTTGTTGTCTATCCATGCATTCAGTGTGTATTCGCCGGGAGGCACTCCGTGGATGGTAAAAGTCCCCGGCGCGCTGAGGCTGGTGCCGGGGGCGGTGCTTCCGCAGCCGCTGAGCGAGAGATAGATCTGCCCGGTATCCGCCCCGCTGTAATTCACCGTGCCGGAGACCGTATAGCCCACGGTTGCGTTGAAGTTGTTGTTATTGACGTAGGTACTCGCCACGGTCACGGGCTGCGACGCGGGCGAGAAGGATGAACTCGACGGCCCGGTGATCGAGGGAGTGATCGTGTAGCTTCCGCTAGGAACGCTCGAGAACTGGTAGATTCCGTTGCTGTCGGAGGCCGTGGTCTGAGTGATCCCGCCGCCGCTGAGGGTCAGAGTGACCGGGGGTTCATTTCCGCTGCCGCAGCCATTGAAACCGACGTAGCCGCTCACTTCGTAGGTTCCCGCAACTGCGGCATTAACAGCGATGGTATAGGCGACCGGCCCATAACTGGCGCCGGTGTGGTCCGTCACCGTCACATTGAAAGTGACCGTTCCGGTATTGTTGGGTGTGCCGCCAAGGATGATGGAGTCGTATTCACTGCCCGTATAGTGCCAGTTCAGGTTGTCGGAGAGATTGTTCACTTGCCAGGTGTAGGGTCCAACGCCGCCCATGGCGCTGATCGACCCGAAGTAGGACAGGCCAACGACGGTCGGCCCCAGAGAGCTGGGGTTAGGCGCTGGCAGCGACAACCCGTCGGCAGCGGTGACGTTGATGGTGTAGGTAACCGGACCGACGGTTGCTCCTGAATTGTCCTGCACGTAAACCGTGAAGGAGACCAGTCCGGTTGCTGTGGGTGTTCCGGTGATGGTTAACGAATTCTGGCCCCATGAGCCGTTGGCCGTCAGGCCGTTGCCCAGCGAGACGCTTGGGTTGCCCCAGCAGCCGGAGCAATTGACCGAAAAGCCACTATAGCCGCCGCCATAAACGAGATAGCCGCCGGAGGCAGCGATGCTTCCGGAGTAGGTCTGGCCAAGAGTTGCGGAGCCCAGGGAACTGGGGTTTGCGGCGGGCAGGGCCAAAACCGTGTAGCCGGGGGTGTAGTTGCCGGATGCCTGTGAGCGGTTGCCGTTGGCGTCATAGGCTACGATCTCCCAATAGTAGGTATCTCCGCTGACCATACTGGAGATTGTGGGCGTGTTGTTGGTGACTCCAGTCGGATCAGCACCCCAGGAAATCGACGAAACGGAACTGTTGAAACCGTTCGACGCGGAGTATACGGAGGGTATCGACCACGTCGTTGCATAGTTCCTCTCGTCCGCTACCCATAGCTGATAGAGGTAATTGCCTGGGCTGGCGGGATACTGCCAGTTGAAGGTGGGTTTCAAGGTTGAGGCGTTTGAGGCGGTGACCGGGCCAATGGGCGATAGATCGAGGGCCGGCATCAAAGGCAGCACGGCAGTGACCTGCGGGTTCAGCGTCTCGGACGTTCCATCGCTGTAGATGACCTTCACGCCGTAGGCATTGCCGACTGTAGGTGCGAGGGCGGAATTCAATTGAATATTGCCTGCATTGAATCGATCATAGCCGCCCGATGCGCCGTCCGGGCCGTTCGATGTCGACACGCTGATGTCCATGGGAGCAAGTACGTTCGATCCCGAAAGCAGTTCAACGGAGACCGGCAGCTTGTTGACCGTACTAACCGTCAGAGAGATTCCGTAGGACTGAGTGGAAGTGGTTCCGCTCTCGTTCGCACTGTCATAGTTTGCGGTGATAATCATGGCTGAACTATTGGCGCTGGACAGGGTGAGGTTCTGGTTGCTTAGCGCGCCCGCGACATCCACCGAGGGCGTGATCATGTTGTTGTTGAAGGTGTTGGTGATGTCTCCAGGATCGATCATGCCGTCGTTGTTCTGATCGATGAAGGCGAAGAAGAAGTAATTGGAGCCGCCGGGAACGCTGACCGAGTAAGCCTGTGGGCTTACCGGGTTTGTAATCTCCTCGGCATAGATGCCGCCCGTGTTCTGGTTCCAGTAGCCCACATACAACGGGCCAGTGATCGATCCTCCGGACGGCGGGTTGAAGGTGACTGCGCCCTTGACCAGGTTGCCGTTTGCGGGCGCGTTGATGACGATTCCGGGGGAAGGTACGGACCAGGGGCCGGTCACAGCGGAAGAACCGCTGCCCACCACCCCCGCCGCGCGGAAGTAGTATGTATCGCTATTCGTGAGTCCGGTTACAACCCATGGACTGTTGCCGCCTTGCTGTCCATTGACGCCCATGGAACCCGCGAAGCCGCTGTTATTGCCGCCGGTCGCCGGGAAGCTCTTGCTGGAGACGCCCGTTTGGAAGGTCGAATCGGTGCTGTATTCGAGGGTGTAGGAGTTCGGAATCTCCACGTTGTTGCTGTTCATGATCGGGGTGTAGGAGACAATAGCGCCGCCGCTGAATGCGCCCGAGGCCTGGCCGGTCCAGGTGGGAGCCGAATTCAGTGTGACCGCCGAAGGATTGGACAGGCTGACGGAGAGGTCGGTGAGGTTGGCGCTGGTAAGCAGCACGTTGGAGGTGCTGCCCGTGGGGTTGGAGGCATTCTGAACGCCATGGCCCAGGTTGTCCATCCATGCATTCACGGTGTAGTTGCCGGGTGGCACGCCGTGAATGGTGAAGGCCCCTGGTGAGCTGATGCTGGTGCCTGGCGTGCTGCTTCCGCAGTTATTCGCAGAAAGCGAAATGTAGACCTGTCCGGTATCCGCCCCACTGTAATTCACCTGGCCGGAGAGCGTATAGCCCAGATAGGCGCTGAAATTGTTCATGTTGACGGCAGAGCCATTCACAGTGACGTTCTGCGAGGCGGGATAGAAAGCGGAACTGGCCGGCCCCGTAATCGATGGCGTAACGGTGTACGTCCCGTTGGGAATATTCGGGAACTGGAAGTTTCCATTGCCGTCCGAGACCGTAGTCTGGGTGGTGATTCCGGCGCCGCTGATGGTGAGTGTAACCGGAGGATCATCCCCATTGTTGCAGCCGTTGGGATAGACGTTGCCTCTCACCGGGTAGGTTCCCGCTACAGCGGGGTTGACGGCGATGGTATAGGTGACCGGTCCGTAGCTGGCGCCCGTGTGGTCGGTCACCGTCACCTGGAAGGTCACCGTGCCCGCCGAGCCGGGTCCGCCGTTGATGGTCAGCGAGGCGCCGTCCACGCTGTTGTTGTACCAGCCCAGGTTATCGGAGAGATTATTCACTTGCCAGGTATAGGGTTCGACGCCGCCTATGACGGATATCGACCCGTTGTAACTCGTACCAACGACGGCCGGCCCCAGAGTGCTGGGGTTGGGGGTTGGCAGCGACAACCCGTCGGCGGCGGTGATGTTAATGGTGTAGGTGACCGGGCCGACTGCTCCATTCCATGCCTGGTCCTGCACATAAACGGTGAAGGAAACCGGGCCAGCCGAACTGGGCGTTCCGCTAATGGTCAACGTGCCGGATGCATTGGTGACCGTCAGGCCGTTGCCCAACGAAGTGGAGCACCCGTAGCAATTGTTTCCATTGATGGCGTAGTTATAGCCGCCGTAGCCGCCGGTGGCCATGATGCTGCCGGAATAGGGTTGACCAGCGATCGCGGAACCCAGGCTGCTGGGGTTGGGATTGGGCAGGGCTAACGGCGTATAGCCGGGGACGTAATCGACATACATCTGAGACCAGTTGCCATAGACGTCGGTGGCGCTGACCTCCCAGTAATAAACCTCACCGGAGGTCAAGCTAGAGATAGAGGGCGGGTTGTTGGCTCCGGTCGGATCGGAGCCCCAGGGAATGGATGTGATCGAGCTGGGGAAGCCGCTCAATCCGGTGAAGTTGTTGGGGATTGCCCAGAGCACGTTATTGTTTTGGTCATACAACAGGAACTGATAGTCGTAGTTGCTGGCATTGGCCGGGTCGGTCCAGGTAAATGTAGGCGTGGTGTTCGTGCCGTCGATCCCTGCCGGCGAAAGGTTGGTGGGAAGGGGCGGCACGCCGCTAACTGCCAGGTTGAGCGTCTCCGAGCTTCCGTCGCTGTAGGTGACCTTGAATTTGTAGGGGTCGCCAACGGTTGGTGTGGCGCTGGGATAGAAGTACAAATTGAACTTGGCCCACAAGTCGCACGTGCCGCACTGTGCGAAGTCTTCAGGGGCAACGACATTAGGGCCAGAGAGCAGTTCGGCAGCTACCGGTAGCTTGCCCGCCGCGCTGACAAGGGTGTAAAGATTGTAACCGCTGCCCGTGTCGTAATCGTACGTATAGTCCCAGTGTTCTGTATCCAGCACGACGACGCTGTTGCTGCTGGGCAGCGTCAGGTTGACGCCGCTCATGCTGCCGTTGATGTATACCGGAGGAAGCCCATTGCCGCCGAAGTTGGAGATGTCTCCCGGTCCGTTCCATCCGGCATTGTTCTGGTCGATGATCCCAAAGAGGACATAGTTGGAGCCGGAGGGAACCTGGACCGAGTAGGCTTGCGGGCTTACCGGGTTCTGAATCGACGTAGCGTAGATTTTTCCTGAGGGCGTGTCGATGAAGCCCACATAGAGCGGTCCGGTGGGCGCCTGGCTGAAGGTGACCGTGCCCTGAACGGTGTTGGCGCCCGTGGGCGGGCCGATGGTCAGGCCGCCGGATGGTGAGGCTGCGGACCAGGGGCCTATGACAGCCGAGCTGCCGCTGCCCACCACGCCCGCCGCGCGGAAGTAGTACGGGCCCCCATTGGCAAGTCCGGTCACGATCCAGTAGGGGTCCAAGTGGGCCGCTGGGAAACTCTTGCTTGTGACGCCCGTCTTGAACGTCGAATCGGTGCTGTATTCGAGAATGTAGGAGGTAGGAATTTCCACGTTGCTGCTGTTCCGGATGGTGCTGAAGGAGACGAAGGCGCCGCCGCTGAATGCGCCCGAGGCATTGCCGGTCCAGACAGGAGCCGAACTCAGTGTGACCGCTGACGGATCGGCCATCCCGACGGTGAGATTTGTGTTGTTGGCGTTGGGAACCAGCACGTTGGAGGTATGGCCCAGCGGGTTGGAGAGATTTTGCACGCCATAACCGAGGTTGTCCATCCAGGCCTTGAGGGTGTAGACGCCGGGGGGCACACCGTGGATGGTGAAGGCTCCGGGCGCGAGGATTGCGGTGCCGGGCGTGGGATTTGAGCAGCCGTTCATCGCCAGGTAGATCGGCCCGGTCTTCGCTCCGTCGTAACCCACCGTGCCGGAGACCGTATAGCCCACGGTTGCATTGAAGTTGTTGTTGTTGACGCTGGAGCTCGCCACAGTTACGGGCAGCGAGGCGGGCGAGAAGGAGGAACTTGCCGGCCCGGTGATCGAAGGAGTAATGGTGAAGCTTCCGTTGGGCACGCTGGGGAACTGGTACATTCCATCGCCGTCGGAGACCGTGGTCAGAGTGATCCCGCCGCCGCCGGTGCTGGTGAGGGTGAGCGTGACCGGAGGATTATTCCCGCTGCCGCAGCCGTTGAAGCTGATTTGCCCATAGACCGGCCAGTAGCCCGTCACATAGGGGTTGACGGTGATGGTATAGGTCTGCCACCCGGAGTTGGCGCCGGTGCTGTCGGACACGTACGCCTGGAAGGTAATTGTGCCGGTCTGATTGGGTGTTCCATTGATAATCAGCGAAGAGCCGTCTGCGCCTGTGTTCCAGTTCATGTTGTCATTGCTGGTCTGCCAATTCACTTGCCAGTTGTAGGGAGCGACGCCGCCGATGACGCTGATTGACCCGTAGTAGTTCTGGTTGACGACTGTCGTCGTCGGCAAGGAACTGGGATCGGTAGTGGGCAGCGAGAGCGAGGTTCCCACGGTCTGGAAGGCAACCTGCGACGTGGCTTCGTCGCCGTTGGCATCCATGGTCGTAATCTGCCACCAGTACGTCGAGTCGCTGTTCAGGATGGGATCGGAGGGCAGGTTGCCCGCGCCGGTCGGATCGATGCCCCAGGTGATGGCGGGCGTGATGGTGCTGGCAAAGCCGTTCGAGTTGGAGTGCTTTGCGGGGATATCCCAACTCGTGCTCCCCGAAAGTTGGAATGAATAGAGATTGCTGCTGGCGCCGGACGGGTAGCTCCAATTAAAGTTGGGCTCTGGGATGACGCCAGTACCGTAAGGAGCGAGGTTGGTAGCAAAGCCAAGCGGTGCGCCGACCGTGACAGTCAGGGTTTGCGTATCCGGGACAGCAGTTGTACTGTCGCTATAGGTAACGAACAGCTTATACGAATCGCCCTGCTTGGGAATATCGCCGTTGAGGTTGGGATTGTAGTCGAACTCGTCGTTGTTGCCGTTGAAGACTCCCGTGACAATGTCCGTGGGAACAACCACTCCCGGCACGCTGGCGGTTCCCTGCTGCAGCTCGACGGAGACCGGCAGCTTGAGCAGGCCGTTGACCTGGAATTTGAGACCGTAATTGTAGGTGGTAACGCCGTTCAAGTCCGTGGATTGCAAGTTCTGTGTCTTCACCACAGCTGCGCTGTTGCCGCTGGGCAGGGTCATATTTTCACCGGTGACAGCGCCGTTGATGGTCACCGAAGGCATATTGCCCTGGTTGGTGTTGGAGATATTTCCCGGAACGTTGACAAGGCCAACGTTGTTCTGGTCGATGAACCCAAACATCTGGCAAGTGGTTCCGTTGGGCACATAGACCTGGTAGGAAACCCCAGAGACCACATTACCGGTGGGAATCGCATCAATATAGATTTGGGAAGTCGCCGAGTTGTAGCAGCCTGTATAAAGTGGCCCAGTGATCCCACCGGCCGGCGCGGTAAAGCTGACCGTGCCGGAGACCAGGCTGCCAACTGAGGGAGCGCCGATGAGCAGTCCGCCGGTGGGCTCGGCCGCGGAGTACGTCAGGCCCGTGGTGGAAGAGCCGCAGGCTCCCGTATTGCCCGCCGCGCGGAAGTAATAGGTTTTGTTGTTGGTCAGCCCGGTGATGATGAAGGGGCTGTTTCCATTCGTGCCAGTCGCCGGGAAGCACTTGCTTCCAACGGTTCCGCTGAACGTCGAGTCCGTGCTGTACTGGACCTCATAGGAGGAAGGCATCTCGAGGCCGCCGTTGTTGCATCCTCCGCCATTGCAAATCGCGTCGAAGCCAACCAGGGCTCCCCCGTCGAATGCGCCCAATCCGTTGTTGGAATCCCAGCCGGGAGTCGCCGTGCCGAGATTGACCGCGGCTGGATCGAACAGTGTGTCGTTCGCGCCAGTGACATTCCCGATGGAGACGCTCACTGAGCCGCCGCCATAGCCCGAGGGGTCAGCGGCATTTTGTGCACCGTAGCCGAGGGGGTCGATAAATGCATACACCTGATAGGTACCGGGCGGCACGCCCTTGATCGTATAGTTTCCCGGTGCGGAGATGGCCGTGCCCCAGTTGGAGCTGCCGGTGTAGTTGTTGAGCCGGATGTAAATCCAGCCGGTCTTTGTGCCGCTGTAACTGATATTGCCGGAGACGGTGTAGCCCGTGGCCGGGTTGATGATGGCGATGACGTACGTAGCGGTGGCAACAGGGTCGCCGGCTCTGTCGTTTAAGGTGACGTTGAGCGGGAGGTCCCCAGACGCGGTGGGCGTGCCGCTGATGTTCAGTGTGCCGCCGCTCGAAGAGACCGTCAGGCCGTCCCCGATGGGTACCGTCACGGCTGCGCCAACAACGGTGGTGGTGGTGCCCACCGTCACGCTGAAGGCATAGCCCGATCCGATGCCGCCCGAGGCGTAGATTGACGCGCCAGGATAGGAGGACACCCCGGATGGGTTGTAGGTGCCTGTCGGCAAGGGAGTGGAACTGGCCGTCAGCGCCAGCGGCGCCGGCGGATTGCAGGCGATGGTGTACGGGACTGAGGTGCTGATCGTCTGGCCGGTACCGACATCGAGCACTGTGACGTTAAGCGTGACCGTGCCGTAAGTCGTGGCCGGCCCATTGATCGACAGCGTGCTGCCGCCGGTATTCAAGACGCTGATGCCGTCCGCGATGGGCAACGCCGTTCCACTGATGAGCGTGGTTCCATTCACCGTCCAGGTATAGCTGATCTGGTCGCCGCCGGTCACGGTGATCGCATTCGAGTACGATTGACCGATAACGGCTGAGGTCAGAGCGCCGGCCGAGGGCAGACTGAGCGGCGTCGGATTGCTAAGAGCGATGGAGTAGTAGTACGGGCCTACGGTGTCGCCCGCTCCGTCCGTCGCCGATACGTCGAGGGTGATTGGCGACACAGCATTGGGCTTGCCGCTGATGATCAAATAACGGCCGCTGCTGTTGGCGGTCAAACCGTCCGGCAAAGTCCAGGACGAACTGGTGACACTGGCGACTCCGCTGCCGGTTACGGTAAAGACATAACCGGAGAGGCTGCCACCTGAAAGGGAGATAGACGAGTTGGTGTAACTCTCGCCGGTGATTGCGCCCGGCAGAGCCGTAAGCGAGGCGGGCTGTAGTACCAGCGGCGTCTGCGGAGCGACGACGATGCTGTACTGGATTGCGCTGGTGGAATTTCCCGTCACTGTATCTGTCACCTGGACGGTGAAGCTGATGGTTTGGGCTGTGGAGGGCACCGGCGTCGCGCTGATGCCCATCAAGGAGCCGTTAGTGAAGTAAGTAAAACCGGCATTGGGCAGTCCGGTAACCTTCCAACTGTAGTTTCCGCTGCCGCCAGTGACGGAGATCGATGAAGTATAGCCTCCGCCTAAAATCGCCGACCCAGGCACGGAGGCGCTGGCCGCGGGCAGCGTCATTGTGGAATAGACGATGATGCTGGCGGTGGCTGTCGCGGCGGCGTAGTTGCCGCTGGCCGCTTGGCTGGCTTTCAGATAGACCGTGCCGGAGCCGCTCAGCGTAACTACTCCGGTCGTGCTGACGATGCTGGCTGGACCGCTGGTCACTGAGTAGGTGACGGCACCGGTTGAAGTCAGACCGCCTGAGTCGGCCGCAGTCACGGTAAACGCCGCATTGCCGTAAGTTTCATTCATAGGAACCGAGGTGAAACTCAGGTTGACCGAGGCCGGCGAGATCGTCAGCGTTCCGCTTCCCGTGCCGGTGTAGTTTGTGTTGCTGATGCTTCCGGCGACGGAATAGGTGCCTGCATTGGTCGGCGCGGTGGCGGATGGGCCATAGGTCGTTCCGCCTGTGCCGGTATAGGTAAAGTTCACTGTGAGGCCGGTGGGATTGGTGGTGGCCGTGGCGGAGATCGCCGAGCCGGTGTAGGTCTTCGTCTGGCTGCCAATTGTGACCGTGGCCGAGGCCGGCGAGATCGTCAGCGTTCCGCTGCCCGTGCCGGTGTAGTTCGTGTTGCTGACAGTTCCGACCACGGTGTAGCTGCCCACCGCCGACGGCGGGGTCGAGGACTGGCTGTAAGTCGTTCCGCCGGTGCCGGTATAGGTAAAGTTCACCGTAAGGCCGGTGGGAGTGGTCGTGGCCGAGGCGGCAAGAGTCGAGCCGGTGTAGGTCTGCGACAGATTGCCCAGCGCGACAGTAGCCGAGGCCGGCGAGATCGTCAGTGTTCCGCTTCCCGTGCCGGTGTAGTTCGTGCTGCTGATGGTTCCAACGACGGTGTAGCTGCCGGTATTGGTCGGCGCGGTGGCGGATGGGCCATAGGTCGTTCCGCCCGTGC
>Ga0182014_10003061_pt1 | contig 20431 bp, 21 predicted proteins | sample 612S2DmetaG_FD_120489 | JGI IMG/M metagenome (GOLD analysis project Ga0182014, IMG submission 120489) | Permafrost microbial communities from Stordalen Mire, Sweden - 612S2D metaG | ecosystem: Environmental > Terrestrial > Soil > Wetlands > Permafrost | place: Sweden: Stordalen | collected... | reverse complement strand
CGACGTCCCGCGTATCTGCTTCGTCAACAAGATGGACAAGATCGGCGCCGACTTCTATTTCTCGGTGCGCACGATGGAGGAGCGCCTCGGCGCCAACGTCATCCCGATCCAGCTGCCAGTCGGCTCTGAGGGTGACTTCGAGGGTGTCATCGACCTGGTCGAGATGAATGCCAAGGTGTGGCGCGGCGAAACCCAGCTCGGCGAGACCTACGAGACCATCGACATCCCGGCCGAACTTCAGGAGAAGGCCGACGAGTACCGCACCAAGCTGCTCGAGGCGGTCGCCGAGACCGACGAGTCGCTTCTGGAGAAGTATTTCGGTGGCGACACATTGTCGGTCGAGGAGATCAAGGGTGCGCTGCGCAAGCTGACCGTCAATTCCGAGGCATACCTGGTGTTGTGCGGTAGCGCCTTCAAAAACAAAGGCGTGCAGCCCATGCTCGACGCCGTGATCGACTACCTGCCTTCACCCCTTGATGTTCCGCCTGCTGTGGGCCACGCCCCCAACAAGGAGGACGTGGAGGTCATCCGCAAGCCGTCGACGGACGAGCCGTTCTCAGCCCTGGCGTTCAAGGTCGCCACGCACCCGTTCTTCGGCAAGCTCACTTACGTGCGGGTGTATTCGGGCAAGGTCGATTCCGGGTCAGGGGTCATCAACTCGACCAAGGGCAAAAAGGAGCGGCTGGGCAAGCTGTTCCAGATGCACGCCAACAAAGAAAACCCAGTCGAGACGGCCAGTGCCGGCCACATCTACGCGGTGATCGGGCTGAAGGACACCACGACGGGTGACACCCTGTGCGACCCTAACAACCAGGTCGTGCTGGAGTCGATGACCTTCCCCGATCCGGTGATCGAGGTGGCCATCGAGCCCAAGACCAAGAGCGACCAGGAGAAGCTGAGCCTGTCGATCCAGAAGCTCGCCGAAGAGGATCCGACCTTCAAGGTGCACCAGGACAACGAGACCGGCCAGACCGTGATCGGCGGCATGGGCGAGCTGCACCTGGACATCCTGGTGGATCGCATGCGCCGTGAGTTCAAGGTCGAGGCCAATGTCGGCAAGCCCCAGGTGGCCTACAAGGAGACCATCAAGCGCAAGGTCGAGAAGGTCGAGTTCACGCACAAGAAGCAGACCGGCGGCTCCGGCCAATTCGCGAAGGTGCTCATCTCCATCGAGCCGTTCACCGGCGAAGACGGTGCGACCTACGAGTTCGAGAACAAGGTCACCGGTGGACGCATCCCGCGCGAGTACATCCCTTCGGTGGACGCCGGTGCGCAGGACGCCATGCAGTACGGCATTTTGGCGGGCTACCCGCTGGTCAACCTGAAGGTCACCCTGCTCGACGGTGCCTTCCACGAGGTCGACTCGTCGGAAATGGCCTTCAAGATCGCCGGTTCACAGGTGCTGAAAAAGGCTGCGGCGCAAGCGCAGCCAGTCATCCTGGAACCGATCATGGCCGTCGAGGTCACCACGCCCGAGGACTACATGGGCGACGTGATCGGCGACCTGAACTCCCGCCGTGGCCAGATCCAGGCTATGGAGGAGCGGTCAGGTGCGCGCATCGTTCGTGCACATGTGCCGCTGTCAGAGATGTTCGGCTACGTCGGCGACCTGCGGTCCAAGACTCAAGGCCGGGCGAACTACTCCATGGTGTTCGACTCGTACGCCGAAGTACCGGCGAACGTGTCGAAGGAGATCATCGCGAAGGCGACGGGCGAGTGAGTGCTAACTCACGAGTAAGCTGACGCGGTCAACACCGCGGCATAACTGAAAACATCAACACACTGCTTTTTTAAGCACCAACAGTCCAGGAGGACACAGAAGTGGCGAAGGCGAAGTTCGAGCGGACGAAGCCGCACGTCAACATCGGGACCATCGGTCATGTTGACCACGGCAAGACGACCCTGACCGCGGCGATCACCAAGGTTCTGCATGACAAGTTCCCCACCCTGAACGAGTCGCGCGCCTTTGACCAGATCGACAACGCCCCCGAGGAGCGTCAGCGCGGTATCACGATCAACATCTCCCACGTGGAGTACCAGACGGAGAAGCGGCACTATGCCCACGTCGACGCTCCTGGCCACGCGGACTACATCAAGAACATGATCACCGGTGCCGCCCAGATGGACGGCGCGATCCTGGTGGTCGCCGCCACCGACGGCCCGATGCCGCAGACCCGTGAGCACGTGCTGCTCGCCCGTCAGGTCGGGGTGCCCTACATCCTGGTCGCGCTGAACAAGGCCGACGCGGTGGACGACGAGGAGTTGCTCGAGCTCGTCGAGCTGGAGGTTCGCGAGCTGCTGGCGGCCCAGGAGTTCGACGAGGACGCGCCGGTCGTGCGGGTCTCGGCGCTCAAGGCGCTCGAGGGCGACGAGAAGTGGGTCGAGTCGGTCGCCGAGCTGATGAATGCGGTCGACGAGTCGATTCCGGACCCGGTCCGTGACATCGCGAAGCCGTTCCTGATGCCTGTCGAGGACGTCTTCACCATCACCGGGCGTGGCACGGTGGTCACCGGCCGTGTTGAGCGCGGTGTGGTCAACGTGAACGAGGAAGTCGAGATCGTCGGCATCAAGCCGACCAGCACCAAGACCACGGTCACCGGTGTGGAAATGTTCCGCAAGCTGCTCGACCAGGGCCAGGCCGGCGACAACGTCGGTCTGCTGCTGCGTGGCATCAAGCGCGAGGACGTCGAGCGCGGTCAGGTTGTCGTCAAGCCCGGCACCACCACGCCGCACACCGACTTCGAGGGCCAGGTCTACATCCTGTCCAAGGACGAGGGCGGTCGGCACACGCCGTTCTTCAACAACTACCGTCCGCAGTTCTACTTCCGCACCACCGACGTGACCGGTGTGGTGACGCTGCCGGAGGGCACCGAAATGGTGATGCCCGGTGACAACACCAACATCTCGGTGAAGCTGATCCAGCCCGTCGCCATGGAGGACGGTCTGCGCTTCGCGATCCGCGAAGGTGGCCGCACCGTCGGCGCCGGCCGGGTCGTCAAGATCATCAAGTAGGTCTGTAGAACACGAAGCCCGGATTGCCGATTTCGGCGGTCCGGGCTTCGTGCTGTTCGGGTGAATGAGGCACGGGAAAGGTGTCCCTGGCGTCGGGTTTGCCGCGTGTGGTTCTCCCGACGGCCTGTCCAGCGCTAATCTGACACGAACCTGCCGGGCGAGGTAAGGAGCACACGTGTTAGCGCGCTACCTGAAAGCACAGTTGACGGTTTTGCTGTTCGGCGGGATCGTCGGGCCGATCTTTCTGGTCGTCTACTTCGCAATAGGCCAGATAAGTCTGCTGCAGTGGATGTTCTATGTCGGGCTGCTCATCACCGTGGCCGACGTGCTGATCGCGCTCTGGTTGACCAACTACGGCGCGCAGTCGGCCGCCAAATCGGCCGAGCTCGAGCAGCACGGCGTGTTGGCGCTCGCGCAGATCACCGGCCTCACCGAAACGGGCACCCGCATCAACGAGCAACCTCTGGTGAAGGTGAACCTGCACATCTCCGGACCGGGACTCGTACCGTTCGACAGTCAAGACCGGGTCATCGCCAGCATTACCCGGCTTGGCAACCTGACCGCACGTAAGCTCGTGGTTCTGGTGAACCCCACCACTCAGGAATACCAAATCGACTGGGAGCGTAGCGCCCTGGTTAACGGCCTGATGCCCGCCCAGTTCACTTTGGCGGAGGACAACAAGACCTATGACCTCAGTGGTCAGGCCGGCCTGCTCATGGAGATCCTGCAGCTCCTCAAGGCCAATAACATTCCGTTCAACGGGACGGTCGACGTGCGGTCGAACCCGGCGCTACGTGAGCAGGTCCAGGCCGTGGTGCGCCGAGCCGCCGCCCAACAAGCGCCGGCGCAGACGGCGCCCGCCGCCGAGCCGCTACCGATCGCCCAGCGGCTCCAAGGCCTGGAGCATTTACGGGCCAGCGGTGCGCTGACCGACGCGGAGTACGACAGCCGACGGGCCCAGATCATCTCCGAAATCTGACCCACGGCAGAAGTTCAGCTGAGTTAGAACACGTTTCAGTTTCGCTGCTAGCCTGACTTCGTCTCTAATGGCGAAGAAGGGGATAATTTGTGGCCGGACCACTGCAAGGACGCGTGGCATTCATTACCGGCGCTGCCCGGGCCCAAGGGCGGGCGCATGCCGTACGGCTCGCCCGGGAAGGCGCGGACGTCATCGCCCTCGACATCTGCGCGCCGGCGTCCAGCAGTCTGACCTATGCGCCGGCCACTCCGGAAGATCTCGCTGAGACCGTCCGCCTGGTCGAGGCCGAAGGACGCAAGGTGCTGGCCCGCGAGGTGGACGTCCGCGATGACGCTGCGCTGAAGCAATTGGTCAGCGACGGCGTCGAGCAGTTCGGCCGGCTCGACGTCGTGGTCGCCAACGCCGGTGTTCTGGGCTGGGGCCGGCTTTGGGAACTCACCGACGAGCAGTGGGACACCGTTATCGGGGTCAACTTGACAGGTACCTGGCGCACCCTGCGCGCCACCGTGCCCGCGATGATCGAGGCCGGCAACGGAGGCTCGATTGTGATGGTCAGCTCGTCGGCGGGGCTGAAGGCGACACCGGGCAACGGCCACTACTCGGCCAGCAAGCACGGAGTCACAGCGCTGACCAACTCGTTGGCGATCGAGGTTGGTGAATATGGCATCCGCGTCAACTCCATTCACCCGTATTCGATCGACACCCCGATGGTCGAGCCGGAGGTGATGATGAAGATCTTTGCCGAGCATCCCGGCTTCCTGCATAGCTTTCCGCCAATGCCGTTGCAACCGAAAGGCTTCATGACGGCCGACGAGGTAGCCGATGTGGTCGTCTGGCTCGCTGGCGACGGTTCCGCCGCTTTGACAGGTACGCAGGTCCACGTAGACAAGGGCGCCTTGAAGTACTGACGCGCGATCGTGTATGAACACCACGTGACCAGTAGCGCAGGCGTACACCACAGCGACCACGGAATTGTGATCGTCGGCGGCGGCCTTGGCGCCGCCCGGACCGCCGAGCAATTGCGCCGATCCGAGTTCTCCGGTCGCATCACGATCGTCAGCGACGAGACGCATCTGCCGTACGACCGGCCGCCGCTGTCCAAGGAGGTGCTGCGTAAAGAAGTCGACGACGTGGCCCTCAAACCGCGCGCGTACTACGACGAGAACGACATCGTCCTGAGGCTGGGTTCGGCCGCCACCGGCCTGGACACCGCGGCACAGACGGTAACCCTTGCCGACGGAACCGTGCTCGGCTACGACGAACTGGTCATCGCGACCGGCCTGGTGCCCCGCCGCATTCCTGCGATCCCGGACCTCGAGGGCATCCGGGTGCTGCGCTCGTTCGACGAGAGCATGGCCCTACGCCAGCATGCAGCCGACGCGCAGCGCGCCGTGGTCATCGGCGCCGGCTTCATCGGCTGCGAGGTGGCGGCCAGCCTGCGCAGCCTGGGAGTAGACGTGGTGCTGGTTGAGCCGCTGCCAACCCCGTTGGCGGCCGTGCTCGGCGAACAGATCGGCGGCCTGGTGGCGCGACTGCACCGCGACGAAGGCGTCGACGTCCGCACCGGAGTCAGCGTCGCGGAAGTACGCGGTCAGGGCCACGTCGACACGGTGGTGCTGAGCGACGGCACCGAGCTGACGGCTGACCTGGTGGTCGTCGGGATCGGTTCGCGACCGGCAACGGAGTGGCTCGACGGAAGCGGCGTCGCGGTCGACAACGGCGTCATCTGCGACGAAGCCGGCCGCACCACCGTGCCCAATGTGTGGGCGCTCGGCGACGTCGCCTCCTGGCGTGATCCGACCGGACATCAAGCGCGCGTGGAACATTGGAGCAACGTTTCCGACCAGGCCCGGGTTGTGGTGCCCGCGATGCTCGGGCAGGACGTGCCGTCAGCTGTGGTGGTCCCGTACTTCTGGAGCGATCAATACGACGTCAAAATCCAGTGCCTAGGAGAACCGGAAGCCACCGACATCGTGCACCTGGTTGAGGACGACGGCCGTAAGTTCCTGGCCTACTACGAGCGGGACGGGGTAGTCGTCGGCGTAGTGGGCGGCGGGCTGCCCGGCAAGGTCATGAAGGTCCGCGCCAAGATCGCCGCTGCTGCTCCGATCACCGAGTTGCTGGGCTGACTTAACGCTGGCGAGCAGTCCCCCGCAAGCGGGTGGGGGTACCCCCAGCCGCACGGCGGCGAGGGGGCGTGCCCCCAGCAGAATCGCACGACTGGCCGGATTGATGCGATTCTGCGTCTGCTCAGCGGATGGACTATTGCCAGTTCACCGGTGGACCGTGCGGGTGGCACTCGCCCAGAATCTGTGGCTCGCCACCGGGCCAGCTCCGAGCACGCACCAGGAACCTGACCGGAGCATTCGGCCCATCGACCGCCGGCTCGAGGGTGAGATGGGCGAACGGTGACCGTGCATCGGCTTGTGCGCCAAGTGCGTCGGCGCCATTGAGGATCTCCTCGCGTTCGTCAACCGACAGATACTGCCAGGTGATCGAATGCCACAGCACGGTCAACGCTCCGTCTTCCAGAGTCAGGCCGGCGACCGCGTCGGCGCCCCGCTGTCGATCTAGGCGCGCTGGAACCTTCCGCGCGACAGCGATGGCGCCGCGCAGCCGCTCCAGTCGCATACTCTGGTCGGGCCAGACGTAGCTCAATAGAGTCATTTCCCCGTCTGCGCCGATGACGTCGATGGGCGCGATGTCGTAACCCTGCCGTTCGACGATCTGTAACGCACCCTGTGGCGGCAGCGCGCCGCGCCACGCGTCGTCGATGGTCACCGGGGAGTCGGCCGGTCCCCACTGGCTGCCTGCATAGCGGTAGCGGTAGTGGTCTGCCCGCAGGTTCAGCCCGGCGCTCGAGCCGATTTCGAAAAGCCTTACGGGTAAATCGAATCCACGATTGATGCGCAACAACCCACCGATCAGCGCGGCAGATCGGCCGACCTCGTTGGTCTGCGGCGGTTGAACGAGAACCGCATGTAGCGAGCCGGAATGGTTGGCCGCGGCCAACACGATTTCGGGCCAGGCACGCTCGCGGTCCCAGGTACCACCGGTACTGGGATACCAGCGGCGTAATGCTGCTGCCCGGCCGTCGAGCACCAACCGGTGCAGGCCGCCGAGCAGCCGAAGCGGCACCGCATGACGTGCCGAATCACCTTCGTGGCCGGACAAAATCGTCGCGAACACACCGCCCGCTTCGACGTCTTTGGCGACAAGCTCGAACAGCTCGTGGTACATCGGGGAGCCGGAAGAGCCGCAGAACCGGCCCTGCGAACGCAGGGTGTGCACAAGGTGTTCAGCAGCGGGCTTGGCATTCATGCGTCCAAGCTCTCAAGCCCGGCGCCGACGACGTCGAACGCGTTTCCGAGTGCCTCGGGCAACGTGACGCATTTGTCGCTCAGCCAGTGCTCATAGGCCGACAGCGCGACTCCCAACATTGTCCAGCCGACAGTCTGGGGCAGCAGCTCGGTCGTCTTAATGCCCAGTCGGCGGGCTACGAAGCCGGCCATCACCTCGCGCCAGCCCGCGTACATCGTCATCGAATAGTCCTGCAGCTCAGCGGATTGCAGGATGACCCGCATCCGTTTGCGGTGCCGCGCCGTCTCGCACGCGTCGAAAGTGTTGAACGCCAACAGCGCCGCGCGCAGGGCTTCGCCCAATCGGACCTGTGGGCCGACGTTGTCGAGCAGATCCTGCAGGTGTGCGAGGTGGGTGCCAAAATCGCCCCAGAGGATCGCGTTTTTGGATGCGTAATAGCGAAAGAGCGTACGGCGCGCAATGCCGGCCGCGAGCGCGACATCGTCGACGCTCACGTCGGCGAACCCTCGGGCAGTGAACAACTCGATGGCTACGTCGGTGATGTGCTCCGGTGTCGTCGAACGGCGCCGGCCGACCCGCGGCTGCGACAACATCAGACCTGCCCTTCCATTGCGGCACTCGATGCCATATTGTGGCCAGAACAATTCATCAATGTCGAGTCCTAGCGAGAGGCAGATCTAGATGGACCACGAGAACGAGACTGACACCGAGCTTGTCACCGAAACCCTGGTGGAAGAAGTGTCCATCGACGGTATGTGCGGGGTCTACTGACCGTGCCTGCCCCCGCGCAGGCTCGTCCGGCTGACAACAGTCTGTTCGACCCTGATCGCGGCTGGCGGTTGCACCCACAGGTAGCGGTTCGGCCGGAGCCATTCGGCGCACTGCTCTATCACTTCGGTACCCGCAAGCTGTCGTTTCTGAAGAACCGGACCATCCTCGCGGTGGTGCGGTCGCTGGCCGACCACCCCGATATCCGGTCCGCGTGCCGCGCCGCGGGGGTTGCCGATCCCGAGCAGGGCCCCTACCTGCACGCGCTGGGTGTGCTGGTCGACTCAAACATGCTGGTACCACAGGAGGCTCATCAATGACTGCGTCAGTCACAAGCAGGGTCCCAGCTCTCATCGAGCAATTCGAACACGGCTTGGACGCCCCCATCTGTCTCACCTGGGAGCTCACCTACGCCTGCAACCTGGCGTGTGTGCATTGCCTGTCGTCTTCGGGCAAACGCGACCCGCGCGAATTATCCACCCGCCAGTGCAAGGACATCATCGACGAGCTCGAGCGTATGCAGGTGTTCTATGTGAACATCGGTGGCGGGGAACCCACGGTGCGCCCTGACTTTTGGGAGCTGGTCGATTACGCCACCGCGCACCACGTCGGGGTGAAGTTCTCTACCAATGGGGTGCGGATCACCCCGGAGGTGGCCGCGCGGCTGGCAGCCAGCGACTACGTTGATGTCCAGATTTCGCTGGACGGCGCGACCGCCGAGGTCAACGACGCCGTTCGCGGCGCCGGGTCATTCGACATGGCCGTGCGGGCGCTGGAAAACCTTGCGGCGGCCGGCTTCGCTGACGCCAAGATCTCGGTTGTGGTGACCCGGCACAACGTCGACCAACTCGACGACTTCGCCGCGCTGGCAAGCCGTTACGGCGCCACGCTGCGGATCACAAGGCTGCGTCCCTCTGGGCGGGGGGCGGACGTCTGGGAAGACTTGCACCCCACGGCCGACCAACAGGTCCAGCTCTACGACTGGCTGGTCGCCAAGGGCGAGGGGGTGCTCACGGGCGACTCGTTCTTCCATCTGGCGCCGCTCGGTCAGTCCGGTGCCTTGGCCGGCCTGAACATGTGCGGAGCCGGCCGGGTGGTGTGCCTGATCGACCCCGTCGGCGACGTGTACGCCTGCCCGTTCGCCATCCATGACCGCTTCCTGGCCGGGAACGTGTTGACGAACAACGGTTCTGGGGCTGGATTCTCCGAGGTCTGGAAGAATGCCCCGTTGTTCCGGGAGCTGCGCGAGCCGCAGTCCGCGGGTGCCTGCGGTAGCTGCGGGCACTACGACGCCTGCCGGGGCGGGTGCATGGCGGCGAAGTTCTTCACCGGCCTGCCCCTGGACGGGCCGGACCCCGAGTGCGTCCAAGGGCACAGTGTCGCTGCACTGGCCGGCGAACGCGAAACTCCGCGGCCCCGGGCCGATCACTCTCGGGGGCAGCAGGTCCGCCAACCAGTACCGCTGACGCTGTCCGTAAGACCGCCGGCAGCACCGCCGGCACGGCTGTGCAGCGAAAGCCCCGTGTAGTTGTGGCCGACGAGTGGTTTGAAACGGTCGCCATCGCACAGCAACGCGCCAAGCGACGGCTGCCGAAATCCGTATATTCGGCGCTGATCTCGGCCAGTGAAAAGGGAATCACGGTCGCCGACAACGTCGAAGCTTTTGGTGAACTCGGATTTGCTCCCCATGTCATTGGTGCGCAGGAAAAGCGCGACTTATCGACCACTGTTATGGGACAGGATATTTCGCTGCCGGTGGTCATTTCACCGACTGGTGTTCAAGCGGTGGATCCAGATGGTGAGGTCGCGGTCGCGCGTGCCGCCGCGGCACGCGGAACGGCGATGGGGTTGTCGTCATTCGCCAGCAAGCCAATCGAAGAGGTCATCGCCGCCAATCCCAAGGTCTTCTTCCAGGTGTATTGGCTCGGTGGACGCGACGCGATCGCCGAGCGCGTCGAGCGGGCGCGCCAGGCGGGTGCGGCCGGTCTGATCGTGACCACCGACTGGACGTTCTCGCATGGGCGGGACTGGGGCAGTCCCAAGATTCCTGAGGAGATGAACCTCCGGACCATCCTGCGCCTTTCGCCGGAGGCGATCACCAAACCGCGGTGGTTGTGGAAGTTCGGCAAGACGTTGCGGCCACCAGACTTGCGAGTGCCGAACCAGGGCCGCCGGGGTGAGCCTGGACCTCCCTTCTTCGCCGCCTACGGAGAGTGGATGGGCACGCCACCGCCGACCTGGGAAGACATCGCCTGGCTGCGCGAATTGTGGGGTGGACCGTTCATGCTCAAAGGCGTGATGCGTGTCGACGACGCCAAAAGAGCTGTGGATGCAGGAGTTTCGGCGATATCGGTGTCCAATCACGGCGGCAATAACCTGGACGGCACGCCCGCTTCGATCCGTGCGCTGCCCGGGGTGGCGGCGGCGGTCGGTGATCAGGTCGAGGTGCTGCTGGACGGCGGCATCCGGCGCGGCAGCGACGTCGTCAAGGCGGTCGCACTGGGCGCGCGCGCGGTGATGATTGGCCGCGCCTACTTGTGGGGCCTCGCAGCGTCCGGCCAACCCGGTGTGGAAAACGTGCTCGATGTCTTGCGCGGGGGTATCGACTCGGCACTGATGGGCCTTGGGCATGGGTCGGTTCATGACCTCAGCCCAAACGACATTCTTGTTCCGGCCGGTTTTGCCCGGGCGATCGGTGTGCCTCCCACGCGGGATGACTAACTGAGGTCTGACCCCGAATTATCGAAATTTGGGTCAAGTTTTACTACTTGGCGTTTGCCGGGCAGAGTTGGCACTGGAAACTGACGTTTACGCAATTTATTGGTGCGCGCGTGGCAACCGTGACGGACGAGTCGAACTTCGGCCGGTCGATGTACAGCCCAGAAAAAAATTTATTTTGGTGGCAAAACAATTGGTGCACAACAGGTGAATTCGTCCTACCATCACCGAGTGCCCCTACTCGGCGAATTAGGAACTGCGACGTCGAGTCAGTTATCAGCCGTCTCGCCGTCGATAATGGTCCCGCTGGGGTCAACCGAACAGCACGGTCCGCACCTGCCGTTAGACACCGACACCAGGATCGCGACCGCAGTGGCCCGGGGGGCTCAGGCCAGTCTTGAGGCCAGTCTCAGGGGCCGCCTCGACCAAGAGTGGCTCGTGGCGCCTGCTATCGCCTACGGGGCCAGCGGCGAGCACCAGAGCTTCGCCGGAACGATCTCCATCGGCACCGAGGCCCTGTCGACGCTGCTGGTGGAGTACGGCAGGTCGGCCGCCTGCTGGGCCCAGCGGCTGGTCTTCATCAACGGCCACGGCGGCAACGTCGGCGCGTTGAAGAGCGCGACGGCCACGCTGCGCGCTGAAGGTCGTGATGTCGGATGGTGCCCATGCGCCACGGCCGGCGGCGACGCCCACGCCGGCCACACCGAAACATCCGTGTTGCTGCATATTTCGCCGGCCGATGTGCTGACCGACCGGTGGCTCGCCGGTAACGGCGCGCCATTGCCCGAGTTGCTCCCGTCGATGCGCCGCGGGGGAGTCGCGGCCGTCAGCTCGGTCGGCGTGCTAGGCGACCCGACCACCGCGACCGCATCCGAGGGGAAGCGCATCTTCGCGGAGATGGTCGACGGCTGTGTACGAAGCATCGCCCGTTGGTCGCCGGGTTCCGACGGGCTGCTGAGATGAGCCAGGCTCGGCTACCTGACGGGTTCGCGGTCCAGGTTGATCGTCGCGTGCGGGTGCTCGGCGACGGCTCCGCCCTGCTGGGTGGTTCACCGACCCGTCTGTTGAAGCTGGCGCCCGCAGCCCAGAGCATGCTGTCCGACGGCCGGCTTAAGGTTCGCGACGAGGTCAGCGCCCAACTGGCCCGCACCCTGCTGGACGCCACCGTGGCGCATCCCCGGCCCGCCGGAGGCCCATCGCACCGTGACGTGACCGTGGTAATTCCGGTGCGGAACAACACTTCTGGCGTGCGACATCTGGTGAGCGCATTACGCGGGCTACGCGTCATCGTGGTGGACGACGGCTCGTCGCCGCCGATCGAGCCGGATGAGTTCGTGGGCGCGCACTGCGACATCGAAGTGCTGCGCCATTCACGCAACAAAGGCCCGGCGGCGGCACGCAACACCGGGCTGGCCGCCTGTACCACCGACTTCGTCGCATTTTTGGACTCCGATGTTGCACCGCGCCGCGGCTGGCTGGAAGCCCTGCTAGGTCACTTCTGCGATCCCACCGTCGCTCTGGTCGCGCCGCGCATCGTCGGCCTGGCCCACAGCGAAAATGTGGTAGCGCGATATGAGGCGGTGCATTCGTCACTGGACCTCGGGCTACGCGAAGCGCCGGTACTACCGCACAGCACGGTGTCCTACGTTCCCAGCGCGGCGATCATCTGTCGCCGCTCCGCCATTCGTGACGTCGGTGGCTTCGACGAGACAATGCGGTCAGGCGAAGACGTCGACTTGTGCTGGCGGCTGATCGAAACCGGCGCTCGGCTGCGTTACGAGCCGATTGCGCTGGTGGCTCACGATCACCGCACCGAACTACGGGATTGGCTGGCGCGCAAGGCATTTTATGGCGGATCGGCGGCTCCGTTGTCTGTGCGTCACCCGGACAAGACGGCCCCGGTGGTGATCAGCGGCTGGGCGCTGACGGCCTGGGTCCTGATGGCGCTCGGAACGAGCCTCAGCCAACTGGCGTCGATCGTGGTCGCCGTCCTGACCGGTCGCAGGATCGCCAGAGCCCTGCGCGGCGCCGACAGTTCCCTTTCGGACGTTGCGGCGATCGCGAGCCGCGGCCTATGGTCGGCGGCGCTCCAACTGGCCTCGGCCCTGTGCCGGCACTACTGGCCGCTGGCGTTGGCCGCGGCGCTCGTGTCCCGCCACTGTCGACGGGTCATCCTGGTCGCGGCGGTCATGGACGGAGTGGTGGACTGGCTTGGGCGCAGGGATTCCAGAGCTGAGGACGCCGAACCGATCGGGCTGATGACCTATCTGTTGCTCAAGCGTATGGACGATCTGGCCTATGGCTTGGGGCTGTGGCGCGGTGTCGTGCGCGAACGCAACCTTCGCGCGCTCAAACCGCAAATCCGAACATAGTCGCCTTGACTAGCGCCGTTGGAGCGCACGCTGACGTGCTGATCGTTGGCGCCGGCAGTGCTGGATCAGTTGTTGCCGAACGCCTTTCCGCCGATCCTGGACGCAACGTGACCGTTCTCGAGGCCGGGCCGGCGCTGACCGATCCCGGCTTGCTGGCGCGAACGAGCAACGGGCTGCAACTGCCGATCGGAGCCGGCAGCCCACTGGTCCAGCGCTATCAGACGCGCCTCACCGACCGGCCCGAGCGCCAGTTGCCGATTGTGCGGGGGTCGACGGTCGGAGGTTCCGGCGCCGTCAACGGCGGGTACTTCTGCCGCGGATTACCGGGCGATTTCGATCGCGCCGCGATTCCCGGCTGGGCATGGTCGGATGTTCTCGACCACTTCCGCGCTATCGAGACGGATCTGGATTTCGGTGGCGGTGCACATGGCAAGTCCGGGCCAATCCTGGTTCGCCGTACTCACGAAATGACCGGCACCACTGAGCGCTTCCTTGCTGCCGCAGAGCAATTCGGATTTCGCTGGATCGCCGACCTTAATGATTGCGGACCGGAGTTGCCTTCGGGAGTAGGTGCGGTCCCGCTCAACATCGTCGACGGTGTGCGGGTTGGATCGGGTGCGGGATATCTGATGCCGGCTCTGGAACGCTCGAACCTGACCTTGCTGGCGCGGACGCGGGCGTTGCGCTTGCGTTTCTCCGGAACTGCAGTAATGGGCGTCGACGCGGTCGGCCCAGAAGGCCCGGTTACCATTACAGCTGATCGAATCGTTCTGTGCGCCGGTGCTATTCAATCGGCGCATCTTCTGATGCTATCCGGAGTCGGGGACGAAGGCGCGCTGCGGGGCGCCGGCGTACCAGTGGTGGCGCCGTTACCGGTTGGGATGTGGTGCATCGACCACCCGGAATGGGTATTGCCTACGACGTGGACCGTGGCTGCCGGCCGGCCGGTGCTGGAGGTCGTGCTCACCACCCCTGATGGCATTGAAATCAGGCCGTATACGGGCGGGTTCGTTGCGATGACAGGCGACGGCACCCCGGGCCATCCCGACTGGCCGCATATCGGGGTGGCGCTTATGCAACCGCGGGCGCGCGGGCGAATTACGCTGGTTTCGCCCAATCCTGAGGTGGCTCCGCTAATTCAGCACCACTACGACAGTGAGCCCGAAGATGTAGCGGCGCTGCGCAACGGCAGCGAGTTAGCTCGTGAGTTAATCAGTGCGGCAACGGAAGTTGGGGAGCCAGCGTGGTCGACGTCGCAACACCTTTGTGGCACGGCCCCGATGGGCACCGACGCCGACCCGCGAGCCGTCGTTGATCCTCGGTGCCGGGTGCGTGGCATCGAGAATCTGTGGGTGATCGACGGGTCCATCCTGCCGGTGATCACCAGCCGCGGTCCGCACGCGACGATCATGATGCTCGGGCGCCGGGCCGCGGAGTTCGTCGTGTGAATCCAGGCCAGGCAGCCGGGCCTAGCTCGGCCAGACCCTAGCGCCGACGATCAATAAGCCCGGTGGCGGCCAACGCCGGTTTCATAATTTGCCGCCGACTCGCTGTCATACCCCTGTTGTCCCCGAGCCTCGGGAGAATAAGCCGGCGTCCCCGGCCGGGCCGCGTGTCGGGGCTCCCCTGCCGCTGCGGCTTGCATCGGTCCTATTGGCGGAACCGCCGACGCTGGCGACGCGGTCGCCGGAGCGTAATCCGCCGTCACCGCCGTCTCCATTGCCGCCGCAGGCGTGCTGACGGCTGCGGGCGCCGCCGACGCCGTTGTTGCATAACTCGGCGTTAGCGCCTGCATCGCCGCCGCAGGTGTGCTGACGGCTGCCGGCGCCGCCGCTGCCGGCGTGCCGAGCGATGTCAGCGTCGCCGGCACCACCGGTGCTGGCGACGCTGACATCGTCAGGTATCCGGCAGATGCCGCGGGCGCCGAACTAGCGGCCGCCCCCGCTGCTGTCGCCGGCAAACTTGATGCCACCGAACCCGCCGATGCCGAGCTGCCGATGACCGACTGCGCCGCCGTCAGGGTCTGGCCACTAGGTGCGCCGGCCACGCTCAGCACACCTTGCTCGATGGTCTGCAGAGGCGAGGCGTTTGCGGCTTCGGCCAGGGCGTACTGAGTCGCACCGCCGCTCAGGAGTTGCACAAATTGCTCATGGAAATAGGCCGCCTGGGCGCTGAGCGCTTGATAGGCCTGTGCGTGCGCGTCGAACAGCGCCGCAACGGTCGCCGACACTTCATCGGCGCCTGCAGCCGGGACGCCTGATGTCGGGCCTATCGCCGCTGTGTTGGCCGAGGTGATCGTTGAACCGATGTTAGCCAGGTCTGTTGCGGCCGCCGCCACGTACTCGGGCGCGGCATTCACAAAAGACATTGAGGGTTCCCTCAGATAGGTCGGGCTGTCGGTGGTCCCTCAAGACTAGCGTTGCCCGCGCGATCGCGGCTTCGTTTACCGAATCTATGCGAGTGCGTTAGCCGAGCTCAAACAGTGCGGCCGGGGGGACCGCACGCATCAGCGATTGATAAGGGATTTCCCCATAAATCGCGGCGGGCTCGCCGCGCGTCCGATGAACGGCGAAATAGGGAACCCGCGCCACCGCCGCCGCCGAAAACAGGCAGGTGCGCCCGGACGGCCGGAAAGGGTTCTTCCATACCTTAAAGGTGCTGCTAGGACCGCTCATGTCGGCAAACTTTACTGTCCGGTGGGTATGGTGGCCGGGGCCCGCGGGCGGCGCGCGCAGCACTACAGATCACCAACGGGCCGAGATTTGGCTCGGGCCATGAATTAGGGCATACTGTTCGGGTTGCCTTGCGCCAGGTTCACGCCTGGCCGGGCATACGACCAGCACCCAAACGGGTGCGTGCGGTCCCACCCTTGTAGCGCGACGAATTTAGCTTAGAAATAAGCGCGACAAGGCTGCGTGCGGGTGACACACCCGAGCGCGGGGGCCGGTGGACCAAGACAGGTAAACAGCGGCGCAGTATCCGGCGCGACGCTCGATCGGCCCCAAACCGGGCCGATCGATTCGCGCGCCGGGAGGCACCAGGCCCGGACACGGGTCTAAGCGGGAGCAGGTCCGGACACGGACCTCGAGTGGAGTGAGGGTAGGAAAGCGTGGCGGGACAAAAGATCCGTATCAGGCTCAAGGCCTACGACCATGAGGCTATTGACGCATCGGCGCGCAAGATCGTCGAGACCGTCGTACGCACTGGTGCAAGCGTCGTTGGGCCGGTGCCGCTGCCGACCGAGAAAAACATCTATTGCGTCATCCGCTCGCCGCATAAGTACAAGGACTCGCGAGAGCACTTCGAAATGCGGACGCACAAGCGGCTGATCGACATCCTCGATCCGACGCCGAAGACCGTTGACGCCCTGATGCGCATCGATCTGCCGGCCAGCGTCGACGTCAACATCCAGTAGGAGATCCAGAGCAATGGCAAGACAAGGCATTCTGGGCACCAAGCTGGGCATGACGCAGGTGTTCGATGAGAACAACAAGATCGTGCCGGTGACGGTGGTCAAGGCCGGCCCGAACGTGGTGACCCGCATCCGCACCCCGGAGCAAGACGGGTACAGCGCTGTGCAGCTGGCCTACGGCGAGATCAGTCCCCGCAAGGTCAACAAGCCGGTGACCGGTCAGTACACCGCCGCGGGCGTCAACCCCCGCCGGTACCTGGCTGAGCTGCGTTTGGAGAACCCCGACGCGGCTGCCGCATACGAGGTTGGCCAGGAGTTGACCGCCGAGATCTTCTCCGACGGCAGCTATGTCGACGTGACCGGTACCTCCAAAGGCAAGGGCTTCGCCGGCACCATGAAGCGGCACGGCTTCAAGGGCCAGGGCGCCAGCCACGGAGCGCAGGCGGTGCACCGTCGGCCGGGGTCCATCGGCGCTTGTGCGACGCCCGCGCGGGTGTTCAAGGGCACCCGGATGTCGGGCCGGATGGGTAGCGACCGGGTGACCGTCCAGAACCTGTTGGTGCACAAGGTCGATGCCGAGAACGGCGTGCTGTTGATCAAGGGCGCGGTTCCCGGCCGCACCGGTGGACTCGTGATGGTTCGTGGCGCGATCAAACGAGGTGAGAAGTAATGGCAGCCGAAAAAGCGCAAGACAACCAGAAGACCCTGAAGATTGAGGTCAAGACGCCCGACGGCAAGGTTGACGGCTCCATTGAGCTGCCGGCCGAGTTGTTCGATGCCCCGGCCAACATCGCGCTGATGCACCAGGTGGTCACCGCGCAGCGGGCGGCCGCCCGGCAGGGTACGCACTCGACCAAGACGCGCGGCGAGGTTCGCGGTGGTGGCCGCAAGCCGTACCGGCAGAAGGGGACTGGACGTGCCCGGCAGGGCTCGACGCGGGCCCCGCAGTTTGCCGGCGGCGGCGTCGTGCACGGCCCCAAGCCGCGCGACTACAGCCAGCGCACGCCCAAGAAGATGATCGCCGCTGCTCTGCGCGGGGCATTGTCTGACCGGGCACGCAACGGCCGCATCCACGCGGTCACCGAGCTGGTGGCGGGTCAGACGCCTTCCACCAAGAGCGCCCGGGAATTTCTCGGGACCATCACCGATCGCAAGCAGGTGTTGGTCGTCATCGGCCGCAGCGACGAGGCCGGTACAAAAAGCGTGCGCAACTTGCCCGGTGTGCACATCGTGGCGCCCGACCAGCTCAACACGTACGACGTGCTGCGCGCCGACGACGTGGTGTTCAGCGTCGAGGCCCTTAACGGCTATATCGCTGCCAGCACGGCTAGCACCGAGGAGGTTTCGGCCTGATGGCGAACATCGCTGATCCCCGCGACATCATCCTGGCCCCGGTCATCTCGGAGAAGTCGTACAGCCTGCTCGATGACAATGTGTACACGTTTGTGGTGCGACCCGATTCGAACAAGACGCAGATCAAGATCGCTGTCGAGAAGATCTTCGCCGTCAAGGTTGCATCGGTGAACACCCTGAACCGGCAGGGCAAGCGCAAGCGCACCCGGGCCGGATTCGGTAAGCGCAAGGGCACTAAGCGGGCCATCGTCACCTTGGCGCCGGGCAGCAAGCCGATCGACCTGTTCGGCGCACCGGCCTAGCCGCGCGCGAGAGAAAGACCTGATTAGACATGGCAATTCGCAAATACAAGCCGACGACCCCCGGTCGTCGCGGCGCCAGCGTGTCCGACTTCGCCGCGATCACTCGCACGGAGCCGGAGAAGTCGTTGGTGCGCCCGCTGCACAGCAAGGGCGGGCGTAACGCACACGGCCGGATCACCACCCGTCACCAGGGTGGTGGCCACAAGCGCGCCTACCGGGTGATCGACTTCCGCCGCAACGACAAAGACGGCGTCAACGCCAAGGTTGCGGAGATCGAGTACGACCCCAACCGCACCGCGAACATCGCGCTGCTCCACTTCCTGGACGGCGAGAAGCGCTACATCATTGCGCCGCAAGGGCTGTCGCAGGGCGATGTGGTGGAATCGGGCGCCAACGCCGACATCAAGCCCGGCAACAACCTGCCGTTGCGCAACATCCCGGCCGGTACCTTGATCCACGCCGTGGAGCTGCGGCCGGGCGGTGGCGCCAAGCTGGCGCGATCGGCCGGGTCGAGCATCCAGTTGCTCGGCAAGGAGGCGACTTACGCATCGCTGCGTATGCCCAGCGGCGAGATCCGCCGCGTCGACGTGCGCTGCCGCGCGACAGTCGGCGAGGTCGGCAACGCCGAACAGGCGAACATCAACTGGGGTAAGGCCGGCCGGATGCGGTGGAAGGGCAAGCGCCCGTCGGTCCGTGGTGTCGTCATGAACCCGGTCGACCACCCGCACGGTGGTGGTGAAGGTAAGACGTCTGGTGGTCGTCACCCCGTCAGCCCGTGGGGCAAGCCCGAGGGCCGTACCCGAGATCGCAACAAAGCCAGTGACAAACTCATCGTCCGACGCCGGCGCACCGGCAAGAAGCACTCGCGCTAGGAAGTCGAGGAGTAACCATGCCACGTAGCCTGAAAAAGGGTCCGTTCGTCGATGACCACCTGGTCAAAAAGGTCGACGTTCAGAACGAGAAGAACAGCAAGCAGGTCATCAAGACCTGGTCGCGCCGGTCCACGATCATTCCGGACTTCATCGGCCACACCTTCGCGGTGCACGACGGCCGTAAGCACGTCCCGGTGTTCGTCACCGAGGCGATGGTGGGCCACAAACTTGGAGAGTTCGCGCCGACGCGAACCTTCAAGGGCCACATCAAGGACGACCGAAAGGCGAAGCGCCGATGAGCACCACCACCACGGAATATCCGTCGGCGGTCGCCGTAGCACGGTTCGTGCGAGTGTCGCCGACAAAATCGCGCCGGGTCATTGACCTGGTGCGTGGCAAGTCGGTGGCCGAAGCGCTCGACATCCTGCGCTGGGCGCCGCAGGCCGCCAGCGAGCCGGTCGCCAAGGTGATTGCCAGCGCCGCGGCTAACGCCCAGAACAACGACGGGCTGGACCCGGCGACCCTGGTAGTCGCCACTATCTATGCCGACGGGGGCCCGACCGCCAAGCGCATCCGCCCGCGCGCCCAAGGGCGCGCGTTCCGGATCCGCCGGCGCACCAGCCATATAACCGTCATCGTCGAGAGCCGGCCGACCAAGGATCAGGGGTCGGCGAAGTCCTCGCGCGCCCGTCGCGCCGAGGGCAGCAAGGCCGCCGCGAAGGCACCGGCCAAGAAGGCCGCCGCCAAAGCGCCTGCAAAGAAGGCAGCTGCGAAACCCGAGCCAACTTCTGAGACTTCTGATGTGAAGGGAGGCTCAGACTAGTGGGCCAGAAGATCAATCCGCACGGCTTCCGGTTGGGCATCACGACTGACTGGAAGTCGCGCTGGTACGCCGACAAGCAGTACGCCGAGTACGTTAAGGAAGACGTCGCGATCCGCCGGTTGCTGTCCACCGGTCTTGAGCGCGCCGGGATCGCCGACGTGGAGATCGAGCGCACCCGCGACCGGGTCCGAGTCGACATCCACACAGCCCGTCCCGGCATCGTCATCGGCCGCCGCGGCACCGAGGCCGACCGGATCCGGACAGACCTGGAGAAGCTGACCAAAAAGCAGGTTCAGCTCAACATCCTTGAGGTCAAAAACCCCGAGTCGGTAGCACAATTGGTGGCCCAAGGGGTCGCCGAACAGCTGAGCAACCGGGTGGCGTTCCGTCGTGCGATGCGTAAGGCCATCCAGTCGGCGATGCGCCAGCCCAACGTCAAGGGCATCCGGGTGCAGTGCTCGGGTCGCCTCGGCGGCGCCGAGATGAGCCGCTCGGAGTT
>Ga0182014_10003060_pt1 | contig 20440 bp, 17 predicted proteins | sample 612S2DmetaG_FD_120489 | JGI IMG/M metagenome (GOLD analysis project Ga0182014, IMG submission 120489) | Permafrost microbial communities from Stordalen Mire, Sweden - 612S2D metaG | ecosystem: Environmental > Terrestrial > Soil > Wetlands > Permafrost | place: Sweden: Stordalen | collected... | reverse complement strand
CCATAGCGCCCGCTGCCCTGCCGGCGCTCAACCTCCCGCGACTTCGTGCCTTGGCGCTTTTCGGCCGCCGGCTGCCTCAGCGCGTGTATAGACCTGCATCCCGGCAGCCGAAAACCTCCACAATACCAGAAGTTGGTCGGTCTATTCGATCACCCGGTCAGCCCGCGCGAGAAGCGAGGGTGGAAGATCGATTCCAATTGCGTTTGCGGTTTTAAGGCTGACGACAAGTTCAAATCGGCTGGGCCGCTGGATCGGCAAGTCGCTGGGGCGAGAACCTCGCAAAATTTTGTCTACAGAACCGACCGCAGTCTGCACAAGCTCTCGAAATACGGGTCCGTAAGTCAGAAGGGGAAAGGGCTGCGAGAGGCGTGTCCAATCAAAGTCAGCGATCGTGGGCAGTCCTTTGTCCACGGCAAATTGCCCAACTACCGACCTCGCCTTGAAGTTAAAACGAGACGTCAGCAGCAGGCCCCCAGGGTTCCGTTCGTCGATCTCGGCGAGCGCAGCTTGAACCTGATCGGAGTTCGCAACCTCGACGAGGTGAAGTTCCAGGTTAAGTGACCGCGCGGCGCTATTGAGCTCAGCGTAGCCTGGCTCGATCTCCTCTTTTGGAAACGCGGGTATGACGTAAGTCCACAAGATCCCGACTCGCTTGATGTCCGGCTTGGCCTCGTGCAGCAGTTGCAACAATTTGCCCCAGACCCCGGTCTCCGCATAAATCGTGTTGCCTGTAACATTCCTTCCGGGCCTGGCGAGGCTGTCAGCCACGCCAGCCTCGACCGGGTATCCAGAAGTCAGCATTACGATGGGAATCGACCCGGTTGCTCGTTGGGCAGTGAGCGCATAGTTGATTGCCGACACGAATATGAGGTCAGGCTTGTCCCCCACTACGCGTTGCGCGTCTTCACTCGAAGGGTTGCGACTTCCCGGCTCGATCCCGGACGGCAGGACGATGAAGTCTTGTCCCTCGATCCAGCCGAGGGCGCGCATGTCTGCTTGCCAGTATTCCAGCGTTACCTGATTGAGATCGGGAAAGAAGGCGATCCGTTTGGGAGCTTTGTTGGTATTCTGCGCCCGCGAGGTGAGCGGCCACGCAGCCGCAGCACCTGCAAGGCCAATAAATTCCCGCCGCTTCATGCCTCGGCCTCCGCTCAGAAAGCGATACCCTATCGGCTCAAGCGATCAGCCGATAGGGGCTGACCCACTCTCGCCAAATGCTCGCGGATGTCTCTTGTGGGTCAATCTCGACCAAATTGGCCCACGCGGCGACGGCCTTGCTCAGTCCCGCTGCTACACATCGCACCATCGCCTCTCGACCTTTTGGCGTCAGGGGGCATTCTTGTGGGTGTTCATCTGGTCCCTCCGTGGAACACTGAAGCTTCGCAACCTCAGCTTCCTCGGTTCGGACCGGATGGACAACCTCCTGAAAGCCCACAGCTAGCTTGCGCCCGAGCCAGGTGCCGGCGCAGGACTCAGCGGAGCGCCGCCTACCGAAAAGGGGCCGGCAGGCCTGGGAAGTGGAGGAAGAACTGGAGGGAGTACTTTTCGCGACGCCTGGATGACCCGAGCGCGAGGATTTGGATGCGGGATGCTGGAAGTCGTCGACGGCGGGAGGCTGGAAGTCGTCGACGGCAGGATGCTGGAAGTCGTCAGCGGCGGCGTTACCGGATTCTGCAGGGAGTTCACCTGCGCCGTCAGCAAGGAGAGTTGACGGGTTATTCTTTTCAAATCAGCCTGTTGCGTTGCGGAGCTCTGCGTGAGCGACACCAACGCATCGGCGTTTTGCTGCTGCGACGACTGAATGTCCCTCAGTCCCGCCCTGACAACTGGATCCGGTATGAGGACTGGAGCCGGGTTAGGCGGCGGAGGTGCAGCGACGCGATTGAAATTCGCCGGGGAGAAGCGGTTGAAGTCCGGCAAGGAGAACCGATCGACGCTCGGCAAAGAGAACTGATTGAAATCCGGCAGAGAGAAGCCACCGAAATTCGGCAAGGAATTGGCGGTGGCGGCACCAATGACAGCCAGGGCGGCCAGGGACACCGCTATCACCGGCATCCGGCTTGAGGCCACCTGCGGCGCCGCCTCGGGCTGTTTGTCCCCTTGCGTTTCCCTGTCCGATGCTTCGGTCACCTGCGTTCCCTACGTCTCAGCCCAGTCGCGAGGTTCTTCCCATCGCCGGTCAGCAAAACAAAAGAGCCGTCGCGGTGACAAACCAGCAATGGCTCGCGCGCGCTTGCCCACCCGAATTCGGCTCAAATCATGGGCTCGTATGGTTAATGATCGGTTATTCCAGAGACCAGCCGACCTCAGCGCCCGTCCGGGCCAGGTCCGTAGTTACCCTCTCCAGCAGCGGACATTTCCGGAGGGGATGGCACGTCGGTTCGCTGCCCGGGAACTTGCTTCAGTCCAAGGCGATCGTGACCGCGACGCCGCCCGCCGCTTCGCCGCCGTCATCCTCGACCGTGTCGCGCCAGCGAGAGCCCACCTTCAGGAGAGAGCCGGAATCTCGCCGTCCAATCCGGTGTCCGGAATATCCTGCGCGATCGAGGTTGTATCGAGCGAAGGCGCCGGCAGTTTGGCGATGGGGGAGGCCAGCTGCTCGAGCGTGACGACCTCGCGCAGGAATTGCCGCAGCGGCTTGGCATTGGGAAAGCCGCCCCAGAGCGCCCCGGCCGGAACATCCCGCATCACCGAGGCTCGCGCCGCCAGTCTCGCGCCTTTGCCGACCGTGACATGCTGGCGGATGCCGACGCGCGCGCCGAGAATGACGAAGTCTCCCAGGGTCACGCTGCCGCTCAACCCCGATTGGCCCGCGATGATGCAATGCCGTCCGATGACCACGTTGTGGGCAATCTGAACGAGGTTGTCGATCTTGGTTCCCTCGCCAATCACGGTGTTGCGAATTCCGCCGCGGTCGACCGTCGTTCCCGCGCCGATCTCGACGTCATGTTCGATGACGACGATGCCGAGCTGCGGCACCTTGAGATGTCCGGTTGCGCCCATGATGAAACCAAACCCGTCCTGGCCGATCTGACAGCCCGGATGCACGATGACCCGATCGCCGATGGTCGCATTGGTGACCGTGCTTCCGGGGCCGATCGCGCAATGCTGTCCGATCGCGACGTCCGGCCCGATCACGGCATTGGCTGCGATCAACGTTCCGGCGCCGATCCTGGCCCGGGGTCCGATTCGTGCACCGGGATCGACCGTCACGCCGCCGGCGAGCTGCGCGGTCGGATGGACCGAGGCACCCGGCGCGATGCCGTCGGTTTCGAAAATCGACGAGGGGCGCAAGGTGTCGGGATAGAGTTCGCGGGCCACCAGCACGAAGCACTTGTATGGCTCCGGAGTCAGCAAGACGGCGTGTCCGCCCGGGACAAGACATTGCAGTTGCTTGCTGACCAATACGGCGCCGGCCCGCGTCGATGTCAGGGCGCCTGCAAATTTCGCGTTGTCGACGAAGGTGAGGTCGCCTGCCTCGGCGAGATCGACCGGCGCGATATTGGTTATTCGCTGCGCGCGGTTTGTGACATCCAAAAGCTCGGCGCCCGTCAGGGCCGCAATCTCGCCCACCGTCAGTCCCGGAGGCTTGCGTAAGAAATGCGGCTCGGTCACATCATCCATCCCGGTCAGGCGATCCGCATTTTGCGTCGCGCACGAGAGCATGAGTCCTGTTTCAGGGCAATGTTGCAGATCGGACAAATGCGACCGCGATGTGTTGTTCCTGTGGCGCCCGTTTGCTCGCAGAAAGCGATGGTACGGCCGATGGCGCGGTTCGGTAGCCTGGCGCCGGCGGCGCGCCCGCCGCATCCGGTGTCGTCGATCCGGCAGATGCCGTCGCCACGGATGGTTACGATCCGGCTTTCGTTTGCAACAGCCCGAGCCGGCGCCCCAGCCATTCGGTGGTCGGGGCCTGGATCAGGATCGTCATCAGGATGGCGATGAAGGCGACGGAGGCGATCATCTGCGCACCCGGCGCCTTCACACCGAGCAACAGGCCTGCCAGCGCCGCCGGAATCACGCCGGTCTCGCGCGTCCAGCACATGAACAGCAGTTCGGCAAAGCTCCATCGCGCCCGGCGATCCGGCAGCGCGCACAGGAATACCGTCGCCGGACGCGCCACCAGCATGAAGATGGCGACGACCGCGGCACCGCCGAGCCAGTACTGGCTGATCAGCGCGAAGTCGACCTGCGCGCCGAGCAGGATGAAAATGAACAGGCGCATGATGAAGGCCGTGGTCAGCACGAATTCGTCGAGCTTTTGCGCCTCGCCGGTCTCCATCTGGAATCCGAACGTCTCCTTGTTGCCGAGCACGATTCCAAACACGAACACCGCCATGAAGCCGCTGGCGTGGAGGCCGTCGGCGGCGAAATAGGCGCTGATCACGGCCACCAGTGTCACCACGGGTGCATATTCCGCAAGGAACGCCCATTTCTCATGCGCGATCAGCAACGCCGCCAGATAGCCGAGCACGAAGCCGGCGGTGATGCCGATCGCGGCTTGCTCGAGCAGGCCGAGCAATGAAGCGGCCAGCGAGAAGTTGCCGCTGCCGGTGGCGACGCCGAGCACGGTGAAGGTGATGATCGCGGCCATGGCGTCGTTGAATGCGGACTCGCTCATCACGGTCTGCGCGACGCGCTCGCGAATCCGGACCTGGCGAAAAATCGGCAGCAGCGTCGCCGGATCGGTCGAGGAGATCGTCGCCCCCAGCAGCAGCGCCACGATCGGCGGCACGCCGAGGATGAAATGCGCCGCGAGGCCGGTGATGGCGGCCGTGACGATGACGCCGGCGGTGGCGAGAATGACGATGGTGACCCAAACCTGCTTCAGCACGGCAACGCGCAGCGAAGCGCCGCCGTCGAACAGGATATAGCTCGCCCCGAACAGCAGGATCACCTGGTTCAGCGCCGAATCCGCACCGATGTGGATGAGTCCCAGCGCCTGCGGGCCGATCGCGATGCCTGCGACCAGAAACACCGCGACGTCGGGAATCCGGATCTTCTGCGCCAGAAAACCGGCGACGGTGCCGACCGCCAGAATGAGTCCGCAGGAGAGCAGCGTATGCTTGGCGATCTCGATCGAGGCTGACGCTTCCAATTTGATTCCTCTGCCGGCGACGCAAATAGTCGGTGCGTAGCGCATCTTCGCGACGCAGACTTCGCGGGCGACGCTGCCTGACGCGTCGCAAAATGGCAAGGTAGCCGTCAATCCGCAAACGGGACGACAACATGAATTTCATGCTTCGGCGCGCGGCTTCTGTCGTCCGTGGTCGCGGCGCTCGGCCACCGACCACGGGCCGACCATGCGTCATGCCGCATCGGCCCCGGTGGCGGCGGCCGCCGCTGTCCGGGCGCGCAGTGCGCTGACGATCGGCTTGAGCAGCTGCGGCAACAGATAGATCGGAAACTGGCTGAGGGCGAAATACAGCCAGGTCGTCTCCGGCAACGCGCCGCTGGTCGCCGCCAGCATCAATCCCATGTTGCGCTGGGAGACCATCAGGCCGAGCGCGAGCGCTCGTTCGGGACCGGCCTTGCGAAAGATCAGCGCGGTGGCGCCGAGCAGCGCGAAGAACACCGCGAACGCCAGTGCGCCGAACAGAATCGTCCGCAGCGGATCGGTCCAGACGCTGCCGGCCACATTGCCCATCACGGCGGCGACGAACACCAGCAGGATGAGAATGTTGACGCCGTCGATCGCCGCCGCATTCCGCCTGATGGCGGCAATGCCCGCCGCCCGGCGGATCGCGGCTGCGACCAGCAGCGATGCGGCGAGGATCGCCAGCAGTTTTAGTCCGAGCGTCAGGGGCGACAGCGTCAGCGCGGAACCGAAGAACGCGTAGGCGAACAAGGGTGCGGTGAAGGGAACCAGCGCCGTGCTGGTCACCAGCGTCACCAGCACCAGGGTCGCGTCCAGCCCCATCAGCGCCGCCAGCGCCGGGGAAGCCATCATCGGCGAAGCCACCGTCTGCAGCATCAGCGCCAGAAACAGCTCCGGCGCGCGGGCATCGAGGCCGGTGGCGAGACAGCCGGCGCCCGATATCAGGGGCACGCCGAGCGTGGTCCATGCCGTGGCGGCGAGCACCAGGCCCGGCCGCCGCAAATGGTCGCGCAGCGCGCCGAGGTCGACGCGCATGAAGGAAATGCAGAGCAACAGAAAGATCGCCTCGGTGACGAAGGGTTTCAGCACCTCACCGAGCGGCGGCACCGCGATGCCGATGAACACCAGGGCGGCGATCGCCCGTGTGCCCTGGCCGCCGAGCCACGCCAGCGCCCGAACGGGAAGGGCGATGCAGCTTTGCAGGGTGGCGGGCATGCGTTCGAATGAGAGCCGTTGGCAGCGACAAGGAATTGGTCGAGGGCTGCGTTGCAGGACGCGAACATGCGGCAACCGCCGGGCGTGACAAAGTAACATCTCGTTACCGTCTGTTTCGTCCGAAACCGCTCAACGGGTTGTCGTCGCCATCAAATGCGGTAGAGGTGCCGGTGCAGCGAGAGAGATGAATGATGCGGATGATCCGGATTTGCCTGATTCTGATTGCGGCGGGCCTGTCATGGACAAGCCCGGTGGTGCGATCCGCCCGTGCAGCCGAGGCCCGCGTCTGCGTGCCGGTCGGGGCCTGGGTCGCTCCCGGAAGCAGGAAGAGCCGGCAGGACGCGTTACGGCAGCTCGCCAGGCACGATGTGCTGCTTCTCGGCGAATCCCACGATGAAGCGGAACACCACCGCTGGCAGCTTCACACCATTGCGGCGCTGTTCAGTTACCGGCCCGACATGGTGCTGGGTTTCGAGATGTTGCCGCGGCGCGTTCAACCTGTGCTGGATCGCTGGAGCAAGGGCGAGCTGGATGCGGCTGCCTTTTTGCGCGAGGTCGATTGGCCGCAGATTTGGGGGGTGAACCCCGAACTCTATATGCCGCTGTTCGATTTCGCGCGGATGCATCGTCTGCCCATGCTGGCGCTCAATGTCGATCGCGCGACCGACCGGCGCGTTGCGCGGCAGGCGCCGGCCGTTGCCGACGGCGGGCGCGAGGGCGTTGGCGTTCCGGCGCCGGCCTCGTCATCCTATCGAAACCGACTGTTCGAGTTCTTCAAGACGCATCAGGCCGAGGGCGCCAAGCCGGATCCCGATTCCGAGCCGTTCTCGCATTTTGTCCAGGCGCAGATTTTTTGGGACCGCGCCATGGCCGAGGCGATCGCCGGCGCGCGGCGCAAGCCGGGGCGACCGCTGGTCGTCGGGATCATGGGGAGCGGCCATATCGAGTATGGCGAGGGCGTCGTGCACCAGCTCGCCGCCCTCAAGGTGAACGATGTCGTGACGGCTCTGCCCTGGAATTCGGGCAATGACTGTCCGCCGGCGGTTCCCCGGATTGCCGACCTGGTTTTCGGTTTGGCGCCCCCCGCAGCGGCACACACGCCACCGCCGCGATTGGGCGTGGTGGTGAGCAAGGCGGAGACCGGGGTGAAGATCGACCAGGTGACCACCGGCAGCGTCGCCGAGGCCACGGCCCTTCAGGTCGGCGACGTGATCGAGAGGGCGGCCGGCGTCGATGTCCGCCGGCCGGCCGACCTGATCGGCATTGTTACGCGGCAGGCGCCGGGTACCTGGCTGCCGCTGTCGGTACGCAGGGGCGAGACGATGCTGGACGTGGTGGCGCGCTTCCCGGCGGAACATTGATGCGCTATCGGCGCATCAATGCTGGAGTCGAAGGCGGCTATCGCAGCCGCCCGCCTCGCGGCATGATGGACTGCTGTCCAGAAGGAGCTCCGTAATGATCAAGCAGACCTGTTTCGTGATGATGGCGTCAGCGACCGTGTTCTCGGCTGGATGGCTCTGCACTGACGCCAAAGCGCAGACGGTAACGGTCGAACAATATCAGCACCCGAAGAGCGAGAAAGAGTTCAGTTTCAACAGGCCGTACCTGGAAGGGATAAAAGACGCCCTCATCGCCTACAACATGTCGGTGGAAGACCGATTGTTTTGCCTGGGTGGAATGCCGCCAACCCTGAGTTTCGAGCAGGCGAGCGACACCTTGTTGCTTTGGGCTCGCAAGAGGAAGGGAGATGCGGCGGGCCTGTCGCTCGGGCTTGCGATGCTCTACAGCCTGAAGGAGGCGTTTCCCTGCAAGGGTACGGCTCGTTGACGCGATCGACTCGCAACGCAGGCTTCGCCCCGGTCATCTTCACGCCGCGGCGCGCCATTTTGATGTGCTCAAATCGCGCTTCGCGTTGCTTGCCGGGGATGTTCAGCTAAGATTCGTCGTCATCAACACGCGAGTCTGGGGGACCCATGGTCAAGAGCCGCAAAACTGCCGGGGCTGAGCTAGCGGTGCGGCGCGCCGCCAAGGAGGTCACGGCCGTCGAGCAGTATTGGCACTCCGCCGGACGGCCCAAGGCGCGCAAGCCTCCGAAGGAATACAAATACGTCGACGAACTGGCGCATCTGCAGTTCGAGCTCATCAAGTTGCAGGAATGGGTTCGGTTGCAGGGCCTCAGGGTCGCCGTCATCTTCGAAGGTCGCGACGCCGCCGGCAAGGGCGGCGTCATCAAGCGCATCACCGAAAGCCTGAACCCCCGGATCTGCCGCGTCGTGGCGCTGGGCACGCCGACCGAACGCGAGCGCGGCCAGTGGTATTTTCAACGCTATGTCGCCGAACTGCCGATGCGGGGCGAGATCGTGCTGTTCGATCGCAGCTGGTATAACCGCGCCGGGGTCGAGCATGTCATGGGCTTCTGCAACGACGAAGAATACCGCGAGTTCCTGCATTCCTGCCCGATCTTCGAGGAGATGCTGGTGCGCTCCGGTATCTGCCTGATCAAATACTGGTTCTCGGTCAACGACGAGGAGCAGGAACGGCGCTTCCAGGAGCGCATCCGCAATCCGATCAAGCGCTGGAAGCTCAGCCCGATGGACGTGGAATCGCGCAAGCGCTGGGTGGAGTATTCCAGGGCCAAGGATGTGATGTTCGCGCACACCGACCGCAAGAAGACCCCATGGCATGTCGTCAATGCCGACGACAAGAAGCGGGCGCGGCTCAACTGTATCCGGCACCTCTTGAATCAGGTTCCCTATCAGGACATGAAGCCGGTCGAGATCGAGCTTCCGATGCGCCAGCCCGATACCGGCTACAAGCGGCCGAAGAAGTCGACCCAGCGTTTCGTGCCGCAGGTCTATTAGTTCAGCGCCTTCAGCCAGTCGCCGATTTCGCTGGCCGCGACATTGGCCTGCTGCAGCAATTTGCCCATGGTGAAGAAGCCGTGGAACTGGCCGGCAAAATGCCGGTAGGCCACGGGCACGCCGGCTTGCTTCAGTCGGTTGGCGTATTCGTCGCCCTCGTCGCGCAGGGGGTCGGCGCCCGCGGTCAGCACATAGGCCGGCGGCAGGCCGATCAGCGTCCTGGCGCGCACCGGCGATGCCCGCCAGTCGTGGACGTCGGCGGCGCCGTTCAGATAGTGATCGCGGAACCAGCGGATCACGGTGTGGGTCAGGAGGATGCTGGTCTCGGGCTCGCTGTGCGAGGGGTGCGTCATCGCGAAATCGATCGCCGGATAGATCAGCACCTGGCCGGCGATCGCGGGCCCGTTGCCGTCGCGCGCCGCGATCGCGACCACCGCGGCGAGGTTGCCGCCGGCGCTGTCGCCGCCGACACTCAGGCGGGAGGCGTCAATGCCGAGCGAGGCGGCATTGTCCGCGATCCATTTCGTGGCATCGATGGCGTCATCGACGGCGGCGGGGAATTTGTGCTCGGGCGCCAGCCGGTAATCGACGGAAATGACGATGAGTTCGCCTTCGTCGGCCAGTTTCCGGCACACCACGTCGTGGGAATCGAGATCGCCGATCACCCAGCCGCCGCCGTGGAAGAACACCAGGCAGGGCGCCAGCCCGCCAGCCTGCCGCAGCGTCTTCGGCGCGTAGATCCGTGCCGGGATCGAGCCGTGCGGGGCGGGGATCGCAAGCGGCGTCACCGATGCCAGCTCGGGCGGCTCGGGATTGGTGACGGGACGCCCCGCCAGATAATAGGCGCGCGCTTCCGCCGCCGACAGCGTTTCGTAAGGCGGCCGGCCGGCTTCCTGAAAGGCCTTGAAGACGGCGGCGGCGTCGGCATCGAGGGTCACGGGCATGATGGGAAGACCTTTTTGTACTTGCTTGTACTTGGACCTGTCATTCCGGAATGCGCGTTAGCGCAGACCCGGAATCTCGAGATTCCGGGTCTGATGCTTTCGCGTCGTCCCGGAATGACAATCACTAACCGGCGGTCCGGCCGCCGTCGACGGTATAGGCCGAGCCCGAGACATAGCTCGCCTCGTCGGAGGCGAGGAACGCCACGATGGAAGCGACCTCGGCGGCCTGGCCGAGCCGGCGCGCCGGAATCCGCTCCACCACCTTGTCGTTCGGAGGCGGCGGATGGCCGGGATTGCGGCCATTGATGATCGAACTCAGCATCCGGCTGTCGATCAGGCCGGGGCAGACGCAATTCACGCGGACGGCGGTTGCCGCGCATTCCAGCGCGGCGCTCTTGGTCAGCCCGATCACCGCATGCTTGCTGGCGCTATACACCGCGATGTCGGGGGAGCCGATCAGTCCGGCGATCGAGGCGGTGTTGATGATGCTGCCCTTGTTGTGGGCGAGCATCACCGGCAGCACATGTTTCAGCCCGAGGAACACGCCGACCACATTGACGTCGAGGACCCGGCGAAAGGCTTCCAGCGGATATCGGGTGATCGGCGCGATCTCGCCCTCGATACCGGCATTGTTGTAGAACACGTCGATGCTGCCGAAGCGGTCGATCGTGGTGCGGACATAGGCCTTGACCTCGTCCTCGCTGGTGACGTCGGCGGTGACGGCCAGTGCCTCGACCGAGGCCGGCAGATCCCGGATCGCGGTCTGAAGGTCGTCTTCCCTGCGGTCGACGGCGACGATCCGCGCGCCGCGCTCGGCCAACCGCAGCATGGTGGCGCTTCCGATGATTCCGGCCGCGCCGGTGACGACGGCGACCTTGCCGTCCAGACGAATTCGATCGGTCATTGCGGGGCGTTTCCTCGTGACTGGTTTCTTGGCTCGTTTCCTGGCTTGTTTCCTGGCTCGTTCCGGTTTGGTCCGGATTTTGATGGTTCGGCGGGGCTGCGCGAACGTTGACGGGATGCGACTATTTCACCCGGCGCGCGGGCTGACCAGTGGCCCGGGGACGGGGATACCGCCCTTTCCCCGCCGTATTCGGCGTGTTAACCGGTGGCCCTGCGAGCGGCGGACAAGTCTGTACTATGTCACGAGCCCGATTCGCCTGTTAAAGCCGCGAGATGCTTCGAACCATTGCCCTGACCGGTCTTGCGGCGTTGCTGGCCGCCACCACGATCTCGCTTGCGCCCCCGGCGCGCGCGCAGATCGGCAATATCTTTTCGGACCCCGCGCCGCGGCCGCCGAGCAGCATTCCCCGCGGCAACCAGCAGGTGCCGGACGACGAGGAAGAGGTGCCGGAACTGCCGCAGGGCAGGGTGTTGCCGACGCCGAACCGGCCGCTGCCGGGGCAGGGCGTACCGCCGCCCGGCCCGGTGCAGTCGCAGCCGCTGGCGCCGCCGCCGGGCACCACCGTCATCCCGCAGAACGTTCCGCCGGGGATCGCGGTCGCCCCTCCACAACCCAACCAGGGCGTCGCGGTTGCGCCGCCCGGGGCCAATCCGTTGCCGGGCCTGCCGCCAGGCCAGCGCCAGCCCAAGAGCGTGCCGGGATCGCCGGCCCCGCTGCAGCCCGGCGACGAGGTGGTCAGCGAGCCGCCGGCGCAGAAGATCGTCAACAAGAAGGCGAGCTTTTCGGGGCTGGACAAGATCACCGGGCGCATCATCAATTTCGACGAGGACATCGGCGAGACCGTCCAGTTCGGCGCGCTGCGCGTCAAGACCGACGCCTGTTACACCCGCCCGGCCACCGAAGCCGCCAATACCGACGCCTTTGTCGAGGTCGACGAGATCACGCTGCAGGGCGAGGTGAAGCGGATCTTTTCCGGCTGGATGTATGCGGCGAGTCCCGGCCTGCACGGCGTCGAGCACCCGATCTACGATATCTGGCTGACCGACTGCAAAATTCCCGACACGACCGTGGTCACCGCAGCACCGGTCGATGTGCCGAAGCCGCCACCGCCGCCGGCGCAGAAGCGCCCACCAGCGCCCAAGCAGGCCGTCCCGCGCCCGCCGCCGCCACTGCCGCAACAGCAAACCCAGCAGCAGCAGCCACCGCCGCCACCGCCGCAGCAACCCGGCGGCCTGTTCGGTATTTTCAGGTAGTAAGCAGCCGCTGGTCGTTCGCGCGCAGCGCTGATCGCGCGCCCTCGGCGCGGGTTTCACGTGCCTGACGCACGGAGCTGCTAGCTGTTGGTCACGCGCCGTGCGGGCGAGAGGTCGCGCGATCTCGCCTTGCGATTGATGAGGATCAATCCAGGGGCCGGTCAGACGTCCTAGATACCGCCCATCCCGCGTTCGGCCGATGGGTGTTCGCATGAAGACCTTCTTCACCGTGAAATTCGCGCTGCTGCCGATCGCGATCTTCATATTTCTCATCATTCGCGGGATGCCGGCGGCGGCCATCGGCTCCGGGTTCGTCGCGGCCTTGATCGTTTGCGCGTGGCGTCTTTATGTCCGCGATATCAAGACCCTCGAGATCGCAACGCTGGCGATCCTGGGCGCGCTGGCGGGCGGCGCCTTGCTGGCGCCGGATTTCGTCATTGGCCATGCCGTCCCGCTGGCTTTCGCGGGACTCGGGGTGTTTGCGATCGCGACGGTGGTGTTGCGAAGGCCCTGGACCGCCGAATTCTCCCGCGCCGCGTATCCCGGCGCCGCCGCCGATCCGCTGTTCGTATCGGTCAACATGATCCTGTCCGCGCTGTGGGGCGTGCTGTTCCTGCTGCTGGCGCTCGCCCACGCCTTGAAGGCCGGCGGCATCGTCACCACGGGCATCGTCGTCGCCGGTGCCCTGGCGTCGATCCTTGGCCCGAAATTCCTGGTGCACATGGCGCTGGCGCGGCGGATCCGGTCGCTTGAAACCTATCACTGGCCGGCGCCGGCGCTTGGCGGCGCGCAGGGCGAGGATGACTTCGACGTGGCGGTGGTTGGCGCCGGTATCGGCGGCCTCACCGCCGCGGCGCTGCTGGCGGACGCGGGACTGAAAGTGGTGGTCGCCGAGCAGCATTTTCAGCCGGGCGGCTTTTGCCAGACGTTCCAGCGCAAGCTGCATCACAACGGGGCGCCGCTGACCTATCGTTTCGATGCCGGGCCGCATGATTTCTCCGGCGTCTGGACGGGCGGTCCGGTGACCGCGATCCTGGAGCGGTTGAATGTCGCGCAGCGGATCGAGTGGCGTCGGGTCGATCACAGCTATCGCTATTCCAATCTCGTCATCGACGTGCCGGAGGATTGGCAGGCTTACGTCGCCGAACTCGGCCGCCTGTTTCCGGCGGAGGGCCGCGGTTTCGAGACGCTGTTTGCCACCATCCGGGCCATTCACGACGGCATGTATTCGCCGCTGGTGGGAAGCGGCGGCATACCGGGCCTCGGGATGTCGATCGAGGGGATGCAGGCCTTTCCGCAAGCGCATCCGCAAGCGTTAAAGTGGCTCGACAAGCCGTTCGATCAGCTCGTTGCTGCGCATATCGGCGATCTGCAGGCGCGCGCGCTGATCACCGCGCTGACCGGCTATATCAGCGACGGCACGGAAACCTTGACCTGCGGGCAAATGGTGCCGTTGTTCGGCTATTACTTTCACGGCGGCTATCACCCCGTCGGCGGCTCGCGCAAATTCACCGATGCGCTTGCCGCTGGTATCGCCGAGCGCGGCGGCAAGCTGTGGCTGGATTCCCCGGTCGCGAAAATCGCGGTCGAGAACGGTCGCGCCGCCGGCCTGGTGCTGGCGGACGGCCGGCGGATTTCGGCGCGCGCCGTGGTCGCCAATTCCGATCTGAGGCGAACCTTTCTGGAATTGGTCGAGGCCGTCGAGATCCCGAAGGAGTTTCGCGCCGGGATCGCCGCGGCCGAGGTCGCCTCGTCGGCATTCACGGTCCATCTCGGGCTCGATTTCGTCCCCGAGATTCGCCCGTTCGTGTCCGTCAAGGGCGATCCGAATATCGGCCTCGTCGCGATGTCGCTGATCGACCCGTCGGCCGCGCCGGAGGGGCATTCGACCCTGACCCTGATCACGCTGCTGCCCCAGGAGGAGGCGCAGAGCTGGTTCCAGAACGGTGGCGGCTGGAAGGAATGGCGTCAGTCGCCGGACTATCGCGATCGCAAGAAGGCGTTTGGCGACCGGATGATCGCGGCCGCCGAGAAGGTCATTCCCGGCCTGTCGGGCCACATCGTCTATCGCGACGAGGCGAGCCCGGTCACGTTTACGCGTTATGACTGGTCGAGCACGGGATCGATCTACGGCGTGCGCCAAGGGGCCTGGCTGAAGGGTGCCAAGAGTCCGATTCCGGGGCTGGTGGTGGCGGGCAGCGCGACACATGGTCCGGGCGTCGAGGCCGCCTTGATATCGGGAGCTTTCGCCGCCGATGCGCTGCTTCCGGGCTTGCTGGCAAGACCGCCGGATCGGGATCGCTTCGCCAGCAAGGCGGCCTGAGACAACAGCGGCGCTGCGGTCATTGCCGGCCGGCGATGATGTCAAGCGCCTCGGCGCCGCTGACGGGCCGGTCGACCGGCAATTTGCAAAAATCCGCTTCCCCCCTGATCGCCTTGTCGAGCAGCGCGGTATAGCGGCGGCGCGGGATCTCGAGCGCGCCGAAGCTGCGCAGATGTTCGGTGACATATTGCGTATCGAGCAGCTCGAAGCCGCCGGCGATCAGCCGCGCCACCAGGTGCACCAGCGCCACCTTCGAGGCGTCGCGGGCGCGGTGGAACATGCTCTCGCCGAAGAAGGCGCGGCCGAGGCTGACGCCATAGAGACCGCCGACGAGGTCGTCGTTGTGCCAGGCTTCCACGCTGTGGGCGTGTCCGAGTTCGTGCAGCCCGACATAGAGATCGCGGATGCGCTTGTTGATCCAGGTGTCGTCGCGGCCGGGCTGCGGCGCGGCGCAGCCGGCGATGACGGCCTTGAACGCGGTGTTGACGGTGACGGTGAAGGCGTCGGAGCGCACGGTGCGGGCGAGCCGCGAGGCGACGCGAAAGCCGTCGAGCGGAATCACCCCGCGCATCTCCGGTTCGACCCAGAACAGGGTCGGATCGTCGGCGCTCTCGGCCATCGGGAAGATGCCGCAGGCATAGGCGCGCAGCAGCACTTCGGGCGTGATCTCGGAAGCGGCGGAGTCGCGGGAGGTCATGTGTGGCAGGATAGCAGGGCGCAGGCCGCTCCGGCTAGCTCGCTGCGACAATGCCGGGCTTGGCCGCCGGTTTGTTGACCCGCTCGAACCGCAGCACGATCCGGGTGCCGGCATGACCGGGATCGCGCTCGACGCTGGCCTCCAGCTTGGCGGCCATGGCGCCGACGATGCGCTGGCCCATGCCGGTGGAACGCGGATCGATCTTGACGTTGAGTCCGACGCCGTCGTCGCTGATCGACAGCACCAGATGGTCGCCCTGGGCATTGAGGTCGACGTGAATCGGACCGGCGCCGTCGGGGTAGGCGTATTTGACGGCGTTCATCACCAGTTCGTTGACGATGATGCCGATCGCCACCGCGCGGTCGGGATCGATCTCGATCGGCTCTGACTTCAGCGTCAGCCGCGACATCCGGTTGCCCTCGGCGGAGCGACGGAGGTCCTCAAGCAAGGCGTCGAGATACTGGTTCAACATCACGTTCTTGAGGTCGTGCGAGGTGTAGAGCCGGCGGTGCACCTGCGCTACCGCCGCGACCCGCCCCATCGCGTTGGTCAGCGCCGCCTTGACGTCGTCCTGGCTGCTCGAATTGGCCTGCAGGTGCAACAGCGAGGCGATGATCTGCAGACTGTTGCCGACGCGGTGGTTGACCTCGCGCAACAGCACCTCGCGCTCGGCGGCGAGCGCGGCATAGCGGTCGCGCGAGGCATGGACCTCGGCCTCGGCGTCGTCGCGGGCTCTCCGGATCGCCGCCTGCCGCAGCGCGCCGTCGACCGCGACCTGCAACAGCGGGATGAAATCGCCGTGCACGTCCTTGACCAGGTAGTCGGCGGCGCCGGCCTTCAGCGCGGTGACGGCGATGCTGGAATCCTGCGCGGCGGTGACGAACACCACCGGCGGCGCGTTCGGGATCGCCAGGATCCGTTCCAGCGTTTCCAGCCCGTCGAGGCCCGGCATGTACTGATCGAGCGCCACGGCGTCGATGCCGCCCTGCTGCAGGCGGTGAAGCCCGTCCTCGCCGCATTTGGCATGAACGACCTTGAAGCCGAACCGCGTCAGGCCGCGTTCGACCAGCCGGGCCAGCCCCGCGTCGTCGTCGATGTACAGCAGCGTGGGCATTGCGGGATTCATGCGGCGGCTGGGGGAACCTGAATGACGGAAAAGAAAAGTCCGAGCTGGCGGATGGCGTTGGCGAAGCTTTCGTAATTCACCGGCTTGGTGATGTAGACGTTGCAGCCGAGTTCATAACAGCGCTTGATTTCCTGGGAGTCGTCTGTCGTGGTCAGCACCACGACCGGCGCGCATTTGAGAAATTTGCTCTCCTTGACCCGGCGCAATATCTCGATGCCGGTCATGTCGGGCAGGTTGAGATCGAGCAGGATCAACAGTGCCTCGCCCTTGTGGTCTAGCCCGCTGCCATCCTTGCCGAACAGGTACTTCATGGCTTCCGTACCGTTGCTGAACGGCACGATCTCGTTGTTGACGCCGGAGCGGCGGATATTGCGCTCGATCAGACGGGCGTGTCCCTCGTCGTCCTCGATCATGATGATGGTGACTGGGTTACTCATGTGTCCTTGTTCCGGTTGCTGGTGGTCCATGCAATCGGCAGCGTGATCGTGAACGTGCTGCCGTTGTTGAGTTCCGATTGCACCGACATGGTTCCACCCAACCGCCGCACCAACGCGCGGACATGGGCGAGGCCGATGCCCTGGCCCGGCCGGTCCTGGGTGCCGGCGCGGCGGAACAGGTCGAATATCCGCTGATGGTCCTTGGGATCGATGCCGCGTCCGTTGTCGGCGATCTCGAAGATCGCGAAGCCCAGCTTGGTCCGGCCGCGGACGGTGATGTCGCCGGCGACCCCCGGCTTGAGGTATTTCACCGCGTTGTCGATCAGATTGGAGAAGATCTGCTCCAGCGCCAGGCGGTCGCTGATGATGTCCGGCAGCGGCTCGATCCGGATCCGGGCCTCGGCTTCCGCGGCCTGATGGGCCAAGGTCGTCACGATGGCTTCGATCAGTTCGCGGGTATCGATCCGCACCGGCTCGAACTCGCGCCGTCCCTCGCGGGTGAGGCTGAGGATGGCGGAGATCAGCCGGTCCATCTTGGCGATCGAGGACTTGATGAAGCCCAGGGCTTCGGAGAAGTCCTGCGACAGCTGGCTGTCTGGCCCCTCCAGGACCGGCTCGGCCTCGCCGGCAATCGCCGGCAATGGCGCTGCCGATGCGCTCTCGCGGCTCAGCGTCGCGATCCGCCTGAATATATCGGTGCGCAGTTCCTCGAGTTCGCTGGTGAAACCCATGATGTTGACCAGCGGCGAGCGCAAATCGTGGCTGACGATATAGGCGAAGCGCTGGATTTCATTGTTGGCCTCGCGCAGATCGGCGGTGCGCTCGTCGACCGTGGCCTCGAGGTTGAGGTTGTTGTCGCGCAACAGCGCCTCGGCCTCGTCGCGGGCGCGCGCCGAGCGCCGCACCAGGAAGATCGAAATCGCGGCGAGCGCGATCACCAGGCCGGAGCCCGCGACGGTGACGCCGGAGGCGAGCCGCTGGGTGCGATCCGCGGTCGCTGTGCGCAGCGCGAACAGCCGGTCCTCCTCCGTCCGCATCGCAGCCGCGACGTCGTTGATGCGCGTGACGGAATCGCCGGCGGCGGGCTCGTGCAGCATGGCGACGCCGCCGGCGATGTCGTTGCGCTTGACGAAGTCGATCGCCCTGGCGAATTCGTCGAGCCGCGCCTGCACCGGCGGGCGCAGCTGTTTGCTGTTCGCGATCTGGACCGGGTTGTCGCCGGCCAGCCGGGCGAGCTTGTCGACGTCGGGGAGGATGGTGGCCGTGGCGGCCTGGTGCTCGGCAAGAAAGCGCGGATCGGAGGTCAGGAGATAGCCGCGCGCTGCGCTCTCGGCGCGGCGGATCTGCAGCAGCAGGGTCGAGAGCTGGTTCTCGACCTCGATCGTGTGCACCACCCACGTATTGTCTTCGCGCGCCTGGTTGACGAGGATGACCGAGGTCGCGCTGATGGCCACGAGCACCAGAAATCCCGCCGCGAGCAGCAGGATTTGCCCGATGGCGCGCCGCCGCGTGACGTCAGGCGTCACAATGAAGATCTCGCGTTACAGACTTGCGGAATTGAAGCAGTCCCCCGGACACGAAAGGCTTTCCCAGCCCTTGCAAACGCCGCTCCGGCCGGTTGGTTCCGGCTCGGGCGAGCTGTTTCTGGCGGGATTTCCGGCTCAGGCGGCCGGCTGGCCGGCCAGATATTGCTCGAGCCAGTGGATATGGTAGTCGCCGTCGATGATGTCGGGCTCCCGGACCAGCGCCCGGAACAGCGGCAGCGTGGTCTCGATGCCGTCCACCACCATTTCGTCCAGCGCCCGGCGCAAGCGCATCAGGCACTCCTGGCGGGTCTTGCCATGGACGATCAGTTTGCCGACCAGCGAGTCGTAATAAGGGGGGATGACGTAGCCCTGGTAGACGGCGGAATCGATCCGCACGCCGAGGCCGCCCGGCGGGTGGTATTGCAGGATCTTGCCGGGCGAGGGCCGGAAGCTGACGGGGTTCTCGGCGTTGACCCGGCACTCGATGGAGTGGCCGTTGATGACGACCTCGTCCTGCGTCACCGGCAGATCGCCGCCGGCGGCGATGCGGATCTGCTCCAGCACGAGGTCGATATCGGTGATCATTTCGGTGACGGGATGTTCAACCTGGATGCGGGTGTTCATCTCGATGAAATAGAATTCGCCGTCCTCATAGAGGAATTCCACGGTGCCGACGCCGAGATATTTCATCTGCTGCATCGCCTTGGCGCAGGTGGCGCCGATCTTCCGGCGCGACGCGGCGTCGAGGACGGGCGAGGGGCCTTCCTCCCAGACCTTCTGGTGGCGCCGCTGCAGCGAGCAGTCGCGCTCGCCGAGATGGATCGCGCCGCCGCGGCCGTCGCCGAGCACCTGGATTTCGATGTGGCGCGGCTTCTGCAGGTATTTTTCCAGATAGACCGAAGCGTCGCCGAAGGCCGATCGGGCCTCGTTGGAGGCGGTCGACAGCGCCAGCATCAGATCGTCCGCGGTCTGCGCGACCTTCATGCCGCGTCCGCCGCCGCCCGAGGCGGCCTTGACCAGCACCGGAAAGCCGATCGTTTGCGCGATCGCCAACGCGTCATCGTCGGGCCCGACCGCGCCGTCGGAGCCGGGCACCACGGGAATACCGAGCTTCTTGGCGGTCTTCTTGGCCTCGATCTTGTCGCCCATCAGGCGGATATGCTCGGCCTTCGGGCCGATGAAATGCAGATTGTGATCGGCGAGGATCTCGGCGAAGCGGGCATTTTCCGACAGAAAGCCGTAGCCGGGGTGCACGGCGTCCGCGCCGGTGATCTCGCAGGCCGCCAGCAGCGCGGGCACGTTGAGATAGCTGTCCTTCGACGGCGGCGGCCCGATGCAGACGCTCTCGTCGGCGAGCCGCACATGCATGGCGTCGGCGTCGGCGGTCGAATGCACCGCGACGGTGGCAATGCCGAGTTCCTTGCACGCGCGCAGCACGCGCAGGGCAATCTCGCCGCGATTGGCTATGAGGATCTTGTCGAACATCGCAGCGCCTGACGTTGACGAATTCTATTCAATGATGACCAGCGGTTCGCCGAATTCGACCGGCTGGCCGTCCTCGACGAGGATCTGCGTCACGGTGCCCGCGCGCGGCGACGGAATCTGGTTCATCGTCTTCATCGCCTCGATGATCAGAAGCGTCTGTCCGACCGACACCTTGGAGCCGATTTCGACGAACGGCTTGGCACCGGGCTCCGAGGCCCAATAGGCCGTGCCGACCATCGGCGAGGGCACCGCGCCCGGATGCTTGGCGACATCGGCGACCGCGGCCGGCGCCGGGGCTGCCACCGCGGCGGCGGGCTGATAGCTCGGCGGCATCGAGGCCGAGAGGCTGACGTTGCGCGCGACCCGTACCCTCAGGCCGGCGCGCTCGATCTCGATCTCGGTGAGATTGGTTTCGTCCAGCAGCAAGGCGAGTTCGCGGATGAGCGCGCTGTCGTCGCTTTTGGATTCTGCGGCTGGTTTGTCGTCAGGCTGGCGCGCCATGATCTTGATCCGGACTTTCTGATGGGTGACGGGCGGAAATCTCAGGCCTTTGCCCCGGCGCCGATCCTGG
>Ga0182014_10003057_pt1 | contig 20455 bp, 14 predicted proteins | sample 612S2DmetaG_FD_120489 | JGI IMG/M metagenome (GOLD analysis project Ga0182014, IMG submission 120489) | Permafrost microbial communities from Stordalen Mire, Sweden - 612S2D metaG | ecosystem: Environmental > Terrestrial > Soil > Wetlands > Permafrost | place: Sweden: Stordalen | collected... | reverse complement strand
GGTGCCACGCCATCAACTTCCCAACCCCAAACTAACCCCAAATACCAATACGTCAACGCTCTTTACAGCTCTTTAGCACTCTTTGAAACAACCAACCGCGTTCTCCAACTCGTTGATAATACACTAGTTGCATCACTCGGCATCGTAAAAGCCATTCAATGGCACCACCTGCGTCACGATCGGTTTCGGAAAAACATGCGCGGCGTCGAGCTGTGCGATGTATGCGAGGCTAATCTTCTGCTGTTCTGCATCAGAGTAGAAGATTGCGGACCGATAAGACGTACCAACATCCGGTCCTTGCCGATTGAGCTGCGTCGGATCGTGAGCGACTGAGAAGAAAATCTGAAGGAGCCTGCCATAGGTGATCCGTGAAGGATCGTAGACGACCTTTACGGATTCCGCGTGGCCCGTCGTCTCCGTTGTGACCTGGCCGTAGGTGGCGGTTGCAGCAGAACCGCCTGCATAGCCAGCCGTTGTGGCAACTACCCCCTTGACTCGTTCAAAGACAGATTGAGTGCCCCAGAAACAGCCGCCGGCAAAGACCGCGGTTTGCTGCCCAGGCGCTTGCGCAAGCGTAGTATCGTTTGCAGGCGGGGGAGCCGGCACCTTGGCGGCGGCTCTGCACCCAGTGCAGGTAGCCAAGGAAACCATGACGGCAAAGACTGTCTTGCGTATGCCGAATGAAGCAAACATTGAATACTCCTGGAGCCTAAAATGAGAGATCACCAAACGTTAGATGAAGATCAGCCCATTAGGTTACAGTGGAGGCAACTTCACGTCGGTAACGCTGCCTGGAATCGCAATCACAGTGAACGCGCAGAGCGTTGCAAAGGCAGCGGGTTCGTTCAGTTCGTTTCTCATGATCGAACCTCTCGGCCACAAATGAGAGCGTGGCCACAGCCGATGTGGCCACACTCGATATTTCCTGGAGAGTGCAATACCACGACCACGAATGGTTCACTCGAATTGACGGCGAAGTGCCGGACCAGAGAGGCCCCACTCCGAATACCAAGAGTCGCTACTGCCACCACAGATGGACTTAAAATTCAATCTTTCGGCTGACGACGGCCCTCGTCTGGCGGATTAATCTTCGACTGAAGGGATTGATAACGTGGAAGAACTACGTAAGCCAATTGGACGACGCAGCCTCTTGAAGGCTGGCGGATTCGTTGCTGCAAGCGGCGCTCTCGGATCGGTTTGGGCGTTATTGACGGGAACTAGCACGGGCGCCGGCACTTCGGGCAATGTACGAAAGCGCGCCCGGTGGATCAAGGCTGTGGGCCAGCCCACACTGGGTGAAACGAACGCCGATTACAAGCGATTTTCCGGAAGCGATATTTTCTCCATCTACCGGCCGCTGAAAACTCAACGCGATGGGGCCGGTTCGTTCGAAGCGGAGCAGGTCTCCAAAACCAAGCGTTTGGCAGCGTGGATCGGCGAAAGAAAACCGGGATACAGCCTGCCGGACCGCCAGTTGAGCGAAGGCGCCGGCACCGTGAACCACAGCGCCAGGGCTGGAGCGGGCCTGCTGTCATGGACGCGCATCAGCGTCCACACGCCAGAGGAGCTGGGCGTCCAGCGTTACGCGGCATCGCCGGAGGAGATGGCGAATACCGTGAAGGCTGCCGCGCGATTCTATGGCGCAGGGCTTGTGGGGGTTGCGCCGATGAACGAATCCTACGTCAATCTTCAGGTGGCGCATCGAGATCGTCCACAAAAAGATCATCCATTGCAAGATGGCAAGCCGCAAGATCACGCGCAACAAGGTCATCTTTCTCAAGATCGTCATCCTCCTCAAGATCATCCGTCACTGATTCACCAACAGCAGAGCGACCATCCGCCGCAAGAACATCTTTCGCTGGATCATCGTCCGATGCGGGATAATCCTTCACTTGATCGCCCTCATCCTCAAGATCATCCGCAACAAAATCAAGCGCAGCAGGATCAAGCGCCGAAGTTTTTGGATATTGTCTTTGAAGATGTCGAATTGCCCGAGGTAACTGACACGAAGTTCGTGATCCCCCGGAAGATGAAATGGGTAGTGGCCATCGCCATTCCCATGGATTTAGAGCTTATCTCTCGCGCTCCCACGCCATTGGGTGAGGCTGCCACATCGCTTGGCTACAGTCATTGTGCTTTCGTTGTTTCATCGCTGGCGGAGTTTATCCGCGGTCTGGGCTATCAGGCTATTCCTTGCGTGAACGATACGGCGCAGAGCATCCCGTTCGCAGTCGATGCGGGCCTCGGTGAACTGAGCCGCCTCAACAAGCTGGTTACACCCGAGTTCGGCCCGGCGGTCCGTCTTTGCAAGGTCTTTACCGATATGCCGATGGCCTATGACAAGCCGATCGATTTCGGGTTGGTTGAGTTCTGCAAGGGATGCAAGAAGTGCGCTGAGGCATGTCCTTCGCGAGCGCTTTCGTTTGACGACGAGCCGAGTTTCAAGACTAGAGGCCCGTGGAACAACCCCGGTCATAAAGCCTGGTTTGAGGATTCTTACAAGTGTTACGAGTACTGGCAGAAGGTCGGAACGGGCTGTGGAATCTGTCTTGCGAGTTGCCCATACACCAAGGGTGATCAGGCATGGATTCACGAAGCGGTGAAAGCCACTGCCTCGGTTGCGCCATTGGCAGACGGCGCATTCCGCGTCATGGACAACGCCTTCGGCTACGGCAAGCAGCACGACCCTGAGCAATGGTGGACGAAAGATCCACCGTCCGGAAGAAGAGGATGACCATGACGAACAGCGCCGATGTTATCACGATCACAATGCGCAAGCGCGCGTGGTGGATTTGGGTTCTCGCCGGATTATGGCTTCAACTGGAAGTCTTGTTGGTGCAAACCGCTTTGGCGAGTGTGCGGGAATCCGAATACCGAGCGGCCGTTCTCAGTTGGATTGCCAGTGCTGTCCTGGCAGCCATAGGCGTCGTTCTCTGGCTTCGCCAGGGACGTTCGCGCAGACTGGGCGAGTCAAACGAGCAACCCTAAGAACGCAATCGCGAACGGCTCTCTCCGCTGCTGGTTACAACCACCCCAGGTTGCTCTTGGAGTGGACAGGAGAACTCGCACGCTCCGCAGCCCACGCACCGATTGAGATCCACGTGCGGCTGTTTCAGCGTCCGGGGATTACCGTTTGCGTCCATCGCCGTTGCATCCTTGACATAAATAGCTTTGGGAGTCACCGGGCACCACTCCAGGCAGACAACGCAATCGGTCGCCTTGGCCCACGGCAGGCAGACCTTCTGGTCATAGACTGCCATTCCAATGAGCGTCGGCGTCGAGAGTTCACCGTCCCCCGCAACCCAACCCTTTTGTCGGGGAGTCATCTTCTGGAGCGCTCCCGTAGGGCAGACCTCTGAACACAGCACACAACTTGGCTCGCAGTATCCGATCTTCGGAGTCACGACCGGGCTCCACAAGCCCACTAAACCAGCCTCGGTGAATGTGGGTTGCAGAGCATTGTTGGGGCACACTCTCATGCACTCACCGCAGCGGATGCACCGCGAGAGAAAGTCAGTTTCATTCAGTGCTCCCGGTGGCCGGATGAGCCGCTCGCCGCGACTCTGGCCCAGCGCAGTTTGTGCGCGCAAGATGGGCACGACGGCCAGTCCTGTTGCCACTGCGGCGAGCGCCTTGCGCCGGCTTAGACTCGTCGCCACAACCTCCGGTTGCGGCTGGATTTCCCGAGAAAAGCGGAACTCAAGACTTCCATGCGGGCATGCCTCTACGCAATTGAGGCATAGGTGGCATTCTGCCTTGTGCCACGGCACCCCGCCGATCGGATCGTCGCCACCCTGGCAATTGATCAAGCAGCGGCTGCACTTGTTGCAAGTGGCTGCATCCTTGTGCAACCCGAGGATCGACCACCGAGCAGCCATGCCCAGCAGCGCGCCGAGCGGACACAGCGCCCGGCACCAGAAGCGCGTCACTCGCAGATTCATCGCCAGCAGCGCGAAGAAGACCGCGCCCATCAGTACGCTCGGCCAGTAGTGAGGCTGGTAGACGACGTAATACTTCTTGCTGGCCGCTGCCGGCAGAATAGACACTCCGATTGATCGCACCATGAGGCTGAAAGGATCGATCCAACCCGCGATACTGCTTCCGAAGATTGCCGCCAGTATCCCGGCAATCAAGAGCAAGTACTTCGTCGCCTGCCACTTCTTATAGCGATTTGAAGCAATCCGAGTCTTGCACCCCTGGGACTGCGAACGGATGTTTCCCAGAAACTGATTCAAGCTGCCCAAGGGGCAAATCCATCCGCAAAAAACGCGCCCCATAAAGAAGGTCGGAATCAAGATGGCGAGCGACCACACCAGTCCGCGGAAGAAGGCGTGGCCCGCAAGTAGATTGACGAGGGCAACCAGCGGATCCAGTCGGAAGAAGAGATTGATCGGTTGCACCAACCCAAGGTCGGTGCCTGAGGAACCGTGCGACTTCGCGCGCGCCAGCAGCAAAACGAACAAGATAAAGAATGCAAGTTGCGATGTGCGGCGAAAGCTCGCCACCGTGATAGAACGCGCTCTCATGACTCGCTGGCACGATGTCATGAAAGCGCGCACAACACGCATCACCTGAGACCCACGAATGCCACTGTTGGCATCCGGTGAAAGAAAACAAGCTCAGCTTCAGTCATGATGCGTATACTCATATTGATTATCATTCTTCGGCTCCATCGTTGACTGCCGATTGCGTCTTTCTGTCAAAAGAGAAACTTAGCGCTAAGTTGAAGAATCCTCGGATCGAACGCTACGGTTGATTTCCCAAAGATCGAGGTGCTTGAGTATGCGCCATTCGACTGAAGCGCTAAAGCCAGATCGCCATTGGGCAAATATAAGTTGACGTTATTGAACGCGTTGTAGGCGTCAGCACGGAATTGAAACATTCGACCTTCTCCGGCCTGAAAATTGCGTCCGATTGCAAGGTTCGTGCTGGTTTGTCGCGGACCACGATAAGCGTCTCGTGCCAATGTTCCGTCTGTTCCGAGCACTGGCTGAGGAAACACCTGTGGACTGAACACGCCATTGATGAAGTCCTTTTGTTTGAAAGACGACTTGACTGCGCCACGGGCAGGCGCGTCGGGACGATCGTAGTATCCGCTCCCAATACCACCGCCGCCATCCATGTTGTAGTCGCAACCCAGATCAAGCAATTTTCCGCTAGAGTCGTGACCGGCCTTGAATGGCGCTGAGCAAAGAGGGCTGAATGGGCGCCCCGATTGGGCTGAAACGATCGCCGAGAGTTGCCAGTCTTTGTAGAGGGTTGAGAGGAATCCTTTACGAGAGGAGAACTGCGGGACCCATACTGCCGAGGCCGTAAACGCGCGAGGAACGTCCATTTCCGAAAGTGCCCGTTCGCATTTGAGGCACGCTGCGTTCTGAGCGCCCCTCGTGCCCACCGAGTCAGCGAACGCACCAACATTGGTATCTGAAGACGTATCGATCCACTTGGACCAGCGGTAATTCGCCTGCATCGTCAGTCCATTCGCCACTTGGCGCCGTAACTCCGCAGTGGCTCCGTTGTAGCTGGAAGATACGTCACTCATGACGTAAGTGATCGCAGCCATGTTCTGGTTGATGCGTTTCGCCTGCAAGTTGTTTACTAGCTCGTCGCCGTCGAAACGATTAATGTCGTCGCGCCGCTCAAGATGGACACCATTGGTTCCCACATACCCGAGTTCGAGGATCCATCCGCGGGCAACCTCGCGTTGAAGGTTCAAGAACCAACTCTCGCTGTATTGCGTCTTGAGATTCGGATCGATAAGCCAGGGAGAAATGCGAATGGGAGGCTCTCCGGCCGGGCTGACTACGCCTCCTTGGGCATTCAACGTCGCTTTAAATTCCGGGTTGAATGGAACGGGGATAGCATAGTCGATGGTGGTTCCATATTTATTCGCAGGCCAGATGACACCGGAAATCACGTAGGGAGAATTGGATGTTCCACCCAGAACAGTATGCCCGTGAATCGGTTCATAGGCCAAGCTGAAGCCGGCGCGAATCGAGATCTTTCCATCTCCAAAAGGATCGTATGCCAGACCCACGCGCGGCGATAGATTGAAGCGGGGCGCGTGAAACAAGTGTGAAACAGGTCCAACCGTTGCGTTCGCGAGCTGTTGATTGAAGGTACTGCCTTGCCCGAAGGTAATAGAGCTGAGCAGGTTGTGCCGTTCCGAAGGATCACCAAAGTAGTCGTTCCTGGCTCCCGCAGTTATCGTGAGTCTGCGGTTTATCTTCCAGTCGTCCTGCGCAAAAAGTCCTGTCTCATAAAACGTATAGTCGCGTTCAGTCTCTGCCGGCTGGCCCGTCGAGGGCGTCGCCACGAGCGTTTGCTCATAAGGATTATCCGCGGCAAAACTACTCAATCCGTTAAAGTAAAACGATCCCACGGAGGGCTGACCGATGTTGAAACCGATAAAGAGGTCGCGGACTTCAACGCCTGTTCGAATAAGATGTCTGCCCACAGTGAGGCTAAGCGTATCGCGCCATTCATAGGTCCGAAGATGGTTGCCAAGGCCGCCGGAATCTCCAAAGCCGGCGGTAATTCCCGTGATGTTGATGCCTGGGTACTCGGCGAAAGGACGGCTATAAGATTGGACTACATCGTTGAATGAGAACCTTGCATCGTTGACCATGGGCTTCTGGAAGACATGAGTCTCTCCAAAATTGGCATTCCCAAAAAAGAAATCAGTAGGGCTGTAAATGCCGCGCATGGCTTTTCCGCTAGGAGAAGCCGTGCCGTTATCCCCCTCATATTCGGCGATCCAGCGCCCAAATACCGTATCTTTCTGCTGATTGAACGTGTGATCGATCCTAACAACATACTGATTGTAGACAATGTTGTCATGAACATTGACTTCCGCAGTGCCCGAGGCCGGAATCCCATTCATGTCGACTTCGCCAAGATATCCGGTGCCTGAGCGAGCCGGTGTTGGCGCTGGGAATTTCTTTAACAGTGAAGCGGCAATACTCGATGGGTAAGTTTGATAGACATAGTTCCTGAATTCCGGCGTTTCCACCTGAGCCGAGGACGGCGTCGCGAACGCATTCCTTGTCCCTTCATAAGACCCGAAGAAGAACGTCTTTCCTCTGAGGATAGGCCCGCCGATATTGCCTCCGAACTGGTTGAATACCGACGGTGAAGGCCGGCCACTCTGCGAAAAGAAATTGGCTGCATTGTATACTGCATTCTTGTTGTACTCCCAGGCCCTGCCATGAAAAGCGTTCGTTCCAGATCGCGTCCGTATATTTACGACCGACCCATTGCCTCGCCCATACTCGCTTGAGAAGTTGTCTGTCTGCACCTGCACTTCTTCAATCGAATCCAAACCAGGGACGATGGACGGAGTGCCTTCCTCAAGGGTGTAGATATCCAACGAACCGTCAAGCACAAAGTTATTTCCGCGAAAGCGATTTCCATTGACGGTAACGTCCGGAGACCTTGTCAGCCTTCCCCCTCCAGAGGAGCCTGGAATGTTTGTTGCGCCTGCGCTTAGACTCGTGAGGAAGAAGACGTCGCGGCCGGGAACCGGCAGCCCCGTAATCTCGGTCTTTTGCAGCGTATCTGACAGGCGGCCGTCCGTCGAGACGGGAACCTGGGCCTGCTCGGCAGTGACCTGCACTGTTTCTTCGACCTTTCCTATCTCCAGTCGCACATTGGCCTCGGCAGTAACGCCGACATTCAACTGTAGATGGGACTGTTCGAAGGTCTTATAGCCCTGCGCTTTGACTTCGAGTGTATAACTCCCAGGCGGCAGATCGGGTATTGTAAACGAACCGTCGTCACCGCTTATCGTTTTCCGGCTGATTCCGGTTGACTCGTTGGTGGCTAGGATGTTCGCTTGCTGCACCACGGAACCTGTGGCGTCGAGGACAATTCCTTTGAGCGTTGATTCAGTAAGTTGTGCATTGGCTGAAAGACAGGTGTAAATCAGCAGCAGGCTGGCAACAGCGATTGAAAGACGTATACGAAACTTCATGAAGCCTCCAAAATGCCGTACTGTACTCTTCCGCGCACCATGAGTCAGCACAACGGGCAGTCATAAGCACGAGAGTTCGTGTGGTAGTGATTTTGGGCAACCTGAAGCTGTGGCCTTCAAGTGCCTGCAAAGAACTATGAGTGATTGCACATCATCATCGACGATTATGGTGTTTATGTCTTGCGCATTTGGGAGGAGGCCAGCATCAATCACAATGCTTATGCCTGGCATACATCTTTTGACTGATGGTGCGAGGGTGAGACGCGGTGGTCGATGCGGGAATCTATAAAGAGAATGGGATGGAACTCCATCGTTGCCCAGGCGTAGGCAAGGCCCGCAGTTGTACCCTTGCCTGGCTCCGCGGGAGCTACGCTATGAGTCAATGGCTTCCATCTAAAGTTAGGAAGCAGTTCTCTTCCGAGGCTGGAGTTGCCTCTTTCAACTACCGGTCCAAACGCTGCAATCCAATCGATTCGATCTCGCGCCGAGATATCAGAAATCCATTTATGGTTGCCATTCGCTTCTGCTCGATGCGTTTGCGAAGAACCGACAACACATCTTTGGGAATGATCCAATATGTGAGTTGACCGACCCATAGTTCACATTGCGACAACGATCCGAATCCCTCATAAATCGGTTGTGATTTTGATGTTTCTACGAACAGTACTCTCACCGTAGGGTCGATCTCAGGCCCATGCAAGCGGATGAAGTAGGCACGGAATGAAAGCTGGGCATCGAGAAGAACACTATCCATTGAAGATACCTTTGCCATTCCTATATTTGGAAGATGTTTCCCGCCGAGCCAATTCTCCACTCAGATCCACTCTAGTGACCCGTGTCTGGCGTGTTTCTCCGGTTGCGACCTTTTGCGGAGTGTGAGCGTTACTGTTTACGCGGCTCGCCAGTGGGCGAAAACGCAACGCCGGAGATGCCTTCATCCGAAGCCAGCACATTTCGGAGTCGCTCAGAATTAGCTCCACTGCGACATTCTGCCGCTACGAGCATGCGCATTGCTGTGGCCGGAGTTGTATCCGGCTGAAGTCGGAATATCCACGGGATGTTTGTTGATGTCAGCGTCTTGTCGGCAGCCAACGCCACCACCGGCACAAAACTCTTGAGCGCCAATTGCTCAGCCAGATGGCTGGAATCGCGATCCAGTGCGAGAATAGCCAATGCGTGATCGTCCATCAGCGCCTTGACCAATGCCGTAGTTGCAGCTCCCCGATTCTGATCGCTCTCTACCGGCAACAGCTTTAACTCACGTCCCTTGATTGCGCTCGACGCGATCTCGGCCTGCATCTCAGATGTCGCAATCACCGCCGCAGCTTTTGGCCCGAAGACAACTATACTCACTGGTCCTGCCGGCTCATCCTTGCGATGCGGCCCCGCATAGTCGACGCCATCCTCGCCCACCCGCGCATAGGGCGCTTGCATGGCAGCGGGCGCCAGTTGCGCAGAAGGGGGATTCTGTGGTGCAGCAGGCGCCTGCTCATCGGGTGGCGTCTTTTCCATCACGGCAACGCGGTAAGTGATCGTCCCGTTATGCACACTACCCAAGTACAAGGGGGCCGTGTTTTTCAGGTTGGGATCGAATACCATATGTCCAGTCACGCCATCGTATTCTTCGATATTGGCCAATGCGTCATGAATCCGCGCCCGGTTCAGTCCCGCCTTACAAATCGAATCGAGCAGTAGATTCATCGTGTCATAGGCCATTGAGGCAAACTGCTCTGGTTTTTCATGGAACCGGTTCTCAAATTGGCGGTTGAAGGCGATCCAGTGCGGATCGTTGCGGTTGGGGTCGTAGGGATACACGGCCTCGAATCCTTCCGCTGCATCGCCGGCTTCTTTTAGCAGCGTATCGCCCAAGGTGCGAAACGCTCCAAACGCGCGCTGCTTCATCCCTGCCGCACGCATTTGCTTTAGAATTGCCGCTGCTTCCAGCTCGTCTCCTACCAGAAAAACGGCGTCCGGGCGCGAGCTGCGAATCACCTTCAATTGCTTGGTGTAATCCTTGTCTCCAGGTTGGAAGATCTGCTCCATCACCACCGGATGGCCCAGACGTCGTGAGGCATCGAGGAATTTGGGAAGACCATAACGGCCGTATCGGCTGCTCGCCCTTAGAACAGCTACACGTTTCAAACCAAGCTCGGTATAGGCGCGGCGAGCCAGCGTCAGATACTGCTGCCGGTCATCCTGCATCGTCCCGAGGAACCAAGGAATAGTGGTCTCGGGAACCGTAGGATCGGTATTGGCCGAGCTGACGACCGGAAGCTCCGCACGCAGCGCCACGCGCAGCGCAATGTGTGTTGACTCGGAGCTGATCGAGCCAAAGATCGCCCAGACTTCTTCGTCGTAGGCCATCTTCACCGCTTCATCCGAGGCCGAGCCCCAGATCGCAGCACCGGTGGGCCGGACATCGCCATAGACCGCCTTCGCTTGCCAGTTGTTGTAGTCGTTGTGCAACATCAGCTTGAAGGGTCTGCCCCCATAGCCGCCGTTCGCATTTGCCTCTTCCACCGCCAACTGCGCGCCATGTAACATGCGCTGTCCAAGTACCGATTCCGAATTGTCTTCGATTGGCCCGAAGAAGCCAATTCGCACCTCGGTGAGATCCTTGGGATCGGGGATACTTCTTGCCGCACCCATATAGATATTGGGGCGCGTGTAGTTGGTATCGTAGGGTGCCCTGAACTTAGCATACGGTCGCATGTCCGCAGGTTCTCCCGCATAAGGTGCAACTTCGCGGTCGCGCGGAGGTCCCGGTGGATGCGCGCCGCACTCGCATGTTTTCTTTCCTGTGCTCGTGTTTATTGCCTTAGCAGTATCCTGGCCCAGACAATGAACGGCTACACCAGCAGCCAAAATGCCGAATATAACCAACAGCCATCCCTTGCGCATCACAAGTACTCCTTACCGTCTTCAGCTTGTTTATTCATCGGGAACATCACAGTGGCGTCTGCCCATGCCTTCATGACAATCCAGCTTTTCTACGGTTGACGAATGCCATGGCTCAACCCTTCTGCGGTTGCCACCCAAATATCGTCTCCTTGAAAGTCGATGTTGAGGATATAGTTGTGTGCTGGCGCCGTGGTCACTGGGACAGGCGTTACCACGCCGCTTGCGTCGCGCACTGTCATCTCGGGTTTGCCATCTTGAAGCGACGGCCGGTAAACAGCCCAGTTCACGCCGTCGTAATAAGCCAGTCCCTTGTCGGTGCAGAACCAGGCACGCTTGCCGTCTACGCCTTTCACCTGGTTGGTAAAGTTAGAGGGAAGCCCGCTGTCCTTGACGAGAAAGTTGTGCCAATAGCGGCCATCGTAGTGGCTGTCGCCGAAATAAGTGGCCGCCCATAATACATTGTCCTTCTCGATATAGCTGACCGAGGTAACGATCTCGTGGATCAGGCCCTGATCCTTGTAGAGCACCATCTCTGTTTCACCGTCGGGATCGTCATACCTGTCCCACTTAGCGGTCTTCTGATCGAATTCGAGAACGCCGCTGCCCCATATTCCGTAATAGACCTTGGTGGGCGTGGCTGAGACCGCATACGACCAAATCTCGCCCATAGGCGTGTTGCGTTCGTTGTAGAGCGACCACTGATTGGTGTGCAGGTTCAGCCGGCATCCGCCGGCGGCTGTGGCGATCCACACATTCTCGCCTTCCACTGAGATGCTGTAGACCACGTTGTTGCTCAGCCCCGAGTTCAACTGCGTAAAGCTATCGATGTGTCCGCCCGAAATCCGGCTTAGCCCACCCATTGTTCCGGCCCACACATCGCCGGTGCGTTTGTCCAGAGCAAGAGAAATAACAGCGCGTTGTGCCAGCCCATCGGCAGTTGTGTATACCTTCCAGGCATGGTTCTCGTAAACAGCCAATCCATTATCTGTGCCTGCCCAGATGCGATCTCCATCCACAAGTACCGCGAAGACGTGATTGTTGGGCAGGCCATTGGCGGTGGTGAAGTTTTCAAAGCGGAAGCGCGGCATCTGCGGCGGCGCGGGCACCTGCGGTGCGGCAGACGCCGCAGGCGCGGCAAAACCCAATGTTCCAGCGGCCAGTAGCATTGCGATCCTACAGATCGTTTTCATCACATTCCCCTTATCGAGACTTGAGGTACTCGATCAGATCGTTGAGTTCATCCTTGGTTAGATCGTTGGTCCGGCCGTGTTTGTCCTCCGGATTGAAGATCGTCCATATCTCTTCCAGCGAACGCGCCGACCCATCGTGCAGATAAGGCGCGGTGAGCGCAATGTTGGTCAATGGTGGCGTCTTTAGGTTTCCTGTATTGTCGTTGGGTTTACGCGTGCCAACATCGAAGATCTTTTGATTCGTTCCCTTGGGACCACTGTGGCAATTGGAGCAGCGGTTGCTTTCAGAAATCGGCTTCTTGAACTTGTCCACCGCACGTTCGAAAAGTGTCTTGCCACGTTCCTGAGCGGCAGTCAACTCGCCGTTTTCCTGCAGCCAGCGATTCGGACGCGGAGCCAAACTGCGAACGTAGACGGCCAAGTCGGCAAGCGCTGAATTATCGTAGTTCTCAGATCGCCAGAAGTATTTTTCGGTCCGCGGTCCGCACTCTGTAGGAATATTCGGGTTGGTTCCGGTCCATTTATAAGGCTCCGTATCCTTGATGCCTTCAAGTATCTTGTTGTCCACAGTATTGCGGCCAAAACCATCCGGCTCCAGATTCCATTGGATGCCATCGAAGGTGGAATCGATGTGGCAGTTGGCACAACCGATCTGCCCCCGGAAAGAGAAGCGCGATGTATAAAATATCTGTTCGCCGCGGCGCAGTGGCGAAACCATTTTCGATCCACTTGACGCAAGGCTGGGAACCATCAAGTTTTTGTGCTTTTCAATCAGGTTCTCCAAATCTCTCGATGTAGGCGCAATTTGACTCTGGGTGCGGCCATCGATGTGACATTTTGAACAGGTGATATTTCCCTCTACGGCGCCACTCGCGATATCGACACCTCCCTCGTTGAAAGGATGCGACGGGATTGTATTAGAACCGGCCAGCGTGATCGTATAGACCGCACGATTGGCGCGGGTATCAATCACGCTTACGGTGTCGTCCAGACGATTGGCGACAAACAGCCGACGCCCGTCTCGAGAAAGTGCAAGGCCCCGCGGATTCAACCCCACAGGAATGCGTGTCACAACATAATTGGCGCTGGCAGAAAGATCCTGCGCGAAGGGACCGTTGTGCGTGTGAATGAAACGGAGCAGGCGCGGCACATCGACCACAGTCACAATCTCCGAACCGCCGCAGGTAACGTAAATGCGCGACTTGTCCGGCGCAATGGCCACGCCGAAAGGTTGCGAAGCATAGCGCTCCAACTCATCGAGCGGAACTTCGACGGGCGCTTTGCCCACATCCGCGCCGAACAATTCGAGCGAATAAGTGAAAGCTCCTCCGTGGTCCAAATGCGCTAGCGGCAAAAGGTTCTTGGGGTGGTACTCGGCCGCAACGCCCAGGCGTCCATCAGGAGAAAGCACCAAATGAAAGATGCCGGCAATCCCGTGCAATTGAATGCGATCCACAACCACCGCGCGCTCCGCATCGATTACAGTGATCTCCGACTCAGGCGGGAGTCTATTTTCCAATTCCGTGCGACGCGGAATGATCTTCGGGTAAACATGCGTCACATAAATGCGGCTACCGTCTGGTGAGAGTGCAAGATAGCTAGCGCCGCGCCCAGCCGCCAGTCGCTCTTCTTCCACTCCGGTTTGGGCATCGAGCACGGCTATGTCGTCACTGATCCGATTGGCAACGAATAGCCGCTTGCCTGCACGGTCTTCAACCACGCTAGACGGCTCTGCTCCAACTGGCCATGTATTGATGACTTCCAGTGCCTTTGTATCGATCACCGAGATCGTATCGTCCCAGGCGTTCGTCACGAACAACTTGTCGCCCTTGGGAGAAAGCGAAAAACCACGCGGTACGCGGCCCACTGCAATGTTTTTGATTGTCGCGAAGCTGGCCGCATTCAACACGCGCACTTCATTGCTTTGCTGGCAAAGGACATAGAGACGCGCGCCGTCAGGGGAAAGCAATACTTCAAGTGGCGAAGCGTAGTTTTCCGAAGCACTCGTCTCGGGCTGCACGGCTGCGCGAACAGGCCTACCTGTCCAGAGAGCGGCCGAAAGCAAAGCCACACCTACGGCGCCAAGTCCCGCACATACTCCAGACCGAAAACCATCTTGCGTCAGCCGGCTCATTTAGGCTCCTCCACAGTCAGCACGCGGTCCACTGTTAGGTGTTCGAGTGTTTGCTCGCGTCCGCTTGGCCAGTGAACGAGGAGTTTGTCCACAGTCGTCGCAGCGCCCAAACCAAAGTGCAGGCGCTCCTCGTTCTGTGAAAGATAGCCCGATCCAGCTACGCGTTCCGCCGTTTGGCGTTTGCCCGCCGCGTACACTTCGACTCTTGCACCTATGCCGTCGCGATTGCTCTTCGTGCCTTTCAATCTGACTGCTAGCCAATGGCCTGTATTTGTCGAAACGTTGTGCAGCAATGTTCCTTTCGATCCCAGATTCACAACAAAGGCGTCTACTTTTCCGTTGTTTTCGTAGTCGGCGAAACACGCGCCTCGCGCCGTTGTGCGCACACTCAGCACCGGCCCGGCGTCTCGCGAAACGTCAGCAAATTTCCCGTCTCCGAGGCCACGGAACAAAGTGTGCTCTTGGGGAATCAGGTGAACCAGACCGCCGTGAAGAATAAGAATGTCGAGCTGGCCGTCGTTGTCGAAGTCGTATATACCCGTGCCCCAGCTCGCGTATTGCGCGTTGCCCTGGGAAACACCGTTCTCCGCGCCGAGATCTTCAAAACTCATCTTTCCCGTCTTCGACCCCACGGACAAAGACCCGTCCGCACGAGCCCCGGTGTTGTGCAATAGCCTGTTGTAGCGCCCGTCGGTCACCCACAGATCCAGCCGTCCCGTGCCTTCGAGATCGGCAAAAACAGGACCCATTGATGAAGTCGATTCGCCATTCTGACCATAGGCCGTGTTCGTATCGCTGCCAACCTCTTCAAAGGTTCCATCGTGCTTGTTGTGAAAGAGGAAGTTCTCCGTGCGATCATTGGAGACATAGATGTCGTCCCACCCATCATTGTCGAAGTCCGCAGCCGTGACTCCCATCGTCCGTCCCACATACGCAGCGATACCCGACTTGTCGGTCACATCCGTGAATGTGCCGTCGCAGTTGTTGTGAAAGAGCCTGTTGGTCTCACCCTCGTAGTCCAGCGGTCCCGGATAATTGGTCGGTGCATAGAAGGCGCGATATGTGGGATCGAATTTGACGTAACGGCCCACAAACAGATCGACGCAACCGTCCTTGTCGTAATCCAGCCACGTCGAACTGATGGCCCAACCTTCCACCTTGATCCCGGACTTCGCGGTCACATCGGTAAAGTGTCCATTACCATCGTTGTGATAGAGAATCGTATTGCCGTATCCGGTCACAAGCAGATCGACAAAACCGTCGTTGTCGTAGTCGGCAGCCGTCACGGCCATTCCATATATGTCTGGGTCAAGCCCAGCACTCTCCGTCACATCAGTGAAGGTGCCGTCGCCATTGTTGCGATAGAGATGATTGTGCGGTAGCGGATTCGGCTTAACCTTCAGCGGAAACGGATGCATCGAGTCGTCCAGCGGCCGCCCGTTCATCACGTAGAGAGACTCAAGGCCGCTGTTGTTGTAGTCGAACCACACGCAGCCTGCGCCGGTATCCTCGAGCAATGATCCCATCTGCCGTGATCCGAAGCTATGCGTAAAATTGATCCCGGCCTTGTCGCTCGCGTCTTCAAAGCGAATCACAGACGCCTTTGTCGCGGTTGAACTCTGCGGTGCGACATTCTTCGGCCGCGCAAGTGGCGTCTGCCGCACAACAGGTGGCTGTGCGGCGACATTGAGATGCGCCGTAGAAATGGAGATCGCGGAAAACAGAAGGAATTTGCGGAGATTCATCTCAGTTGCCTCCTGGCTTTGCGTGTTGTGCGTCGCGTGGCTCCTTCAAGCCTGTTAGATCGGCAGGCGTTGTAGTGCGCAGCAGTACCTCAGGCAACCGATTCTCCGGCGTACGCTCCGGCCCCGCGTGGCAACCCGTACAGTAGCGCTGTTCTCCGCGGCGAATCCAGAACCATCCGTGTTCCTGTCGCAGCACAGCACCCTTTTCATCAAGCAATGCGAAGCGAATGGGCTTGTCGGCCGGAGTTTGCACAAAGAAAGAACCATCCGCGTCAACCGGCGCTGTGCCCGTGACGACGACGCGGCCTTCGGCGTCTACCGTCTCTAGCCGCACCGATGCAGGTGCGAGACGAAGGTCGCCTTCGCGTGAGAGGCGCGAATCGATGGCAAGCAAATTAGCGTAACTCCAATCATGAAGCCCGGAAGGGTGACGCTTGGGCGTTGTACGCGTTGCAACAAGAACAGGCTCGACGATATCCTCGCCGCTTTGCGCCAGCAATGTTTTGAGCGCCCCAGCTTCTGATCGCGAAGTATCGGGCTTCCATAGCTTCAATGCGTAGTGCGTTCCGCCGGTGGGCCGCGCACTCATCAGCCATGCGCCAGAGGCCGTCTCGGCAATCGCACCCGCATACTCGGCGTGCGGTGCTGCAATGCTCTCTTCCGCCGCCAGAGGTGACGTGAACCTCGCCAATGCTCCCCCGTGCGTGAACACTACATCGCCAGATGTCAATTGTGTTCCTCCCCAGCGAGCTGTCCCGTGATCGCAGCGGTAGGATTCGACTCCACTTCCGTCCGAGTAAACCAGAAACAGTTCCGGCGTCGATCCTGAGCCTAAGGGGAAGCCGGCTTCAAAGAGAATGCGGCCATCCTTCAGCACAAACTCCGGTATTGCGCTGGCGGGCAGGTAGCTGAGCACCTGGACTGCGGAGCCATCCAGCTGCGCAGCTTCAAGTCGATAGCCCTTGGTAGTGCGGTGCGCATAGACCAAGTGGTTTGCTGGTAGATAGAGCGGACGAATGGCGTCGTTTGCATCCGCGACAATCTGACGCAGCGAATGATCTGCAAGCGTCAGTTCCCATACTTGCCATGGGGCGTCTGCGGTTCTTTTGCCAGCGAATAGCACGGTCTTGGCGTCGAAGGAAACGTTAGCGTCCGCTGTAGCCGCAAAGCCCGTCACCAGTGGCTCCGGTTTGGACTCCGGCTTATCCCCATGGATGACGACCAATTGCGCGCCCTTGGGAAAGCGCTCTTCTCCGCGTAAGGCCGCCAAAGGCTCATAGACCGGCGCGGCAGTAACGATGATATCCGCAGCGGGACTTTGTGCCGGTTCGGTTGTGAAACCGCATACAAGCAGCAGCGCACATGGAGCGGCAATTGCCATAACTTTTGCCATCATTCTCATGCAACAGCCTTCACGGGACGGCAAGTAGTTGTGTGTACTGCGGCGATCTGCATCACAACGTCGGTACGCACCACCTGAAACAAATAAGGATATTGTGCGATTAGATGAACGTTCCATCCGAGCTGTTTGGACTGGGCTTTCGAGACACGTATCTGCCACTGGCTAAAAAATGTGCTCTGCGCATAGGTCGCCGCATGCACTACAAAGAGGGCAAGAAGACTTGCAGTTCGTATGTTCATAGGACTACGAACAAGCATCAATCGTGCCGCCCGTGGGTGCAACAACCCGTAGACGGAGATATAAGTACAACTGTGGATGTACGCTTTAGCTCATCCCAGGTGTTGAGTTCTATCGCCTACGTTAGGTGTAGTCCCACCTCAACCATTTGATCGGCGTAAAGTCGTTGAGCTTGGAAGATAATGTTCTGCAACGCTAATTATTCGAATGTAGACTGGCCGCCCATGAGCGATTTATCCGCAGTGTCGCCGCACAACCTTTCGATTCGCGTGCTGGTTGTGGAAGACCACCACGTAGTGCGACAGGGACTTGTGGCCCTGCTCAATGTAGCCGATGGTCTTGAGGTCGTTGGCGAAGCCGCGGATGGCGTGGAGGCCATCACGCAGTTTCGCAAGCATCAGCCCGATATCACGCTGGTCGATCTACGGCTGCCGCGGCTGAGCGGCGTCGACGTCATCGAGCGCATCCGCATGGAGACGCCGCAGGCGCGCTTCATTGTGCTTACTACCTATGACGGCGACGAGGACATCTATCGCGCCCTGCAGGCCGGCGCGCGTGCTTATCTGCTCAAGGGTATGACCTCCGAAGAGCTGATCGCGACGATCCACTCCGTCCATTCGGGAAAATCATACATTCCGCCAGCGATTGCCGCGAAGCTTGCCGAGCGATTGGGCACCGAGGAGCTGACACCGCGGGAGTTGGACGTGCTGGAGCAGATTGTGCGTGGCAAGTGCAATAACGACATTGCGACTGAGCTCAAAATCTCAGAGTCCACAGTCAAAACGCACATCAACAGGCTGCTGGGCAAGCTGGGAGTGGCAGACCGCACTCAGGCGGCCACTTCGGCAATTCAGCGCGGCCTGGTCCCGCTCGAGGTATCCATTCATCGCAATCTCCAAGAAGACGATCAATAGAAATACGATCACGACATCAGTGCCAGACTAATTGTCCCATAGGCCAAATCGAATTGCCGGTTCCGGAGTTGCTCCAATCAGAATTGACCGGTGTTAATCGCCACCCTCATTGATTACTGGGCTCGCTGGCCGATCAAGCACTGTTCCTACCAGGTCGCTCAACTGATCGGCAGTGAATTGGTTGCCTTCCAGGTTCGCTGCGAGACGCCCGTCGCGATCGATGACCACGGTATGGAACGAGTGTGTCAGGTATCCTTCATTGTTCCAGAAGTCCATTCCGAATCTCTCGGCGATGGCGTGAATGTCGGCCAGCGGGCCGGTCAGAAAGCGCCAGGCCGACCAATCGGCCTTCCATGTGTCCGCGTAGTGCGCCAGCGCCTGACCCTGGTCATGGTCGGGCTCGATCACAATGGTCAGCAGAATCAGGCTATGCCCTGTGAGCGAATGGAAACGCCGGTTCACTTGTGCCAGATTGTTTGAAAGTCGAAAGCAGTAATTCGGATTTGGGCAGCGGGAATAGGCAAATGAAAGCACCACAACCATCCCTTTGAAGTCATCCAACTGCGTCGACCGATTTGACTGGTCGGTCAATGTGAAATTTGGAACCAGGCCGCCGATGGGGATCATCTTCTGCGCTGCCGTGTGGTCCAGGGCGCGGTGCAGGTAGGTGAGCCGGCTCGCCTCCGTGGGCTCGGCCTCGTAGTTCTGCACTTTAATGGCCTCCAGGTGATCCGCGAATTCTTCATTCCCCTCTTCCATCATTGAGAAGCGTACTGTGCCGCCGGGCTGAAGGTTCTTGAGCACCTCGCTATTGCGCACCGCAAAGGTCATTACCATCGCATCCATGTAGCCTGGGATGGTATCGCAAGAAACCTCGATGGTACGGCTGGCCGGGTCCGCCTTCAGGAGGACGCCCTGCACTGTATGTGGATCTCCGGCCGCGGTCGCCATCGCCGCAGGAACCAAGAGAGCCAATGCCAGAAACGCTCGTCCCATTTTCATTCTTCTCTCCTTGTGCGCAATTTCGCTTGAAGCCTTTAGTTGTCCTACTTTGCTGCTGCTATTGCCGTGGCAGTCTTGGTGTTGCCTAACTTGAATGGGTGCCGCGTGAGCTTTGCATAGCTGGTGGCAAATTCCTTGATCTCGATATACTGGTCTTTCTCGATCCCGGTAAAATGTTGCCGCGTGCGCGTGGTCGGCCACCAGATGTCCAGCGCAATTTCGTGCGCGTTGGGTCCCAGTCCGATGTGCTGCTCCATCGGATTGCCTCCGAAGGAGCTGGTCTGCCCAACCGTCCGGTAGATGGACCGCGGCGCGGCGTTTCCGTCCTGCACGGTCACATGAATCTCTGCCCCCACGCCGGAGCGATTGGTCTTGACGCCCACCAGCCGCACATTGAGCCAGTCATTCTTGTTTCCCGGATTCTCGAACACCCGCACGTTGTGCTCATCTGGAGGGATTGCTCCCCCGACCCTGGCGAGAATATCCTCGTTGCCCTGGCGGGTCAGGTCGGCAAAAACAACTGCATGTCCTTTGTGCCACTCCCCTGTACCCGAGGACTGGGTGATGTCCACAAACGATTTGCCTTCCTTGTTTTTGAACAACACATAAGGAACTAAAGCCGTGAGATTCGGATTTCCCGAACCGAGATAGACATCCAGAAATCCATCGTTGGTCAAGTCGCCAAAGTTGCCGCCCATGGGCATATAAACCTTGTCCAGCCCCACCTTCTCCGTCACGTCCTCGAATGTGCCGTCGTGCTTGTTACGGTAGAGTTTTAGCGTCTCGGCGTTGTGCGGCATGCCCACATAGGTTCTCACCGTCTCTTCCGGAACCATCAGATAGCTGTCGACAAACAGGTCGGGCCAGCCGTCGTTGTCGTAGTCGAAAAACCATGTGGCAAAGCTGAACATAGGAGCCTGTACGCCAGCCTGCCTTCCGACCTCGGTGAAGGTAAGGT
>Ga0182014_10003055_pt1 | contig 20459 bp, 11 predicted proteins | sample 612S2DmetaG_FD_120489 | JGI IMG/M metagenome (GOLD analysis project Ga0182014, IMG submission 120489) | Permafrost microbial communities from Stordalen Mire, Sweden - 612S2D metaG | ecosystem: Environmental > Terrestrial > Soil > Wetlands > Permafrost | place: Sweden: Stordalen | collected... | reverse complement strand
GATGTTGGATGTTTTCCTCCTTTGGTTCACTGTCCCAAGGCGGGGCGCAATACCCGTGGCAGCCGACCATGATCTCCGCCCTCCTCTACCTCCAGTATCACTCAGTCAAGAACCGGACGGTGATGCGCATCAAGCGCCTCAAGCAGCCCAAGTACCTGCTGGGCGCCGTGGTCGGCGGCCTCTACTTCTACTGGTATTTCTTCCGCGCATTGTTCTTCGCGCCCGGTCGAGGGCAGCACTTTGCGCTGCTCGCCTCGCCGGACAACCAGGCCCTCTTTGAATCCCTCGGCGCGCTGATTCTGCTCATCATTGTGTTGCTGGCCTGGATTATCCCCCACCAGCGCGCCGCCCTGACCTTCACGGAAGCCGAGGTCGCCTTTCTGTTCCCCGCGCCGATCAGCCGCCGCACTCTGATCCACTTCAAGCTGCTACGCTCCCAAACCGCCATTCTCTTCACGACCCTGCTGCTAACACTCGTGAGCCACCGTCTGGGTGGCCACGCTTGGATTCGCGCCGCGGGTGCCTGGCTGATCCTCTCCACCGTGAACCTGCATTTGCTCGGCTCGTCCTTTGCGCTCACGCGGCTGCTGGATCGTGGCATCAGCACCTGGCAGCGGCGTTTGGGTATTCTTGCCCTGGTGGCCGTCCTGACCGGGGCGGTGATTTTCTGGGGCCGGCAGACCATGCCGGCCTTCGACCTCTCCGGGTCCACGGACCTGAAGTCCGTCAAGGATTACATTCAACAAATCCTGGCCGCCGGCCCCGCTCCCTATCTGCTCTATCCGTTCCGGCTGGTGGTTCGGCCTATCCTGGCGCCGAACGCGCTCGCCTTCCTTTACGCGCTCGGGCCGGCGCTGGCGCTGATGTTACTGCACTACGCCTGGGTCGTGCGGTCGAACGTCTCATTCGAGGAAGCCTCGGTCCAGGCCTCCCAGAAGCTCGCCGAAAAGCTGGCCGCCGTCCGCTCCGGCAACTGGCAGGCGGCGCGGAAGAAGCCCAAGAGCAAGCGTCCGCCGTTTGCGCTGCGACCCACCGGCCCGCCCGCCGTCGCGCTTCTCTGGAAAAACCTCATCAGCGCCGGCCACGCCTTCACCGTGCGCATCTGGATTAGCCTCGCCGTGTTTGCCCTCTGCGCCACGCTGGGGGCAACACAAGCTTCCGGCAGCTCCGGCTTGCGCCCGGTCCTCGGCATGATCGCGGCCATGCTGATGTTCTGGTCCATCCTCATTGGCCCGCAGTTGCTCCGCCAGGACTTCCGCCAGGACCTCCCGTTAGCCGACCTGCTCAAGACCTACCCCCTGCGGGGCTGGCAGCTTGCCCTCGGCGAACTCCTCGCCCCGGCGGTGGCGCTCACCTGCATCCAATGGCTCCTCCTGATGGTAATGCTCGTGCTGTTCTGGCGGACAAGCGGCATCGGTCTCGCGTGGTCAGATTGGCTGGGCGTGGGTTTCGGCGCCGCCCTCCTCATGCCCATGCTGAACCTCATCATTCTCCAGATTCCCAACGCTGCCGCGCTGGCCTTCCCCGCGTGGTTCCAATCGGCCAAGGGCGGCGGGCAAGGCATCGAGGCCACCGGTCAGCGGCTCATCTTCATGCTCGGCCAGTTGCTCGTCCTCCTCGTGGCCCTCATCCCAGCCGCTGCCCTTTTTGCCGGCGTGTTCTTCCTGGCGAAAATACTGCTCGCCACGGCCATTGCCATTCTGCTCGCTTCGATCGCCGCCGCCATCGTCTTGGGCGCTGAAGCCGCGTTCGGAGTCATGCTGCTCGGCTGGCTGTTCGACCGCTTTGACGTGTCCGTCGAGCTGGCCGGTTAAATGGGGGCATCCTGACCGCGCCGGCGGAGTGCGCCCGTCCCCAGGGACGGGCGCACTCCGGCTCAGCAAGATCTGATGATCCCACTCGAACTACCCTGCCTATTGCCCTGCGGCCGAAAACTGCTAGGATACGGTGACTAACGGTTATGAACATATTACAGATCTCGAAGCGAATCTTTCTGCTTATACTGGTGAACATCCTGGTGGTGACCACCATTACCCTGGTGCTGGGCCTCTTCCACGTGGGGAATTACTTCCCTGAAGGTGGCTTGGCGGGCCTCGCTCTTTTCTGCCTCGTTTGGGGCTTCGGCGGCGCCTTCATCTCGCTCGGTCTCTCACGCCTTATGGCCAAATGGATGATGGGCGTAAAGGTCATTCCCCCGAACACCACCGACCCCACCCTGCAAAAACTGGTCGAGACCGTCCACACCCTTGCCCGCCAAGCCGGCCTGCCCAAGCGGCCCGAAGTCGGCATCTATGACTCTGATGAAGTAAACGCCTTCGCCACCGGCCCCACCAAATCCCGGGCCTTGGTGGCCGTCTCGACCGGCCTGCTCCAGCGCATGGGCAGCCAGGAAGTCGCTGGCGTCCTCGGCCACGAAATCACCCACATCGCCAACGGGGACATGGTCACCATGACCCTCATCCAGGGCATCATCAATGCCTTCGTAATGTTCCTGGCGCGCGTCCTCGCCTTCATCGTCAGCCAGGCCATGCGCTCCCGCGATGACCGCGACTCCGGCGGCGGCTGGCTGCAATTCATCCTCATCATGGTATTTCAAATCGTCTTCTCCATCCTGGGGTCGCTCGTGGTGTGCTGGTTCTCCCGCTGGCGCGAGTTCCGTGCGGATGCGGGCGGCGCCCGGCTCGCCGGACGCGAGAATATGATCAACGCCCTGCGCGCCCTGCGCCGGCTCCACGACCCCGAGGTCGCCGCCGCCGAGGCTTCCCGCGCCCAGGCCTTCCAGTCCCTGAAGATCTCCGGCCAGGCCGGCGGCCTCCTGGCCCTGTTCGCCAGCCATCCGCCCCTCGAACAACGTATCGCTCGCCTCGAACAAGGCGCCTTCTAGCGGAGAACAAGGCCGCTTTTTGATGCTCTCCTTCATGGAGACGGCTGAAGCAGGACCGTCGGCAAAGTCGCGGAGCGCTGGCGTCCACGCCGGCTTAAACCGTAGGCCTGCCGACTACGAGCCGCACGGCTCTGATGTTTCCCTGCCCTAAGCGGCATGGACGCCAGCGCTCCTGCCTGAGAAGCGACTTTGTCACCGGCCCTGACGGATGAGGAAATTGCCCCAAGCCCAGGCTTGACTTCAAACCCGCCTTGGGCATAGTGTCTGATTAACAGCGTAACTCAGCGCATTATGAATCGACCTCCGCTCACCGAACATCAGAACGGGCTCGCCCGAAACCCTTTCCGCCGCGCTTTCACCCTCATTGAACTCCTGGTGGTAATCGCCATCATCGCCATCCTGGCCGCCCTGCTGCTGCCCGCTTTGGCCCATGCGAAGCTCAAGGCCCAGGCCGTCCAGTGTATGAACAACAATCGCCAGATCATGCTGGCGTGGCGACAGTATTGCGAAGACTACCGTGATACGTTGCCGTATGGATACGCGCTCGCGCCGATGGCGCAATATGCTTGGCTTCCCTCAGGACCCCCTTGGGATTTGGATCTGGCCGTTCCCACTACGCAAGGCAACTGGGATGCGGATAACACCATCAAAAAGAGCCTGATCTGGCCTTACTGCGGAAACAGCGCCGGCATCTGGCATTGCCCGGCCGACAAAAGCCTCGGCCAGATGCCTAACGGTGTGAAAGTGTCTCGTCCTCGCAGCATCTCCATGAACATTTGGACCGGCGGCCGGGGCGACACGGCTGACCCGAGAGGGGGGTGGAGCACCAGCGCCAATTACAAGGTCTTCCGCAAGATGGGTGAGATGACTAGCCCCGGGCCGTCGATGACCTTTGTGTATCTCGAAGAGCGCGAAGATAGCATCAACGACGGCTTCTTCATCGTGCAAATGGACGGCTACGGGAATATGGCGCAAACCACCATGGTTGACTTTCCTGCCAGTTATCATGGCAAAGCCTGCGCCTTCGCCTTCGCCGACGGTCATACCGAGATCCACAAGTGGAAGGATGCGCGAACCTATCCTCCACTCGGCACCACCTTGACACTCAACGTCCCCCAACCGAACAGCCAGGACGTGCGCTGGATGCAGGACCACAGCACCCGCGTTTACTGAGGTCCCCGGACGGCCTATTGCCCAAGTCCCTCGCGAGCTTCAAGGTGGGGCGCGGGGTCCCCACCGCGCCGTCGCAGGTCCGCCAATCCCGCGCCATTCCTCTACCGTCTGACGCTCGCGGCGTGGTGGGATAACGCTCTCTTCCCGCGACCGGGTTGGGCACCATGCCCCGAAGCAAACCCTGGCTGGTGTTCAGAGCGGCAGAAACGTTCGATGTAAAGGGGCGCGGGGAAGGTGGCGGCCTACGCGCCACTGCAGCGGATCTGGCCGGCCAGGCGGGTCAATGCACCGAACTCGAACCCTGCTCATATAATTCTGTATTCTGCGCTTGCAACCCCACACAAACATGCGATGGTCTTTCACACAAGATGATCAAAATCCAAATGAATACTCGAGTAACCACTTTTGCCCTTATCATCGCTTAAACAACAAACCTGTTATGAAGAACACAAGAAACCTGCCTGCTCGACCAACCCTTCGGGGTTTGGTGTTGGCGCTGGCTGTCACCGCCCTGTCCAGCTACATCGCCCAGGCGCATCCCTATGCCTCCGGTATTACGAATGTCGGTGGAACCATCTCCTTCATCTTGAATGAGGCGGCTGATACCGTGGGTGTTTACTTCCCCGACAACAACTCCACCAACTTCCTGGGGAATAATCTAGCCGCGGGCATGCACAGTTTCACTTTGGGGGCGGGTACCAACGCCTATGTCATCACGGTGCATAAGACAGGTGCGGGGGGGCCCGTCCAGATTAGCGTGGACACCAGCAACGCCGTTCTGTTCCCCGCCCCCCGCGGCGTGGCCGTCAACGCCAACCCCAAGGACCGGCACTTCGGGTTGATCTACGCGGCTAATTCCTCACCGGGGAATACGGGCCTCGCCACTAAAAACCGGGGTTTGTATGTTATGAATGCGGACACGTCGGACGCGTTTGGCCAAGGCACTACCGCTCTCGCGCCGGTGTTTTCGAGCACCTCGTCCAGCAGCCCATATCGAATTGGGATTGGGCCGGACAACACTGTATATGCCGGCGATTTCTCGACCGCTGCGGCAACGGTATGGGGATTTAACCCGGATTTGTCGCCGACGGGCGGTCTTTATACGAACATCCTGGCAATCGTCGGTGAAACTGCGGGCATCGCAGCGGGCATACACGGCGACATTTCCGGCGCTCCTTGCGTCACGGGGTCCCTGGCGAACAACAACCTGGTTCTCTATACCGCCGATGGCGGCCTCGGGCCACAATACAATGGCATCAACCAATACATTATCACCGAAGGCCTAATCGGTTTTGCGCCCTGGTCGAACCCGCCGACCCAGTTGGGTTGCATCGGCCTTTGTGGGATCGCCGAGTTGAATACCGACTTAGCCATCGGAAAGGATGGCAAATTGTATGGCAACATAGACCGGCTTAATTACGCCGCCCCGAACCTCACGGTATTCGCCAGCGACGGCCTGACGGTGCTCTGGGATTCGATTACGGCTGCGGGGGGTGCGCTTGGCGTCGGCCCGGATCTCGTCCAAGACACGCGCACTGTGAGTGTGTCTCCCGACCAGAATTACGTCGCCTGTATGTCCACGGCAAACCAAATCACGATCATGCGATTGGTTGCTGGCATACCGGATCCTGCGAGCTTGTTCGTCATTACCAACCTGCCCAGCACTGGAAATGCCCGGGCAATTAGCTGGGACGCCGCCAACAACGTCTATGCGGCCAGTTCCGGCCAGGGGCTGCTGCGCATCTATTCCTTGGGCCAGACCACGACCGCAATTACAAGTAACGATGCGACGACGACGAATGGGACGTTCCAGTTAACTACCCCAGCCACTCAGGTGAGCGTCACGGCAACTGCCCCGGATGCCTCGCAAAACGGACCCACGCCGGGGGTGTTTACCATCACGCGGTCGAGCGTGAATCCCACCGACTTGGCTCAAGCCGCAACCGTCAACTTTGCTCTGGGTGGCACCGCGACCAACGGGACCTACACCCTTTCTCCCGCATCCACTACGACCATCACCTTTGCGCCCGGACAGACCGCAACAAACATCACGGTTACTCCCGTAAACGATGGCAAGGCGCGGCCGACCACCACGGTGGTTCTAAGCCTCAAAGGGGGTGCCGCCTATACGACGCTGGCGCCGACGGTCGCCACCATCCTGATCCAGAACACCGGGCCGCAACTGGTCTTCATCTCCAGTGCTGACGCGCCCTCGATGTACAAGGCGTTCACGAACGATTACGCCTCGTTCAAAATCACGCGCTGGGGCGATACGAATGCCGCGAGCTACTCCGTTTCGACTTTCACCTATGGCGGCACGGCAGCGGTAGGCACTGAGTTCGTTGGTGCAACGCCGATTACTATAAACCCGGGCGACCTGGTGGTAACCAACCGCATCTCACCGCTGGACCCGGTTACCACCTATGTTGGCAACCGCACGGTCATCGTCGGCTTGACCGGCGGCACCGGCTACTCGGCCAACACCAGCAGCAATGCCACGTTGACGATCATCGACAACGCGGAGCCGCCCGCAACGGTTCTGTGGTCGGACCCGCTCACCGATCCGAATGACGCGGGGAATTGGAGCATTACGTTCGGAAACGGCGTTGGGGTGCCGGGCGATTACGATGTTGAATTCGGTTATAACCTGGCCACCGATGGCATTGGTGTGCCGCCAAACGGCTCCTCCACCGCGCTCAAAGTCACGTGTAATAAAAACGGCACCGGCTCCGGAGCCGGTGTTAATCTCTATCCCACCACCCATACGTTCAGCGGCAATTATGCCGTGCGGTTCAACATGAACCTGCTTCAGGGCTTGAATGCCGCCCTCACCACCGAAGGCGCCTTGTTTGGCATCAACCACAACGGGCGCGAGACCAATTGGTGGTCGGGAGACGCGACGCAGACGGCCGGGCCGTGGGCCAGCGATGGCATTTGGTACTGGGTTTGTTCCGATCCGGGCGGTGCCGGTGAGGGAGATTATATCGAAAAGACCGGCAGCGGGCTGGTATCGACCAACCAGGGCTGGCTGCAACTCGCCTCGGACACTTATCCATCTTTTGCCGGTGTGTTCAAGTCCCCTGAGGTTTACAGCGTGTATTCGAGCGGCACTTTCACCCCGCAAAACGGGCAACCCGCCAATAACCTGAACGCGGCCACGACCAACTGGTCCGACGTCGAAATCAAACAGTTCAACAAGGTCGTGACCTTGTCCATCAACAAGTCACCGATCTTCGTGTTAACCAACACGACTTTCCCGGGCAACCTGTTCACCAACGGGACGATCATGCTGGGCTACAACGACCCGTTCGCATCCGTGGGCACGGGCGGCGCCGTTTACTTCTCCAACCTGAGGGTCGTGAGCCTGGCCGGTCCGACCATCGCCAGCATCAAATCGAGCGGCGGCAACGTGGTGATCCAGTTCAGCAGCCCTGATGGCGACAACACAATCGCCTCGTTTGCCCTTCAAAGCTCAGCCGCGGTCAATGGGACTTATGCCGACGTAAGCCCGGCGGCCACCTTCACCCAACTCGCCAACGGAACGTTCCAGGTAACGTACCCGCAGAACGGCTCGGTCCAGTTCTACCGCATCCGCCCTCTGTAGGCGTTCGGCTTCCTGATTTGTCACGCCGGGGCATTCGCTTGGAGCGAATGCCCCGGCTCTTTAGCAGATGTCGTTTGACGGTTTGAGGGCGTGGTCTAAATTGGATTAGAATGTTCAGTAATTTGGTGAGAATATATGTGCCTGCTGCCGAACTCGTGGCATAAGCGGTATGGGACGCCTTCCCGTCCTGATGCATTTACCCTGATCGAACTGCTGGTCGTCATCGCCATCATTGCGATCCTGGCGGCGCTGCTGCTGCCCGCGCTGGCGCGAGCCAAGGATAAGGCCCGGGCGATCGGCTGTGTGAGCAATCTGAAGCAGATGCAACTCGGCTGGGCGATGTACTCCAATGACTCGAACGACACCATGGTGCCCAACGCCCCGCTGGGCTTTCCCCCTTCGAATAGCTGGTGCAATGCTTACTATGGAGAGAATTGGACGACCTCGCCGGAGAATACCAACCGGCAGACGCTTCAAACGTCGATCCTTGCGCCGTTCATGAGCGGCCAGGTGGGCGTTTATCGGTGTCCCGCGGACACGATTCCTTCCGACAATGGGCTGCGCCTGCGGAGCTACTCCATGAACAGCCAGATGGGCAATCTCTATTGTCAGGGATTGACCCTGAGTTATAATTCAGGCTTCAAGGCATACGTCAAAGCCGGCGAACTCAGCGGTGCCCTTAGCCCGAGCATGGCCTTTGTCTGGTGTGAAGAGAACATGTGCTCCCTGAATGACGGCTATTTGCAGGTGAATTCCACCGCCGGAATCTGGCCGGACGTGCCGGGATCTTACCACAGCCTGAGCAGTTGCGGTTTTTCGTTCGCCGACGGCCACGCCGAACTCAGGAAATGGATTACGCCGGCCTTGAAGATCCCCGTTGTTTACGGTAAGGGGTATAATGCCGGCGGTGCGCAGAATGTCTATGCCAACCCCGGCGGCAAGAATAATGTGGACTACCTTTGGTTCACGCAGCGGGCAGCAGCGCCAACTTCATAACCGCACGTCGCCGGTTTAGGGCAGCCCGGCTTTTGCGATGCCACCTGAGTGTGTTCGACCAATGAGGATCGCCAGTGGTGTAGGGCGTATACCGCCGACCCGCTCTGAGGCCCTGACACTAGTCCTTGCTCCGCGCTGCGTTGCTGGTCAGTGGTATTTTTGCAGGAGGCATCCGCCAGTGCGGAGACGCATAAGTAACTGAACCCGCTGACCAGGCTACCCGTCGCTCAATTGACTCCCGGCCCTGGAACCGGGCTAACCCCCACGCGCGCCCGGTTGAGCGCGCTCGCGCCGCCAAGCTCAACCCCTCTCAGCGCCGCACACGCCAGTTCGCGGCGCCACGCCGGAAGCGGTTTTCTGCCTGCGCAGTCCCTGTGCCCATTGGCCGTCTGCAAGCTTGGCATCGACTCCGCCTGAGCTTACCATTCGGCATGACTTCACGTGAACGAGTTCTCGCGGCGCTGAGCCATCTGGAACCCGACCGTGTGCCGATTGATTTGTCCGGCCACCGCTCGTCGGGGATCGCGGCTATGGCTTACGCGCGACTGCGCAATTATCTTGGCCTGCCGAAGAAACCCATCCGCGTCTATGATCCGGTCCAGCAGCTCGCTATCGTGGATGAGGACGTGCTGCAGCGGTTCCAGGTGGACACCATCGAGCTCGGCCGTGCCTTTGCGCTCGAAGACAAGCACTGGGCCGAGTGGACACTGCCGGATGGAACGCCCTGCCTCATGCCGGCCTGGGCCCGGCCGGACCGGGACAATGGCGGGTGGGTGCTGCGCTCGCAGGTTACCGGGCGTGTGATCGCCCGCATGCCTGAGAACGTCTGGTATTTCGAGCAGACGCACTTCCCGTTTCTCGAACAGGACGACCCTGACCATATCGAGGCGGCGCTGCCCGAAGCCATGTGGGCGGCCATTGCGTCCCCGCCGGGGCCTCTTGCCAGTGGCCCGGACGGCGCCAAGGTGCTTCAGGATGGCGCCCGCCGGTTACGGCAGCAGACCGACCGCGCTATCATTGGGCTGTTCGGCGGCAACCTGCTCGAATTCGGCCAGTTCCTCTACCGCAACGATAACTTCTTCATGGTGCTGGCCGGCGAACCGGAGCGCGCCCACCACTTCCTGGACAAGCTGCTGGAGATGCATCTGCGCAACCTCGACCGATTCCTCAGCGCGGTGGGAGAGCACATTGACGTCATCCTGTTCGGTGATGACCTGGGAATGCAATCCGGTCCGCAGGTTTCGCCCCCGATGTACCGCGAGTTCTTCAAGCCGAGGGAGCAGACCATGTGGCGGTTGGTGAAACAACGCACGCCGCACTTGAGAATCATGCTGCACTGCTGCGGCGGCGTCCGCGAGCTGCTGCCCGACCTGATCGACGCGGGCCTGGACGCCATCAACCCAGTGCAAGTCACCTGCCGCGGCATGGACCCCGCCGGCCTTAAGCGCGACTTCGGGAACCGGCTCACCTTCTGGGGCGGCGGTTGCGACACGCGCGACGTGCTGATCAAAGGGACGCCCGCGCAAGTCAGCGAACACGTTCGCCAGCAAGTGAAGATATGGCGCCCCGGCGGCGGTTTCATCTTCCAGCAGGTGCACAACATCCTGGCCGACGTGCCGCCCGCTAATATTGTGGCGATGTATGACGCGGCGAATGAGGCGTAGGGCGGGGTAATGCCTCAGCAATGGCGCGGCGGGGAGGGCGCGTAGTTTTTGTGTGGTAGGCATGGGGGAGGATGGGATATAGTAGCCGAAACCATTTGTGACTCTAGCTGACAAAGTAAAACAGGCCGGCGTGGTCGGCGCGGGCGGCGGAGGCTTCCCGACACACGTCAAACTGGCGGCGAAAGCCGACACCGTGATTGCCAACGGCGCGGAGTGTGAGCCGCTACTGCACAAGGACGCGGTCGTGATGGAGAAGCACGCCGCTGAGCTGGTCCAGGGCATGCAACTGGCGATGGAGTCGGTGGGCGCCAAGACCGGCGTCATCGGCATCAAGGGGAAGAAGAAACTCGCGGTGGAGGCCGTCACCGCCGCGTGCAAAGGCACCGCGCTGCGCGTGCATTTGCTGGGCGACTATTACCCGGCGGGCGATGAATACGACCTGGTGTATGAAGTCACCGGACGCCTGATTCCGCCGGGGGGCATCCCGATCCAGGTGGGCGCGGTGGTGAACAACGTGGAAACGTTCGTCAACATCGCCGCCGCCGCCGAAGGCAAGCCGGTGACGCACAAATGGCTGACCATCGCCGGGGCGGTCCGCTCGGCCGCGACGCTACGCGTGCCAATTGGCACCACTTACCGCGACTGCCTCGAAGCGGTGGGCGGCTTAACGACGGAGGATCCAGTGCTCTGCATTGGCGGGTTGATGATGGGCCAGACCACCGATGATCTCGACGCCCCCATCACCAAGACCGCCACGGGTGTCGTCATCCTGCCGCGCGACCATCACGTCATGGAGCGCAAGCTCAAGCCCAACAAAGTGCAGGCCAAGATCGGCAAGTCCGCCTGCGACCAGTGCCGGTATTGCACGGAGTATTGCCCTCGGTTCCTGCTCGGCTACGCGGTCGAGCCGCACCAGGTGATGCGCAGCCTGGCATTCACCGCCACTGGGGCCGAGTACTGGAACCAGTGGGCAGCGATGTGTTGCTCGTGCGGGTTGTGCACGCTGTTCGCCTGCCCCGAGGAATTATACCCCAAAGAGGCCTGCGACGATTCGAAGGCCGAAATGCGACGCACGAACATGAAATGGACGGGACCGACCACCGTGAAGCCGCACGCCATGCGGGATGGCCGCCATGTTCCCATCAAGACCCTCACGCGCAAACTCAACGTGCATCACTATGATCTTCCAGCGCCGCTGTGGACGGGCCGGCTCGAACCCGGTCGGCTGCTGCTGCCGCTCAAACAAAGCGCCGGCACGCCCTGCCTGCCCAAAGTGAAGGCCGGCGACCGGGTCTCGGCTGGCCAACTCATCGCTGAGCCCGCCGCGAATGCGCTGGGCGCAACTCTGCACGCCCCGCTGGCCGGAACCGTCCGGGAGATCACGAACCAGCGAATTGTGCTTGAAAGGTAATATGATGGAAAAGTCAGTTGGCTTAATAGAGCTGTCCAGCATCGCTGCCGGCTTCGAGGTCGCGGACACGATGTTGAAAGCCGGCAACGTGCGCCTCATGTTGTCGCGCTCGATTTGTTCGGGCAAGTACATGGTGCTGATCGGGGGCGATACCGCGGCGGTGGAAGCGGCGGTCGCCGCGGGTGCCGAGGCCGCCAACGGTTGCCTGATCGACCAGTTCGTCATCTCGAACCTGCATCCCGAGGTGCTGGTCGCGCTCGGGCGCACTCAGCCGGTGCAGCCGGATGGCGCGCTAGGGATACTCGAGTCGTTCAACGTGGCCACCATGATCGAAGCGGCGGATGCGGCGGCCAAGGCGGCGAACGTCTCGCTGCTTGAGGTGCGCCTGGCGATGGCGCTAGGCGGCAAAGCGTTCTGCACCATGACCGGCGACGTGGCCTCCGTGCAGGCCGCAGTGGCCGCCGGGCGAAAGGTCATCAGCGACGCGGGCGTACTGGTGAATGCGGTCGTTATTTCCCGCCCGCACCCGGACGTCTATCGCGAGGTCGTCTGAAACCTAGGACCCACCGAGGGAAGGTCGGGCTGTTCGGCATTGGCCTGGCCGCCTACTGGCCGCAGTTCAAAGGTCTGAAGCGCCGGCTGGAGGGCTACCAGCACATTGTCAACGGTCATCTGGACAAGTTCTGCGACGTCGTTGACGCGGGCCTAGTGGACTCGGCGGCCGGCGCCGCTGCCGCCGACGACCTGTTCGTCCGCGAAGAGGTGGAGCTGGTCATCTGCTATGTCGCTACCTATGCGACGAGCAGCCAGGTTCTGCCGGCGGTCCAAAGGACCAGTGCCCCGGTGCTGATCCTCAATCTGCAGCCGGCCAGCGCGCTGGATTACCCCCGCACCGACACCGGCGAATGGCTGGCTAACTGTTGCTCCTGCTGCGTGCCCGAGATTGCCTGCGCCTTTGCCCGCAGCCGCATTGAATTCCACGTTGTGACCGGCGTGCTGGGCGTGGAGCACGGCCGGTTCCGTGAAGCGCCGCCCAGCCATCCCGATTCCCAACGCGCCTGGCAGGAGATTCATGACTGGGTCCGCGCCGCCTCGGTGGTCAGCCGGCTCAAGCGGAGCCGCATCGGCTTCCTTGGCCAGACCTATCCCGGCATGCTCGACATGTATAGCGACTTCACCCAGCACACCGCCCAGCTCGGCACGCACATCGAGGTGCTGGAAATGTGCGACCTCGCCAAGCGCCTGCCCAAAGCTGGCGAGCGGGCGGTTGCGGTGAAACGACGCGAGACGTTGTCCATATTCCAGATCAGCGAGCACAGCCCGTCCGACCCGCTGGCGCGCACACCCAAACCCGAACAAATGGCCTGGGCATGTCGTGTGGCCGTTGCGCTCGACCGGTTGGTGGCGGACTACGACCTGGACGGTCTGGCTTATTACTATGGCGGCCAGGACGGCAACGAATACCAGCGGCTCGGCGCGGGGCTCATCCTCGGCTGCTCGCTGTTGACCGCACGCGGTATCCCGGCCAGCGGCGAAGGCGACCTGAAGAATTGCCAAGCCATGAAGATACTCGACCTGCTGGGTTGCGGCGGCAGCTATACGGAGTTCTATGCCATGGACTTCGATGAGGACTTCCTGCTCATGGGCCACGACGGCCCGTTCCACCTCGGCATCGCTGAAGGCAAACCAATCCTGCGCGGGCTGGGCTTGTACCACGGCAAGCGCGGCTACGGCGTCAGCGTCGAGGCGCACGTAAAGCTTGGCCCTGTGACCCTGCTGGCCTTGACGCAAACAGCCGACGGCAGGCTTAAGCTGCTGGCGTCCGAAGGCGAGAGTGTTCCGGGACCCATGCTGCAGATCGGCAATACCAACAGCCGCATCAAGTTCAAGTGTGGCATGACCAGCTTCGTCAACCGCTGGTGCATGGAAGGCCCCACACATCATTGCGCGCTGGGCGTCAGCCATGTCCAGCCTCTGGTGCGCCATATTGCTTCCTTGCTCAACCTCCCGCACGTCGAGATCGAATAAACCCCACGGCCACACAGTTCATCCATCGCATGCCGGACCCGGACCTGCTGCGTCCTGAGTTGCTGCAGGAAATATTCGAGCACCAGGCTGACGTCTCCACTGACAAGATTGCCCTCGCCTGTGGAGACGAACGGATGACCTATGGCGAACTGGAGCGCCGGGCCAATCAATTGGCGCGGCTCCTTCGGAGCCGGGGAGTGCGGCGCGGCGATTGCGTCGGACTTTGGCTGCCACGCTCGCTGGATGCCCATATCGCCCTGCTTGGCATCCTCAAGTCCGGCGCCGCCTATGTGCCGCTAGACCCGGAGTATCCCGCCGAGCGCGTCAGCTTCATCCTCTCTGATTGCCAGGCCAAGGCATTGGTAACCACCAGCGAGCTGGCCTTTATAGTGGGGCAGGCGTCCCGCCTGCCCCCCCGTGCCTTTTCTATGAACCTCGCTTCGCCAGAGAGCTGTGGACACTTCCCCCTCTCCCCTGCCGAAGGGGAGAGGGCCGGGGTGAGGGGTCCGTTTTGGCCTTTGGGTTCAGGGGCGCGAAGCGCGTCAAATGGCCCGGGATTTCTCTCCTCGTTTCAAGGTGAAGTTCTCGCCCTGGACCAAGTCCAACAGGAGCTTGCCAAGCAACCCGCCGCCCGCATTGGCCGCGCGGAGACCGGCACCACGCCAGAGGACCTTTGCTATGTCATCTACACGTCGGGCACCACCGGGAAACCCAAGGGCGTGGAGATCGCACACCGTAGCGCCTGCCACCTCGTCCGCGCCGAGGGGAAGCTCTTCCAGGTGCAACCCTCCGATTGCGTCTATCAGGGCTTCTCTTTGGCCTTCGACGCCTCGGTCGAAGAAGTGTGGCTGGCGTTCTTCGCTGGCGCGACCCTCGTGGTCGGCACCAAGGAAATGGTCCGGAGCGGTGCGGCCCTTTCACGAAAGCTCGCCGACGCGGGCGTGACCGTCCTCTCGTGCGTCCCCACGCTGCTCGCCATGATGGACGAGGACGTTCCCACGATGCGCCTGCTGATTCTGGGCGGCGAAACCTGCCCGCCCTATCTTGTGAAGCGCTGGTGGCGGCCCGGGCGGCGCGTCTTCAACACCTATGGGCCGACCGAAGCCACCGTTATCGCCACCTACACGGAGTGCCGACCGGATGAACCTGTGACCATCGGCCAGCCGGTGCCGAACTACCTGGCTTGCATTCTCGACGAGCAACTCTGCCCTGTCCCAGCAGGCGCGGCTGGCGAATTATGCCTTGGCGGAATCGGCCTGGCTCGGGGTTATCTGGGACAACCCGTGCTGACGCGGGAGAAGTTCATTTCACTCGAAGTGCCCACGCTCCATCACCATATCCCTTCGGCCCGCGAGGGCCCCTCACCCCTTCCCTCTCCCCGTCCGATGGGGAGAGGGTGGCCATCAGGCCGGGTGAGGGGTGACAGCGCACTCTGCGCTTCCGATGACGACGGCAAGCTGTTCTCTGCTCAGCGTTTCTACCGCACTGGCGATCTTGCCCGCTGGACTCCCGATGGAAGCAACCTGGAGTTCCTTGGGCGCATAGACACCCAGGTGAAGATCCGTGGCTTCCGGGTTGAGCTGGCGGAGATTGAGTCGGTGCTGCTCCAGTGTCCCGGCGTCCAGGCGGCAGCGGTGGCGCTGCGCGAGGATGTGCCGGGCGTTAGGCTGCTCGTCGCCTACATTGTGCCGCAGCCGTCCATCCCGTTCGACGAGAAGGCCATCCGCGCCAGGCTGCACACTTACCTGCCGCCCTACATGGTTCCGGCGCTGCTGGAAACGCTCCCCCAGTTGCCGACGCTCTCCAGCGGGAAAGTTGACCGCAAGCGCTTGCCCGCACCGCGCGCGCGGATGGCGGAAGAGCGGCCTGACCTGGTGCGTCCCAGCACCGACCTGGAAAAGCAGATAGTGGCCGTCTGGGAAAAGCTACTCGCGCCTACGCCGGTCTCTATGCACGACGATTTCTTCCGTGACCTGGGAGGCGATTCGCTGCTGGCGGCGCTCATGGTGTCGGAGTTGAGGCGTAGTCCGGCGCTCCGTGAGCTCTCAATGCTCGACGTGTACCAGCAGCCCACCGTCGAAAAGCTCGCGGCCCGTCTCGCGCAGCCACAAACCAGGGAGGGCGAGCGTCCCCGCGAGCCCAAACATACCCCGAAGTCAGGGCTCGCGGGGACGCTCGCCCTCCCGGCGGAGGTGCCCTTCTGGCGGCACTTCTTTTGCGGGGCCGCTCAGTTCATCAGCCTGTTTTGCATCCTGAGCTTCTTCGCTTTGCAGTGGCTGGCTCCCTACCTCACCTACACTGTGCTGATCGAGGAGGACTACGACTTCCTCCAAGCCATCCTCGGCTCGTTCGCCAGCCTGATCGTGCTGTATCCACTGATGCTGGTGATCCCAATCGCGGTGAAGTGGATCATGATTGGCCGTTACCTCCCCGGCTCGTATTCGCTTTGGGGAACGTTCTACTTCCGGTGGTGGTTTACGACCACCATCGAAGCCGCCGTCCCCGTCAGCTACCTGACCGGCACGCCGCTGCTGAATATCTATCTCCGGCTGATGGGGGCGAAGATCGGCGCCAACGTGCACCTGGACAGCGACTCGTTCGCCATCTACGACCTGCTCACCATCGGCGAGGACTCCAGCATCAACGCGGACTCGAACCTGCTGGGTTACACTGTCGAGAACGGCCAGTTGAAGATCGGGCGCATCACGATCGGCAAACGCTGCTTCGTCGGCGCCCGGTCCGCGGTGCGCGAGAACACGGTGATGGAGGATGACTCGGCCCTTGAGGACCTATCCTTATTGCCGCGCGGGACTGTGATCCCACGCGGAGAGACCTGGCTCGGCTCCCCTGCCCGGCAGGTAGTGGGGCAGGCGTCTCGCCTGCCATCCGGGCGTCTCGCCCCCGAACCCATTCACGCGGGCGAGACGCCCGCGACGACGGCAGGCGAGACGCCCACCCCCCTATCAGGCGCTTCCAATCCCACTCGCCCGAGCGCGCGACGGCGCTTCCTCTTCGGCGTTCTGCACGGGATCGGGCTGTTGATCTTCCCGGTGCTGGTGGTCTCCGCTTTGTTCCCGGGCATCGTGGTAATGAACGAGTTGAACTACCTTGACCCTTATTACTGGTACCTATTGTTGGCGCCGCTGGTCGGGCTGTCCTTCATCGTGTTGCTCGCCCTGGAGATCGCCCTCGTGAAGTGGGCGCTGCTGGGCAGGGTGAAACCGGGGCGGCACGCGCTTCACAGCTTCTACTACCTGCGAAAGTGGTTTGCCGACCAGACTCTCGACCTGAGCCTCGATACCTTGGGGCCGCTCTACGCCTCGGTCTATCTGGCACCCTGGTATAAACTGCTGGGGGCCAAGCTCGGCCATGGCGCCGAAGTGTCCACGGCTTCGTTCATCTCGCCCGACTTGCTTTCCATCGGCGACGAGAGCTTTATTGCCGACAGCGTCTCGCTCGGCGCACCGCGCGTGCGCGACGGTTTCATGACCCTTGGCCTCAATCACATCGGCAAGCGCTCGTTCATCGGCAACAGCGCTATGCTGCCGCCGGGCACGGTCATCGGCGACAGTGTCCTCATCGGCTGCCTTTCTGCTCCCCCGCCCAACCCGGCGGACGCGCTTCGCGAGGACACGACCTGGATGGGCTCGCCGCCCATTTTCCTGCCCCAGCGCCAAAAGAGCACGGCGTTCCCAGAGGAGACCACGTTCCACCCCACCACGAAGCTACGCGTGCAGCGCGCCGCCATCGAGTTCGTGCGCGTCATCACCCCTTCGACTTGCTTCATCATCCTGATCAGCCTGCTGTTCTCCTCGCTGCTGCTCCTGCACGACTCGCTCAATCTCCTGGACACGCTGTTGCTCTTCCCGGCCCTCTACCTGGGCTGCGCGCTCTCGGCTGCGGTCTTGACCATCGTGGCGAAGTGGGTGCTGGTCTGGCGCTACCGCCCGCGCGAAACTCCGCTCTGGAGCACCCTGGTCTGGCGCAATGAACTGCTCAACGCCCTGCACGAGCACCTGGCCGAACCGTTCCTGGTTGGCGCGCTGACCGGGACGCCCTTTGTCTGCTGGTATTTCCGGCTGCTGGGCGCGAATATCGGACACCGGGTATATATGGAAACCACTGACCTGAGCGAGTTCGACCTGGTTCGCGTGGGGGACCAGGCGGCGCTGAACGCCGATTGCACCATCCAGACGCACCTCTTTGAGGACCGCGTGATGAAGATGTCCACCATCGACATCGCCCCGCGCTGCAAGGTTGGCGCCGGATCGCTTGTGCTTTATGATACGCGCCTCGAGGAAGGCGCGGCGCTGGGCGACCTCTCGCTGCTGATGAAAGGCGAGACGCTGCCCGCTTGGACAAGCTGGCAGGGCATCCCCCCGCTCCCCGAATCAAGACTTTGCTATGACGCACAAAGCAGACACGATTAGAAACAATATGCCTCCCGTGAACCCAAAACCTGAGTCCCACACCCTGAACCTCCGGCCAACTCCAACTTCAGCCTTTGGCTCTCAGCGCCTCGCCATCAGCAATCCTGCGGACCTGCGCTTCGGCGTCGCGCCCAACCCACTCACCACCCGCCGGGGCATGACCATCGGCGGCGGGATAGTCTATCCCGAACTGAACTTCACCCTGCCGCCCATGTTCGTGGACGCTAGCACGATGCCGGAGGTGCGGGCGCAATATCAGCAAATCATCACCGGCGCCCTGCATCGCGCCGTTGAGTTGGAGGCGCCCGGGCTGGTGGTCGAGTTCGAGACGCTGCCGCCGATGACCGAGAACCCGGCCTGGGGCATCGAGCTGACGCGCATCCTGCTGGACGCGATGGCCGAGGCCCACGCGAAGCACGGCCTCAAGAGCGTGCTGCGCATTACCCCAAACGACACGCGCGAAATGGTTCGCCCGCCCCGCATGAGAAGCGGCCCGCTCTACGAAGCCATGCTGGCCACCTTCGACGGCTGCGCCGCCGCCGGCGCCGAGCTGCTCAGCATTGAATCGGTCGGCGGCAAGGAGGTCCATGACGAGGCGCTGATGATGGGCGACCTGCGCGGCGTCATTTTCGGACTCTGCGTGCTAGGCGTGCGCGACATGCGTTTCCTCTGGACCCAGTTGGACAAGATCGTCCGCAAGCACGGCGTCCATTGCGCCGGGGACACTGCGTGCGGCTTTGGCAACACCGCGATGGTGCTGGCCGAGCAGAAGATGATTCCCCGCGTCTTTGCCGCGGTAGTGCGCGCTATCTCTGCTGTGCGGACTCTGGTCTGTTACCAATGCGGCGCCGTGGGGCCTGGGAAGGATTGCGGCTATGAGAATCCCATCCTGAAGGCCATCACCGGATTCCCGATGGCCATGGAAGGCAAGACCGCTGCCTGCGCCCACTTCAGCCCGCTCGGCAATATCGCCGCTGCCACCTGCGACACCTGGAGCAATGAGTCGGTCCAGAACATCAAGCTGTTGGCCGGGATGGCCCCCACTTGCTGCGTGGAACAACTGATCTACGATTGCCGCCTCATGAACGAGGCCCTGGCTGATGGCCGCGACGCCGCCCTGCTCTACCGCAAATGGATGGTGTCTTCCGATGCCTCTCGCGACCCCCAGGCCTACGTTCTAACACCCGAAAGCTCCGTGGCCATCGCCCAAGCCATCATCAGCGCGCCCAGTGCCTACGACGCCGGCAAGGCCGCCGCCCTCACCGCCCTGCGGCTTTTGCGTGACGCCCACCGCGACGGCGCACTCAAAATCCGCGCGCGCGAAGTCCCCTATCTGGACCGGCTCCAGCGGACCGTCGAAGGCCTGCCCGCTAAGGAGCCGGAATTCATAGATGAGATGATGGCTGAGGTGGACACCACGAAGTTCGTGGCTGCGGATTACGAGATCGGGTGAAGGTGCAACCCGGCCCACAGAATCTGAATCCATCTGTGTTAATCTGTGGTGTTCCTGTGCTGCCGCGCGGCTGCCCCAAATATTTACAATGGCGCGGCCTGGGCACGAAGACCCCTGTGCGCGCCGCCTACAAGTTCTTCAGGCGCGACAGCCCGAGTTGCGACTCCCCAAATGGAAGGCACCGGCCTGCTTGGGGCTGTCGAATGAGAGAATGAGCTCCAGGCCGGGAAGGCGCGCTTTACGCACGAATTTCATAGCCTTGGCGATCAATCCAAAGTCATAAGCGTCGTCTCGCTCGCACGTCCACTTCTCCACAGACTGGAAATATTTGCCGGTTGGAGTATGTCGCAATAGTGTCTTCATAGTATGGGTTTGGTTGTTCATAACGCTCCTTTATGCGCATTACCTGTGCCACCTCACGAGCCCATAGAAACTCGCCAGCAACCCCGGCGCCGTGACGCTATGATGAGAGCGCGGCCCAAACGGCCCCGACTCCAAGCTCCGACGCCAATGGGGCCTTCCGGCCCCCACGTTCGGCCACCCATGCCCTCCCCACCGGCTCCCCTCCCACTACCACTGGACACTCTAACCTGAGGGCGTGAAACGTGACGCGCTATTTCGTGGATGGGGTTGCTGTTTGAGTTCGTGGTGATTGCCCGCGCGTTGGCGGATTGGTTCGTGGAATTACCACTTCAAGGCGGCCCTCCAACCCCCGGTTCCTCCCGCCCTGCATCAAGACCCTCCCGGGAGCCTCAGGGTAGCCTCAGGGTAGCCTGCGGGTAGCCTCAGGGTGGCCTCGGGGTGCCTACCGGTTGG
>Ga0182014_10003054_pt1 | contig 20464 bp, 16 predicted proteins | sample 612S2DmetaG_FD_120489 | JGI IMG/M metagenome (GOLD analysis project Ga0182014, IMG submission 120489) | Permafrost microbial communities from Stordalen Mire, Sweden - 612S2D metaG | ecosystem: Environmental > Terrestrial > Soil > Wetlands > Permafrost | place: Sweden: Stordalen | collected... | reverse complement strand
GCGCGACCGACGATGAGGTCGGCGGCGGCCATGGCGTGCGCCAGGTCCTCAGTGTAGGGCAGCAGCCGGTAGCGCTCAACGTCGGCCCCGCGCGCCGCGAGCGCCGCCTGCATCTCGGCGAAGTGGCGCGGGCCGCAGACGTGCAGCACCTGCAGGTCGAGCGCGGCCGCGCCGAAGGCCTCGAGGCAGGCGCGATTCAGGCTCTGCGCCCCCTGACTGCCGCCGAACACCAGCACGACCGGCAGCGCCGCCGTCAGGCCGAAGGCGGCCCTCCCTCTGTCGGGGTCGGCGGACAGCTGGGCGACCGACAGCGGCCGCCCCGTGACCACAAAGCGCGGCGGGTCGCGGCCCTCGATCGGAAAGCTCAGACAGACGCGCGAGACCAGCGGCGCCAGAAGGCGGTTCGTGACGCCGAGGTGAGCGTCGCTTTCGATGACGAGCGCCGGCACCCGACGCAGGGCGGCGGCGGCCACGACGGGCCCGCTCAGATAGCCGCCGCCGCCCACCGCGGCCTGCGGCCGTACCGCCGAGACGATCTCCCAACAGCGCGGTGCGGCGGCCGCCAGCCGCCACAGCGTGACGGCGTTCTGACGGGCGAGCAGACGGCGTTCGAAGCCGCGCATGTCGAGCGCCCAGGCGGGATAGTGCTCGGCGACGCGTGCCACCTGCGACGGGGTCGTGACAAACGTGACGGCCGCGCCGCGCGCGGTGAGCTCGTCAGCGACCGCGAGGGCCGGGGTGATGTGTCCCCCCGTCCCGCCCGCCGCCACCAGGACGCGGATGTCGTTCAGTGCTGGCAACGATATAGCTCCTGCGGTTGCTTGCGATGTTGGCCACGATGCCCACGCCGGCCAGCACGACCACGAGGCTCGTGCCGCCGAACGACACGAGCGGCAGCGGCACGCCGGTGAGCGGCAGCACGCCGAGAGCGGCCCCGATATTGACCGCCGCCTGAACGCCGACCGCGCTGCCGATGCCGGCGGCCAGCAGCTTACCGTACGGTTCGCGGCTGTTCAGGGCGATGCGAAAGATCGTCCAGGTGAGGACGACGTAGAGGGCGATCAGGGCAAGCAGGCCGATCAGGCCGAGCTCCTCGCCGATGATACCCGTGATGGAGTCGGTCGTCTGCTCCGGCAGAAAGCCGAACTTCTGGATCGAGTTGCCCAGGCCGACGCCGAAGAGATGACCGGAGGCGATGGAGACCAGCGACTGGACCGTCTGCATGCCGGCGCCGCGGGGGTCCTTCCACGGGTTCACGAACGAGGTCAGGCGCGCCATGCGGTAGGGCTCCACGACGATCGCCGCCGCGACGGCGGCCACCGTGAGCGAACCGAGGGTGACCAGGTGGCGCACGCGAGCGCCCGCCGCCACCACGACCGCCATGACGGAGAGCACGAGGATGATCGTGGTGCCCAGGTCGGGTTCGGCCATGATCAGCAGGGCGGCCGGTCCGACGCCGATGGCCACCAGGCGCACGAACCCCCCGGCCGTGAGCGCGTCGGCCGGCCGCTTGATGACGAGGCCGGCGACGAGGCAGATGCAGGCCAGCTTGGCGAGCTCGCTCGGCGAGTACGAGAAGCCCGCCACGATGATCCAGCGGCGGGCGCCGTTGACCTCGGTGCCGATGCCCGGTACCAGCACGGCCACGAGACTGAGCATGGCAAAGACCCACAAGGGCAACGCGACGCGCCGCCAGACGACGTAGTCGACGCGGGCGAGCACGATCATGACGACCACGCCCAGTACCGCGAAGAACGCCTGGCGCTCGATCAGATACCAGCTCGAGCCGTACGAGAAGTAGGCGCTGGCAGTCGAGGCGCTGTAGGCCATGACGAGGCCGAACAGCAGCAGCAGGCAGGTGGTCGTAAGCAGGATCCGGCGCTCCCTGGCGCCGGGGCCCGCGTGGCGCCGGGCAGCGGCCCGGCGCTCGGCTCCCTGGCGCCGCTCGGGACGTGTCCGCTCGAACGCCGGGCCAGACTGCGCCGCGCCGCGGCGCGCCGCGGCGCGGCGCTCGACGGCGGCGCGGCGCTCGGACGCGGCGCGGCGCTCGGACGCGGCCTCGTCGCGCGACTCGGACGGGCGCCGCTCCCGGTCGGTGTTCGGCTTGCGAGCGGTCATCTTCAGCGCCGCTGCCCGAGGCGCTCGACCAGCGCCGCGAAGTGCTCGCCGCGGTGTTCGAAGTTCCGGTAGCGGTCGAAGCTGGCGCAGGCGGGGCTGAGCAGCACCACATCGCCGGGCGCGGCGGCGGCGGCGGCGTGTGCCACGGCCGCTTCGAGATCGGGCAGCGCCACGAACGGTGTCGCTCTCTCCCCCACTGCGGCGCGCCGCCGCTCGAACGCCGTGCGCAGCGCACCGGCCGCGGCGCCGATCAGGATGGCCTGCTTGACGCGCCCCTCGGTGCCCATTGCCAGCGGGTCGAACGAGGCGCCCTTCAGCGACCCGCCGAGGATCATGTACACCGGCCCCGAGTAGGCCGTGAGCGCCTTGAGGGCGGCGTCGACGTTGGTCGCCTTGGAATCGTTGACCCAGGTCACACCGTCGACGACACCCACCACCTGGAGACGATGGACCACGCCGGGAAAGGTCTGCAGGGTCGCGGCGATGTCGGACGCCGACACGCCAAGCGCCGCCGCCGCGGCGGCGGCCGCCAGCGAATTGGCCACGTTGTGCTCGCCTTTGAGGGCGAGCGCGGCGAGCGGGCACAGCTCCTCACGGCCGGCTGCGGTCTGCGCCCAGAGCACGCCGCCGGTCACCCCGGCCAGCAGTGACCCGGCTCCGGCCTCACCGGCGGCGCCTGAGCACGGCGTCGCCGGTGACAGTGAGAAGGTGCCTCGGCGGCCGCGGCCGGGAAGCCCCGCGGCGACCGCCGCCGCGACGCCGGGGTCGTCGCCATTGACCAGGGCGAGATCGCCGGGAGCCTGGTTTTCGAAGATGCGCAGCTTGGCAGCGACGTACCCCGTGTAGCTGCCGTGTCGGTCGATGTGATCCTCGGTCAGGTTGAGCAGCACGGCGACATCGGGCCGGAAGCGCTCGATGTGCTCGAGTTGAAAGCTCGACAGCTCGGCGACCACGACCGCCCCCGGTTCGATCGCCCCGGGCAGGTTGGCCAGAGCCCTGCCCACGTTGCCGGCCACCTCGACCGGCCGACCGGCATCGCGCAGGATCTGGCCGGCGAGCTCGGTCGTCGTCGTCTTGCCGTTGGTCCCGGTGATCGCCAGCCAGCGGTTCTGCAGGAACCGTGCCGCGAACTCGACCTCGCTCCAGATCGCCACCCCACGGGACAGGGCCGCGGCCACGACCGGCGAGGAGTTGGGCACGCCCGGGCTTTTGACCAGCAGCTCGACATCCTCGGGCAGGCCGGCCGCGGCGCCGAGCAGAAGGCCGGCGCCGGCCGAGCGCAGCTCGGCCGGCGCCGGCCCGAGCTGCTCCTCGTCTTTCTCGTCGATCCCGAAGACCTCGGCGAGCGGCACCTCGCGCAGCGCCAGCAGCGTCGCCGCGCGACCCGATCGACCGAGACCGACCACGGCGAGACGGCGAAGGTCGGCGAGCGTCGCGGTCAACTTCGATCCTTCCTTTCGCGGCCCGAGGCCGGCGCCCGCCGGCCCGGGTCGGCCCGGCGGGTCATACGGCTGTGGAGCCCGCCCGCACGCGTCGTGCCATGGCGCGCCGACGCGCTCCTTTAGTGGGGTGGTTCCGGCGCGCCCGGCCGAACCCTGCTCCGGCAGGCCTCGACTTCTCCCTGAGCCACCCTCGACCGTTGCCTGAGACCGACCCTCAGGCGGCGGTAGAGGTCGCCCTGGGCCTTGCCGGCCGAAGCCGCCCTTGCAGGCAGGATCGCCCAAGTGAGACGCACTCTCCGGCCGAACCTGAGGGCCTCAGAACGTCGCGTAGTAGATCGCGAAGCCGAGCCCGGCGAAGATCGCGGCCACGATCCAGAAACGCACGATCACCTTGGTCTCCGACCAGTTGCGCAGCTCGAAATGGTGATGCAGAGGCGCCATCAGAAAGATGCGCCGGCCGGTGAGCTTGAACGACGCCACCTGCAGGATGACCGACAGACCTTCGATGACGAACAGCCCGGCGATCACGATCAGCAGAAGCTCGGTGCGCGTGAGGATGGCCATGCCGGCGATGGCGCCGCCCAGACCGAGCGAGCCGGTATCGCCCATGAACACGTCGGCCGGGAACGTGTTGAACCACAAAAAGCCGAGACAGGCGCCGACGATGCAGGTCGACAGCACCGAGAGGTCGAGCATGCCGGGGTCGGGATCGTGGCGGCCGATGATGAAGGCGATACCGGCATAGGACACGAGCACGATGGCGGAGCTGCCGGCGGCCAGACCGTCGAGGCCGTCTGTCAGGTTCACGGTATTGCTCGCCCCGGCGATGACCAGAAAGACCAGCACGTAGAAGCCGACGGTGCCGAGGTGCCACTGGACGTGCGAGAAGGGCACCGAGACGTTCGTCGTGAGACCGGCGAAATGCAGCGCGATGAACCCCGCCAGCAGCCCGAGCGCGAGCTGCAGCAGGAGCTTCCAGCGCGCCGAAAGACCGAGCGAGCGGCCCTTGATGATCTTCATCCAGTCGTCGGACAGGCCGATGAGGGCGCAGCCGAGGGCGACGACCAGCACGGCAAACGAGGCCACCGAGAGCTGGCTGAAGATGAAGAAGGGCACGAGCACCGCCAGCCAGATGAGCACGCCGCCCATGGTAGGCGTGCCCTCTTTGGTCTTGTGGCCTTGCGGGCCCTCCGCCCGGATGGTCTGGCCGAACTCGTTGCGACGCAGCCACTCGATGAACCACGGCCCCACGATCAGAATGACCACCATCGAGGTGATGCCGGCGGCGAGGGCGGTAAACATCAGCGCGACCCGTCGCCCAGTGGAGCGCCCGAAAGGCGCGGCGACGCGCCGGGCGGCGCCAGAATGGCGTCGGCGACACGCTCGAACCGCAGCGCCCGCGAAGCCTTGACCAGGACGGCGCTGCCGGGGGCGATCGCCCCCGGCAGCGCCGCCAGGCATTCCTCGACGGTCGCATACCACGCCCCGCCCTCAGGCGTCTCGAGGTAATCGCGCGCGAGGGCGCCGACGGCCAGCACGCGGACGCCGCGGGCGCGGGCGTGCCGGCCGACCTCGCGATGGAACGCCGCCGCCGCCACGCCGAGCTCGAACATGTCACCCAGCACGGCCACGCGCGGCCGCTGCCCGGCCACCTCGCACAGGTGGTCGAGAGCGGCCTTCATCGACAGCGGGTTGGCGTTGTAGGAGTCGTTCAGCAGCAGGCCGCCCCGGGGCAGCTCCTCGAGCCGTCCGCGCAGCGCCGAGAACTCGACGCTGCGCGCCCCCGGTTTGGCCTCTTCGAGATTGTAGCCGAGCGCAATGAAGGCGCCGATGGCCGCCAGGGCGTCTTGCAGATAGTGCCCGCCGCTGAAGCTGAAATCGAAGGCGGCCCGGCGCCCGAAGGCGTCGATCAGCGCCCGCGTCGCGCTGCCCTCGACCCGCGCCTCGGCCACACACACGTCGGCGCCCTCGCCGCCGAACGTGACGAGACGGCCCGTGTGATAGCGCAGATGGGGTTCGAGCAGGGCTTCGTCGGCGGGCACGACAAGGGCGCCCCTGCCCACCTCGGCGATGATCTCGGCCTTGGCGGCGGCGACCTGCTCGATGGTGCCCACGAGCTCGAGGTGGACGGGAGCGATGTTGGTGATGACGCCGACGTCGGGCTTGACGATCGCGGCCAGCTCGGCGATCTGACCGCGTCCGCGCATGGCAAGCTCGCAGACGAGCACCTCGGTGGCCGGCTCGAGCTCGAACACGGTCAGCGGCACGCCGATCTCGTTGTTGTGGTTGCCGCTCGTCGCCACGACCCGCGAGAGCGGCGCGAGAAGGGCGGCGAGGATGTCTTTGGTCGAGGTCTTGCCGACGCTGCCGGTGACCGCCACGACCCTGGCGGTGGAACGGCGCCGTACGGCGGCGGCCAGGCCGCCCAGCGCGCGCTGACCGTCGTCGACTACGATGCGCGGCGTGCCGGCGCGCATCGCGGACGCGGTCCGCTGCGAGACCACTGCGGCGATGGCGCCGGCGGCCAGCGCGGCGCCGGCGAAGTCGCCGCCGTCGAAGCTCGCGCCGCGCAGCGCTACGAACAGGTCGCCGGGCGCGGTCGCCCGGTCGTCGATGGCGACGCCCGTGGCGACGGCCCGCGGATCGCCGGCCTCGAGGCGGCCGTCACAGGCGGCCGCCGCCTCTGCGAGTGTCAGAGGGATCACCGGCCGCCGGCCTCGCCGGCAGATCCGCCGCCGGCCTTGCCGGCCGGTCTTGTCGCGGCGGATGGTTCCGCGACAGGCCGTCCTTCGGCGGAGGTGAAACCGAGCTCGGCCAGCTCGGCGGCGGCGACCTCGCGGTCGTCGAAGTGGATCGTCTCGGGGCCCAGGATCTGATAGGTCTCGTGGCCCTTGCCGGCGATCACCAGCGCGTCGCCGGACCGCGCCTCGCGCAGCGCGAGGCGGATGGCCGCGCGCCGGTCGGGTTCGACCACCACATGCTCGCGCTCGGCGGCGGCAATGCCCGCCACGACCTCGGCGATGATCGCCAGGGGATCTTCGCCGCGCGGGTTGTCCGAGGTCAGCACGGCAAAGTCGGCGAGCTCGGCCGCCACCGCGCCCATGAGCGGCCGCTTGCCACGGTCGCGGTCGCCGCCGCAGCCGAACACGGTGAGCAGGCGGCCGGCCGTGACCGGACGCACGGCGCGCAGGACGTTGGCCAGCGAGTCGGGCGTATGCGAGTAGTCGACCAGCACGCTGAAGGGCTGGCCGGCGCGCACCGGCTCGACCCGCCCGGGCACGCCGGCGGCGCCCGCCAGCCCCGTGCGCACCGCCGCGAACGGCAGCCCCATGGCCAGAGCGGCGGTCGCTGCGGCGAGGGCGTTGGCGACGTTGAAGCGCGCCGGCGTGGCGATACGGAGCGCCGAACAAAGGCCGAGACGCGGCGCCACCAGGGTAAAGGTGGAGCCCTCGGCGCTCAGGACGAGGTCGACCGCGGCGCAGTCGACGGCGTCCTTTGCGCCGGGCGTGTCGCCCTGGAGCGCGAAGGTCCACAGGTCGGCGCCGTAGGCCTCGCGGCAATCGTCGATCAGGCGGCGGCCGTGCTCGTCGCCGGCGTTGACGACGGCGACGGCGCCCGGCCGGCGATGCTCGTCGGGCAGAAACAGCGAGCGCTTGGCGGCGTAGTATGCGTCGAGCGTTGCGTGAAAGTCGAGGTGGTCGCGCGACAGGTTGGTGAAGATGACCGACGCGAAGGCGATGCCGGTCGTGCGTTCGAGAGCCAGAGCGTGCGACGAGGCCTCCATGACGCACGACTTGTCGCCGCCGTCGACCATCTCCCGGAACATGCGCTGCAGCTCCAGCGATTCGGCGGTGGTCAGCCGAGTCGGCCGCTCGACACCGGCGATGCGGTTGACCACGGTGCCAAGAAGGGCCGGCCGCAGGCCGGCGGCCGCGAAGATCTCCGCCAGCAGGTGGGCGGTCGTGGTCTTGCCGTTGGTGCCGGTGACGGCGGCAACGCGCAGCGCGCGCGTCGGGTCGCCGAAAAACCGCGCCGACATGAGGGCCATGGCGCGCCGCGCGCCCGGCACGACGACCTGGCTGACCGGCAGGGCCAGCGGTCGCTCACAGACCAGCGCGACCGCCCCGCCGGCGACCGCCTGGGCCGCGAAGTCGTGCCCGTCGGCCCTCAGTCCGGGGATGCAGAAAAAAAGCGATCCGGCAGAGACGTCGCGGGTGTTGCAAGCCAGCGATCCGATTTCGACGTCGGGATCGCCGTCGATGCGACCACGGTCAAGACCGGTGGCGAGAGCGGCTAGGTTCATGCCGGCCGATGATATCAGAACCCGCCGCCGTCACGGGGCGATCTCCAGTCGCTGAAGGGCGTAGCCGGCGATCTGGCGGAAGGCCGGCGCGGCCACGGTGCCGCCCCAGTAGGGGTGCGGCTCGTCGACGACCACGGCGACCACGAGCTGCGGGTCGCGGGCCGGCACCATGCCGATGAACGAGGCCACGTAGTTGACCTTGGAGTAGCCGCCGCCGTTGGGCAGCGCCTTCTGGGCAGTGCCGGTCTTGCCGGCGACCACGTAGCCGGGGATCCGCGCCTCGGTGCCGGTGCCGTCGGCGACCACGTCGGAGAGCATGCCGCGCAGCTGACGGGCCACCGCGGCCGAGACGATCCGCCGGCCGGCCGCCGGCCGTATCACTCGATCGCCGATCTGCGCGGTCAGATGAGGCTTCATCATCACGCCGCCGTTGGCGACCGCGCCGTAGGCAGCCACCATCTGGATGGGGGTGACCGAGATGCCCTGGCCCATGGGCACGTTGCCGATGGTCGACGACCACCACTGGTCGCCGGGCAGCACGAACCCCGGCACCTCGCCGGGAAAGTCGATGCCGGTCAGCTTGCCGAAACCGAAGCGGTAGATCCAGTCGAGCAGCCGCTGCTTGCCGAGCAGCTTCCAGCCGATGGTGACGGCCCCGATGTTGCTCGACTTGGCCAGGATCTGACTCACGTTCATGCGCTCCGTGCCGCGCAGCTCGGCGTCGTGGATGACGCGGTCACCGACGCGCAGCGCGGGCGGCAGCACGAACGAGGTCTCAGGTGTGACGAGGCCATCCGACAGGGCGGCGGCGATGGTCACCATCTTGAAGGTCGAACCCGGCTCGTAGCTGTAGATGACCGCCTTGTTGCCCTGATGGGCCGGGGACTCGCCGAAGCGGTTAGCGTTGACGAGCGGTACGTTGGACATGGCGTAGATCTCGCCGGTCCTGGGGTTTTCGACGATCGCCGTGCCGCCCTTGGCGTGGAAGCGGCGCACGGTCTCGGCGAGCACGTTGTCGGCCACGATCTGGATGCCGCTGTCGATCGTCAGGCGCACGTCCTGTCCCGGTTTGGGCGACACCGACTGCATGACATGCAGCGCCTGGCCGGCCGGATCCTGCACGACCACCTGGCGCCCGGGTGTACCGGCCAGTTCCTTGTCGTATTCGTACTCCACGCCGGCCAGGCCGTGGCCGTCGATGCCGGCGTAGCCCACCACCTGGGCGGCCACCGTGTTCAGCGGGTAGACGCGCTTCTCTTCGACGTAGCTGGCCACGCCGGGCAGGCCCAGCGCAGTCGCCTTGTCGGCGAGCGCCGGATCCGCCTGCCGGTCGACGTAAGTAAAGCCGCTCCGGGGATCGTCGATCGCGCGATACACGCGACCCCACTTGAGCTTCAGCGCCGCGGCGAGCCGCCTGGCAGCGGCCTTGGGGTTGTCGAGCATGTAGGGAGTGGCGTAGACGGTCTTGGCGGCGACGGCGACGGCGAGCTGGGTGCCGTCGCGATCGACGATGACGCCGCGCTGGGAGGGCAGCGCGATAGTGCGGACCTGCTGATCGCGGGCCATAGCGGCGAGATGGCCGTCGGCCGAGGCGAGAGCGATCGCCTTGCCGCCGATGGCCAGGAAGGCGATCACAAAGACGATGCGCAACAGACGTACCCGTCCGTCGAGCGTACGCCGGACGGCGTCGCGGGTGGTGCGCCCAGCACGCCGGGCCGGTCGGCGCGGGGCGCTGCCGCGGCGCCCGACGGAGCCCGTCTTGCGATCATGGCGGGCGTCGTGGCCCACTACTGCCCCGTGGGCGTCGCGGCCCGGTTTGCGCGCACCGTGATGAACTGCACCCAGGGCGAGACGATCAGATGGTACTTCTTGACGGCCACGTTACGGACCGCGAGCGCCGACGACAGGCCCGCCGCGGTCTCGGCGAGCTGCTGGTTCTGGCCGTCGAGCGCGCGATACTGACCGGTCACGGCGTCGGTCTGCAGGTTCTTCTGAACGACCGCGAAACTGAGAGTGACGCGCCCCACCGCGAGCACCGCCAGCAGCACACCGAACACGATCAGCCGCGCCGGCAGCGACTGCAGCCGGCGGCGCGGCGCGGGAGCGGCGCCCGTACCCGGACGGCGTTGCGGAGCGCCGACGGGCCGACGCTCACTTTCGTGCCTCGCGGGCGCCGGCAGCGAACGCGCGGGTGCGCCCGCGGCGGCGGCCACGTCAGGCCTCCAGCTTGACCGCCGCGCGCAGCTTGGCCGCCTTGGCGCGCGCGTTGCTCTCTATCTCGTGCGCCCGCGGCGTCACCGGCCGGCGCGTCAGCACGCGCATCGTCGGCTCGTGGCCGCAGACGCAGATCGGCAGGCCGGGCGGGCAGATGCAGCCGGCGGCGTGTCCTCTGAAGAACTGCTTGACCGTGCGGTCTTCGAGCGAGTGAAAGGAGATCGCCGCCAGGCGACCGCCGGGCTTGAGCACCCGGTAGGCCTCTTCGAGGCCGCGGGCCAGCGACTCGAGCTCGTTGTTGACCACGATGCGCAGCGCCTGAAACACGCGGCGCGCCGGGTTGCCGGCGCCGAACCGGGCCGGCGTGGGAATGGCGCACTTGATGACGTCGACGAGCTGACCCGTGGTCTCGAACGGCTGCCGGCTGCGCTGCCGCTCGATGCGCCGGGCGATGTCGACGGCGTAGCGCTCCTCGCCGTAGCGGCGGAACACGTCGGTCAGCTCGGCCACTGAGAGGGTGTTCACGAGATCGGCGGCGGTGACCGCCTGCGACGGATCCATGCGCATGTCGAGCGGCGCGTCCCAGGCATACGAAAAACCGCGCTCGCGGCGGTCGAGCTGCATCGACGACACACCCAGATCCAGGTAGATGATGTCGACCGAGGCGTCGGGCCGTGCCGCCAGCACGTCGGCGAAGTTCCCGTGGTACAGCTCGGTGGCGCAGGGCGCCTCGCGGGCGACGTCGCGGAAGTATTCGGCGACAGTCGGGTCGCGGTCGCAGGCGATCAGCAGACCGTCGGCACCGAGACGCCGGGCGACGGCGGCGGCGTGGCCGCCGGCGCCGAACGTGGCGTCGAAGGCGGTCTCGCCGGCGGCGGGCTGGAGCAGGTCTACGAGCTCGTCGAGCAGGACCGGCGTGTGGGCCAGGGCCATCTCGTACTCACTGACGTGATAGTTGGTCTGCGGCAGCATCGGCCCCCTCCTCCATCTGCTTGCGATACGTCGCCCACGCCTCGCGGTCCCAGATCTCGATGTGGTCGTGCATGCCGATGATGGTGACGTCCTTCGAGACTCCGGCGAACCCGAGCAGGTTCGCCGGCACGGTGATCCGCCCTTGACGGTCGAGCTCGTCGAAGGTGGCGGCGGCGAAGAGAAAGCGCCGGACCTCTCTGCCCTTCTCGCTCATCGCCGGCAGGTCCCCTGTCTGATCGGCGACGAAGCGATCCCACTCCTCGGGCGGAAAGGCGGCAAGGCAGCGGTCGAAGCCCCTGGTGAGGTAGACGCCCTCGGCAAAGACGGCCCGCAGGCGCGCGGGGATGGCGACGCGGTTCTTCACGTCGAGTGTGAAATCAAACTCCCCCAAGAGCACCGAGCGCTGCATGCTCGGCACTGTACCCCACTACTCCCCACTTTGCAACATTTCTCCGACACTATTCCCCACCGCAGACACCGGGCGACCCACCATTCGCCACAAGGGTCGGCCGTCTGGAGTGATGGGCGCCGGTCGGCGCGAGCGCCGGAGCGCGAAGACGACGCCGACGCGCCTCGTCGCGACCGAGCGCGGCGGGCGGCCGGCGCCGGTGCCGGGTCGATCAGCGGGTGTTGGGCACCTTGAGCTTCTCGCCGACGGCGAGCGTGCTCGAGCTGGCGCGGGGGTTCAGCGCCAGCAGCCGGCCGAGTGTGATGTGGTATTTGCCGGCGATCGTCGACATGCTGTCACCTTTGCGAACATGATAGTAGGCATACTTCGCTTTGGGCCTATGGCTGGCGGCGGCGACCGGGTGGCCGGCGACGGGCTGCGCGTGCCCCAGCACGCCGGAGCGCACGCCCAGCGTGACGACCGAAAGAACGGCGGCCAGGAGCACGATGGGCGCCACGATCCGCGGCCAGGCTGGCGCGGCGCGCCGCAGGCGCAGCCGGCCGGCGCGCGCCGGCGCCGGCCGCGCGGGTAGCGGCTCGTCGAGCCAGTCACGCCCGCCGTCGGACGCGACCCGGGTAGGATCCCCGCCGCGGCTGCCGGCCGGCCCGGCCGGCGACAGCACGGTGGTCGACTCCTGGTCGGGCGCCCGGCCGGACGAATCGAGCGGCGCCCCCCGCGACGCGCCGCTGCGCGAGCCGGCGGAGGCGCCGCGCGATCGCGTGAGACCGTCGTCGCCGGCAGGCGGAGCATCGTCGGAGATGACGTCGTCGGGCAGCGGCCACAGCGGGCCGGTCGCCCCCGGATCGTCGGCCTTACGCCCTCGACGGGTGGTGTCGTCGTCCATCACAGGCCTCCGATCGCGTCGCGCATTTCGGCCGCGGCGGCGGCGGCGGCGCTTCGGTAGTCGACGCCGCGCTCGCGCCAGGCGTAGATGATCGACCTGGAGGCGTTGACGACATAGCCGAGCGCCTCGCCGTGGGCCAATCCCTCGAGCGCCTCGGGACCGGCGCCCTGCGCGCCGAAGCCCGGGATCAGCAGAAAGGCGTGCGGCAGGGCGGCGCGCACGGCCGCGAGCGACGTGGGGGCGGTGGCTCCCACCACCGCCCCCACGTCGCTGTAGCCGTGCGCGCCCACACGCCCGCTGCCCAGCCGCGCGATCATCTCGGTCACGTGCAGATACAGGGGTCGGCCGTCGCAGTCCTTCTCCTGGAGCTCGGCGGCGCCGGGATTACTGGTGCGGGCCAGCACGAAGACGCCCTTGCCCTGGTCGCAGCGCGCGAGGAACGGCTCCAGGGCGTCGTCGCCCAGGTAGGGATTGACCGTCACGGCGTCCGCGCCGAGGCCCGGAAGCGGCCCGCCGATCAGGGCCGGCGCGCCGCCGAAGGCGGCGGCGGCGTAGGCCACCGAGGTCGAACCGATGTCGCCGCGCTTGGCGTCGAGGATCACCGGCAGATCATGCTCGTGAGCGCAGGCGACGACCCGCCGCAGCGCCTCCCAGCCGGGGGCGCCGTACTGTTCGAAAAAGGCTGCCTGCGGCTTGACGACCGCGACAACGTCGGCGACCGCGTCGATGACACCGCTGGCAAATTCGGCGAAGCACGCCGCCACGGCCCCCGCGTCGCCCAGCTCGCCGACGCGCGCGGCGTAGGCCGCGCGCAGATCGCCGGGCAGCCGCGAGAGATCGGGGTCGATCCCCACACACACGGCGCTACGCCGGCTGAGGATGCTGGCGGCGAGCCTGTCTGAGAAGTTCGTCATCTCACCCTGACCAATTGCTCGCTGAGCGCCGCAATCCTGCCCGCCGCCCCCCGGCGGCCGTCGCGGCCCGCTCAGGCGAAAGGCGTGTCGCCACCCTCGACGCCGCCGGCCGCGCCGTCGCCGCCGGCCGCGCCGTGGCCGCCGGCCGCGCCGTGGCCGCCCGCGGCGCCGCCCCATGGGTCGCCGGTCGCGCCGGCCGCCGACTCGTCGAGCGCGCTCAGACCCTCGTCGACGATCTCGGCGGAGCGGCGCTGCTGGGCCTGGAAGGCGCGCACGTTCTTGCGGATGGTGTCGAGCTTGGCGCGGATGTAGTCGCGCGACGAGTCGACCGTGCCCGGTTGTTCCTCTTCCTGTTCGAGCTCCTCGGATTCGTGTTGCATCTGCCGCAGGACATCCATGAGCTGGCCATCGTCGAGGGTAGTGAGCGTGTTCAGGTCGTACTTCATAACCTTGCTGGAAGCCTCGTGGACGGCGCTCAGCTTGGAGCGCACGACGGGGTTGAAGACGGCGCTCGGGTCGACCTGGGCGGTGATCGCATCGACGTCCTTGATCCAGTCTTCCTCGCTGGCCCCGACCTTGGGGACGATCTTGATGCGGCCCTCTTCGGTCTCCTCGATGCGATCGATCGACAGGTAGGCGCGCAGAAAGCCCTCGGTGAAGGCGACCGGCACCGTGGCCGCGTAGGCAATGACCTGGAGGATCTCGGCGGCGAACTGCGTGAAGGTGCCGGTGTGCAGGTAGCTGTCCTCGATCAGGCCGAGGAGCATGGACTTGAGATAGGGGTCGGCGCGCTCGACGGATGGCACCTTCTGCTCAGCAGGCGTGGCGGCCGCGGCGGCGGCGCTCGCGGCGGCGGCGGCGGCCTCGACTGCGCCGGCGTCGGGCGCCCCCCCGGCGTGTGCGCTCGATCCCGGTGCGTCTGCCATGGTTCTCCCGCCTCGTGCTCGCCGACAACTGGACAAACCTTACTCCAAGGCCGAAACCCATGACAATCGCCGACTGCCGACGAGCAGGCGAGACGCCGGGCGGGCGTTTCCGGTAGGCTGACCGCCGTCATGAAAGAAGCGCTGCCAGACCCGGCGGACCCGGCCCGCCACCCCGGCGCGTCCGCTCCGGGCGCCGGCGCCGGCGCCCTGATCCTGCGCGGCGCCGGCTCGCTCGCCGCGGCACTGCAGGCGGTCGCAGACGAGCCGGGCGCCGGCGCTCTTCTGTGCGACATCGACGGCACCATCTCGCCGATCGTCGCCGACCCGTACGACGCCGTCGTGCCCGCGGCGTTTCGCGCGGCGCTCGAGGCGCTCGCGCCGCGCCTCGGCCTGCTGGCCTTCATCACGGGCCGCGACGTGCGGCAGGCCGCGGCCATGGTCGGCGTCGCAGAGGCCACCTATGTCGGTCTGCACGGCTTCGACCTGCTGGCGCCCGACGGTACGGTCGTCCGCGACCCCGCGGCCGCGGGCTACGTCGACAGGGTCCAGAAGATGGCCCGCCGCGTCAGCGGGCTCGATGCCGAAACCCTCGGCCTCGTGATCGAAAACAAAGGTCCCATGCTCGATCTGCATTACCGCCAGGCGCCCGATCCCGCGGCGACCCTGGCCATTCTCGAGGCCGAGATCCTCGGGCCGGCGCGCGCGCTCGGACTGGCGGTCGCCACAGGGCATTTTCTGGTGGAGCTGCGCCCACCCGAACCGGTGGACAAAGGGACCGCGGTGCGGCGCCTTCTGCAGGCCGGCGGCCGCGGCGAGACCGCGCTGCGCAGCGCGGTCTTTCTGGGCGACGACCTCACCGATTGCACCGGCTTCGCGGCGATCCACGCGTGGGCCGCCGAAGCCGCGCCGGCCGGCCCGGGCGACGCGCGGACGGTGGCGCCCCCCGCTGAGACGCCCGCGAAACGCCTGGCCCTCGCCGTCGCCGCTCTCACCGACGAAACGCCACGGCAAGTCCGGGACGAGGCCGACGTCTGGGTCGACGCCACGCCGGGCGTCCTGGTGGTGCTCGCCGGGCTGCTCGAGGCGGCCCGGACCCAGGCCGGCCGGTAGGGAGCACGCCGAGAGGCGCCTTCTTTGCGCCGGCCGACGCCGTGCCCGAGCACCTGGCGCGGCGACCGCGAGCCCAACGCGTCGCGCCTGCAAGAGTGTGCCACGACAGGCCCAACGCGTCGCGCCCCGGAGTGTGCGCCATCGTCCCTGCGCCCCGGGAAGGCCCGAGTCGATGTTCTTACGCTGGAGGGAAAGCCTCTGCGGCTCTCCCGACCGCCCCGGCCGCGACGACGGGACGCACGGCCGCAGCGCGCACCGGCCGGCACGTCGCACAGGCGGCCGGTCACAACGCGAAAGGCAAGAAGCATGGGGCAGCAGTCGATCAACACCCTGGTGATGGCCCTCACCGCTCTGCTCCTGGCCGGCGAAGCCTTCTACGCCTGGCGTCGCTCGCGCTTCGCCGGCCGGCGCTTCTTCGCTCTCTTCCTGGCGACCAACGCCGTCGGTGCCTTGTGTGCGGCGCTTCTCTTTCGCGGTTCCGGCGAGGCCTGGGTACTGCGCTGGGCGGCGCTCTGGGAGATCATGGGCAGCACCCTCTCGATGGCCCTCGTCATTCTCTTTGCGGCACGCTTTGCCGGCGTGCGCCGGCTTTTCAGCCGTCCCGCCGCGGCGCTGCTGATCGGCGGCTCGGCGGCGCTGGTGGCCGCCGTCGCCGTCGACCCCGGACTCGTCTACCTGTCGGGTCACGGGCTGACCGCGCTCAGCTTCACGCACGAGAGCGTCGGCGCGGCCGACGGGCCGCTCTTCTGGACCCAGGACGGCGTCTACTATTGCTTGATCGTCGCCACCGCCGGCCTGCTCGTCTTCGAGATGCGACGCGGCCTGCGCCTGCACGCCGCGCAGGCGCTGGCCGCTTTCGTTGGTCTCGGTATCGTGCTCGGCGTGCAGGTCCTGTGCATGCTCGGGCTGGTCGTCCTGCCCGGCATCCACGCGGGTGTCATCGCCGTCGCGCTCGGCGTGCCGCCGGTCCTCTGGGCACTGCCCGGCCTGCGCGCCGCCGATGCCCGGGTGGCCTCGGAGCGGCACACCCTGGAGGCGATGAGCGACGCCGTGTTCGTCCTGACCGAGGGCGGCGCTCTGGCCAGCGCCAACGCCGCCGGGCGCGAGCTGCTGGCCGCGGAGAGCGCCGCGACGGCCTCGGCGCTCGACGCCGAGCGGTTCGGCTGGCTTTCGTCGCGCATCGCCGCCATGCCGCATCATGTGAACGCCGTCGGGCAGGAGTGGTCCAGCCAGGTCATCGAGCTGACCCTGGCCGGCGAGGCACGTCATTACCACGTGCGCCAGACTGCCCTGAGCGACCGCGACGGCAGCAGGCTGAGCTCCGTGCTGGTGCTGCGTGACGTGAGCGCCCAGGTCGCCACCGAAGCCGCCCTGCGCGGCTCCGAAGACCGTCTGCGCATTCTCTTCGAGCAGTCGCCCCTGGGCATTTTGGTCTTCAACTCCGAGCTCATCGCTCTCGAGGTCAACGAGCGCTGGAGCGAGTGCACGGGTCACGAATCGCGCGAGATCATCGGTCAGAAGCTGAGCTACGAGAACCTGTCGAGTCTGCTCGACGCCTGCCGCGCGGCGCTTTCCGGCGAGCCGGCCGTCTACAACGGTCCGCTGCGCACCAGATCCGGCGAGGAGCACTGGTTCGAGTGCGAGGTCGCGCCGCTGCGCGCCGCGTCCGGAGTCATCACCGGCGGGGTCTGCCTGGCCCGAAACGTCACCGAGAACCGGCGCAGCGAAGCCCTGATCGAGCGGCTCTCGTTCTCGGACACGGTGACCAGCTTGCCCAATCGTGGGCTGTTGCGCGACCGCCTGCGGCGGGTGCTCGCCGAGGCGACCCGCTCGGGGCTCAGGTCGCTGGTCACGATCGTCGACATCAACGGCTTCAGCGCCGTCAACGAGGCTCTGGGACACGCCGCCGGCGACCGACTTCTGGCGATGATCGGCGAACGTCTGCGCCTCAACGTGCGTGAACGCGACACGATCGCCCGCTGGGCCGGCGACGAGTTCGCCGTGCTGGCCCCGTCGCTGGCCAAGAGCGACGATGCTCTCGCTCTCTGCGAGCGCGTGCACAACTGCTTTGCGACACCTTGGCTGGTCGACGGCCGGGAGGTCTGGCTCACGGCCAGCATCGGCGCGGCGCTCTCTCCCGCGAATGGGCGCGAGGCCGACGCACTGCTCAGCCACGCCGAGAGCGCGCTGCGCAGCGCCAAGGAACAGGGCGGCGAAGGCGCCCGCTTCTATGCCGAGGCGCTCGGCGCCGGGACGGATGCGCGGCTCGCGCTGGCCGGCGACCTGCACCGGGCGCTCGCCAAGGAGCAGCTCGAGGTCTTCTACCAGCCGCAGGTCGACATGATCGACGGCCGCGTCGTCGGTTGCGAGGCGCTGGTGCGCTGGCGCCACCCCGAACGTGGTCTGGTCGGACCCGACCAGTTCATCCCCATGGCCGAGACGAGCGGTCTGATCGTGCCGATTGGCGCCTGGGTGCTGCGCACCGCCTGCGCGCAGGTCGCGGCCTGGACGCGCGTCAGCGGCCGCCGGTTGTGCCTGGGCGTCAACGTTTCGGCGCATCAGCTGCGCCAGGGCGATCTTGTCGAGACCGTCACCGCGGCGCTCGCCGAGTCGGGCCTCGCCGCCGCACAGCTCGAGCTCGAGGTCACCGAAACGGCGATCCTCGTCGATCAGCGAGCGGCGGCGCGCACTCTCGAGAAGATCGCCGACCTCGGGGTCATGGTGGCGCTCGACGATTTCGGCACCGGCTACTCTTCGCTGGCCCACCTCTGCGAGCTGCCCATCAATCGCCTCAAGATCGACCGCTCGTTCGTCGGCCAGCTGCCCGAAGCGCGCAACGCCGCGGCCGTCTGCCGGGCGGTGATCGACCTGGCCGACGACCTCGGCATTACGGTCATCGCCGAGGGCGTCGAGACCCCCGAGCAAGTCGCCTTCTTGTGCGACCACGGCTGCACCGCGGCACAGGGATATCTCTACGGCAAGCCGGTGCCGGCCCAGGAGCTGGGTCAGCGCCTGCTGCCGGCGCAGCAGCCCGGCCTGCGGCTGCTGCCGGCCCAGGAGCTCGATCTGAGTTCGCTGCCGGCAGTCGGCGAGGCCGGCGGCGCGTGACGTGAGACCCGGGCGGCATCCGGCGGCGCCCGCAGACGCTGCGGAAGGTGAGACTCATTGAGTGAGAAGCGCGCTTTCGCGTCTCCGGCGCCGGGCGGGGAGGCCTGCCCGGCGGGCAACGGCGGGCCGGCTGCTTCTCCTGCCTTAGCGGTTACTCTGGCTTCCGTGAGCGACGCCCTGACCAGCTCAGGCCCCGCTGCCACTTGTCAGATCATCATCGCCGACGACCTGGAGCTGTTTCGCCACGGCCTGCGCAGCCTGCTGGAATCGGCCGGCTACGGCGTCGTCGGCGAGGCCGCCAGCGCCGCCCAGACCCTCGGGCTGGCCGCCCGCTACCCGGGCAGCCTCGTGCTGCTCGATCTCAACCTGCCCGACGGCGACAGCTTCATGGTGCTGCACGGCCTGGGCAGCAACGGCTACCAGGCGCGCGTCCTGGTGCTGAGCGCCTTCTGGGACCAGGAGGCGCTGTTTCGGGCGGTCTCGACGGGGGCCTACGGCTATCTGGCCAAGGACTGCCATCCGGCCCAGCTCTTTGCCGCCATCGACCTCATCTGCCACGGCGGCCTGGCCTTCGGCGAGGCCGTGGCCGACGAGCTGCGCAACGGCATCACGGCGGTTCACGAGGAGATCAGCCGCCGCGACCGCCGCCGCCTGGGCATCACCGACCGCGAGTACGAGATCCTCTGCGTGCTGCCCACCTCGCACAGTCTGGCGCAGATCGCCGGCGATCTGTTCATCTCCAAAAAGACGGTCCAGAACAACGTCTCCTCGCTGTACCGCAAGCTCGAGGTGAACTCGCGCCAGGAGGCCGTGGCCAAGATCGTGCGCCTGCGCCTGATCGTGCCCGGCGCCGACGACCAGGCGCCCGCCGCCGCCGGCTAAAGCGGGCGCCGTCTGTGCTCGATCGTTTTCGCCGCTCGAGCGCGTGCCGTGCAGGCTGCTCCCAGGCTCGCTCCCGAGCGATGTGCGCCACCGCCTCTGTGCCGCGGGAAGGCCATCGTCGATGCCCCTTATCAGGCAGGAATCCGATCCGGTGGTTCTGTCTTTGCGACAATCGGCTCCGGTCAGACGAGATGAAGGGGTCAATGTGAGATTTTCACCACCCAAGGCGCGACTTCGCGTGATGGGGTTCGGCGGGCTTTTGACACTGGTATTGATGCTTCTGGTGGCCGCCCCGGCCTTCGCCGGTACCCTGACCGCAACGAGCTGGACGGTCTCCAACTCGCAGACCGGCAAGACCGGCATCACCTACGCCTTCGCCTTCAAGACGGCGACTGCGGCCAGCATCAGCAAGGTCACCATGACGGTCCCGGCCGGCACCGCCGGCGCGGTCACCGTCGGCACGGTCTACGGACTGGGCGCCGGCACCGTGGCGCTGGCCGCAAACACACTCACCTACACCGTCACCAGTGCGGTACCCGTAGCGGCCGGCATCAACATCTACGTCTCGTTTGCCACCCTGACCAACACCACGACCGCGGGCAGCTACACCTCGGTGATCAGCACCTTGAACGGCGTCACCCCGGTTGACAACGCCACCACGCCGGCCGTGAACTTCGGCCTGTCGTCGACCGGCGTCACGACGTCGGTCGGCCAGACGCTGACCTTCACCAACGACACACCCTCCTTCAACCTGGCCGTCGACCCGACCGGGCTGTCGCTCAACCAGAGCCAGGCCGTCACTCTGACGGTCAAGACCAACGCCCACGCCGGCTACACCCTGGCCGCCTACGACACCGGCCTCACCCAGGTCAGCGTCTACACGATCCCGGCCATCACCGCCGGACCGGGCACCGGCCTGGCGACGTTCCCCGCCAAGGGCTTCGGCGCCTCGGCTACCGTGTCCGGCGGTGGCACGGACAGCGCCACGCTGGCGGCCGGACTGGCCGGCGGCAACTGGGTGGGCTACCCGACGGCGGGCGCCACCTTCCTGTCGGCGACCGCACCGACCGGCAACACCGCCGACACCCTGGTGCTCACCAACCAGGTGACCGTCGACTACACCGTGCCGGCCGGCACCTACGCCGACACCATCAACTACGTGGCCACGCCGAGCTACTGAAAG
>Ga0182014_10003049_pt1 | contig 20484 bp, 15 predicted proteins | sample 612S2DmetaG_FD_120489 | JGI IMG/M metagenome (GOLD analysis project Ga0182014, IMG submission 120489) | Permafrost microbial communities from Stordalen Mire, Sweden - 612S2D metaG | ecosystem: Environmental > Terrestrial > Soil > Wetlands > Permafrost | place: Sweden: Stordalen | collected... | reverse complement strand
TTCGCCGCGGGCCTGGGCCGCGATCTGCTCGCGCTGCGCGGCGTTGATGTCGTTCATGGCCGCCTTCACCTTGGCGTCGGGCACGATGTCGGTGACCAGGGCGCGAAGAATGTTGTAGCCGAAGGTGTCCATCACTTCGTCGAGGTCTTTCTTGACCGCGATGGAGATCTGCTGCATCTGCTCGAAGGCCTCGTCGAGCGTGAGCGTGGGCACGTGGCCGAGGATGGAGTTGAAGACGTAGCTCTCAATCTGGCGCTGCGGATCGCTCAGCTTGTAGTAGGCGTCAAAGACCTTCTCCTCGACGACCTGGTACTGCACGGAGACGGGAATGGTGACAAAGACGTTGTCTTTGGATTTGGTTTCGACGTTGACCGCGGCCTGGCGCACCTGCAGATCGATGAAGCGCACGGTTTCGCACCAGGGCACCAGAAACTGCAGGCCGGGGCGCGCGATGCGGTTGTACTTGCCGAAGCGCTCCACGATGCCGGCGGTGTAGGTGCGCACGGTGTACATGGTTTTGATCACCGTGATGAGCACAAAGAGGCCCACGATACCGGCAACGATGAGAAGAAAAGTGAAAAGTGCGGAGTTGTCCATGAAATGTCCTCGTCTTTCAACGCCGGGGCGGTACATTGCAGCGGCCTCCCGGCGGCATTTTTACGTCGCAGGAATCATACCGCAGAAGGGAGAAAGCGGGGTTAGCGGGGTTGGCGGGGCTAGCGGAGTTAGCGGGTTCCTGCTTGGTGTAGGCGGACTTTTGCTTTCCCACCCTTCTCGCAAAGGGCGCGAAAAGGATGGGGCACGGAGGGAATGGGCGGAAACTCTCGCAGACTACACTGGTAATCGATGACGCGGCGCGGGAAGAAGGCACGGCCAGCTGCGGAGCGGAGAGCCGCTTTGCTGCGCCGGCTCGTGCAAACGCGAAATCCACTGGCTTTGCGCCACACGCGCGGGCCGTTCGACGTCGTGGGCGACGTGCACGGCTGCCTGGACGAGCTGCTGGCTCTGATGGAGGCCATGGGCTACCGCATGGAGCGGATGGGCAAGGAATTTGCGGTGACTCCGCCGCACGGACGGACGCTGGCTTTTGTGGGGGATCTGGTGGACCGCGGCCCGGCTGCTCCGGGAGTGTTGCGGCTGGCCATGCGCATGGCTGGGGCGGGCACGGCACTTTGCGTTGCCGGCAATCGCGATGCCGAACTGGTGCGGGTGCTGCGGGGCGGCGCTGCCCAGGTGACGCGCGGCATGGCGCGGACGCTGGACCAGATGGCCGCGGAGCCGGAGAGCTTTCGCTCCGCGGTGCTGGATTTTCTGCATGAGCTGCCCAGCCACCTGGTGCTCGATGAAGGCCGGCTTGTGATTGCGCATGCGGGGCTGAAGGAAGCGCTGCAGGGCCGTTCCTCGGCCGCGGCGCGCGCCTTTGCCCTGCACGGAGATTTGACGGGCGAAAAAGATGCGGCGGGCTTGCCGGTCCGCAGAATCTGGGCGGCGGCGTATCGCGGCAAGGCGCTGGTGGTGCATGGGCACACGCCCGTGAGTGCGCCGATGTGGCTGAATAACACTATCAATGTCGATACGGGATGCGCCTACGGAGGGCACCTGACGGCGCTGCGTTACCCGGAGCGGGTGACGCTCTCCATTCCGGCCAAGGCGATTTATTATCCGCCGCGCCGGCCGTTCCCGCCGAACCATACGCTGCATGCGAAGCGGAAGTAAGCGCAAATCCGATCCAAGCGGCTTCAGACAGGGCGGACGTAGCTCTAGTGGTTTCCCACCCATTCGCAAAAAACGCGAAAGGATGGGGCACAGGTAAACGCGGAAGTAAGCGGATGTCTCAAACGGCGATGCGCTACTGTTGGCCGTACTTGTTGTGAAAGGCACGGCGGTTGATGTCGGGCCAGAACTCCCTGAACCAGAAGCTACCTGCGTCGATCCCGACGTCCAGGCTCCACTCGGTCAAGGTGTTTCCAAGGGAGCGCGAGGCAGATGGGTAATAGAGGTTCGAGATGCCCGAGGCGGCGCCGGCGCCGAAGACCTCGCTTATGTTGAAGACTTCAGCTCCCGAGTTGGAGCGGGTGATGACGGCGCGGCTGAGTGCATAGCCCGTGCGTTTCACGAATCCGCCGTGGCCGAGGGTATAGTAGCGCGAGTCTTCGCGGGTGACGGTGGGAAAAATAAACTCGACCATATAATTTTCGCTGGTTTGATCGACGGCCGAATGCCAAAAGTAGCGCGCATAGCCGGCTGCTCCCTGGTGGAACTGGGGCGTTGCGCGCTCATACATGTTGTAGCCCGCGATGACCGCCGGGATGAAGATGGAGGAGTAATCGAAGGAATCCTGAGTGGCGCTCATGAACTTATCTTTGACGGTTTCGGGAGGCAGTTTTTCGTCGGCGCTGACGGCGCGAAAGTTGGGGACGATGCCGAGGATGCGCTTGGTCTGCTGGCCGGTTGAATCCCCCTGCGTGGTTTGCGCCGGCTGATTCTGAGATGCTGGCGTACTTGTGCTGGAGGATTGAGGCGCAGGTGCAGGCGCCTGCTGGGCGGGGTCTGGCGCGGGAGCGGCGGCCGGCGAGGCCATGAGAATGGCTGACGGAGAATTGGCCGTTTCGGCCTGCTGAGCTGAAAGGCGTGTACCGGCAGTGAGCCCGGCCATCAGCGCAACAGCGGGAACTCCGAATGAGGCAGCGCATCGGGAAAGTGATTTCCGGGAGCAAACGATCAAAGCCATGGGGGAATCTCCTGGAGAATACAGGTGCTGCAGTTCATATCTGTTTTGACTTTTTCGAGAAGCGGAAGTTGCTTCCGATTCTCATTGTTGATGCTTCTGGTCCTCCTCCTGCTGCTTTTTCTGCTTTGCAGCAGCGTCCTGCGCCTGCGCCTGCGCGTCAAGGCCATGGGTTGGATCTTTGTGGAAGAGTTTCCTTGAGATATCCGGCCAGAACTCCTCAAGGGTTGAGCCAAAGGTGCCCTCGAAGGTGACCGTCAAGCCGGTTTCGATGGTCTGGCCGACGTTGCTTTCGTTCCCGTCGGGATAGTAAAAATTGGAGATTTCTCCGGCGATCATATTGCCCAGGATGTTGGAATAGTTGGGCTCCCATTTGTGGGTATTATCGTGCCTGCAGATAAAGGCGGTGGCTACGGCATAGAGAAAACGGTGGCGGATGGAGCCGTGGCCGAGACGAAAGTAACGCGGGTCCTGGTGGAGTATGGAAGGCAAAACCGCGTTGCCGAGAGTGTTGCCGATGACGTTATCCCCGTAGGTGGCAGCGGCGCGCTTTGCGAATCCTCCGGGACCCCAGCCGAAGCCGGAGTCAGAGTCATTGGCTTCGCCAAGGCCTGCGACAATGGTCGCGATCGTAAAAGTGTAAGGGTCAGTGGCGGCACGGAATTGGAGCTTGAATTTCTCCGCGGGAGTGAGAGGAACGGCATCGCTGCGGTAGCTGACGTTGAACTCGGGTATGATTCCCGCCATGCGCTGATGTTCCTGCTCCTTGATCTGTTCTTCGGCTTTCTGGTGTTTGGTTTCCTGGGTATTTGGCTGCTGCGCTGAGTTCTGCGAGCTGGGGCTGCTTTGCGCGGAGCCGCCTGAAGGCGCGGGAGCCGGAGTGGTTCCTGTGGCCGGCGGATGCGTATTCTGCGCTGGCGCCGACTGGGAATCGACTGTCCGGGGATCGGCAAGAGCTAATTCGATTTGCGGCACTGGGGCATCCGGAATATCGGCCCGCGATGGGTTGGCAGCGGCGTCAGGAGGTCTTTCAGGGCCGGCGCCCTGCGCGCAGAGACAGGAAGTCACTCCGAGAAAGGCCATCCCTAAAAAAAACCGCACAACAACTCGACGAAAACTTGAAACCATTCATTCACCTTTTTGAGAGTCGGCAGCCGATCCGCGCGACTTGCCTCGAGGGCAAACCGGCGTGGGGGACGCCGTGAATCATTGATCAGTTCAAACGGGGCCTATGCGAGCGTTCCCGCCTATGCGAGCACACCGCGAACAGACCTTACATGAAGAATCGACAGTTTCCTTTGATTAGACGCATTTGTGCTGTTGCCGGACACAAGGATTCGCCTTACCCGGCCAGAATCGCGCGCAAGAGAGGTAAATGCGCCCGGTTTTCTCCGGTTTTTCGCTGGAAATTATTAGAAACAATAGTCTTACGCCGCAAAGTCGATGAAGCCGCGCTCGGGATCGGTGGACACCAGCTTGACGGTGACTCTGTCGCCAACGTCCAGGCACTTTCCGCCCTGCACGACCTTGCCGTCAACGTGCGGATCGAGGGTGCGCACGAAGGTTCCGTAATTGTTCACGCCAGTGACGATGGCCGGGTAACTCTGGCCGATGTGCGGGTGGAGGACCACGGCGGCGATGCGCTTTTGCATATCGCGCTCCACCTTGCGGGCGGCATCTTCCATCAGCGTGCATCTCTGCGCGATGGCGTCGAGTTGATCATCAGAGTAGGTTGCTGCGAAGTGGGTAAGCCAGGATTTGAGCAGCCGTTGCGTGATCACATCGGGAAAGCGGCGGTTGGGCGCCGTGGAGTGGGTGTAGTCCTGCACCGCGAGGCCGAAGTGGCCGGGCGAGGGCTGGTTGGGCTTTACCAGAATGTACTCGCCGGGGCCTAACAGCTTGATGACCGTCAGCGAGAGATCGGGAAAGTGATCGGGATCCTTTTGCTTTTCTGCCAGCAGAACGTCGTTGAGCGCCTTCGAGTCGGGCTCCGCGGGGAGCGTGTAGCCCTTGGCTTTGGCTAGTTCGACGATGCGGTCCCAGCGCTTGGGCGTGCGCACGACGCGGCGAATCGAAGACAGGCCCGCTTGCTCAAACGTGCGCGCGATGACGCCGTTGGCCGCGATCATGAACTCCTCAATGAGCGACGTGGCGCGATTCTTCTGGACGGGCGCAATGCCGACGATCTGATCGGTAAACAGCACCGGCCGCGTCTCGATGGTTTCAAGATCGAGCGCGCCGTGCTGGAAGCGGTTGCCGCCCATGCGTTGCGCGGCGGTGTCCTGCAATTTGAGCTGCGCGGCGAGTGCGGCATTGGCAGCCACTTTTGCCGGAGCCGCGGCTTTGCCATCAAGCCACGCGCCCACGCTGGGATAGGCCAACTGCGCGCGATTGTGCACCAGGGCGCGGTAGGCTTTTTCATCGGTAGAGGTTCCATCGGCGTCCACTGAGAACTCGATGACGATGGCGGCGCGGTCTTCATTCTCATTGAGCGAGGTGATTCCTTCGGAAAGGGCTGTCGGCAGCATGGGATAAATGGTGACGCCCGTGTAGACCGACGTGGTTTCGCTCTGCGCATGGGTATCGAGAAGCGTACACTTGTGAACGCGCGCGTCGACATCTGCCACGCCCACGAGCACACGGATGCGGCCGTCGGGCAACTGCTCGGCCCACTCGATCTGGTCGAGATCTCGCGAAGTGTCGTTGTCAATCGAGGACCAGAGCAGATTGCGCAGGTCGGCAAGGTCGTCGGCTGCGGCAAGGGCGGGCTGCGCCTGGATGGCGGCCAGTTCCGTGTCGGTTCCGGGAGGAAAGTCGGGCTGAAATCCGTGCTCGATCATGGCGGCGTGCGCTGCGGCAACCAGATTGAAGTGAAAAGGATGGTTGGAATGCATGGGCGATCGCGCTCCTACGCGCGAAATGCCAGCCTAACACGGCGGGGAGGCAGCGGGGTTGGCGGTGCTAGCGGAGTTAGCGGGGTTAGAGTGCGATTTCGGGTCCGAAAATCCGAACCTGGGGCGCGCGCGCCATTTGCGGGCCGGGAGGCCCTCACGACAGCCGGTCAGGAGACCGGCGGTACCCGTTTGCGGATTCACTTCTATTGCGGCTGCACGTTGACGGTGAAGTTGAGGGTCTGGGCGACGACCGCGTTATCGACGTAGGCCGTGGCTGTGACCTGCAGCGTGGCCACGCCCAGCGGTGTGCCGATGTCGGTGACCGTCGTCGAGGGGCTGCTGCAGCCGATCCCGGTGCCGGCGAGCGCGGCCAGCAGCATGAGCAGGACGATGAAGCGCCGTGGGACTTGTCGCAGGAGGGGGTGCAGGAAGACGCGTGCGCGGCGTCCGAATGGAAGCAGGAAGAAGAGGACGCCAGCCAGCATGGCGCCACCCGCAGCCTGCGGCCACAGCCGGCCGGGGAGGCGCGGCTTGCCGGCGGCTGCGTAGAGAGGACCCCCGGTGATGTAGGTTTGCACCACAAACGTGACGGTGGCTGTGGGCGTTACCTGCTGCGGGCTGACGGCGCAGGTCATGTCGTCCTGCGTGGGCACCGTGCAGATGACCTGCACCAGCCCGGTGTAGCCGCCCACGCCGGTGATCACAAAGGACTCAGAACCCGCGCCGCCCTTGGTGAGGTTGAGATTGGTGGGCGGATTGGTCGGCGAGGCCGTAAGCGTAAAGCCCTGGATGGGGATGAGGAGCAGATTGGATGTGCTGGAGCCGTAGTTGCTGTCGCCCGGATAGCTGGCAACAATCGAATTCGAGGTCGCGGTGATGGGAACTGTGAAGACCGCGCTCGTAACGCTACCCGTGGTGGAGAGCGATACCGGATTGAGCGCCACGCCATTGACGGTGAGGGTGACGGCGCCAGAGGGCGGAACGCTGCCTGCCGGCGGCCCGCTGGCAGCGATGCCCAGGGTTACGGTGACCGTGATGTTGGTGCCGAGCGCCGGTGAATTGCTTGAAGGCGTAATGGTGAGGACGGTCGGGCTCAGCGCCGCGGTGACGGTCAAAAGATAGCCGGAATCTCCTCCGGGGTAGGTGGAGTCGCCGCTCGAATGGGCGCCAAGGTTGTATGTTTCCGGGCCCGAGTAGTTGTAGAGGCTCGAAAGCTCCAAGGGACCGATGGCCACGCTGCTGCCTGTGGTGGCGCTGCCACTGGAGGTGAGAGCGAAGTTGGGCGTGAGCACATCGTAGTTGGTGGTGTCGTAGAGGTTTGCGGTACCGGTGGGGATGCCCGCGGCCGTGGGATCGACCACCCTGACCGTAAAGGTGACGAGCGCAGACGGATTGTAGGTGTGGTTCGCCTGCACGGGCGTAATGGAGAGCGTGATGGTGGGCGTGGCGCCGGTGACGAGGGGTTTTGCCAACTCGGTGACCAGCTTCTCGACGTCGGGCACGCCCAGGCCGGTGGCGAGATCGTAGCCGGAACCGGCGGCGTAGCCGATCAGGCCGGTTGCGTCGCAACCCGAGCTGCCCGGCACGCAGGCGAGCTTCGAGGTTCCCTGCGCCACGTCATTGAAGGCGCGGCTGGTGGCGTAGAGGCTGGGACCGAGGTTGCCTTGCACTCCGTTTTTCTGATTGATGAGCGCCGCGACGCCGGCAAAAAAGGCCGTTGCCACTCCGCTACCGCCGCTGCGCACCAGCGTGCAGCCTGAAGGCGCGGCAGAGTCGCTCAAGCAAAAAGCCAGTCCGAGATTGACGCTGGAATCGAGCGCGGTGGGCAGGGCGAGATCGGGCAGAAAGCGGCTGTGGGTTGCGGCGGCGCTGGCGGTTGCAAGCTCGGACGGAATCGGCTGCCAGATTTTTCTCGAGTAGAGTGTGCTGCTGCCGCCGCCGCTAGCGTAAGCGGGATCGGCAGGCGCGTAAGCCGGATTGTCTGGATCGGCGGGCGACCAGGCGGTGAGCGCCGAGGTTCCGGCTGCGGCGCCGCCCGCGCCATAGGCGGCCACGCCCACCGCGGTGTTCCATGGCGTGGAGGCGAGCGCGTTCACGGCGAAGCCCGTATCGACGGGCGCGGTGCCGCCCGGCTGCGTGCAGGCCGCGGCGCCGCTGTCGCCTGTGGCGGCGATGACCGTGATGCCCTCCGCTGCTGCCTGCTGGTAGAGCGCGGAATAAAACGCCTGGTGCGCGGGACTCAACGCGGCTTCGCAGGCCGAGTAGCCAACGGCAATCACTTTGGCCGGGTCCTGGTCGACGAGGGCCGCGAGCGAGAGGTCCACGCCATCGGTGGCGGCGGTGGTGGCGGCGGGCGCAAGCAGAATCTGCGCGCCCGGCGCTGCGGCTCCCGCCCAGGATGCGGCCAAGGTGGCCTCGGCCTGGTCGTCAGCCAAGCCCGGATCGGGTCCGTTGACGGAGATCTGCAGCGGCGATGCCGGCAGCCCGAAGGCGGCGCGAAAGGCCGCAATGTCGGCGCTGTTGATGTTGCTGCGCGACACGATGGCGATGGTTTGGCCGGCGCCGTTCACGCCTTGCGAAAGGAGCGGCGTGACGTTGAGAAGCTGCGCGGCAAGATGCGGCGTGAATGCGGCGGCGCTGGCGGGGGAAGTGAGCGATGCGAGATCGGCGGCCGAGACCGTGAGAGGCTGCGGCGCGGTGAGCGCGGGCATTGAGAGAGCGCCGTCAAGCGAGACGAGGCCCGCGATGACCGGCGACAGAGCGCCGGGAACCATGATGCTCGTGGTGAGCACAGCGCGCGTGTTGCCGGAGCCCGTGCTCCCGGGAATCGCGACCATATCGACCTGCGCGCCGAAGGCCTGCTCGACCTGCGCCACCGTTCCGGAAAACTCAATCCAACCGAGCCCTGCAGGCAACGGCGCCACTGCGAAACCCTGGCTCTCGAGCCAGGCTGCAACGGCAGCAACGTCGGAAGGATGGTTTGCGTAGGACTGAGCAAACGCCTGCGGCGTAAGCCAGTGGTGATAGCTGGACGAGGAAGGATTCTGCAGGCTGGCAAGCTCGGCGGCGAGCGCCTGCTGCTGGGCCGGCGCGGGCGCAAGCAGAAGCAACATGCGGCCGAGCGATTGATTGGGTGGCGCGGCGCCGAGGTCGATTGCCGCCGGGTTCATGGAGGGCTTGCTGTGCGCGATGGCCACGCCTGCGCTGCCGCGCCAATCGACCTGAACGCGCGACGCCGGCGCAGAGACGACCGCAGCCGGAAAGCTTTGCGCCGCCATTTTGGCGGAGCCACCAAGGAGACTGCCCAGCAGCACGGTTGCAAGCGGCAAACCCAGGCTTCGTAGCTGCACGTTATGCCTCGTCGAACATGAACTCCGTAAGTCCCGCGTGACGCTCTGCGCTACGGCTGAAACGGTCGAATGCTCATCATTCCGCAGGGAAAGCCTTTGCACTACTCCACCTTTTTGGGAGCGGTGCGTACATACGATGGCGCTTGGCCCCGATTGTATAGCGATACCAAGCGGTCAGAGAACAGATTCCTGCGGCGCGGAGCGTAGGAAATGCAGGTTCATTTGGCGACGGCGGGCGGAAACGGGCCTCGCGTCTCCTCGATGCATATGCGGAAACGCGAGGTGCGGAGTTTTCGCCGGAATTCCGGCCCGTTATTGAATGCCGAGGTCGGAAAGCACCTTGGGCTTGGCTTCTTCCACGGCCAGCAGGTTGTGGCAGGCCGAGCAATCCTGGGTGATGCTGGTGCCGTCTTTGGCCACGTGGTCGCCATCGTGGCAGCGGAAGCAGCCGGGATACTCCTGGTGGCCGATGTGGTTGGGATGAGTTCCCCAGGTGACTTTCATGTACGGGAACACATTCTGGCTGTACAGACGGTACAGTTCCTGTCCGGCATCTTTCACGAGCGCGGCTTTTTCGGTGAGGATTTCGGGATGCTGGCTGCGATAGAAGGCTTCGAGCTGCTGCGGAATTTGGACTCGCGCTTCATCCTGGGTGTCGTAGGGATTCTTCAGCAGCGCCAGGCCTTCCTTGTGGATGAAGGGCAGCGAGGGGCTGATGACGCCCGCGGTCATGGCGCTGTCGATCGCTTCCTCCGCGGTGACGAAGGTATGCGCGGCGCGGTTGTGGCAGTCGATGCAGTCCATCACGCGCCGCTCGCCCTGGGGCTCGGCGCCGTTGAGGGCCGAGGCGGCATAGGTGGTGAGCGAGCCGTCGGGATTCGTCCGCTGCACCCAGGGAATCGAGGTGCGCGTGGGGTCGGTGGCGATGTATTCGATGTGGCCGAGGTGCACGCCGTGAATGCCGCTGCGTTGCGAGAATGAGTCCACACCGCCCAGGTGCAGAATGAGCACCGTCTGCGACTCGGAGTTCTGTTCGTCGTCAGCGAACGATGACTTGACGAGCAATTTGTCGCCGTCGAAGCGCGTGGGCGTGTGGCAGGCCTCGCAGGTATAGCGCGCGGGGCGCAGACTGGTGACCGGCGAAGGAATCGGCGTGGGATAGTTGGGAATGATTTTGGGCGCGAGGGCGGCGAGCGGATGGAACGAAACTTCAATCAGCTGCTTGGTGCCGTTCACCTTGGCGCTGAAGTAGGCCTGGGCTCCGGTGCCGATATGGCACTCGACGCAAGGCACATGGGAGTGCGGGGAGATCTGGTAGGCCGTGTATTCGGGCGTCATTACATGGCAGGAGCCGCCGCAGAACTTCGGGGAATCCATGTACTCCGCGCCGTGATAGCTGGCCGTGGCGACTACCAGGAAATTGACGATGGTGGCCACCAGCACGATGTCGATGCCGTGGCGGAAGATGCGATCGTTGAGGTCGATCCTGGGAAATACGGCGGGAATCTGACCCGCTTTTTGCAGTGTTCTGCGGCGCAGGTACACGCCGATGGGGATGAGCGCCAGGCCCAGCAGGAAAAGCGCTGGAAGAAGCAGGAAGAAGATGATGCCCAGATAAGGATTGTCACTGAGATGGCCTGAGAGCTCGGCCAGCCAGTAGCTGATCATGGTGACGCCGGAGGCGGTGGTGATGGCGCCGCCGGCCAGGCTGATCGGGTTGTTGCCGAAAAACAGCGCGGGACGAAGCCATTCTTCGCGGAATTTTTGAAATGCCGACACGTCGGTTCAGCCTCCATGCGTAGGCGGGCCCGCCATGGGATGGCGAGCCCGCCGTCAATTTACTGCGCCGATTTTAATCGAGCGCGTCCACAATGCAACCGCTGATTCCGGCACTGCGCGATGCGGGATTTCACCCGCGGAAACGACGCTTCGCGGTCCAGCCGTTCATAGAGGTTCATGGCGGACCGGTTCGAGCCTACTTCAGACTCTTGAAGTACTGCGCCACCGCCGTCACCTGCGCATCGGCCAGTCCGGCAATGGGCTTCATCTTCCCGTGGCCGTTCTTGACGGTGGCCTCGATCTGCGCCACGGTGAGAGCTTGCATCGATGGATCGGAAACAGGCTTGATGCCCATTGCCTTGGCCATCCCGGCGCTGGGGGTGCCCGTGGGGCCGTGGCACATCGCGCACTTGGCTTTGTAAGTCGCTGCGCCGTCCTGGGCGAAGCACATGGCGCCAGCCAGCGATACGGCTGCGGCCAACACAATTTGGGAACGAAGCATTTTGGTCATGCGAAAACTCCTTGATGTTTGCCGGCCCGTACACGCAGAACTGCGCTTGCCGCGTGGTTGTTGTGGAACCTTCAGGTCCGTGTTACCGGCCGTTGGTGCTGCATCGGCCATGGTAACAGGAACCCCGGACGCAGACCGGCGCGATCGAGGTTTTGGGAGCGACGATCGCGCCGGCTGGTTCTTGCACTTGCACTTTCTCTTGCTTTACTTCAGAAGCCCGCGTTCTTACTTGGCAAAGGCCCTGAAGTAATCCACTGACGCCTTGATTTCGGCGTCGGTAAGCTTGCCCTTGAAGGCCGGCATCTTGGCCTTGCCGTTCGTAGTGTCGGTAATCATCTCCGCTTCGCTCAGGGACTTGACCGAAGGATCGGTGGCCGGCTTGACGCCCATCATCTTGGCGATTCCCGGATTCGGCACGCCCTGCGCACCGTGACAGCTTTGGCACTTGGCCTTGTAGGTCGCTTCCCCAGAGGTCTGGGCGAAGCCCACCGCGCCGGACAGCAGAATGACCGCTGCCAGCGCCGATTGCATGCGAATGATTTTGCTCATGGTAGGTCTCCTCAAATTTCTTACCCGGCCAGTCTGCGCGTGGCAATCACTGTCGCGTGCGGCTTCTTCCAGGAGGTTTTCTCTTGCACCGTGCGCCGGATCGGCCCAACCGAAACGCGGCAAACTCTTCAAAAAATGGGATGAGCGGTGTAAGACGTCGAGCCCGGCTCACCCATTCAAGCAATCAGCCAATCCTTCGCGTTAGAACTCGTAGTGGAATCCGAGCGTGATGTTGTTGGCGTGGAAGTCGCGCGGCGCGGTAGCACCCGCCGCTCCCTCGTTCATGCCGGTCGGAACCGACATCGAAGCGCAGGGCACGATGTTTGCTGCGGTTACGTTGGCGACGGCCGTCAGGGTGCAGTTTTGCGCCCCCGAAGGGCCACCCTCGCCGTAGCCGAAGTAGTTGTATTCGGCCTTCCAGATAAATCCCGGATGCATGGTGTAAGCCACATTCAAATACGGAGTTTGATAGTTCGACTGCAGCGAACCATTGACCGCACGGGCATCGGCAAAGAACTGGCTGCCGGCGACCGAACTGACCCGGTAACCGATGCCGAACTTCGCCTTATCGTTCGGATTCACATCCAGGCCGACTGAACCGTGCTGCGTCGGAGCGGACATGAAGGCACGGCCCAGCCATTGGGTCGGGGTGCTGTTGGTGGCGCTGGTCACGCAGGTGCTGGGAGTGCCCGTGGATGTCAGCGACGCGGCGCCCGCAAAATATGGGCTGGTGGCGCCGGTCAGAAAGCCGCTGTCCTGGTTCGTATAGCAGATGTTGGTAGCCGTGTAGACGTCGCTATAGACGTAGTCGAAGTCGATCGCCAAATGATCGTTGGGCGCGAGCATTCCGCTCAAGCCGGCGGTGCGGCTGTAGTCCACGTGATTCAGCGGACCATACGGCGAAACCACGCCTGTGTTTTGAGTGTTGTTGTGCCGCTCCATGTCGGTGTAGGAGGCGTTGAAGGTGGCCCATTTCGCCGGGCGGAACTTGGTGTGCACGCGATAGTGACGCAACTGGCGCGGCGACATGGCGGTGAATGCATTGTCGTCGTACATTGCCTCCACCGTTCCGTTGATGTCCCAGTTGCTGGTCACGCGATAGGCGGCATTCAGGATTCCGCCCTGTTCGGTGATGGCAAAGATGGTGCGGGTCGTTGTAGGGGTAACGTTCAGATTCAAGCCGATGTTGCGATTGCCGTAACGGTAGGTGAAGGCAATGTTGGCCTTGGGCGTGACCGTCCAACTGGCCGTTAGGTTGTTGACTAACTGCTCGTTGCCGAAGTAGGTGTTGACGATTCCGTACGTCTCGCCCGTCGCGATGCCGGAGTTGGTGACGCTCGAAGTGAGCGTGCCCGCGTAGTTGATGGTTTCCTGTCCTGCCGCGAAGCCCGTGACCAGCTTGGTATAACCCGACGTATTCACGGTTGCGGGCTGTCCATTCGCCGAGAGGGTCACCTGATCCTCCAGGTCGAAGTTTTTGGCCACTTCCCAGATCACACCATACTCGGCGTTGTAGACCTCGCGCTTGCCGCTGCCGACCGCGGAGTTGTACTCGTCGCGAGTGGCGCCAGCGGTCGCGGTGCCCATGTTCAGGCCCCATGCATTGTCGGAGAAGCTGGGCATTTTCATGTTCATGCGGCTGTAGCTGAACTGGCCGTTCATGATCAGGTTCTTGATACTGGTCGACTGGAAGCGCACGATCTCGCTCGGCATGTTGGTGCGGATGGGATACGTCCGCAGGTAGCCGGTGACCACCGAGCAGGACGGATCGATGATCGGCGGGCCGCCGTTCGATGATGGGTAGAGGAACGTAGTGGCACTCGCGATGCTGTTGCTGCTGCAGGCGGCAGTGCTGTACGGCGTCCACGTAGTGGTGGCCGTAGTCGACCCATTGCTCGAGAAATCCCAGTTGCCCAGATAGGCCGGCGTGCCGTCAGCTTCCTGCACCTGGAACCCGTTGGGATCGAGCGTGATGTAGCTGTTCTCCTTGTAGTGGTGCATGCGCTGCTCGTAGGTGACCTGGGTGCCCTTCACCGGCTTCCAGTCGAACGCCACGCTGTACTCGTCGGTGGAGTGGCGCTGGTACAGGTCCATCAAGGCGTTGTACTTGATCACGCCGCCCGAGCGCACCGGCAGCAGCGACGGACCCTGCATGATGTTTTGCGAGTAGGCAAGGCGGACGCTGAACTTCGACAGCGGATAGAGGGTCAAATCGGTGTCGGTCATACGCCGCACCGAGTTGGTCATCACCGAGGAGTGCTGCGGCTGTTGCCAAAGCAGGTGACCGGTCGGCGCCGTCGATGGGCCGATGGGGAGGGAGAGGCCGCCGGGTATGTTCGGATTGCCCAGCAGATCGTAGTCAAAGTACTGGCGGTCGCGGCGGAAGATGCCGTTGAACTCATACAAGTTGGACTTGCTCATGGAGAGCTTGGCAAAATTGTAGGGGTCGCCGCCAAAGCCGGAACCGGTTGCGCGCGCATCATCCACCCACGCGTGCTTGTTCGAGTCCAGCTTGTGCAGTTCGATGGTCTCGCCGCTGACGCGGGGACCGGACTGCAGGTTAACGAGGGTGTCGTACATTGCGCCGGAGTGGACCGTGTCGTTCACGCGGCCGCTTACGTCCACCGTATAGTGTGCGGAGTAGCCTTCGGGTGTGGTCATCTTCGTGGTGCTCGCCGCCGGCTCCTGGGCCAAGGCGATACACGCTGCCATCGGCAAGGCGATGGCTAGCCCCGCAGCCAAAAGGTTCATGCGGGTCGATTGTGCATGGAGGTACCGTTTGAATAAGCCAGTATTCATAAAAGCCTCACTTCGTAAAATCTCGTGTCGTGCCTGAACCTGTTTGCAACTCATCCGCCCTCCTCGCAGCCTTCCAAACCGCTGCGGGGGAGGCTGCCAGGAGCCTTTAGCGGAGGAAAGCCGGATCGAGATTCGAGCCATGAATCATCGTGTGGCAGTCGATGCAGGGCGTTACGTCGGCCGACTGGGTCCACGAGAAGTTATGGATCGCGTTCGTCGCCACCATGCTGTGGCACTGGGAGCACAGAACGTTGACGGTCGGCATGTTCAACAGCCGGGCGTTCTGCGAGCCGTGCGGCGTGTGGCAGGCGAGGCAACCCTCACCCTTCACCGCGGCATGCTCGTAGACCCACGGTCCGCGCTTCTCCATGTGGCACTTGGTGCAGATCATGTTCTGGTCGACAGTGGACCTGAGGTTGTTGTTCCCGAAAGTTCCGTGCGGGTCATGGCAGTCACTGCACTTCACTGCACCTTCGTTCACCTTGTGGTGGAAGGGCATGGAGAACTGCGGTTTCACGTCGTTGTGGCACTGGAAGCAGAGCGCGGGCTCCGGCGCCTTGAGCAGCGCGTCTTCGTTGCCGCCGTGAATATTGTGGCAACCGATGCAGCTAACCCCGGCCTTGGCGTGCGGCGCGCGCATGTAGTCAGGATGCGCGTTGGAGTGGCAGCCCAGGCACTTTTCATCCACTTCTTTAGGCGAGGCCTTGGCGGGGTTGAAGATCTTGGTTACGTCGCCGCCACCGGCCACGTGTTCGCTGCCCGCGCCATGGCAGTTCTCGCAGGTCACACCGCTGGCGTTGCCGTGCATCAGCGCCATCTTGGTGTGAGGGTTCGAGGCAAATTTCTTAGAAACCTCGTCGTGACAGGAGGCGCAGGTGTCTGAGCCCACAAAGTCAGCATGCGCGGCCCCGTTGGATGGCGCGTTAGAGGCTTTGGCTGCTGGCGCCTGAGCAGCACCCAGCGCCGTAGCCCATAGGATGCTTGCGCCCAGCAGGAACATCAACAACACTCGCAGTCCCGATAGCTTCCCGGGAGCCGCACCGAACATCCGCGTTACCGGCCTATTTGTATGCATGCAAAATACCGCCTTAAAAAGAACTTCCTGGCACAACCTGAAACCAACCTCAGCAGCCATTCCGCGCTGAATGTGGCGTTTTCTCCATGTGAGCGTGAGCACCGCCGATAGCCATTAGCGGCATTCTGCCGGTGTGGAGCATCACCGCATGGACGTGAGGTTACGGTTTTGTCATATTCATGGGCGGTGATGTCCATCACACACGGTAGGACGGCGATCTTGGGCGCGGAACGCCCTTTGCACGAGCGGTTTGCCGGTCCTAAAGTGATCGGGATTGCATCCTCTCCATCACAGGCACTTGTCATGCTCCCGATGAACGTGAGCCCCATCACATCCAAAGCCCATCTGGGTCAAGCAAACTCAACTTGGATGCCTGCATCCCCAAGGATCGGCGGGTATCTTGGCCTCAGCCGCAGCTCGTGCCGAGACAAAGATGGCTCGGGATCGGCGGGAGGGCGGGTCGCATCGATGTAGGAATGGGGTAAGACGATGGCGGACACGCAGTTTGCATTGGAAGAGCAGACCCGGCCAAGAAATGTGGGCCGGTCATCGCCTTTAGGTTGTGCGGCTTGCGCGAATCGCCGCCCCGGGTGGTTTTGCTCCCTGGGCAGCGCCGTCCTGGCCGACCTGGAACTTGCCACCAGCACCATTTCATTGCCTGCGCAGGCTTCGCTCTTTACGCAGGGCGAAGATGCCCGCTGCCTGTATCTCATTTGCAGCGGCTATCTCAAGCTGACCGCCGGGCGCCCGGAAGACCGGCACATGATCGTGCGCGTAGCCGGACCCGGCTCCATGCTGGGGCTGTATGCGGTGCTTTCGCACGGGGTTTACGAGGTCACCGCGGAGTCGCTGACACCGGCCCAACTGCGCCCTGTCGAGCGCGAGCGGTTCCTCACCTTTCTGCGCAGCCACAAGGAAGCCCAGTTGCGCGCCGTGCAGTGCATCTGCCAGGAGTACCGTTTCGCATTGCAGGATGCCTGCCGCATTGCGCTGGCCGAGACCGTGGCCGCGCGCCTGGCGCGGCTGCTCATCGAACTGTCGCATCAGATCGGCGAGCACACCGAAGCCGGCGAATACCGCTTCCCGCTGCTGCTGACGCACGAAGAGATGGCCTCGATGACCTGCACCACGCGCGAAACCGTCACCCGCACCCTGGGCCAGTTTCGCAAGGAAGGCTGGATCTCCATCGAAGACTCCATCTTGACGCTGCACAGTCCCGACCGTCTGCAAGGTCTTCTGTAGAAAAAAGCGGAGTTAGCGGCGCTGGACAGAATGCGACACAGCGCAAATTACGCTGTCCATTTCAACTCGCCGCGGATGAAGCGGGCGTATTCCAGACGCTGAAAAAAGTGCCGGGCTAATTCCGCTAACGCCGCTGACCCCGCCAACTCCGCTTCTTCTACGAGCTTGCCCTTTTTCGCTCACTTCCCGCCGCTTTCCCCAGTCCAGGAGATATGATCTTGGTAGAGCCATCCTTTATTCAGGGTTGGAGTCCATCCCGATTATGAAACGCTATTTTGCCTGCATTTCTGCTGTTCTGCTTGCGTGCGGTATTGCCGCCGCCCAGACTCCTTCTCCCGACATGGCTGCGCCTGCCCCTGCGGCGGCGGCCGAGCCGGGCGTCACCAGCACCGTCAGTCCCGAGGTGGCGCAGTTTCAGAAGATCGAAGACAGCTGGTCCGACGCCGTCAACCGGCGCGACCAGTACGCGCTGGAACTGGTGCTTTCGCCCTTGTTTGTCGACGTCTCCGCGCAGGGCGACGTGACCACGCGCAACCAGCAAGTGGTGCAGGTGATCAGCGGCCAGGACAAGTCGTTGTACCTGACGCAGAAGGTGATCACCGTGCGCCTGCTGGGCGATATCGCCGTGGCCAATGGCACCTATACTCTGCACCGCAGGGTGAATTCGGCCGAGGTGGACGAGAAGGGTATTTTTACGCACGTGTTCGAGCGCGTGCGCGGCGGCTGGCTGTGCATCAACTCGCAGCGCACCGTGCTGCGCCAGGACGCCAACAGCAAGCAGAAGAAGCCGTCCACGGCCGAATCGCCCTTCCACATCCCGTTCCTCACCAAAGGAGACAAGGGACCGCAATAGGGGCGAGCTTTGCCCGTCGGGTTCGCTGAAGAGTTTTTGTTGAATCGCGCAGGCGTCCAGGTTGGTGAGTCTGGAGTTCGTTGGAGAACAAATGCAGGTCCTTCGACTCCGTCCGCCGCGGCGGACTTCGCTCAGGATGACAGATCATTATGATGCGAACTTCTGACTCGGGGCACTAGAGCGCCGCCAGCGCCTCGGTCTGCGTGGCGAACAATCCCGCGTACTTGGTGATGCCGACCATGGTAAAGACCTTGGTGAAGTGCGCGGAGAGGCCGAAGCAATACACTTTCTGGCTCGCGTTCGCGGCTTCGATGAGGAGTTGGATCACCAGGGCGATGCCGCTCGAGTTGATGTAATCGACGCCCGTGAAATCCAGCAGGATGAGCCTGGTGGTTTCTTTCGGCAGCGACTGGTATGCGCCCAGAACCGCGTCTTTTGATGTGCTGGCGATATCGCCCTCAAAGCGGAGAACGGCAACGGGATGGCCGGATGGAGCGGTCACCTGGTCAACACGGGATTTGGTCTCGGATTGCACTTGTCGAATTCCTCCGCTTTCACTTGCTTGGTGGGCTCGCCTTATTCCGCGTCTTTATCCAGCTTAATCAGCAACCGCACATAACTGCTTTTTCCATCCAGGCCGGTCACCCACTCCGCCTCGTCAACCAGAGCCTGAATGAGGAACATGCCCATGCCGCGCGCGTCTTCCTCGCCGTGCATCTTGCGGTCGATATCGGGCTTGGCCGGCTGCTTCTTGATGCCGCTGCCGTCGTCGATCACCTTCACTTCGATAGAGTCCGGCTCCGCCCGCAAGACCACGCCCACGGAAAGCTTTTCGTTGAGCCGGTTGCCATGCTCGATGGCATTGATGCAGGCCTCAGCGACCGCGGTCTTCAGATCCTCGATGCGGTCGTCGGGGAAACCTCTGAGCTTGGCAAGCGATGCGGCGGTGCTCATGGCCACTTTTTCGTAGCCCAGGTGTGTGGGTAGCCTCAGTTCCACGATGGTGGAATTCGATTCGCTCATCCCGGCATCTCCGCCGCATCCGATCCGTGGCATAGCGCCAATGCGGTCATGTCGTCTGTCTTTGGGCCGCCTTCGGCAAACGCCTCAATGGCCGTCCACAATGCATCGAGGATACCATCGGCCTTCCGGGATGGGCACCTGGAAAATTCATCCAAGAGTCTTTCCGGCCCAAACTCCTCATCCCCCCTGAAGACCTCAGTCAAGCCGTCGGTATAGAAGAGCAGCCTGGCTCCGGGCGGAAAATCGCAGCTTTCGCCGGTGTAGCTCATGCCGGGCAACATGCCCAGCGGCGTGCCGGCAGCGTTGAATTGGCGCGGCTCCTTGCCGGCCTCGATGAGGAAGCCGGGATTATGGCCGGCGTTGACGATTTCGATCTCGCCCGGCTCAGGATGCAGGCGCAGGAAGATCGCCGTCACGTAGCGCCGACGCGCCTCTTCGCCCTCGGCCCAATGGTGCTGGTTCATGCGCGTGGCCAGTTCGTCGAGCGGCATTCCCGTTACCGCCATGCCGCGAAACGCCGCGCGAAAGCTCATCGACATAATCGCCGAGGCCAATCCCTTCCCTGCGACGTCGGCCACAGCCATCAATAAACTGCCGTCGGGCTGCTCCACAATATCGAGATAATCGCCGCCCACCTCGTAGCAGGCGTCGGAGCGGAAGGCCAGCGAATATGCGGGAATGTCGGGCAGCGCCTGCGGCAGCAGCGAGCGCTGAATGCGGCGCGCCGCCTCCAGATCCTGGTGCAAGCGCGCAAACTCCACGTTGCGCTTGTGGTTGCGCGCATTTTCGAGCGCCACCGCGGCCTGCAGCGCCAATCCATCCAGGAAATCGGCCTCATAGAGCGTCAACTCACGCCCGCCGGGAGACGCGACCAGCAATTCCGTCATGGTGTTGCCGCCGCGATCGCTGAGCGGAAATATGAGCAGGTCTTCGCCGTTGGCAGTGGCGCCGTTGCTACTGGTGTCGCCGTAGACAAGGCTGGTGCCCGAAAACGCGGCCCCCGCCATCTCCAGTTCGCGCACCACGATGCGCAGCACAGACTCCAGCACCTCTTCCTCGCGAATGGTGGAGTGCACCTGGCGCGAGGCCTCAAGCAGCGCCTGCAGGCGCGCCACCTGCTGCTGCAGTTCGATCGTCTCGCCGCCTGCTGCAAGCCCTATATCCGCCATCGAACCCCCGTGGAATCTCAATGTAGCATGGCGACGGGCCGGTCGGCATCGAATGCTTTCAATCCCGGCCTGCGGGTGACGGCGCAGTTTCCGGATTGGCGAGAAACCAGTCCCGAACTCATTCTCGGACCCTGCGGCGTTTGGCGAGACCGACCGATCCGGAAGATAACAGCGGGGGAGCTGCGGCCGCTCCTAGTAGGGTCCGCAGGGGCTTTGGCTCTATCCGCAGAAGAGAAAGGATTCGGAACAGCACGCTGGTCCGAACCCCTTCTTGCTTGCGAATTGTTGCATCGGCTTGCTGCTCAACCTTGCGTCTTGTTGCATTGGCTTGCTACTGAATAGTGATCGAAAGGTTCAATGGGACTGTTGTCGCGCCGCTGGTTACAGTGATGGGTATGCTGTAGGCGCCGGCCGGTGTGGATGAACTGTTGCCCCCGCACCCGGCCGTCCCGAGCAGACCTGCGGCTGCAAGGCATGTTCCTGCCAGCAGCAACAACCCAAGCCACTGACTT
>Ga0182014_10003047_pt1 | contig 20496 bp, 20 predicted proteins | sample 612S2DmetaG_FD_120489 | JGI IMG/M metagenome (GOLD analysis project Ga0182014, IMG submission 120489) | Permafrost microbial communities from Stordalen Mire, Sweden - 612S2D metaG | ecosystem: Environmental > Terrestrial > Soil > Wetlands > Permafrost | place: Sweden: Stordalen | collected... | reverse complement strand
CTGCCTGCGCCAGCGCGTTTCCGATTCCGGAACTCACGACCATGACACTCTGCTTGTGAGTGTGCACGACGGGCAGCAGGGTGCCATTACGGTTGAGGCCGGACTGGTACGGTCTCGTGGGGCGATCCTGTTGCTGGGGACTCCCGAGCACCGGCACGATTCGCGCCTTCAGGCGGAGACGCTCAAACTGACGAACGATCTATCGGTGATGATGCGTGAGTTTGCACAGAAGAACCGTGAACTGAAGGAAGCGAATGAAACGATCGACCGGCTTGCCCGGACAGATGCGCTGACCGGCCTTGCCAATCGACGTACTCTGGACGAGACCATGCAGCGAGAGATCGCGCGTGCCAGGCGATTGGCCGAGCCCCTGAGCCTGATTATCGCCGACCTGGACCACTTCAAGTCGATCAACGATCGATTTGGCCACACCAGCGGCGACCATGTGCTGGCGAGCGTAGCCGCGGTTTTCGCTACTCAGTCGCGGCCCTATGATCTGGCGGCGCGCTATGGTGGTGAAGAGTTTGTCCTGCTGCTCCCCGGGACCTCGACTCCCGATGCGATTGCCGTCGCCGGGCGCATTCGGCAAAAGGTCGCGGAAGTCAAAGTTCCCGAATGTCCCCGCGAGATTACGATCAGCCTTGGCGTCGCCACATGGATGACCGGCGAAGCGGCGGAGGGGTTGGTGGCCCGCGCCGACGCTGCGCTTTACCGCGCCAAGACCACTGGCCGAAACCGCGTCGAAGCGGCGTCGGCCGTCCCCGTGTAAGACCAGAACGGGAGGTTACGCAAATGATTCTCGAGTCTGTTCCCGACCGCTTCCGGCTTGCCCAAAAGCTCGTTTCGGTGAAGCAAGTTGTAGCGCAAGCAATCACGGACGACTTCTTCCTCAACCATCCCGACTGGACGGTTCGCTACGGGGACCGTGGCCGCCAGTTCTGCACGGCCGATGCGTGTTTTCATGTGGATTTTCTCGCCGGCGCTGTCGAGGCTGGTTCCCCGGAAGCATTTGCCGACTATATGCGATGGACGGCGCGAATGCTGGGCGCGCGCGGGATCGCCGCACACACGCTCGAAGAGAACCTCGCGCAGCTTGAAAAACACCTCTTTGCCGCGCTTCCCCTGGAAGAGCGTGACCCGCTTTCGACCTTCCTGACGCGGGGCCGGGAAGCATGCGCGGAGCTGGCTCCTGTTCCCGACGCCCCCCCGGCTTGCCTCGCAGGGCTGGAAGTGACCAGACAGGTCTTTCTCGCGGCCATCTTGGGTGGTCAGCGGCAGGCCGCCTTAAACATCGTGGAAGAAGCGATACGGTCTGGTCACAGCCACGTCGACATTTATGTCGATGTCTTTGCCGAGTCGCTGCATCGTGTCGGCGAGCTTTGGGAACGGAACAAGATCAGTGTTGCGCAGGAGCACATGGCAACATCGATCACGCAGTATGCCATTGCCGCGATTTACCCGCGCATGGTTCCCGCAGCGGCCGATCACGGCGTTGCCGTCGTCACTGGGGTGGCGGGGGAACTGCATCAGATTGGCGCGAATCTGGTCGCCGATTCGATGGAAGCCAATGGCTGGAAGGTGCGTTTTCTGGGAAGCAACCTCCCGCATTCCTCGGTGATCGCCGCCGTGGAAGAGAGTTCGGCCGATACGCTGTGCATTTCCACTACCATCGTAGCCAATCTGCCCTCCGTAGCGGAGCTGGTTCGATCTCTCCAGGGCAAGCTGCACGAATGCGCTCCGAAAATTGTGCTCGGTGGAGCGGCCTACAGAATGGCTCCCCATTTTGCCTTGGAAATAGGCGTAACGGAAATCGCCGATCTCCGGCAGGCTCTCACTACGCTTTGAGGCCAGTGAGGCTCGAAGTCGAAGGTCAGCAGTAAGTTACATCCCGCCCAAGAACCTCAAACGCAATTGACAGCGCCGGGCGTCTCACAAACAATAGGTGTACAGGAGACAACGCATATGACCGAAGGCGAGCAACCAACCGTGTATCACCCCGAAACCGGGAGCAGCGCCGGCAAGTGGATTCTGATAGCCGTAGCTATCGCGTATGTAGCCGCTTCGGCGTTCTTCGGCTATGACATGCACAACAAGCTAACCAAGCTTGCTGAAGACCAAACGGCCAGCCAGCAAGAGATTTCCGACTTGACCAAGCGCATGCAGTCCGCTGAATCCGATGCGGAGACGCTGGGCGAGAAGATCGGCATGACGAAGAAAGAAATGGCCGAGCGCGCCGAGCAACTGCAGAAGGCGCAGGCAGCCTCGGCGGCCAAGCTCTCAGCCCAGGAGAAGCAGGACGTGACTGCCGTGGCGGGCGAGGTCGGGAGTGTGAAGACCGATGTCGGCGGCGTCAAGACCGATGTCGCGGCTACCAAGGCAACTCTGGACGCGACCATCGCGAAATTGCAAACAACCATCGGCGATCTCGGCCAGCAGAGCGGACTGATTGCCAATACGCGCAGCGATCTCGAAGCGCTCAAGCACAAGGGCGACCGCCAATATTACGAGTTCACGCTGCTGAAAGGCGCGAAGCCGCAGGCGATTTCAACGGTGACGATGCAGCTCAAGAAGACCGATCCCAAGCATGGCAAGTACACGCTCAACGTGACTTCCGACGACAAGACCATCGAGAAGAAAGACAAGAACCAGAGCGAACCGGTGCAGTTTTATTCCGGGCGCGATCACATGCTCTTCGAAATGGTGGTCTGGACGGTGGACAAGAATAAGATCACCGGCTATCTGAGCACTCCGAAGAACGCACCGATACCCATCACGGCTACGCCGCAATAGCGTCAAACTGCCGATCCCATGCTTCCCGCCAGCGCCCACACGCTCGTCGAGATTGCGCTCCGCACCGGAGTCATCTACCTGCTTGTGCTGGTCGGCATCCGCATCAGCGGCAAAAGGGAAGTGGGGCAGATGACGCCCTTTGACCTGACGCTCTTGCTGCTGATTTCAAACTCCGTGCAGAACGCGATGACCGGGCCGGATACGTCGTTGGCGGGAGGAGCCGTCGCCGCTGCCACGCTGCTCATCATGAACTATTTGGTCGCCGAGCTATCCGGGGGTAATCGGCGCTTCCGCAGATTCATCCAGGGGCAGCCGAGCCTGCTCGTGCATGATGGCCAGGTCATCGAATCCCACATGGCCAAAGAGCACGTCAGCATGGATGAACTCGAGCGCTCCCTCCGCGAGCACGGTGTGGCCACCTACAAGGATGCGGCCCTCGCAGTACTTGAAGTGGACGGGTCGATCAGCGTACTGAAATACGACGACATCGCACCGACGGCCACAACCCACTTAAACCGGCGTCGCTTTATCAAGAAGAACTGAACCTGGCCGAGGAGCATTGCCGGCGGCAAGCACGCTCGCAAACAAGAATTGGAGCGCCCTTGGCGCTCCAAGAAAGTGCTGTTGCGCTGGCATCCGTCTAGCGGCTTTGGGCCGTTTACTTCGCCGAGTTCGCCTGATCCGCCGGAGGCCCCAAATTCGCCGGCATCTTCGCGGTCAGCGAGTTCAAAAACGCCAGAATGTCATCGCGCTCGTCGAAGCTCAGAAAATCGAGCGCATGCATTTCCTTGTCGAGGTGAGCGTTCGCATTACCGCCGCCAACATAGTGGCCCATCGCATCCTTTAATGTAGGAAAGCTGCCGTCGTGGAAGTAGGGTGCCCGTTGCGCGATGTTGCGCAGCGTTGGCGTCTTGAACGCGCCGTAGTCCGCGTCGTTCTTCGTTTGGTCGTAGCGCCCAAGGTCATTCAGCTTGCCCTCGATATCCGCGCCCACGCCCAGGTTGTGGAATTTGTTGTCGGTGAAAAGCGCGTACTTCTCGCCAATGGTGTGGCAGACCGCGCAGTTGCCCTTCTTGGGATCCATGAAGAGCTTCAGCCCGCGCTGCGCCGACGCCGAGAGTGCCTTCTTGTCGTGGCCATAATAAAAGCGGTCGAAAGCCGAGTTGCCACAGAGCACCGTGCGCTCGAACGAAGCAATCGATTTAACTACCAAGTCAATGGTGATGTGATCCGTACCCCAGGCCTCCTTGAACAACGCCACGTACTTCGGGTCGGCTTGCAGGTGCGCGACGACCGCGTCGTGGCTGGTGGCCATTTCGACAGGATTCGCGATCGGCCCCTTGGCTTGCTCTTCAAGGCTGGGCGCGCGTCCATCCCAGAATTGCACCTCGTTGTAAGCGGAATTGATCACCGTCGGAGAATGACGTGTCCCTTTCTTCCCGCCAACGCCGATCGAAGGCGAATTTCGGTCCGTGAATCCGGTCTTCGGAGAATGGCAGGAAGCGCACGTAATCGTGCCATCGCCGGAGAGCGCGCCTTCGTAATACAGTCGCCGGCCGAGCGCAACGGTTTCCGCAGTTGGAGGGTTATCCGCCGGAATCGGCACCGCCGGCAAACCAAGGGGCGGCTTGATGGTCAAGGGTTTACCGACTGGCATGACCGCAGTGGCGGCTTGATCGGCAGCCAAAACGGTGGATGGCGCGGCATTCCAATGTCTAGCCGCGACAATCAGCAAGGTCACAGCGAAAATGACGAGGATCAGGCTCAAGAACCTAAGTGTTCTCATAAAGACTCTCCTTCTATATGTGTGTCGAATTGTATCCAGCGGCGTCGATCGGGTCGGTGACGTGTGACACTGCCCCGAGTGAAGTGTGGCAAGGGTGGCGCGGGCGCCCTCGCCCGCGGCCCTTGACTTTGATCTTGCCTTTGATTTTGATCTTGTCCTTGACTTTGATCTTCAATCAACCGATGACCCGATCACCCAATGGCCCGATCTCAGGGTCTCGTCATCTTCTCCGGCTTCACCAGGGCATCAAATTCCTCGCCCGTAAGATGACCCAGCTTCACCGCCGCCTCGCGCAGGCTCGAGTGCTCGACGTGCGCCGTGTGCGCAATCTTTGCCGCGTTGTCGTATCCCACCTTCGGAGCGAGCGCCGTCACCAGCATCAGCGAATTTTTCACATACCAGTCGACCTTCGCCTTATCGACCTCAATGCCCTTGATCATGTACTCAACGTAGCCGTGGCAGGCGTCGGTAATTAAAGTGACCGAGTGCAGGAAGTTATAAATGATCACCGGCTTGTACACGTTGAGCTCAAAGTTGCCCTGCGATCCGCCGAATCCCACAGCCGCCGTCGCTCCGTGCACCTGCACGCAGACCATCGTCATCGCTTCGCACTGCGTCGGATTCACCTTGCCCGGCATGATCGACGACCCCGGCTCATTCTCCGGAATCACCAGTTCACCCAGCCCGCACCGCGGACCCGAAGCCAGCCACCGAATATCGTTCGAAATCTTCATGAACGACGCCGCCAAAGTCTCCATCGCGCCCTGCGCAAACACAATCTCATCGTGCGCCGATAGCGCGGCGAACTTATTCGGATGCGAGCGGAAGGGAAGTCCCGTCAATTCCGCAATCTTCTTCGCCGCGCGCTCGGCAAACTCCGGATGCGTATTCAGCCCCGTCCCCACCGCCGTCCCGCCAATCGCCAGGTCATACAGGCCGTCCAGCGCCTGCTCCAACCTCTTTATGTCGCGGTCCAGCAAACTAGCCCAGCCGCCAAATTCCTGACCAATCGTCAGCGGCACCGCATCCTGCAAGTGCGTGCGGCCAATCTTCACGATGCTGTCAAACTCTTTCGCCTTGGCCGCGATCGCATCGCGCACCGTCTTGATCGCCGGAATCAAATCGTTCTTCACCCGCGACGCCGCCGCAATATGCATCGCCGCCGGAAACGTGTCGTTCGACGACTGCGACATATTCACGTCATCGTTGGGATGGATCGGCTTCTTACTCCCCAATTGGCCGCCCGCAATCTCAATCGCGCGGTTCGAGATGACCTCATTCACGTTCATATTGGTCTGCGTGCCCGAACCTGTCTGCCAGATGCGCAGCGGGAACTGATCATTCAGCTTGCCGGCAATCACTTCGTCGGCGGCCTGCGCGATCAGCTTCGCCTTGTCCGCCGGCAGCTTGCCCAAATCCTGATTCACCAGCGCGCAAGCCTTCTTCAGCGTGCCAAACGCGCGAATCAGCTCGGGAGGCATCACGTCGCGCCCAATATCAAAATGCAAAAGCGAGCGCTGCGTTTGCGCTCCCCAGTAAACATTCGCGGGGACTTCGATCTTGCCCATGCTGTCGGATTCGGTGCGCGTCTTGGTTTGAGTCGCGACGGCGGGTTCGGTAGGAGTAGCCATGATGAAATCTCCTGTGCGTCGGGCGCTGGACGAGAGAGAGCAGCCAGGCCCGTTGGCGGATATGAGGAACCCATTATTATACGGCGCGGATATCGTTGTGGCGTGTGACGGAAACGCCATTTAGTATTGCCGAGACTGACAATGCGCGAAACTTTGCAACGGGACGGTTTCGTTTTCCAGAAGAAGCTACTAGCGCATATCCCAACGCTTGAGGTCGCTCGTCGCCTCGGCTCTGTCCTCGATGTCGATCCGTCTATCCGAATTCCAACAGTACAATCTCTGAACCCGCGGTCGATAAGCGAGGCCACGAGAAATCAATATAGTGGGAATTATGGCTTGGATCTCTTCCCCCTTCACACAGATCTCGCGCATTGGGCGATCCCGCCCCGTTACATTCTTCTGCGGTGTCTGGTCGGAACCGAGGATGTCTTCACTAATCTTCTTCCCGCCTCGTACATAGTCGGTATAGTTGGAAGCACGACACTGCAGAGGGCCGTCCTTAGAACCCGAAGGCACCGCTTCGCGTGTTCAGGCTTAGTTCGTGCAATGTCGCGTCATCACAACGAAGAGATATTTCGTTGGGATCCGATTTTCCTTCAACCCCTCAATGGCCGCGCGGAAGCTCTTAAACGTGTAATGCTTGACCCCGAGTGGAACGACGCGACGATCAAAATCCTGCTGCGGGACCCGGGAGATATACTTCTTATCGATAACTGGCGGATGCTTCACGGACGCAGCCAAGTTCCAAGCCGAAGTGCCAATCGCCATATCGAGCGCGTCTACCTAAGCGAGGTATTCAATGACCGCTAGCCCGACACAGGATGCATGGTCCTCGGAGGCCCTGCTTAGCAAAGCTATTCTCTACGTCGAAGAGATGGAGAGGTATACCGCGGAGGACTGGCAATTCGGCTTCTGGGCGAGTCTCAGCCTGGAATTTATCGCGCGTGCGTCACTCTCCCACATCTCCCCAACGTTGTTGGCAAACCGCAAGGATTGGCGCAACATTCATCACGCGCTCGGCCATCCCCCGACGTTGCTAGGATTTACGCCTACCTCCGTGACCACTGCCGAGGTGATGTCAATTCTGAAAGAAATCCTACCCGAATTTACTAGCGAACTCGCGGGCTCATGCATTAAGCATTCCAACCGCCGAAACGCGGAGCTTCATACAGGGGAGGAAGCATTTGCCGGTCTGGGCACGTCTTCTTGGCTCCCCCAGTACTACGCGAGCTCAAAGGTGCTGCTTGAATCCATGGGCAAGACTCTTGGCGATCTATTCGACAATCCAAAGGCCGCCGAGGAGCTGATTGCTTCGCTACAAGATCGGGCCGCGAAGGCGGTACAGCAGGACATCGAGGCCCACAAGCAGATTTGGAAGGGCAAGAGCCCCGAAGAGCGAGCGGCATCGCTTGCACAAGCTACTTCTTGGGCCGGCCGTCATGCGGGTCATCGCACGTCGTGCCCTGCGTGCAATAGTCCGTCCCTGCTTCGCGGGTCCAGCCACGGTGCTGTCACGACCGAGGTTGGCGACGATTTGGTCGTGCAGAAACAGACTATGGTGCCGTCCTCATTTGAATGCATCGCATGCACTCTGCGAATCTCAGGATTGTCCAAACTCTCTGCGTGCGGACTTGGCGACGCGTTTACAGCGACTTCCAGGTGGTCGGTAGCCGACTTTTTCGGGCTCCACACTGACGAAGAACTCGAGGAGGCCCGAGCAGAAGGGGCCGAGCCACAATGGGAAGATGACCAAAACGAGTAATCGACCCTTCATCTTGCCCCCTAAATGCGGACCGAAAATCAATGGCAAATTCTGACGCGTACCTTGTCGAGCAGCGAGACGATGGAACAGTTGCGGTTATAGGACATCGGAAGAAAAAGGCTGCAAGAGTGTTTCACGAAGGACACCGACAATGGGCGGTTTCAATAGCACATCATTACGCGGGACCGCGCGGAGCAGTTGTGTTCAAGGAAGCCAACGGTAGGATGTCGGGGTGTGGCTGTTCTCGCTGCAAAGCTAACACGAAATGGTTTGAGTAGCGTGGGGCGATGCCGATCGACTCCGCTGTACGCGGCCGAAGGTTTCTCTACCGGTGCGCGGTCCGCGGCGGTTGACTCTCCATTACCACGCGCAGGATGCGGTTGATGCGGGTCTGGTAGCCCTTGCCATGCCCCTTCAGCCGATCGAGAACGTCCTCATCCAGACGAATCGTCAACTGCTATTTCGCCGGCGGCCACGCCATCGTTGCCTTCTTGAGAAAGGTCTTGTCCAGCCGTGGAATGTCCGAGTAGTCGATCTCGGAATCCTTCATGCGGTCAATTCGTGCTAAGTCGCTAGATTTCCTGCTGACGCTAGATTGTCTGTTCACACCCTGCCTCCCGATATCTTTTTTTGAACCCCTTCGCAGGGACGATCATCTCTCCTTGGGTAAACCTACCCTGGGGCCGAAAACTCAATAGGAGGAGCCATTGTGAAATGGATCACTCTCTCGCTGCTTGCAGTTGCAACCCTGGCCGGCGTTGTCGCCTTCACGATCCCCGCATCTGGACACGCCGATGAAGCGGCCACCCCGATTTTCGTAACCAACATTCCCGCTGGATACCGCGACTGGAGGCTGGTCTCCGTCGCCCATGAGGAAGGCAACCTCAACGATATCCGCGCCATTCTGGGCAACGACGCAGCGATCAACGCGTATCGCGAAGGAAAGCTTCCGTTCCCGGAGGGCACAATCATTGCTCGAATCGCCTGGAATTATGTCGCCTCGGAGGAAAACAACAAAGTCTTTGGCCGCGCCCAATCTTTCGTTCCCGGGGCGCGCCCGGAGTGGTACCTCCAGTTTATGGTCAAGGACTCAAAGAAGTACGCTGCGACGGGCGGCTGGGGGTACGGCCAATTCGATAAGGACGGCAAACCTGCCGACGCGGCGATGCTCAAAACCTGCTTTCCCTGTCACGAGCCGATCCAAGCTCGCGACTTTGTCTTCACCCGTTACGCACCCTGATACAAAGAGTCGAAATCTCGGACGTCGAGGCTATGCTTGTCAACTCACGAAGCCCGCCTGTGTCGTGCTGAAAGGTAGCAGTAACAATTTAGGTGAACGCATGGAGGAAAGAACATGGCAAATCTGGGAACTTGGAAGGATGTAGATGTGAAACGGATCGCATCTTTGGTGATTACAGTCGTAGCGGTGGCTGGCGTTGTCGCCTTTTCGGCGCCCGCATCTGGACACGCGGATGGAGACCCCGCCCCGGTCTTCGTTACCGAAATTCCTCACGGGTACCGCGACTGGCAGTGGATTTCCTCGGCCCATGAAGCAGGCAACCTCAACAGTTTAGGTGCCATCTTGGGCAACGATATAGCGATCAAGGCCTATCGCGAAGGGAAGCTCCCCTACCCGGACGGCACGATCATTGCTGCTTTGCATTACCATCACGTCCCATCGGAGGAAAACAACAAAGTCTTTGGCCAGGCCCAATCTTCGTTCCTGGCGCTCCCACGAACATTCAGTTTATGGTCAAGGACTCGACTAAGTACGCCGCAACCGGAGGCTGGGGGTTCGCTCACTTTGCAGACGGCAAACCTGGGGACGCGGCGTTTATGAAAACCTGCTTCCCCTGCCACGAGAAGGCGAAAGCGAGCGACCTTGTCTTTACTCGTTATGCACCTTGATGCTAAAAACTAGAGCAGAAAGGAACGAGACGATGACCAGGCTGCCCCAGGTTTCGTGGTTTGCGAGACCTGGGATTCCACTGCTTACAGCCCGGCCACCGTTCCTCTCACTTGCTAGTCAGTCCGTCGCGCCAGGCCATCACTTCGAGTTCGGCCCGGACTGCGTCCATGACGGGAACTACTGGACGAGCCTCCATCGTGAATGCCGGGAGCATCGAACAAGACTTGTGGACCGTCAGCGGATCGTCGCAGTCCACCAGCAAGTACCCACCCCAATCGCCCACTCGCACTACGAAGAACTCGATCTTGAAATTTGCTGGCGCCTTCCACTGACCAAACACCTCCAGAATTCGCTTCTGCGCATTCTCGTACTCCGCCGGCGAACCTTGCGGGCGTTCATTCCAGCTAATCACGTATTTCATCGCATCTCCTATTCGCGAATGGTTGGACCGATTACAGCCGTTTGAGTCTACTCCCTCGGCAGCGATAGGTGTCGGGCAAGAACGGGCTGGGTTGGTGGCCCGCTCACGCGTTGTGTTGGCTTGAGTGGGGCAGTAGTACTGCTGAACTAGCCAGGATCTCAGGCTTCTGCAGAACAAGCGCCGCGCCCACCAGCAGTCCCATATACCAAGGCACCAGTTGGATGCGTGACAGCGGCCAGATGCCGAACTGGGCGGCGAAACAAACGAAAGGCGCCAACCCGATTAACCAAGCCAGTGCCGCGCCCCACCGGTCACGTCCGTTCGCTGCCCTGGAATGCCGATCGCTGGCGAAGTGGAAGAGAACGACTAACGCGGGCGCGGCGAACACCCAATCGTGCAGGTAGAGGTAAGGCGACACAAGAAGTCCCAGCAAGACGGCGACTGCAAAACGAGCCTGCCAATCGCGCGGCAAAGACGGGCCGCCAGGCAAAACGCTTTGGCTGCGACGACAAACCGCGACTAGTAATACGAGCGATGCGATGCTCAGTGCCGTCAACCATGCGTGTGCCGCAAGACTGGTATCGTTTCCTAGCAGCACGGCAACCAGTCCACGCCAGTTCTGCATTGCCGTTGGCCAAAGGGAAAGCTCCCGGCCCATCGAACTGAAATTCGCGAGGAAGCGCAGGTACGCCGGAATCCAAAATCCCAGTTTTGCAAAGGATATCCCGAATACAAGCGCGGTCGATAGCAGGAAAGACGCCAGTGTGCGCCAACATCGCCACAGCCAGAGGGCCAGCAAAGGGAACACAAGGAGATGCGGTTTCAGCAAGCCCAGCACCAGCCAGCAGCCTGCCCGCGATGGTTTGCCGGCCTGCAGGGAAAGCATCATCTGAGCGAGACCTAACGTGCACACCAGTCCGAATTGGCCCCCAACGAGCGTCAGTTGGAGCGGCGTCCAGATCAAGAAAGCGACGAGAAGCGCTGCTCGTTGCCGCGGAGAAGTGGCGCCGTATCCGAGCAGTTGTTTCGCTGTCCACGCGGTAGCCAGCAAGTTGATTCCGGTCCACACCAGGAAAGCCCGGGACAATGACATTTTGCCCAGTGGTGCAAGCAGCACCGCTACGTATGCCGGATAGATGAAGGGCAGCATGTTGCGGCGATGGTACGGCAATATAGCTGCGTCCATCAGGGCGCGCTGCAGCCCGAAGTCATAGAGTTGAGCGCTGTGGCCGGACGCCACGGCTCGCGCACCCACGTACACGCTGGAGAAGTCACGATTCCAGGCGAAGGCAATGACGCTCGGTTCTTTCACGAGGAACCGGAGCCAAAAGCTCATCGTCAAAACCAGGAGAGCAAGATAAGACCAGACCAGCCAACGCGGCAAAAGCTGGCGCACATTGCCATTTGCCTCGGTGGAATTTGGAGTCTGCATGCGGAGTGAACGCTGGCCAACCACTCAACGGGGAAGTATAACGCGGCAAGGTTCGGCCCCCCCTCATGCAGTACAATCCCGCAGGAGCATTCCTGTGCACCGTCGCGCGTTCAATCTCTCGCTTCTCAAAGCTTCTGCTGCTGCGTACTTTGCCCCACGCCTGGCCGCCCGAACCTTCGCGGGCGCTTTGCCCTCGTCGCTCTACGCGAAGGCGATTGTTATTGACTCGCTTTGCAACCCATTCACCCGCATGGATATTCTGCCCAGCGCTGAAGCGCTCGCTGCCGTGCGCCAATCCGGCATCACCGCCATTAACTACACCATCTCCGCGTCCGGATTCGAAGACACGACTAATATTCTCGCCAACCTGCAAGATCTCGTCGACCATTATCCCGACGCATTCTTAATCGTCCGCCGCTATTCCGATATCGTCCGAGCAAAGGGTGAAAACAAGATCGGCATCATGCCCGGTTTCCAGGAGACCGCGTTTCTGGAAGAAGATGCGGATCGCATCGCGACTTTCCGCCGGCTCGGGGTCCGCATCATGCAGCTCACCTATAACAATCGCAGCATCTTCGGCGATGGATGCCTTGAGCCCGGCAACGCCGGCTTGAGCAAAGCCGGGATCGCGGCCGTAAAGAAGATGAACGAGCTAGGCGTCGCCCTCGACTTAAGCCACAGCGGGTACCGCACCACATCCGACGGCATTGCGCAATCCGCCAAACCCGTGCTCATCACGCATTCCGGGTGCGCCGCCGTCTACGCGCATCCGCGGAGCAAACCCGATGAGATTCTCAGGGCGCTGGCGGATCGTGGCGGATATTTCGGCGTCTATCTGATGCCTTATGTGGTCGCATCGCCGACTGTCCCCACGCGCGAGCACGTGCTCGATCACATCGTGCATGCCATCAATGTGTGCGGCGCCGATCACGTCGGCATAGGCTCCGACGGCGCCATCCAGAAAACGGTGCTGACGGCAGAGCAGAAAGCCGAATTCGATAAGGACATTGCCCGCCGCAAGCAATTGGGAATTGGCGCTCCCGGTGAAGATCGTTACCCGTATGTTCCCGATCTCAACGGCCCCGATCACATGCAAGTGATTGCCGAAGAACTGGGCAAGCGCGGCCAGCCCGCATCGGTAATCGAGAAAGTTTTGGGTACAAACTTCCAGCGCGTGATTGCGGAAATCTGGGGCACAGCCTAAGGAGCGGTTGTCAGATCGACTTCACCGGGATGGCCATCACATCATCCACCAGCCCAACTTCCTTTTGGACGAACGGCTCGGCGTAGGTGACGCCGCCCAGCATGCCGTAGAAGCGCGCCATGGATTCAATGCGGGCGCGAATTTCCTTTTGTGCGGGAAAAATGTCGCTGCCTGCCTGTTGGTCGGTGAATTGTGACTTGTAAGCCATCAGCGAAGCGAAGCGTGTTTCAAACTGGTCGGTGATATCGACGACGAAGGTTGGCCGCACATCGCGATAAAGACTGGCGTAAATGATCTTGAACGGACGGTGAGGCGCAAGGCCCGCCGCCCCGAAGTCATAGAAAGAGCGGCTGCCGCTCGCGGCCACTGGATGATCGAGGATCGGAAGCTTGGCCAGTCCCGCGAGAAAGCTGGCCTCGTAGCCGAGCACGGCCGCCGTGTAGTGATCGGGATGACGGCCTTCCCAGAAGGGAAGGATCAACACGCGCGGGCGCAGTTCGCGGAGCATACGCGCGACCTTGAGGCGATTCTCCCAGGTGTTCTCGACGCGGCCGTCGGGAATATCGAGCGCGTGACGACAGGAGACTTTGAGAATCCGCGCAGCCGCCTCGGCTTCATGAGCGCGGTCGTCGGCGTTACCGCGCGTGCCCATCTCGCCCTGGGTCAGGTCGAGAATGCCGGTCCGGTATCCGCGCTCGGCCATCTTGAGCAGAGTTCCGCCGCAGGTTTGTTCCACGTCGTCGCGGTGCGCCGCGAGCGCGAGAATGTCGAGAGGAAGAGAAGCGTCGCGAGTCGTTGATCGTTGGTCGTCAGGCATGATTGGGAAATTGCGTAATTTCGTAATCGGATAATTTTGTAATCTCAAACTCTAGTGTGCCAGCGCGAGCGTAGCGAGGGGCTCTTATTCCCGGCACACATGCTCGCGCGAGTCGGAGTCCCTCGCTACGCTCCGGATGACAGTTTACTGGATTCTCTCACGCTGCCGGCTTCGTCGTGCGCCGATTCGCAAGCACGAAGGCGAGTCCGAACATGAAGAGCGCGAACAGGACCAGCGTCAGAATGCACGAGGTCAAGGAAAATTCGAAGGAAAAGGAACTCGGGGCTTCCGGGTACATCAGCGTCCGTAGCGCCTCCACGCCATATGTCAGCGGGTTGGCGTACATGAGCCAGCGAATCCACGCGGAGGCCTTCGATAACGGAAAGAGGGCGCCCGAGAGCAACCACAGCGGAATCAGGAATAGATTGATGATGGCGTGAAAGGCCTGCGTGGAATCCATGGGCCAGGCTATGGCAAAACCCAAAGCGGTCAGCGCGAATGAGACAAGAAAAACCGTCAAAACGATGAGCGCAAAAGACTCGATCGTCATGTGAATACCGACGAGCGGGGCAAAAACTAGAAATGCCAGACCCTGCAACGCGGCGAGCGTGGTGCCCCCCAAGACCTTGCCCAGCACAATGGCTGCTCGCGGCACCGGTGCCACCAGCACTGAAAGCAGGAAGCCTTCATTGCGATCTTCGATAACCGACATCATCGTGAAGATCGCCGTGAAAAGCACAATCATCACGAGCACGCCGGGGTAAAAATAGTCGAGGTAATTTTGCTGCCCTGCGGCTTGCCCGGAGCGGAACGATGTACCAAAACCAGAGCCGAGCACAATCCAAAACAGCAGTGGAGAAAGAATCACGCCGACTACCCGCGCTCGCTGGCGGTAGAAGCGCACGATCTCACGCCACCAGAGTGTGAAGGCGGGGAGCATGACGCCGGCGGATGCAGGAGCATTTGCGGGGAAGGCTGCGGTTGCCATTTAGTGTTTCTTCGTCCCTTTCTTCGTCTTCTCAGCTGCGGCGGCGGCCTCGGCCTCTTCATTCCAGAACCTGTGCCCCGTGCGATGGATGAACACGTCTTCAAGAGTCGGCTTGCTCATACTCAACGATTGAATCTCTCCCGGGAATGCTTCTACTACATCCGGCACGAAGCGGTGGCCGTTCTCGATCTCGATGCGGACGTGTTTGTCGAGCACGATGGCATCGACGTGAAACCGCTCCCGTATCCGGGCCGCGAGAGACTGCGGGTCGCGCGCTTCTAGCAGGATGACATCGCCGCCAATTTCGCGAGTCAGCGATTCGGGCGTGCCCAAAGCAACCAGGCGCCCCTCGCTCAGAATCGCCAGCCGGTCGCAGCGTTCAGCCTCTTCCATCAGGTGCGTGGTCACGATGATGGAAACGTGTTCTTGATCGCGAAGAATGCCGAGATACTGCCAAAGGTCACGCCGCGCGCCTGGATCGAGACCGGTGGTGGGTTCGTCGAGAAGCAGCACCTCCGGGTGATGAAGCAGCCCTTTGGCCAACTCGATGCGGCGTTGCATGCCCCCGGAGAACGTTTCGACGCGGTCATTCGCACGGTCGAGCAAGCCGACACGCGTAAGAATCTCATCGATGCGAGTCTTCAGTTGGGCGCCGTGCAACCCATACAAGTGCCCTTGATGCCAGAGGTTCTCGCGGGCCGTAAGTTTGAGGTCGACGCTCTGCGCCTGGAAAACGACCCCGATACGCCGGCGCAGAGCACCCGGCTGACGGACAGCGTCGAGTCCGGCGATGATCGCCGTGCCCGAAGTCGGAACCATCAGGGTAGAAAGAATGCGGAACAGCGTCGTCTTGCCGCTGCCGTTGGGGCCGAGCAAGCCGAACAGTTCGGCGGGGCGTACGTCAAAAGAAACGTTGTCGAGCGCCGTACGATTGCCGTAGCGATGAACGATATTTCGAACCTGAATGATGGCCGCGCCAGATGGGGCGGCGAGTTTCTCGGGAGTTGCGGCAGCGATAGCGGAATTTATACCCACAACGCAATTCTACAGGCCGAACCCGGACCTTGGCGGGCAATTCGCTAATCTCACGCGGCTACCGGATCCCCCTCGCGGCCGGGGACGCGTTCCTCAAAGGAGACGGGGACATGCCGCCAAACCTGAATGGCGAGAACAACCGTGGTCGCAAGCAGCAAGGCTCCGACCGCGACGTGCACCACGGTCGCTATGACCATTGGCAGTTCCGGCTGCGCCGCATCTTGTCCCCACATGACACGCGTGATGAAGGCAAGAAAGCCAAGGCAGAGCTGCGCGACCATCAGGCTGAGCATGATGACAGCCGGGCGCTTCACCGCCTCGACGTTGGAATATACAGAGATGGCGCGAACGGCCGTCCAGGAAAGAACAATCGCGACGACCGCGGCGTGGACCACGTGAGGCCACCAGCTCAAGCCGTGATGGCGAAACATGGCGCCGAGCAGCAACTGCACGTAGAGAACGAAGATAGAAAGCAGAGTGAGCGTGAACAGAGTTGGGCGGCGCGCGTCCAGTTCGGTGCGGGGATGCTCCTGAAGCCAGCGGCGCCCGGTGAATACGGCAATGGCAACGGCAATGCAAAAGAAAGTTTGTGCAATCGCAGCGTGCGCACTGGAGATAGGAGCGGGAAGCAAGTAGAGAACCGTGAGGCCGCCGAGAATGCCCTGCGCGATTACGGTTCCAATCGCAGCCAGGCCAAGAATGCGCAACCAGCGCCGCTTTTCAGTGCGCCACGTCCACACGGCGAGAATGATGGTCAGCAGCCCGACAAATTCCGCGATCATGCGATGGGTATGCTCGTATCGAATGCCGCCCACCATCTGCGGAATTTTGTAGATAGAGCCAAAGGAAGTGGGCCAGTCCGGCACGGAGAGGCCCGCGTCGTTGCTGGTGACGAGTGCGCCCGCCACGATCAGGATGAGCGTAACGGTAGCGGTGAAGATAGCAAAGCGATGCAGTCCCTGATTATAAGGAAGTTCGATTCCCTTATTTTCCATTTCCTTCAGGACGAGCCCCCTACGAGATCATCATTCGAGCGAATATAGCGCGCAGGCTACGCTTTCCAACCGCGCATTCTAGCAGATACGTGCCGTCTTCGCGGCAGGGTAAAAGGGACATGCACCACTACAAAGAAACACGGCAAGACAGCCCGCCCTGACTCAAGCCTTCGGCATCGGGGCCGGATTCACCGGGTTTTCCATGGCTTCGATGATGGCGTCGGCAAACTCCGAGGTGCCGGCGTTGCCTCCGACATCCCGGGTCAGCTTGCTGCGATCGCGATAGACCTGGTCGATGGCGTTGCGAATTTTCCACGCGGCTTCGGGTTCGCCCAGATGCCGGAGCATAAGCAAGCCGGAGCGCAGCACGGCGGTCGGGTTGGCGATATTCTTGCCCGCGATATCGGGTGCGGAGCCATGTACGGCTTCAAAGATCGCGCATTCATGCCCAAAATTCGCGCCCGGCACCAGGCCCAGTCCGCCCACCAACCCCGCGCACAGGTCGGAAACGATGTCGCCGTAAAGATTCTCGAGCAGCAGGATGTCGTACTGATAAGGGTTCATCACCAGTTGCATGCACGTGTTGTCGACAATGTGCTCCCCGTATGTGATCTCGGGATATTCCTTCGCAACCTTGCGCGCACATTGCAAAAACAGGCCGTCGGACAGCTTCATGATGTTGGCCTTGTGGATGCAGTGAATCTTCTTGCGCTTGGCTTTGCGGGCATGCTCGAAGGCAAAACGGGAGATGCGCGTGGAAGCTTTTTCGGTAATGATCTTCAGGCTTTCGACCACACCGGGGATGACCTCGTGCTCAATCCCCGAATAAAGGCCTTCGGTGTTTTCGCGCACGATGATGAGATCCAGGTCGGGATAACGGGTCGGGATGTGCGGAAGATTGCGGATGGGGCGGAAATTCGCAAACAACTCAAACCTCTTGCGCAGCTCCACGTTGATGCTGGAGAACCCGCCGCCAATTGGCGTAGTCACGGGCCCCTTCAGGCCAACATGAGTGCGCTCGATGGATGCGGTCAGCTCCTTGGGAATGTACTCATGGTATTTTTCGAAAGCTTCGCTGCCGGCAGCAAAGCTTTCCCATTCGAACTTGACGCCGGTCGCTTCGAGAATGCGAACGGCGGCCTGAATGACTTCGGGGCCGATGCCGTCGCCGGGGATGAGAGTTACTTTGTGGGATTGAGTCATTTAGTCACTGAATCATTTAGTCATTAAATCGGGTTGAACCGGCCTTTGAAGTCCGCAGGGATGCGCCAAAGATGGCTACTAGCTCGTTGGCTTCCTTAAGCAAAGTTCTGGGTTCTCTGCGCATTGAGCACTCCTGTTTCGCTTAGCAGTTCGAGCCAGAAGGCAGACTCGTCCGCTTCTTCCATCACGACGCCCATCTTAGCGATGAATTCTGCTCTCGACCGGGATCGACAGACGGATCGATAGTTCGCCGCGACCGAGGTGCCGGATCGCAGCAGTTGCTTACCTAGCGTTTGTGCATCGGGAGAACGCGGCAGGGAATGGAAGAGCGTGACAACTCGGATCGCAAACGACTTGGTACGCTCCTTCAGCTCCGCAGCTTTCTCCAGCGTATGCAATTCCATGCCTTGATGTCTCAATGACTAAATGACTAAATGATTCAATGTTTTTTCGGCTCCGCGTCCTTGGTCTTCAGCAGATCCTTGAGTTCCGTCATGAACTCCTGCACGTCTTTGAAGTCCAAATAGACGGACGCGAACCGGACGTAGGCGACTTTGTCGTGGCGGCGAAGCCGGTTCATGATCAGCTCGCCAATTTCGCTGGTTTTGCGTTCGCGCTCGGGAGACTCGATGACAAAGCTCTCGGCTTCGTTGACGATCTGTTCCAGCTTGCCGATCGGGACGGGCCGCTTTTCGCAGGCGCGCATCAGTCCGTTCAGGACCTTCTGCCGGTCAAAGCGCTCGCGCCGTCCGTCCTTCTTGACCACCATGTACGGAATTTCGTCGATCCGCTCGTAGGTAGTAAAGCGCTTCTCGCACTTGAGACATTCGCGGCGGCGGCGGATGGAATCGGCTTCCTTGCTTTCGCGCGAGTCGACTACCTTGTCGTTTTCAAAGCCGCAAAAAGGGCATTTCATGGCGAATCGTCCGGTACGACATCCATAGTGGATTGTAGCAGTTAGGGTTCCGGTCTCAGATGCCGGATCTTAGGAAAACAAGCTGAAAACAGATGATTTGTCGCACGCCGAACACTACGGTCCCGATATATTCTCGCTTGCTGCAACATCTTCGGCCTGCTCGCTCTCCGCGGAAAGCTTGCGCAACGACAGGCGCTCGCGATGGGCAAGTATAAGTCCTGCGGGAATGACCGACGCGAAGGTCACGAGCCACAATAGAATTCCGCAACTGGCCGCCAATTCCTGGGGCGCACTGAAAACTTTGCGCAAGGTGAAAATGGTTGCGAGTTGAGTGCCGCCTCCAACCCCGGGCAGCGCCACCAAGGACCCCAGCATGCTGGACAGCATGAGCAACGGTACCTGCAAAATCGGCAGATCGACGGGCCCCTGGCCGTAGGACTGCAATACCTCACGGTAAGCGAGAGCGATCATGATCCACATGGAAACGGAGACAACAATTGCATACAACAGCGACCATAGGTCCCGAATTGCGTTGAGACCGCTTCGAAATTCACGAATGAGCAATGCGGCTCGCCGACCTAAAGCGGACACGCTGGGCGAAAGGCTGCCGGTGACCGAAATTATGACGTGGTCACCTTTCCAGATCATGAAAACTCCGAATGCCACGGCGATTACGCCAACAGCTATCGTGCCAATGTCTCCAATACGATAAAAGCGAAGTAGTGCCCTGGTCGTTGGCGCAACGGCAATCGCCGATACAAGGAGAAGCCCGAACGCGGCCATGTCAAAGACTCGTTCGACAGCCCAGACAGCGAGTTGGGATGAAAAACTCAGGTTTTCTTTACGTGCAATGAGGTAAGGGCGAATCATTTCTCCGGCGCGGCCCAGTAACGCCAGCCCAGTAAACCCCACAATGGTCGGCGTCATTAGGCGGACGGCGGAAGCGCGACGCACCGGACGAAGAAATATATTCCAGCGAATGGCACGCATAACATAAGCCAGATAAATCCATGCGACACCAAAAAGGACCCGAAGCTTGTTAACGTGGCCGGTTTGGCTTAAAAAAGTAGCCCAATCAAAGTTCTTCCATGTGCGGAATTGAAGGTAAACGAGCGCGGCCAGTATGACGATAACCGCCGCATAGATCACGTATTGCCGGTTCTTCATGAGTAAGAATGCAGGGCCGACACTGCCAAGCACAACCCCATTGTGAAGGTAAATGAGCGGGGAGTGAGGGTCAACGTGCGGCGTTGACGCCGGTGGGACTGGCTGAGGGCAGGGGAGCGGAATTGGCGGCGCGTTTTTGCGTCTTGGCGGAACGATTGGCCGGCGTTGTGGTGGGTTTGGCCGTCGGGGGTTTGTCGGCGACCTTGGCTTGCTGCGCGGCCTTCTTCTTCGCCAGAGCCTCGGCTTTTTCCTGCTCGGCGATCTTGCGGTTGTATTCCTTGATGATGCGGGCCACATAAGCGCGGGTTTCGCGGAAGGGCGGCACGCCGTGATACTGATCCACGCGCTCGGGTCCGGCGTTATAGGCGGCGAGAGCCTTCACCAGATCGAAGTTGTAGCGCTCCAGCAATTCGCGCAGGTAGCGGCTTCCTCCACCCACG
>Ga0182014_10003045_pt1 | contig 20505 bp, 20 predicted proteins | sample 612S2DmetaG_FD_120489 | JGI IMG/M metagenome (GOLD analysis project Ga0182014, IMG submission 120489) | Permafrost microbial communities from Stordalen Mire, Sweden - 612S2D metaG | ecosystem: Environmental > Terrestrial > Soil > Wetlands > Permafrost | place: Sweden: Stordalen | collected... | reverse complement strand
TTCCCCGCGGTCGCGAAGAACAGTGACAGGATCACGAGTGCGGCCAGAGCCACGACCAGCGCGACTTTGCGCTTGGTGGGCCCTCTCCTCGGGATGGGATTACTCGTGAGGCTCGTCGGTCCTGAACCTATGTGAAATAGGCGTCGTGATTAATAGTTTCGTCTGAATGATACCATTAAGGCTCTTCGCAGCTCCAGACTCTTTCAGGGCGCGACGAGCCTCCCGGATCGATAGGAATGGACGAAAACAATATCGACGAAAGCTGCGACCACGGCAAGAACAGTGACCCAGAGGACGTACTCTGTGGGGAAACCCAGTCCGGCAAGAGTCACCTGATACGGAGAGCAGACGTTGGTGGACACCGGGAAGGGAGAGCTCGCGTTCACTACCGTCGTCTCGGAACAGGAGTACTGCGTCCCAATGCCAGGGGCCGGATAACCCGCCGCCTGCATGAGGGCGGTGGGAAGCAGGGCGGCCAGAAGCACGATGACAATCACTCTCGGTGAACGGGCGGTCGCGATGAGGTAGCCCATGGCCATGATCAGCAACACCGGGAGTAGGAAGCTGACGGGTTGGACGAAGGGATTGCTGCTGGTGAATAGGCTAGGGCCGGGGACGAAGAACCACCCGTAGAAGGACAAAAGCAGGATTGCCAAGCCCAGAGTCCTTATCCCGGTCTCCCGCTCTTCCAGCGTCCCGAGGAAGAATATCAGGAGCGCCGGAGTGAAGAGGATGAACGCGAAGAAGGAGTAGAGGTCCAGGTTCGCGGGGACGCTGTCGCACTCCATCGCGCACAGGTCGATCAGTTTAGCCGCCGCGAACTCCTGCAGCGCCACGTACAGCACGGGAGGGAGAAGTCCCAGCGCCAAGATGGACAACCTATAGACGGCTCTCATGTCAATCAGGGGATACCGTCGATGCATGGTCCTGTCCCGTCTGCGGGGTCGCAGGTAACTGCGTAGCCGTTGGGATAGGTTACGATTATCGTGCCGTTGCCGTACAAATCTGCCAGGGAGTCTAGAGGCGCTCCTCTCACGCACAGCGTGGCGCCCGAGCTGAAGTCATAGCACCCCCGCGCATTGAGGATGAGTCGAGAGACTGAGCACGTCTGAATCACGGTTGAGGTGCCGTTGAGCACCGTGCTGGTCGTGGCGGGTCCGATGCACGCGCTGCTGACCGTGTAGCTCACGCTCGAACTGCTGCTGACCGCCGCAGGGGCAGTGGCGACTGAGATGGAGTAGCCCGTGACGTCCCTCCAGGTGCCTCCGACCCCAAGACCCCAGTATGTCATCGACCCGTACCGCAGAAAGTTGCATCCATTTGCAGGACAGGCGAATGCTCCGGGCGGATTCCTGTAACCGACCACGGGGACGAGGAACAGGAAGGCAAGGATGAATGCGAAGGTCGCTGCAGCAATCCTGGTTCGGCTGACCTTCATACGGTTGGTCTCATCCTCAACGCCAACTCATGACGAACTGGGCTCAACCACGAAGTGTGCGACGAGCAAATCGCCCCACTCATCTCCTGCGACGACAGTATACTGCCCTACCGGGAATGTAATGTTGAGGGGTTTTAGAAGCACCGTGAGACTCATCGGCGTATTCCAAGATCCTTGACCTGACAAGGAGAGCGTCGCGTTATCACTCTCGGGCTCGAACGCGTAAGTGGTGGAACCTAGCCAGCTGTGCTCTATGATGTAAGTGCCGCAATAATTGTACGCAGGGCTCGGAGCAGGCCAGGGGAAGATAGACAGGGCAGTTCCGTGGGTGTAATTGCTCAGATCGTAGAATCCGCTGAACACGGCGACTCGGTAAGGCCCCATGCTTCCAGAGCAGGCCGTTGGCCCGAAAGAAGACGAGTTGCTCACCTCAGACTGATTGGTCAGTTGCCAATCATTAGCGGGACTTACACTGTTGGTCTTGTTCAGCGTGTTAAACAGGTTCATAATGACTTCGACGGCGCTCCCATTCACTATGCTGGACGAATTCAGTGTCATCGTAAATGTGATATTGTCGTAGGAAGAAGATGTCGAGGAGCCCCCGGGGTTGGAGGAGATTGTCGAGGTGACAGCGGGCTTTGGTGGGCAGGCTGACTGAAAGGTTGCGAAAGTGGCGTTCGTTCTCCCCGAGGGAAGAGAGAGCGTCACACATGTCGCCGCTTCGACATACAAGGTCGTCGAGAAGTGGTAGGCTTGGCCTGAATAGCTGACCGCGAACGTGTAGCCGGAGTCGCCCCCGATGGCAAGGTAGTGCCACCCGCTGCTGTTGGTCACGAATGTCATCGTCTCTCTCGGCGTTTCGGGAGCACCGTGGCAAAGCAAGGGATTGTTGGTCGCCGTGACGCTGGCACCTACGACCGGTGTCTGGTTGGTGTCTGAAACTACAGTAAGAGCCAGCGCTATGGGCTCAGCAGTATAGGTGCAGGGGGTGGAGCGGTACACGAAGACCGAGGCGCCAACCGCCGCGACCACGATGACGACTATCACGACTAGGACCACGATTCTCCTCGTGACAGCCATGCTCTGGTGAGTCATAGTACCCGGTTTTCCTTCTTTTACGGACCGTTTGTGATTAATAGTTTTGTCCGAACGGCGGACGAGCGCCCCCTCTTATCACGGAGATCGCCTACGACGGTCATGCTTATTAGTCCCATTATGGTATTGGTGGTATAATGGTAGAAGCGATAACGACGATAGACAAGGCGGGGAGGGTGGTAATCCCAAAGGAGATCAGGGAGAGGATGAACCTGAAGGAGGACAGCGCGCTCCTCGTGGCGGAGACGGTCGGGGGCGTCCTGATCCTGAAGAAGCTCGACATCAAGGAGATCGCGGACCGGCTGAGAGTGGAGCTTAAGGGGAAAGACGTGGATGAGATAGCTGGGAGGGTCGAGGAGGAGTCGAATGAGCGCGTCAGAAAGGGAGAGCGTCCGAAGACGCTTCGTCGTTGATGCAAACGTCTTCGTCTCGGCGATAAAGCCGTTCTCGAGGCGCAACCGAAAAGCCCGTACCGACACCGGTTCCCTGGCCCTCTTGGTGAGGTTGATCACCGATGCCGAGCTGGAACTGTTCGGGAGCCTCTGGCTTTTCGACGAGTACAAACGACTGGCCGAGGAACTGAATTCCGAGGCGAGCGAGCTGATTCTCGGGCGGCTCACGGCGAAGGTGCGCGAAGTCACAGAGGTCGGGGAGGAAGCGGTGTTGCGCTGCGCGCCGTACCTTCCGGAACGGGAAGCTGCAGACGTCTTGCACGCTGCGACGTGTCTTCAGTCGGGGGCAGTCCTGATAACCAACGATAGGGATTTCGACGGAATCAAGGAATCTGGAGTGATCGAGGTTTGGAGCATCAGCGAGGCAATCAGGAAGCTATCGATTCAGGGATAGTACAAGAACTTCTTCTGCTACTGAGAAAGCGAACAAGCCCTCCCATGTTATAGAAATCTAGGTGGGTTCGTGCCTTCTCTTGCTATGGATACAATCCACCGCAGGCCGTTGCGCTCCCGCTCGGAGCTGATGTGTTGCGCATTTCCAGGGGATAAGGACCATTGACGGTGTAGACACTCGCCGTTAGGGTGCCGTTGGAGTTGTCGAGCTTGCTTGCCTGTGTACAGAAATAGACTCCGCCTCTGTCGTAGTCACCGGGAGATATCTGGACCGACACGATTCTTGAGCTGTTTCCCGTCCCGGTATAGCCTCCCGTCCCGACTTGGCTCGGCGGCGCAGGACCGCCCCAATATGAGGTCCACGACACCTGCCAGGGTCCCTGATAGGCGACCTGAACCTGGAAATCGAAGGTTATTGGACCGTAGGTCTGATACAGCACTAGGGCCGCGAACGATGCGACGATGAGTGCAGCAACGACGCCTATCACAAGCAGTGTTCTGCGCGTGCCGGGCATCTGGTATACCTCTTGTGAGATTGATGGAGTTGTGGTTAATAGTTTTGTCCGATATGGGGCAAACACCCCCCGATCTGCACCACCCCTACACGAAAACCTTCATGACCCTACGGAGCACCAGAGTCGGTCCTCTAGAGCCTTAAGTATCAAACTGGGCATCTGAGCGTCCCGGATGAAGATCACCGACGTCCGCAGCACGACGCTCGAGGGGAACTTCGACTGGATAATCGTCAAGGTATACACCGACGAGGGGATAACGGGGCTGGGCGAGATATACGCGGGGACCATCGGGGGCGACATGCTCCGCCTCCTGAAGCCGTTCCTTCTGGGAGAGGACCCGCGGGACGTCGACCGGCTCTACTGGAAGCTCTACTCGGCGTTCCAGAGGGAGACCGGCGCGTCGCTGCTCGCATCCATAAGCGGGGTCGAGACGGCGCTCTGGGACATCGCAGGAAAGGCGATGAAGGTCCCCGCTTACAGGCTGCTCGGCGGGAAGTACAGGGACGAGATCAGGGTCTACGCCGACTGCGCCGCAGGCGAGGGCGACGGCCCAGAGGAGGAGATCAGGCTCGGCCCGGTCGTGCTCAAGGGCGTCCACACGCCTGAGGCCTATGCGGCGAAGGCCCGCAAGGTGAAGGCCCAGGGGTTCGACGCCATCAAGTTCGACCTCGACCTCCCCGACCACTTCAAGCAGGACAGGTATAACGGGTGCATGGGGAACGAGGACCTGAGGTACCGGGTCAAGCTGGTCGAGAGCGTGAGGGAGGCGGTGGGCGGGAACATCGAAGTTGCCTTCGACTGCCACTGGCAGTACAGCGTGAAGGACGCGATCCGCCTCGCGGACAGGCTCGAGCCCTACGACCTGCTCTGGCTCGAAGACCCAATCCACTCCGAGAACGCGAAGGCGATGGCCAAGGTCTCGAAGAGGTCCCCCGTCCCGATCTGCACAGGGGAGCACAAGGTCTCGCGCCACGGGTTCCGAGAGCTCGTCGAGTACCAGGCAGCCGACGTCCTCTCGCCGGACGTCCAGAAGGCCGGGGGGATATCGGAGACCAAGAAGATTGCCGACTACGCGGACCAGTACTACATCCCACTCGCGCCCCACAACATCGCGAGCCCTGTGGGGACGATGGCCGCGGTCCAGGTCTCGGCGACCATCCCGAACTTCCTGCTCCTTGAGTACCACGCCAACGACATCCCTTGGTGGGGCAAGCTCGTCAAGCCCAAGGGGCGGCCCGTCGTGAAGAACGGCCGCATCGCCCTCCCGACGGGGCCTGGCCTGGGGATAGAGCTCGACGAAGAAGAGGTCCAGAGGCACCTCAAGAAGGGCTCGAAGCCGCTCCCCTAGGACCGGACACCGCCGCCGGGCGTTCCCTCCCAACGTTTTTGTATCCGCCCGCGGCGAATCCCGCGCGTGAAATACGTCAGGTTCGGAGAGACCGGCCTCACCGTCTCACAATTCTGCCTCGGCGCCTGGCACCTCCCCGGGTCTGGGGTGAACGACGAGTTCGGCATCGAGAAGGTGGACGCCGAGACGTTCGGGAGGATAGTGAGGAAGGCCTACGACCTCGGGATCAACTTCGTGGACGGCGCGAACAGGTACCACGGGAGGATGTCGACCGCCGACCTGGACCACGTCGGCAACTCCGAGAAGCTGCTCGGAGCGGTCCTGAAGGACTACGAGAGGGAGTCGTGGGTCGTCGCGACCAAGGTCAGGGGACCGATGGCGCCCTGGCCGAACGGGCAGGGCCTCTCGAGGAAGCACATCATGTGGCAGATCAGGGAGTCACTTCTGAGGCTCGACCTCGACTACGTCGACCTCTACCAGATCCACTGGGAGGACAACACCACCACGAACGTCGAGACCCTCAAGGCGCTCAACAACCTCGTGGACCGCGGCCTCGTCCACTATCTCGGCGAGAGCAACCACTCCCCCGCCAACGTCGTCGAGTTTATGGAGACCGCGTCGAGGCTCCAGATCGAAGGGTTCGCCTCGATGCAGGAACCCTACAACCTTCTCGAGCGGCGGGTGGAGGGCGAGACCCTACCGGTCGCCAAGAAGTACGGGATGGCCGTGATGGCCTACGTCCCCCTGGCCCAGGGAGTCCTCTCGGGGAAGTACCTCTCCGGGGTCGAGGCGGGGTCTCGGGCCTCTTACATCTCGCAGGTCGCGGGGCAGTACCTAAACCAGGAGACAGCCGCGGCGGTCGGCGGGCTCCTCGAGATTGCCAACGAGAAGGGGATCACCCTCCCGCAGCTCGCGCTCGCCTGGATGCTGAACAAGCAGGTCGACCTCGGTCTGACCATAGTCCCGATACTGGGGATAACGAAGGTTGCCCACCTCGAGGACAACGTGGGCTCCTTGGACGTCAGGCTCACCGGCGACGACATGCAGAGGCTGGAGGAGATAGCGGCCGGGGCCAAGCTCGGGCCGCAGTCCTACTGAGAGACGAGCCGCCACATCTCGCGGACATCGGATTCCGTGGGAGCACCGCGCTCGACCACGAGGTACTCGGCTCCGGCCTCTTTCCCGACCCTCTTCATCGACCTGATCGTCTTCTCGAACTCGTCGTAGGTTATCCCGACCGCACCCGCGGTGAAATCGACCCCGAACGACCGCAGGTCGTCCTTGGTCTTCTCGGGGTCTGCTCCGTGGAGGTATGTCGCGACGACAGCGCCCGTGCTTATGACGTCCCCGTGGACGAACGGCCGGCCGACCAGCTTCTCCAGGGTATAGAAGAAGAGGTGCTCCGTCCCTTCCTGAGGCCAGAACTTCCCGCGCTGCAGGTAGGGGAACTGGAGCGAGTTCAGCGTCATGTGCATCTCCACGAGAGGCCGGATGGCGCCCGCGGTCACTTCCTTGATCTCCGGAGCCAGGGCCATGAGCCTCGAGAGCACCTCCTCTGCTTTCGCGGCCACCGCCGGGTCGTACTCCTCCCCTGCCTCGTCCCTCGCCCTTCTCCAGTCCAAGAGAGATATCCTGGCCGAGTAGATGTCACCTATCGCGGCCCTGTTGAGCCTCTTGGGCGCGCCCCTGATGATCTTCTGGTCGACCACGATCTCGTCCGCGAACTTGTCCCCGATGTAGTTCACGACCCCGTCGATCCGCACCCCCGCCTTCGGGGTCAGGTACGCGTCGGCCGCGAGGATCGTCGGCACCGAGACGAACCTGCACCCGGTCTTCAGGGCGAAGTACTTTGCCGCGTCCACCGCCCTCCCTCCCCCGAGCCCGACCGCGGTGCCAGCATGTGTCACCCTGGAGGTGTTCGCGTCGAGCGTCTCGCGATCGACCTCCTCCACCATCACCGTCTCGATGGGAGGGTGGGTCAGCAGCCCCTTGACGCTGGACCACGGCGGCTCGACCGTGAAGACCACGTAGTCCTCCAGGTCGCGCAGGGCCTCCTGGACGCCGCGGTACTCGACGACGATCCTAGAAAACGGGGAGGACATTCTTCGCGACGGCATCCATTTCCTTCTTCACGGGCGCGCTGAAGAGGATGAGCTCGGAGGCGCCGGCCTTCACGTACTCGTCGAGCCTCTTTATCACGTCGTCCCAGTTCTTGCACGAATGGACGAACCTGCTGAGGCGCTCGGGCGTGATCGCCATCGCCGCCTTCTGGAGGGCGATCGGCGTCCTGATGTCGACCGCGTTCTCGACAAAGGCCGAGAGCTCGTGGCCCGACTCCTTGATTATCTGCGCGGGGGTCTTGAACGCGTAGTCGACGTGCACGACGATCTTGCCGCCCTTCTTCCCGGCGGCCTTCTGCCCCTCCCTGAACCTGGGGACCAGCACGTCCCGTATCCTCTCGGCGCTGTTGCCGGGGCTGAGGGTTACGAAGTGGTCGCCGTACTTACCCGCCCTGTATGCCGCCTTCTCGCCTACCGCGGAGAAGTAGACGTCTATCTTGGTGCGCGGCCGAGTGTACATGAGCAGGAACTCCGAGGAGAAGTACTTCCCCTTGAACGAGAAGGGCTTGGTCGAGGTCCACATCTTCTGCATTAGAGTTATCCCTTCGCAGAGGCGGTCCATCCTCTCCCTCCACGCAGGCCACCTGTCGTTCCAGAACGGCACCTCGTTGACCGCCTCCCCGGAACCGACGCTGAGCAGGAACCGACCCGGGTACATGTTGTCCAGCGTCGCCGCTGCCTGCGCGATGAGCGCCGGATGATACCTGGCCCCTATGGGCGTCGTGACGAGGGGGCCGAGCTGGACCTTCTTCGTCCTCTCGAGCGCCGCCGCCATGACGGACCAGACGAAGGAAGACCTGTCGCTCTTGTGGAACCACGGCATGAAGTGGTCACCGAACCACAGCCTCTTGAACCCGAGCTCCTCTCCGTAGACCGTCGCTTCGACGAAGTCTCTCGGGTCGTAGTAGTTCTCTCCGATGTCAAGTGAGATCAGCGGTTTTGGCATCTGCGTCCGGCTGACTTGCGGCTCTCTTTAAATGGCTTGGGAGCGGGGCGGGGATTATAAGCCCCCGCCGGTACCCTTCGGGCGACAAGCGACAGATGATACTATCCTGCAGCACTATAACCTGGGGTGAGCTAAAGGAGATGAAGGACCTCGAGAAGGCCCTCGCCTCGATAAAGGCGCTGGGCTACTCCGATGCGGGCATCGAATACCCGATGCTCTCTGCGTCCCTGAAGGAGCACGTCAAAGAGGGCGGCGCGGCAGCCAAGAAGGCGGGCCTGACTGTCGCGGCGGTCGCAATCGACACCACGCCAGCGATGGCCAAGGTGGTCAAGGGATTCGGCTCCTCGGTCGGGTGGCTTTGCCTCTTCGAGAAGGACATCGACGTCGCGATAGAGAAGACGAAGAAACTAAGCGCGGTCTGCGCCAAGGTCGGGGTAGACGTCTCTCTCCACCCCCACGTCAGGAGCAACATCCAGTCCACGGATGACCTTGACCGGATCATGAAGGCTTGCGCGCCGAACAGGACATCGGTCTGCGTCGACACGGCGCACCTCACGGCGCTCGACGTCGACATACCCAAGTTCATCAGCCGCTACAAGAAATCAATCTCACTCGTCCACTTCAAGGACCTCAGCGAGAAGAAGCCACAGGAGGAGATCGACTACAACAAGCACTTTGTCGACCTGGGTGACGGTGTTGCGGACCTGAAGGGCGCGCTCAAGGCGCTTCGAGCGATGCGCTACTCAGGCGCGATCATGATAGAGGTCGACAATCCCCCGAAGGGCGAGGTCGAGGCCTCGGCGAAGAAGAACCACGGCTACCTCACATCCATAATCCGCTAGGACCTGACGGAGACGCCCGCAGGGCCTCGGTCCCAAGAGGGCCCGGTCGCTCAGGCCACGGTGACCCAGGCCTTCTTCTTCGAGGACTCAAGGACCGCCTCGATGAGCCTGTTCACCCTCCATCCGTCGTAGAAAGAGGGCGAGTATTCCTCGCCCCCGCCGAGGGCGAGCAGGAAGTCGTGCATCTGGTTCATCACCGAGTCCACGTACCCTGTCCCCATCGTCGCCGAGCTGAAGAGCAGCGTCTCGCCGTACTTGTGCGCGGGCCCGAAGTAGATAGTCCTGAACCCGCTCGCCTCCTTCGGGTCGCGGGCCGAGTAGAACTGCAGCTCGTTCGGCCTCTCCATCGTGAAGTAGATCGTGCCCTCGCTCCCCTGGACCTCGAAGTCGAGCTGGACCTTCCTCCCCGTCGCTATCCAAGACGCTCCGACCTCGGCGATGGCCCCGCCCTCCAGCCTCATCAGGGTCATCGTGACGTCATCGACCCGGGATGGCTCCTTGGTCTTTCCTCCGGGGACCATCCTCTCCGGGATGAAGTTCTCCGCCGCGGCGCAGACCTCCTTCGGCTCACCGACCAGGTACCTCACCATGTCGATCGCGTGGGACCCGAGGTCTGCGAGTGCCCCTGCTCCCGCCTGTTCGGGCCGGAACCGCCAGCTCAGCGGGAACTGGGGGCCTCCCCAGTCCTCCATGAAGTGCGACCTGACGTGGCTTATCCTCCCGAGCTCTCCCTTGGCGATCATCTGTCTGGCGAGGGTGACGGCCGGGGTCCGCCTGTAGTTGAAGCCGACGAGCGTCTTCGCCCCCGTCCTCTTCGCCACCTCGTACATCTCCCGGGCGTCCCTCTCGTTGGAGGCGAGAGGCTTCTCGCAGATCACCGCCTTGCCGTGCTCGAGGGCGTCTATGGCGGGGTCCTTGTGCAGGTACGTCGGGGTCATCACGTCCACTATCTGGACGGACGGGTCGGCTGTCACGCGCCGCCAGTCAGAGGTCCACGAGCCGAACCCCAGCCGCTCCGCGGCGTTCTTTGCCAGCTCGTCGGTCGCCTCTGCGATCACCTTCATCTCGGCGGTCACGGAGGGCCCGAAGAAGAGCGGGACGTTCCCGAACCCGATGGAGTGGGACCTCGCGACCTGCCCGGCGCCGACGAACCCGACGGTGTAACTGGTCGTGACCGGTCACCCGAGGGGGAGCGAGACGGCCCTACGCTCCTGCATCGCCTTCCTCGCCGCCAGCCCGATCTCCACGGCCGCCCTCCCGTCCTTCGCGGTCACCCTGGGGGTGCTGTCCCCGAGGATAGCAACGGCGAACCCCTCGAGCTCCCCCCGGTACGCCTCGTCGAACCTCTCGGTGTACCAGTAGGAGAACTCGTTGCTCTCCCATGACTTCTTCATGACGTGGGCCTCGGAGCTCTTCCCGATGTCCATGAACGCCGCGCCCTCGGTCCCGATGACCTCGGCCCGGATGTCGTACCCGTAGACGGACACCCTGCAGGCGTCGACGTGCGCCAGCGCCCCGTTGGAAAGTCGGATTATCGTCATCGTCGTGTCCTTGTCCCCCAGGCCCTCGAGCTCTGGATAGGCCGCCGTCACGCCGTCGGCGACTACGCTCACGGCCTCGCTTCCGCTCAGCCACCTGATCACGTCGTAGTCGTGGCTGCTGGTGTCCAGGAAGATCCCCCCGCTCACCTTCGGGTCGGCCCAGCCCGCGACCTTCTGGGGCGGGTCCCTGGTGTTGGACCTGAGAAGCAGCATCTTGCCCAGCTCGCCGGAGTCGACGGCGCTCTTGATCCTCATGTACGAGGGATCGAAGCGCCGCTGGTACCCGACCTGGAACTTGGTCCCGCTCCTCCCGGTCATGGCGATGAACTCGTCGGCCTCCGGGAGAGTCAGGGCCATCGGCTTCTCGCAGAAGACGTGCTTGCCCGCCTCGAGGGCGGCGCCCACGACCTCCTTCTTCATGAACGTGGGGGTCGCGACCACCACCGCCTCCACCTCCGGGTTCTTCAGGAGGTCATGATAGTCCGTGTAGACCGTGCTGACGCCCGTGAGCGCGGCGACGTTGTTCGCGGCCTCTATGTACGAGTCTGCGATACCCACGAGCCTGGCGTTGGGTACGCGCCTCGCGAGGTTCTGTCCGTGGACCTTGCCTATCTGGCCTGCGCCGATCAGGCCCACTCCGACTGTCTTCGAAGAATACAACGGGCAATCTCGGCGCTACCGCCGTTAAAACGGTTGCCTCAAGAGTCTCTGTTAAGTTGGTGGGTGATGAAAGCGCTGTTAGTCTTCGGGGGTGGCTTATATTGGATGAAAGAATACAGAATCGTTGCGAGCGATAAAGTGCATCGTCCAACCATTCGATGGAATTGGAATCAACACCCTTCTAGCCGAATGTCTAGTTATGACATACAACGCGATCAACTACGCACAGAAGCAGGGGAGGATGCTATGATGTGAGACGTGTAAGGTGTGGATAGACAGAGATGTGAATGCGGCCCTGAATCTGTCCAAAAGGCGGCTTGCGAGGTTCACGAGTTCCCGTCCCAAGTCGAAGAGTCGCTCGCAACAAGGCGATTTCGCGGCGAGGGAGAAGGGGCCGGCAAGTGAAGCGGTGAAGGGGAACGGGACGAAGACCCTAATCCTCAGAGTCGATGCCAGTAAGTTGGGTGGAGGGCTTCGCCCGATGGTTAACGCCGTCGAGAGTCAACCGTCAGCTCAACAGAACCCCTCAGCTCGGTCGTATCATGACCTTCATCGCCTGGCCGGTCCTGCACAGCTCGAACCCCTTTAGGGCGTCCGCTATCTCCAGCTCGTGGCTGACGATCTCGCCGCTCGGGATGGCCCCGGCCTCGATGAGGCGGATCGCGGGTATGAACCCCGTAGAGTTGGCGTTCGAGCCCAGCACCTCGACCTCGCGTGCCATCATGTCGAAGGGGCCGAGCTGGGCCCTTGCCTCCTTCCTCGCCACTCCCATTATCACGACCCTCCCGCCGGCCCCGACCGACCGCACGGCGCTCTCGACGGTCTCGGCCCTCCCTATCATCTCGACCGCGACGTCAGCGCCCATCCCTCCGGTCTCGCGCTCGACCCTCGCGACCGGATCCTCCACGGCGGGGTCGATCGTCAAGTCGGCGCCGAGCCTCCCGGCCACGACGCGGCGCTTCTCCGCGAGGTCGACCGAGAAGATCTTCCTCACGCCCGCGCGCTTGAGCAGGCTCACCCAGAGCAGCCCCATGGGTCCCGCGCCGTAGACCACGACCGTCTCGTCCGGCTTCACCCTGCTCTTCTCGAAACCGTGGACGACGCAGGCGAGCGGCTCGACGAGCGCCCCCTCCTTCCAGGAGAGCCGCGGGTCGACCTTGTAGACGAACTGCTCGGGGGCCACCATCATCTCGGCGAAGGCCCCGTTCCGCGTTATGCCAAGCTCGATCATGTTGAGGCACATGTTCCTCCTGCCAATCCTGCAGTTCTGGCAGAGCCCGCAGCTGACGTTCGGGTCGACGACCACGTGGTCCCCGACCGCGACGCCGGTCACCGCCGTACCGACCTGTGCCACCTCGCCCGATAGCTCGTGGCCGAGTATCACCGGCGGCTTGGAGGGGTGCCTCCCCTCCATTATCGCGAGGTCGCTACCGCATATGCCGCACTCTCTTACCCTGATCAGGACCCCATGGTCCCCCTCGACCTTGGGGGTGCCGACCTCGTCGACAGAGATCCCCTTACCTACGCCGCTAAAGACGACTGCGCGCATCTCAGGCACACTCCGCTGTATCCAATGAGAACATGATTGGCAGGGTGGGCCGTAGCTTGACGATTTAAACCGTCAGTGCCGGCTCGAAGACGACCTTCATCGACTGCTCGCTGATGGCCGCCTGCATCGCCTCGGCGTGCCTCTCAAGGGGGAACCTGTGGGTCACGACCTTGTCGAACGGCACCGTCCCGGCCATCGACTCCATCATGCGCAGCGCCTGTGCGTATGATATCTCGGTCTGGCCGCCGTTCCCGACGATCGTGGCGTACCTCCCTGAGACGAACTTCTGGACGTTGAGCGTCGTGGTCTTGCCGTTGTCGCTGTAGATTCCCGCCACGAGGTAGTAACCGAAGGGCTTGAGATACGAGAGCCCCTCCTCGACCACTGACGGGTCCCCCGTGCACTCGAAGACCACGTCGGCTCCGCCGCCCTGCAGCCCGTGCATCACGGCCTCGGACCGCTCTTCCCTGGTCATCGTCGCCGCGTTGATCGAGAGGTCGACGCCGAACTGCCTCAAGTACTCGGTCCGGTACTCCGGCATCCCCACCACGACTATCCTGTGCGCGCCGGCGGCCTTCGCCGCGATCACGTGTGCGAGCGCGAGGGGCCCGCTCCCCTGGACAACGACGTCCCCTGCATAGGAGCTCCCGTCACCGGCGAGCTGCAGCGAGTGGAACATCCGGGCGACGGACGTGTATCCGACCGCGAGCACCTCCGCGAAGACCGCGACCCCGTCGGGCACGGCATCAGGGACCTTCGCCAGCTTGGTCTGGGGGAGGAGGTACATCTTCCCGGCGAAACCGCCGAAGAGGTGCGGCGGGTCCCTGGAGGAGATTCCCCAACCGTAGGTCTCCCCTCTCTCGCAGGATGGCCATCCGGGGTGCATCTTGCACCCGACACACTCCTCGCACCTCAGATCGACCACTGGGACGACCCTGTCGCCCGGGCTCAGCGCCTCGCCGGTCAGCGACATCCGCTTTGCCGCCTTCGAACCGATCTTCCCTATCGTGCCGACTATCTCGTGTCCGGGGATTATGGGGAACTTGGTTGGGACCCCGAACGGGTGCGCCTTCACCTCGTCCTTGTAGATGTGCTTGTCAGTCCCGCAGATCCCACAGAGGGTCACGTCGAGAAGCGCCGCGTCCGCCGGGACTTCGGGGTCGGGGAACTCCTGGAGCCTCATCGCGCCAGGAGCGTCCATGACCGCCGCCCGCACAGTCGAGCTCGTCATGCTGACACGCCCGCGGCTTACTCTTGGATATGGACCCAGGCCTCGCTCTTGGCCGAGTCCGCTATCGCGTCCATGATCTGGCAGTTCCGGTACCCGTCGAGGAACGTCGCCCCCTGCGGGCCGACCGGCCTGTCGTCCGAGATCGAGGTCAGGAAGTGGTGGAACTCGTTCACGAACGAATGGTCCCAGCCGAACCCCCCGCCCTGGTTGACCCAGTACTTGCCCATGTACGGGTGCTCCTTGGCGAGCACGTTCAGGGTCCTGTAACCGCTTGTCCCCCTGTCCCTCTCGCTGAGGAAGATCTCGAGCTCGTTGATCCGCTCCAGGTTGAATCGCAGCGAGCCCTCCGTCCCGTATATCTCGAAGCTGAGGTAGTCCATCCTACCCGGGTTCACCCACGAGGTCTCTAGAGTCCCCAGCGCCCCGTTCCTGAACTTCATGGTCGCGACCGTGAGGTCGTCCACGTTGACGCGCTTCTTCTTGCGCGCCCCCTCGGTCTCGGGCCTCTCCTTGATGATGGTCGACTGCGCCCCTGCGACGGCGCCGACCTCTCCGACCAGGTACCTCGCGAGGTCGAGAGCGTGGGTCCCGAGGTCCGAGAGCGCGCCGTACCCCGAGAGTGACGATTCGAACTGCCACCTCATCGGCGTCTTCGGGTCGTCGTAGGTGCTGTTCGTGGTGAGGTACGACCCCCGGAAGAACGTGATCTTCCCGATCTTCCCCTTGTTGATCATCTGCCGTGCGAGCGTTATCGCGGGCATGAACCGGTAGTTGTAGCCGACCATGTGCTTGACCTTGGCCTTCTCGGCCGCGTCCAGCATCCGCTTCGCGTCCGTCGCGCGACGCGCCAGCGGCTTCTCGCAGAAGAGGCTCTTGCCGAGCTTCGCCGCCATGATCATCGGCGCCGGGTGAAGCGCGACGGGCAGGCAGTTGTCGACTATCTCGACCCTCTCGTCGGTCACGACCTTCTCCCAGTCGCTGTATGTCTTCGCGTACCCGTACTTCGCGGCCTCGAACTTGACGACCTTCTTGGTCCTTCCTGCGAGCGCGACCAGCCGCGGGACCAGCTTCATCGGATAGTAGACCTCGGCGACGTCCCTCCAGGCGTGCGCGTGGGCGCGCCCGATGGAATAGCCGAGGACACCTACGCCTATCTCCTTTGCCATGGTCGCGACAGGCCTCCGAACCGATAAAAGCCTTGTCCGGATCGGCGGCCAAAGCGCCAGCCGAGACAGACCGATGGGGGAAGGGAAACGAGTGCCCGGTGGCGTTCCCGGCGAGAACCGGATGACGGGTCCAGACCGCCGGCCTGCTTCGGTCTTCCTCTCGATGGGCATCGTCACCGGCATCCTGGCGCTCTTCTGCTGCGCCGTCCCCCTCTAGCTCTCGCTGAGGGTCTTCGCCCTTGCGACCGCCTATCCCGCGGCCAGGAGGCTGGGGTACCGGGCGCTTGGACGCGGAGGATCCCTGTCACAGTGACCGCGAGACCGCAGACCGCCCCAAACCCAAGCGTTCTTTAGACGGGGAGAAGAAGTGGCGGGTATTGGAACAGGTAGTGGCCCCCGTTCTCGTGGCGCGGAGAAAGTTCAGGAACCAGTGGTTCCCCACCCCCGAGATCGGGCCGAAGGACGCCCTGGTCAAGATGTCAGGCGCAGCGATATGCGGCACCGACAAGCACGTGTTCGCCCAGGGTGAGATAAGGCTCGGCCTCCCCGGCGACGTCGTCAAGCTGCCCGTCATCCTCGGGCACGAGAACGTCGGAGTCATCGAGGAGATAGGGACGGACGCCTCGCGGGAGATGGTCACCGAGGGCCAGCCCCTCGAAATCGGCGAGAGGGTCGTCATCTCCGCCGACATCGTCTGCGGGACTTGCTACTACTGCAGGAACTACTACGGCTTCCCGTGGTGCCTGAACCACAGGAGCTACGGCGACGTCATCAGCAGCAAGGACCCTCCGCACCTCTTCGGCGGCATGGGCGAGAAGATGTTCGTGCTCCCGGGGACGTTCATGTTCAGGGTCCCCAGGCGGATGCCGGATAAGGTCGCGGTCCTCACCGAGCAGATGGCGGTCGCCTACGGCGCCTTCGGGCGGGCGTTCCAGAACCCCAACCCGAAGGAGGGCTACTCCCCCGCAGACACCGTCGTGGTGCAGGGTGTGGGCCCCCTCGGGATGTGCAACGCCCTGATGGCGCGGATGCTGGGGGCGTCCAAGATAATCGCGATAGACAAGTCCCCCTTCCGGCTCAAGATGGCCCGGTCCTTCTGCCACGCCGAGACGATCGACCTATCCGAGCACCCGCGTCCCGAGGACCGTGTGGAGGCGGTGCTCTCCATGACCGACAGGCTGGGCGCGGACACGGTGATAGAGTGCACCGGGTTCCCCCACATAATCTCGGAGGGCCTGGACCTCATGAGGAACGGCGGGACGTACCTCGTCGAGGGCGCTTACTCTGAGGCCGGAGGGACGAAGATCTCGCCCTCGAGGCAGATCCTAGCTAAGAACGCGAAGATCATAGGGGTCTCCGGGATGCCATACCAGGCCTACGGCCGCGCGCTGAAGATGATGGAGAGCTACAGGCATTCGCTCGGCTTCGACAAGCTGGTCACACACGTATTCGGGCAGGAGGACGCCCAGGAGGCCATGGAAGTCTCGATGGGGCTCGACTCGATGAAGGTCGTCGTGGGCCGCATGAAGGGCTAACCCGCGACGGATCCCTTGGGTGGGCCGATCCCGCTCAGGCGAGCGGGAGGGTCACCGGCCTCTCGGTCTTGATCGACTGCCACGCCGCGAGGCCAATCTCGAGGGCCGCCCTGCCGTCCTGGATCGTCGCCCTCGGCTTCCCGTCCTTGACGATGCACTCGACGAACGCCGCCATCTCGTCCCGGTAGGCCTGGGCCCACCTCGTCCCCCAGTACTCCTGCCTCTGGTTGCTGGTCTTCCCGTTCTTGTAGATGTGCGTGAAGCTGTTCTCGCCCATCCCGATGATTATCCCGCCCTCGGTCCCCACCAGCTCCGCCCTGGAGTCGAACCCGTAGGGGGTGTACCCGCACGCGTCGACCTGCGCCATGGCGCCGTTCGCAAGGCGCATGTCCACCACGACCGTGTCGTAGTCGCCGTTCTTCCGCAACTCCTCGTACATCATGGCGTTGCCGTCGGCGTAGATCCTCGTCACCTCGCTCCCCGTCAGGTACCTCAGGGCGTCGAAGTCGTGGCTTGAGGTGTCGAGGAAGACCGAGCCGGACTTCTTGGGGTCGGCCGACCATCCCCCGACGGTCGTCGGCGGGTCCCTGTTGTGCGCCCGCGCCAGGATGATCTTGCCTATCTCCCCCGTCTCAACCGCCTTCCTGGCCTGCATGAAGGAGGTGTCTGACCGCTTCTGGTAGCCGACCTGGAACTTGATGCCGGACCTCTGGACGGCCGAGATCATCTCGTCGGCCTCCTTGAGCGAGAGTGTCATCGGCTTCTCGCAGAAGACGTGCTTGTGCTTCTCGGCTGCGGCGAGGGTGATGTCCTTCTTCAGGAACGGCGGGGTCGCGACGACGACGGCGTCGACGTTCGGGTCAGCCAGGAGCTGCCTGTAGTCCGCGTAGACGGTCTTCACCCCCAGCTTCGACGCGAGCTCGTTCGCCGCGGCCGTGTTGACGTCCGCGATGCCGACAAGCGACGCCCCGGGGACCTTCGTTGCATAGTTCTCGCTGTGGAGCCTCCCTATCGCACCTACGCCGATGACGCCGACGCCTATGCTCTTCATGCTCTCACTCAGAGGATCTCGTCCGCGACCTTGTGGACGGCCGTGACGATGTCGTTGATGTCCGAGTCTGAGAGCAGCGGGCTGATGTCCAGGTGGACGGCCCGGGACAGGAGGTCGAGGCTGGCCTGGTACCTCTTGCTGACCCTCTGTATCCCCTTGAAGATGTGCCCCCAGTGCATGAAGACGTGGCCGTCGTTGGTCGAGGGGTCGTAGACGACCCCGGGATACGAGCCGGAGGTGGTCCAGATGTTCTCGGCCCGGAGCGCCTTCTTGAAGGTGAGCGCCTGCGAGGGCTTCTTCGTGAAGAAGACCAGCGAGATCCCGGCCTCTCCTGGGTCGTTGAGGCGCCTGAACGTGATCGCGTCGATGTCAGAGATCCCCTTCTTGATCTTCGCCTTGTTCTTCTTGATGTCCTTGATTATCCAGTCGATCTTCTTGAGCTGTTCCCGGAGGACGGCCGCGGAGAGCTCGTTCATCCTGTAGTTGACCCCGGGGAAGGCCGGGAAGTCGAACTTCAGGGACGGGTCGTCCCAGGCCCTGTAGGGAGTCCCGACGTCGTGGAACATCACCGAGCGCTGATAGATCAGCTTGTCGTCGGTCAGGATAGCGCCTCCTTCGCCGGCCGAGATCATCTTGTTGAGCTGGAAGCTGTAGGAGGCCACCCTGCCGAACGTCCCTAGCTTCTTTCCGCGGTACGTGGCACCGGCCGCCTGGGCTACGTCCTCGATGAGTGCAATTCCGTAGTCGTCGGCCACCTTCTGCAGCGCCCCGAGGTCCGCGGGCGTCCCGCGGATGTGGACCGCCATGATGGCCTTGGTCCGGTTGGTTATCCTCCTCTCCACGTCAGCCGGGTCCAGGGTCAGGCTGTCATCGACGTCGGCCAAGACCGGCGTGGCACCAGCTGCCACCACCGCGTCCGGGCAGGCTACCCAGGCATAAGTCGGCAGGATCACCTCGTCGCCAGCCCCGATGTCCATCCCGACGAGCGCCGTGTGGAGAGCCGCCGTCCCCGAGGTGACTGCAAGCGCGTACTTCGTGCCGATGTACTTCTTGATGTCGTCCTCGAACTTGCCCGTGATGTTCAGGAACTCGGGGCCGTAGAACCGGTACATCGACTTCGCCTTCAGCACGCTCGTGACCGCGTCGATCTCCTCCTTCCCCACGTAGCCCGCTCCCGGATGCATCACGGGTAGGGGTCCGGACCTTACGGGCTTGCCGCCGTTCATTGCCAATGAAGATTTGTTCGCCAAGCGATACGCGCGCATTCGAGAAGGTTTGGGGCTTAAAGATATTGCCTCATCGGCCTCCTGTCCTCCTGAAGACGCGCCGAAACCCCGCCTCTGGCCCTAGGCGGGCTCGCGGGCGGTCCTAGGAGTCCGAGACGATGCTCGCGGTCTCTGTGACGAACTGCCCGTTGGTCATCTCCACCTCAACGGTCAGAGTGTAGGGGGTCGCGCTGATGCCGCCAGCCGTGAACGAGTAGTAGCCCGTCGAGTTCTTCCCTATGTCCAGGACGTGCGCCGGGCTGACGACCCTCCCGTCCTCGCAGGTGAAGGGCGTGAACCCGGAGATGCCGGTAAGGTTGGGGCCTGCGTCGACGAGGTGGATGTCTATGAACGGCAGGTTCGCCCTGTTGACGACGTTCAGTGTGATCATTCCCGCTCCCTGGTCCGTGCCGATGGTGATGTCGCCGCTCACGGAGAAGAGGCAGACGCTGGACCCAGGACACGGGTTGTTCGAGAGGGCGCCCTGCGGGAAGACCACGAGGGAGGCGACCACGCCCGCTAGGATTGCGACCGCCACAACCGCTGCAACCGCGAGAACGCGCTTCCTTCTCGCTTGCATGGCACGGGCTATGGAATCACCGTTAGATACGTCTATTCCATGGTTCATATCGGGCCCCGAACTTGGCCTCCAGTTCCTGTGCATGGCTGCGCGAGGACCGTCTGGCTCCCGGTTATCACCTGGCCGTCGGTCATGGTCATCGAGACCAAGACCGTGTAGGTGGTGCCAGGGACCCCTCATGACGCAAAGCCGTAGGAACCCGTCGTCGGCTCTCCTATTTGCAGGTAGTTAGAGGCGCTCACCTGGGAGCCGTTGTAGGTGAAGGGGCTCTCGAGCACAAGACCGTTCAGCGTTGGGTTCGAGACCGATACGGCGATGCTCGTGACGGGAAAGTTGGCCGCGTCCTCGACGGAGATGTTCAGCGTGCCTCCTCCCGAAGAAAGGACTGCCATCGCCACCCCTCTGATGGGGACGAGGGGGTTTCCGGGGACGGAGAGGCCTAACCGCGAGCGGGTGTTCAAGAGGATCGCTCCTGCGACTATGAGAAGGGCCATAATCGCTATCGTGGCAGCAACGGCGCGCTTTCCCTTCAAGACGATGCCGTTCCGGACCGGGTCGGGCTACATACGGCTTCCCGTTCTTCGGCTGCGCTTTCGGTCTCCGGGTAGCTCTGACGGGTCGACAATCCAAGCAGGCGGGGGCGCCCAGCCTACCGGCACTTACCTTATCGAGAGGTGCGTCTTGCCGATCGGCATGTCCTTGTAGTCCGGGTGGAACTCGACCGAGAGGTTCCTCGCCTTCGGATCCGCGCTGATTATCCAGAGGAAGCTCATCCCTA
>Ga0182014_10003044_pt1 | contig 20506 bp, 25 predicted proteins | sample 612S2DmetaG_FD_120489 | JGI IMG/M metagenome (GOLD analysis project Ga0182014, IMG submission 120489) | Permafrost microbial communities from Stordalen Mire, Sweden - 612S2D metaG | ecosystem: Environmental > Terrestrial > Soil > Wetlands > Permafrost | place: Sweden: Stordalen | collected... | reverse complement strand
TCGGTACAATCTTTCAGCCCAAAGCCAACTTGACCGACCACTGGTCGACCAATCCCAAGATCTCAATCCAAGTCGAAGTGTCGGTAGACGAGTCCGGTGACCCTCCGAGACCGGACGAGGACCTTTGGTTAAGACCCAAAACGACTGCCGCTTGAAAGAAGTCCTGGCCGAGGTGCATTGAGCGCAACTACAAGTGTCGGGCCGACGTGCACAATCTGACTGGAGGCTTGCGGAATGGTTCACGCAAGAATCTGATACCACTACCACCTCAGATGACAGGTCAACTTTGACCTAGCCCTTTCTGGCAATCGGACCGCCCTGAATGGAAGTGATTTCGAACTTGAAGCCCGCATAACAAAAATTGATATTTACAGTTGTTGTGTAGGGCTGCGCGAATGGATGTGATCGGGTCGGCAGGAAGACCGTCATTTGCTTCGTCATACACGGACCAGCATTCGGATCTTGCTGGTCGTAGGCATCTCCGTAGTCGAGTCCAAAAGAGGCGGTAGCCCCTGGGCCGATTGTCACGACCTTTGGTCGCACCGGAACGAAGATCATGCCGCCTCCGTCGATGACCTTCACCTTGTTGGTCTTATAAGCAGCGGGGTACGTGGTGAGCCTTGGGTAACCCTTAAGGGAGCAAGTTGTCTTGCTGATGTTCATTATGACGAAAGGAATACCCACATTTCCTGCTGCGAAATAGGCTCCACTGGAAGACGCAACAGCCACGGCCAACTGGCTAACGGCGCAAGGCGACACGTCGCTTGACGCAGAAGCGATCGACGAGCTTGACGTCACGGTGAGTCCAAGGACACTCAACACCATCACTGTTGCGGCTATCGCTCGACCCAATACTCGAAGTCTCTTATGCGATGCGATCATGGCGGGAGCCTTCGATTTCTTCGACTTCAGTCATAGTAACTGTCCATCACAATGTCTATATTCAAATAGAAGGGGTGTCGCCGCACTTCGTTGGGCCGACGTCAACATTCGACGACTGGCGCATCAGGCCCTGGAACAAGGCGGAGGATAGGTTGCACTTTCTACGCTGAGACTTTGTCAGCTAAAGGATGATCCGAGAGCAATCTCGAAGACCATTTCTTCCCAATGGACCTTCAGAATCGTTGCGTCATCCGGCGGGGCGGGAATGAATTCGTGTCGACCGACCCTGTCGAGTCGACCCCCACTACTGCCGCCAGTGAATTGGTATGTGGTTCCTCTGTCGTCAGATATTTCGAGCGATTGCATGTCTGGACCGGTTGCCAAAGCGGCAAGGTTCTTAACTTCCTCAGTGCTCTCCGGTCGGAGAATTGGAACCATGCGCCAGACAATTGCCCCCTTCACGTCGTAACGCTCGACACCAAGAATCTGAAGACTGCAGACGTCGGGTAATTCCTTCGCCGGTTGGACCGCGGGGATGAGTTCAATGAAGTGAGGAAAATCTCTTGGCGCGGACGACGGAGGGTGTATCGAAGCACCGCCAGTCGAGCTGAATCGAGCAGTAGAAACACTGAAGGGAGCAATTAGTAGTTCTCTCCATGCCAAGGCCTCATCACGGGTGACGGCCCCGACACCAGTCAGACCATCAAGTAGTCCTTCGACAAAGGTCAAAGTTCCGTAGCGACCCAGTCGCTTCCACCGAGCAGAATCACTGGCCAAACCCGCCAGATAAAGGTCAACTTCAATCTCCATAGTTCGCATGATACTGAGATAGTCGCTCGCATCTTCATCCAAAATGTCACGTCGGCGGGTTACCAGAAGCGGCGAGCAGGGGTACCCGAAATTCTTGGCGTCGAAGGCCTGACATTAGGTCTGCAACCATCCATTGGAGATTGGCTGAGTGAGTCGATCAAGTGAGAAACCAGCAACAGGGGCACACGACCAGTCGTTGCCGAAGAATCACCCGGTGAACGACAGTTTGTAGCGCATCTCGACGTGATAGACCAAGTCCAATATGGAACAGTCGGCAAGAAGGGATTCGAGAACACGTCTACTGTCCGTCGGTTTGCTCTTCTTGCTGATGATAATCCCGTCGTCAAACGCGGTGGGCGCGTCTCCTCTTCAACTGGACTCGATTTCCATGTCGTTCCCGACACTTCAACAGGGTTACGTCCTCTCGCTCTATGACTGCACCGCGAAGACGTGCGCCTCCCTGCGAAGCACTCACGACGCCGGCTCCTCCTGGGGTGCCGTGCCGCTTCCAGAGGAACTGGAGCGAAGTCTCAAACTCGCCTCATGGGGTACGTACGGCACCGACGGCGCGACCGTCGCCGTCCACTTCGCTGACGCGACAAACGGCTGGATCTACGGGACCATCCCCGCACCGGTGACGCCTACCTCGACGAGTCCGAACTGGGTGAGCCGTCTATGGTCAACCCATGACGGTGGCGTTACGTGGAGCCAAGTTCGCCTCGACCCGCTCTCGCTCACTAGCGGAGTCATCCAGATGGCCACGCACGGAGAGTGGACCTATCTCTTTGGAGCATCCTTCGACAAAGGGCGTGCCTATCTGCTCGCCACGCGTTCGAACTCGGACCAGTGGAAGAGCAAGTCGAACGCACGCCTTGGGATCCCCGCGGGAGGATCGCAATTGGAAGGCGCCTTCACGTTCGAGGGTTCCAGCGGTTGGTTCGTAGCCGGCAACGACCGCGGACTCACTGCCAGCGCGCGCCTGGTGGGCAACGGCTCCTGGGGCGCATGGAATGGCCCCTCATTCGAACACTTTGGCGCGAGCATGACTCCCATCGCCCCCGTGACCAGCCGAATCCTGCTCGCCGAGGGCCAGAGCTCGGGTTTCGTCTACCCGCCGGCTTCGTCTGTGCCGCCCGGCTGGAACAACGGAGCTTCGTGGCTCTTTATCTCCTGTGACGCTGGAGCGACCTTCAAACCCTTAAGGCAATTGTCGAGTTCCTATCAAGCGACGTACTCAACAGTCCCGGGCGTCCCGGCAGTGCCCGAGCCGGGAACGATTCTCCTTCAAAGGATCTCGAAATCGGCTTTTCAACTCATATGCAGTACGAACTGGGGACGCACCTGGCGGGTCGTTCTCGACCATCCTGTCTCTCAAGTCGTGTTCACCAGTCGCACGACCGGCTTTGCGATCGTGCAGGTGGGTTCGAGCGAAACGGCCTTCTCGCTCTTTCGAACGATCGATTCTGGAAACAACTGGATCAGGATCAACGTGTAGAGCGCATCGGCAAGCCGGAGGCCCGACGCGACAGAACTGCAACCTTGCACTGGCGGCTGCCTCGAACCGGGAACTATTGAATCGCCAGCCAAGACACTACGATCAGACAGATTCCCAGTCATCGTCAGGATCAACCAAGCGGCTAGCAGCAACTATTCGCTGTAGCGCGACCACACCTAGCAGAGACAAAAGGATTGTGCCGAGGGCCATGCAGATAGTTCCGACAGAATCGGCCCATATTGAAATCGTCGCTCCGGAATATGTGTTCTGCAGAATCGACGCAAGGATCAACAGGATTACCGATGCGATGGTGATCAAGAATGCAGCAAGATTCCACTTTGCGACCGTTCGTAATCGCGCGATGTGTACGTTGACAACCTCGTCGGTTTGGCCGACACTCTGATTGGAAGCCCAGTACCCGTACTGCCACCAGATCAGTGCGGCTGCTAGCAAGAGCAAGGTTGATGTTGAGGGATCAATCCATCTAAGCGCAGACGCAACGAGCGACCATCCCAAGCCGCCCTGGAACCCTGACTGCCCCACCAGAGACATTCCCGTTGAGATTCCACTTCCAATCACTAGTAGACCAACGCTGACGATAATCAATACCGGAGCAAGTTCAGGAAGTTCCCATCCCGAATCGTGTTGGTACTCACTCTTGCGCGCCGGGATATTCTCCGGTTCTTCTATGTCGGCGGTCATTTGAGAAACCTACCCGAGGTGAGACTTGAAGCACCAGAGATTGTTGGCGTCGAAGGCCCGACGTGAACCCCAGCGCTTAGAGCCGGAAGGCTGGGACACCCGAACAAGAAGCCGGGCCCACTCGGGGCCCGGCTTCTCGATATCCGTTGGGACGGATGATTACATCATTCCGCCCATGCCACCCATGCCGCCGTCGCCCATCGGGGCACCAGCAGGCTCAGGCTTGTCGGCAACGATGGCTTCGGTGGTGAGCAGAAGCGCGGCGATTGAAGCCGCGTTCTGCAACGCGGAGCGCGTCACCTTGGCCGGGTCGATGACTCCAGCCTTCACGAGGTCAACGAGCTCACCCGTGGCCGCATTCAGGCCAATCGATCCCTTGGCGTCGGACACTTCGCGCACCTTCACGGCACCCTCGTATCCAGCGTTCGCGGCGATGTGTCGAAGCGGCGACTCGAGCGAGTTCGCTACGATGCGCGCGCCCGTTGCCTCGTCACCGGTCAACGTCTCGACGAGAGCGTCCACAGCGATGCGAGCGCGCACCAGCGCGGTCCCACCACCAGCGACGATGCCTTCGTCGATCGCCGCGCGGGTCGCACTGAGTGCGTCCTCGATGCGGTGCTTCTTCTCCTTCAGCTCGACCTCGGTCGCGGCGCCGACCTTCACGACGGCTACGCCACCGGCGAGCTTCGCGAGGCGCTCTTGGAGCTTCTCGCGGTCCCAGTCCGAGTCGGTGTCTTCGATTTCACGCTTGATCTGAGCGACGCGTCCCGCAACATCAGCTGCGCTTCCCGTTCCGTCCACGATCGTGGTGGCGTCTTTCGTTACGACGATGCGACGCGCGCGGCCTAAGAGGTCCACGGTCGCGGTGTCGAGCTTGAGGCCGATCTCCTCGGAGATGACGGTGCCGCCGGTCAAGACCGCCATGTCCTGGAGCATGGCCTTGCGGCGCTCTCCGAAACCTGGGGCCTTCACGGCGACCGACGTGAAAGTGCCGCGAATCTTGTTCACGACGAGAGTCGCGAGGGCTTCGCCCTCGACGTCCTCGGCGATGATCAGGAGCGGACGACCCGACTGCATGATCTTCTCCAGAACTGGAACGAGGTCGTGCACGGCGGAGATCTTCGAGCTGGTGAACAGGATGAAAGCATCCTCCAGCACCGCTTCCTGACGCTCTGGGTCGGTCACGAAGTACGGCGACAGGTAACCCTTGTCGAACTGCATGCCCTCGGTGAGCTCGAGCTCGATGCCGAAGGTGTTCGACTCCTCCACGGTCACGGTGCCGTCCTTGCCGACCTTGTCGATGGCGTCGGCGATGACCTCGCCGATCGACGCGTCCGCCGCGGAGATCGTGGCGACCTGGGCGATCTGGCTCTTGTCCTCGACAGGCTGGCTCTGGGCGGCGATGGAGTCCACCGCAGCCTTGACGGCCTTCTCGATACCGCGCTTCAGACCCGACGGGTTGGCGCCCGCGGCGACGTTGCGCAGGCCTTCCTTGATCAGGGCCTGGGCGAGCACGGTCGCCGTGGTCGTTCCGTCACCGGCGACGTCGTTGGTCTTGGTAGCGACTTCCTTCACCAACTGGGCGCCCATGTTCTCGAACGGGTCCTCGAGCTCGATCTCTCGGGCGATCGACACACCGTCGTTCGTGATGGTCGGCGCGCCGAACTTCTTGCCGATGACCACATTGCGGCCCTTGGGCCCGAGGGTGACCTTGACCGCGTCAGCGAGCTTGTCGACACCGGCCTCGAGGCCGCGACGGGCCTCTTCATCAAACTTAAGTAGCTTCGACATGTTGCTCCCGGTTACTTAGAGATGGTGGCGAGGACGTCACGGCTGGAGAGGATCAAAAGGTCCTCGCCATCGACGGTGATCTCGGTGCCGCCGTACTTCGAGTAGACGACGGTGTCGCCAACGTTGACGCCCGTGGGGATCACGTCGCCAGTGCTCTCGGTGCGCCGACCAGGACCAGTCGCAAGGACTTCACCCTGCTGGGGCTTCTCCTTCGCGGTGTCCGGGATGACCAGACCTGATGCGGTGGTGGCCTCCGCGACGTTGGGACGGACCACGATGCGGTCTTCTAGTGGGTGTAGCTTCATTTTTATTGCCTCCTGTGCAATTAGCACTCGAAACCTGTGACTGCCAATTTAGCAGCCTAGACGCTCGAGTGCCAAGCCCGAGCCGACTGAGCGTTCCTATGATGCAAGGAACCGACTTCGAGGAACCTCTTGCGAAATCCAGGGCAATCCCCCTCGCCCCGCCCCGCCGGGCCCCCGCCATGAGCGTTTCTTCTCGGCGCCGCGACGTCCTGCTCGTGGCGTACCTTCGCGGCGTGTCGCTGCTCGGGGACACCATTGCCCTGGTGGCGCTCTTCCTCAGGCTCGCTCCGATTGGCCACGAGTGGGCGATCGCCGCGCTCGCGATGGCGGGCACGCTGCCGCTGGTGCTGCTTGCACCGCTCGCGGGCCACGTGGTCGACCACATGCCCGCCAAGCGCCTGCTGACGCTGCTCGGACTGGGCGAGGCGGTCATCTGCACCGGCATCGGCTACTGGCACGGGGTGGCGGCGACACTCGCGCTGATGGCGCTGCTCAGTTGCGCGGTGGCCTTTTCGCTGCCCGGTTACTCCGCCCTCATCCCCTCGCTCGCGGGCGAGAAGAACATCGCCCGGGCGCAAGGCACCATCCAGTCGGTCCAGGGAGCCGCCGGCGTCGTCGGGCCGGCCTTGGGGGGATTCTTGGTGGGGTGGACCGGGAAGAGCTGGCCCCTCTACATCGACGCCATCAGCTTCGCCTTCTGCGCGGTCGGGACGTCACTGCTGCATCACGACCGTCGACCGTCACCTCGCGCCACGATCGAGAGCGTCGAATCCCGCCAACTGATGGCCGGCGTGGTGATGCTCTGGCGCGACGCGATACTACGGCCCATCACCATCTCGATCTCGGTGTTCATCTTCGCCCTCGGGATGGTGAACGTCGGCGAAGTGTTCTTCGCCACGCGGACCCTGCACTCGACGGCGACGTACTACGGCCTCATCGGCGCCAGTTTCGGTCTCGGATCGGTCATCGGCGCGATCTACGCGGGCCGCCTGAAGCAAGAGACCGTGCGACTGGTCACCTACCTCCTCATCTCGATCGTCGTGATCGGCGTCATGATCGGATCGGTCGGGCTCGTCGAGCACATTGGCTACATCTATCCGCTCATGGTGGTCGCCGGCGTCGGCGCAGGCATCGCCAACGTGACCTCCTCGACCCTGCTGGCGCTTCGAACACCCGAGCACCTGCGCGGCAGGGTCTTCGCCGCCTTCGGCGCGATCTTCAGTGCGGGCGAGATTGGCTCGTTCGCGGCGGGCGGACTCATCCTCGTGGTGGTCGCCCCGCGCACGATCTTCCAAATCGCGGGCATCGCGGCGACGCTCACCACGTTGGTCCTCGGGCCCGTCGCCTTCAAGGCCAGCCGGGCCGCGCACGGCAGGGAATCAGGCCTTTAGGGGTTGTGGCGCGTACGCGTCCAGTCGTGCCCTTCGGGCGCGTAGAAGATCCGGTCGTGCAGGCGGTCCTCGCGGTGCTGCCAGAACTCGAAGAAGGTGGGCGTCAACCGGAACCCGCCCCAGTGGACGGGGCGGGGCACGTCGCGGTCCTCGAAGAAGACATCGAGGTCGCGCACGCGCTGCTCGAGTTCCTCGCGAGAGTGCAGCAGCTGGCTCTGATGGCTCGCGTGCGCGCCAATCCGGTGGCCGCGCGGGCGCGCCGCGAAGTAGGCGTCGGATTCCTCGGCGCTCATCGACACGACGTGGCCCTCGATGCGTATCTGGCGCCCGAGCGGCTCGCAGTACCAGAGCAGCGCCGCGTAAGGGTTCTCCTGGATCTCGCGGCCCTTGCGCGACAGGTAGTTCGAGTACCACCCGAAGGAGTGCGCGTCGACGTGGCGCAGCAGCACCATGCGCGCGCTCGGATGGCCGTCCAGGGTCGAAGTGGCGAGCGCGATCGCCTCGCGCTCGACCATGAGGTCCTTCGCCTCGTCGAACCACTTCGTGAACTGGGCGAAGGGGCTCGGGTCGCAGTCCTCCAGGTGCAGCGGCGCCCAGAGCGGGCTCATGAGACGTCCGCCAGCTGCCAGTTGGGGCGGGCGGACAAGTCCATCGGACTCGGCCCGCTCGCCGTGATGCGGTAGATGCCTGCGGCTGCGATCATGGCTGCATTATCGGTGCACATGATCATCGACGGCAAGTGACTTACGACACCAAATTCCCCGGCGAGCCGGATGACTCCCGCGCGCAGCGCCGAGTTCGCGGCGACGCCGCCCGCCAGCGCCACCCCCTTCACCTCGTACTTCTCCATGGCGCCACGAAGTTTGCGCAGGAGCTGCTCGGCGACGGCCGCCTGGAAGGAGGCGGCGACGTCCGCCAGGTCGACGTCACCCTGCTTCTCGGTCGCGCGAACCACCGCCGTCTTCAGGCCCGAGAACGAGAGGTCGAAGTCGGAGCCCGTCATCGAGACCGGCAGTTTCAGGCGACCCGCGGTGCCCTGCTGGGCCAGACGGTCGATCTCGGGTCCGCCGGGATAGCCGAGCCCCAGCCAGCGGGCCACCTTGTCGTACGCCTCGCCGGCGGCATCGTCGATCGTCTCGCCCAGCACCTCGTGGTGCCCGGGACCGGTCTGGTACACGATCAAGCTGTGCCCGCCCGACACCAGGAGCGTCAGGATCGGCCACTCGAGGCCGGGCTGGTCGAGCAGCGGCGCGAACAGGTGGCCCTCGAGGTGGTTGACGGCGACGAACGGCACGCCCCACGCCAGCGCGTACGCCTTCGCCGCCGAGAGCCCGACGAGCAGCGAGCCAATGAGCCCGGGCCCGCTCGTCACCGCGACGGCCTCGATTGCGGGGTGGTGGCGGTCGAGGCCCGCGTCCTCGAGCGCGCGGCGCACCACCGGCCCGATGGTCGCGACGTGCGCGCGTCCCGCGAGTTCGGGCACGACGCCGCCGAAGGCGCGGTGCTGGTCGATCGAGGACTCGATCACCGAGGAGAGGACGTGGTAGTCGCCGTCGACGACCGCCGCGGCAGTTTCGTCGCAGCTGGTTTCGATGCCAAGGACTACTGCCATGGACCCAGCGTAGGCCGGGTCAGTCACCGGGAACGAGGTCCGCCCACAGCACCAGCGCGTCCTCGTTGGTCCGCTCGTAGTAGCCCTTGCGCACGCCGACGGGCTTGAATCCGTAGCGGTAGTACAGGCGCTGGGCCCTCGTGTTGGACGTCGCCACCTCCAGGGTGGCGCGTGTGATGCCGCGCTGGCGCGCGTCGCGCCACGCGTCGTCCATGAGCGAGCTCGCGATGCCGCGACCTTCGTGGCCGGGCATCGTGCCGATCGTGTTGACGTGCAGCTCGTCCAGCACGAACATCACGCCGAGGTAGCCAACGATCTTCTTGTCCTCGACGGCCACGGTGTACCGGCGGGTCTCGGTGTTGGTGATCTCATCGAGCAGCATGCCCCTGGTCCAGGGCTCGGGGAACTGGGACTGCTCGATGACCAGCACCTCGCCCACGTCGCGCCGTTCGCAGGGCCGGATCGTCCAGGCGTGGCTCATGGATGGCGTTGGCGGGTCGTGAAGTTCGCGACCGCGTCGGCTTCGCGAAGGTACAGCGGCGCGACGGTCGCCCCGGCGGGCCGGCTGCTCCCGAGAAGCAGCGCGGCGTGCACCGACGGGACCGACTGGCTGAACAGCTCGCCGTTGGGCACGGCATTGAAGTCGTCGAAGTAGCGCTCGACCCCGTCGCCGGTGAAGGTGACGGCGGCGCCATTGGTCGCCCATTCGATGACGACGTCGCGCGGCACGTCCACCGAAGGCTGGCCCAGTGCCTCGACGCCGCCGTCGAGCTCGAAGGCCTGCACGAACACCTCGCCGCGCCGGCCGTCGACCGCCGCGACGACCGTTCCCCGCACCCCCTCGTCGAATGCCCCGTGGGCGAGGAGTTCGAGCGACGTCACCCCGACGAGCCCGCAGCCGAGACCCTCGGCGAAGCCGATCGCCGTGGCGATGCCGACGCGCAGGCCGGTGAAGAGTCCCGGTCCGATATCGACGACCACGCACTCGACGTCGCGCGGCAGGAGCCCGCACTCCTCGAGCAGCGCCGACATTCCGGCGACCAGCACCTCGGTGTGGCGCCGCTCGACGTCGAGCACGCGCGCCACCTCATGGCCCGCACTCGTGCGCACGCCCACCGCGCAGGCCTGGGTCGCTGTCTCGATGGCGAGCAGGTTCATGTCACCGACCACTTCTCGAGCGCGGCGCGGCGCGCGGCGTCGAGCGCGCCCGTGACCCTGAGCGTGCGCGCGTCGTCGTCATCGATCTCGAAGGTGACTCGCAGCACGTCGCGACCGAAGACCGACTCGGCGAGCTCTCCCCATTCGACCAGCGCCACGCCCGCCTCTTCCACGAGCTCGCCGAGCGCGAGGTCGAGCACTTCGCCGAGGCTCTCGACGCGGTAGACGTCGCAGTGCTGCAGCGTGGCGATGCCGAGGTCGTTGTGGCATTCGTGCTCTCGAACCATGGTGAAGGTCGGACTGGTCACGCGCTCGACGACACCGAGACCCCGGGCGACGCCCTTGGTGAACGTGGTCTTGCCGGCCCCGAGTGCGCCCGTCAGCAGCACGATGTCGCCGCTGCGCAGGGTGGCGGCGAACAGTTCGCCCGCTCGTTGGGTGTCGGCGTCGGTGGCGCAGCGTCGCGCGAAGCTCACACCGTCTCCAACAGTCGCTTCAGGATTCGAAGATCGGCGCGCATCACGTCGACCACGCTAGGTCCCGCGCGCAGCGCCGCGGCCGGGTGGTAGCTGGCGATTCCCCTTGCCTGCCCGAGTCGGCAGACGCGCCCGTGGATCTCGCCCATCCCTTCCGTGTAGCCGAAGACCGCGCGCGCCGCGGTGTTGCCGAGCGCGAGCACGACCAGTGGCGCGCAGTCCTCGAGTTGGCCGAGGAACCACGGGCGACAGGCCGTCAACTCCTCCTTGGTCGGCGTGCGGTTCATGGGCGGGCGGCACTTGACGACGTTGGTGACGAAGCACCGCTCCCTCGTCACTCCCACCTCCTCGTCGAGCAGCTGGAAGAGCAGGCGGCCGCTGCGACCGATGAACGGCTCACCGCCCTCGTCCTCGTTACGCCCCGGGGCCTCGCCCACCACCATCAGCGGCGCGTGGCGCGGTCCCGAGCCGATGACCACGCGTTCGCGGGTCTTCGAGAGTCCGCACCTCGTGCAGGAACGCAGTTCGTCGTAGTCGATCATTCTCAGTCCACGAGGATGCGCGGCACGCGAGCTCCGATGCCGCAGAGGATCTCCCAGGTGATGGTCTCGCCGCGTCGCGCCCACTCCTCGGCGGTGATCTCCTCGTCGCCCTGGCGTCCGAGCAGCACCACGTCGTCACCGGGCTTCACCTGGTCGTCGCCGCAGTCGATCACCAACTGGTCCATGGTGACGTTTCCCGCGAGCGGATAGCGCTTCTCGTTGAGCAGCACCTGCGCGCCGGCGTCAAAAAGCCGCCGGGGATAGCCGTCGGCGTAGCCGAAGGGCACCGTCACCACCGTGGCCGGGTGCTCGAGCGCGCGCCGGCGCCCGTAGCTCGGCCGTTCGCCGGCGTCGAGCCTGCGCACCGCCACCACCTGGGCGCGCAGGCTGAGGGCGGGCTCGAGCTTGAACCCCTTCGCCTCGAGCGCTCCGGAAAGCCACCCGTCGGGCAGGTAGCCGTAGAGCGCCAACCCCACCCGGGCCATGGTCCTGCGGGCCTCCGGGTAACCGAGCGCGCCGGCGCTGTTGGCGAGGTGCACGACCCGGGGCCTCACGCCGCGCTCGCCCAAGGAGTAGAGCACCCGGTCGAAGAGTTCGATCTGGTGACGAGTGAACGCCCGGTCGTCGCCGCTCGATCCATCGGCGACGCTGAAGTGGGTGTAGATGCCCTCGAGATCGATCGCGGGCGATCCGAGCAGCACGTCGACCACTTCATCGGCTCCCGAGGGGTCGACGCCCATCCGGTGCATGCCGGTGTCGATCTTCAGGTGGACGCGGTGCGTGCCGCCGAGGTGCTCGGCCGCCGAGACGGCGGCCCTCGCTCCCTCGAGCGAGCCCACGGTCAGCGTCAGCGAGTGCGACAGGGCGTCGAGGATGCTAGCCGGGGGAATTTCGGCGAGCAGCAGGATCGGCGACGTCACGCCGCTGCCGCGAAGTTCGATCCCCTCGTCGACGATCGCCACCGCAAGCGAGTCAGCGCCTCCGGCGAGCACGGCCCTCGCCGTCAGTAGGGCCCCGTGGCCGTAGCCGTTGGCCTTCACCACGGCGCAGAGCAGCGTGTGGCCGAGCAGTTCCTTCATGACTCTCACGTTGTGAGCGATGGCCGACGCGGAAATCTCGGCCCATGCGGGACGGCGGACCCCCTCAACGGACACGGGGGTCCCCGGGGGTAGCGCTCGCGACCGCGAAGGCCGCCGCGGTCTGGCTGGTGTGGGTGAGCGAAACGTGCAACTCGGTGACTCCTCGTCGCGTGGCAAGCTCCCGGGCGGCACCGTGCAGTCGCACTGACGGGGCTCCGCTCTGCTCGCGGTGGATCTCGATGCTGTGCCACGGCACGGCACCGATGCCCGAACCGAGGGTCTTCAGGATCGCCTCCTTCGCGGCAAATCGGGCGGCGAGGCGCTCGGGGCGCGACTTCGCGTCGCTGCGCTCCTGTTCGGTGAACAACCGCTGCGACAGTTTCGGATGACGTTCGAGCGCGAGCGCGAACCGAGCGACATCCACGATGTCGACGCCCACACCGACGGTCGTCACTACCGGACCATCGGCACTACTCGACCGTCACGGTCTTGGCCAGGTTGCGGGGACGGTCAACGTTGCGTCCGAGACCCCGAGCCATGGCGTAGGCGAAGAGTTGCAGCGGCACGATGTCCACCATGGGGGTGAACATCGGTTCGGTGGCGGGCACGCGAAGCACGTAGTCCGCGACCAAGCCGATCAAGTCGTCGTCGTCGGTCGCGACCGCGACGACGGTGGCGCCGCGGGCCTTCACCTCGGCGAGGTTGGACAGGATCTTCTCGTGCATCGCGGGATCGGTCGCGACCGCCACGACCACGACACCAGGCTCGATCAACGCGAGCGGGCCGTGCTTCAGCTCGCCGGCGGGATAGCCCTCGGCGTGCAGGTAGGTGAGCTCCTTCAGTTTGAGCGCGCCCTCGAGCGCCGTGGGAAAACCCACGTGGCGTCCGATGAAGAAGAAGTCGTGGGCGCCAATCAGTTCCTTCGCCACGTACTCGACGTGCTCGTTGCGCGAGAGCGCGGTCGCCACCTGGGAGCTCACGGCGTTGAGCCCGTGGAACATCGCGTCGATGTCCCCGGGCGGAAGGGTGCCGCGCAACTGGGCCAGGCGAAGCGCCAGCAGCTCGAGGGCGGCGACCTGGGCGACGAAGGCCTTGGTGGAGGCGACCGACACCTCGAGTCCAGCCCTCGTGTAGATGACGGCGTCGGCCTCCCTCGCGAGTGAGGAGTCGACGATGTTGGAGATCGCCACGACATGCGCGCCGCGGCGCTGCGCCTCGCGCGTCGCCTGGATCGTGTCGATGGTCTCGCCGCTCTGGGAGACACCGATGACCAGCGTGCCGATTTCGACGATCGGGTCACGGTAGCGGTACTCGCTCGAGATGTCCACGTCCACGCTCACCCGGGCCCAGCGTTCAATGGCGTACTTGGCGACGAGCGACGCGTGGTGCGAGGTGCCCGCCGCGACGAGCACCACCCGCTTCACGTCGCGCAGCTCCGCGTCGCTGATGCGCAGCTCGTCAAAGCCGATGTCGCCGTTGCGCCGCCGCCGGTCGAGCAGCGTGTCGCGGATCGCATGGGGCTGCTCGCTGATCTCCTTTGACATGAAATCGTCGAAGCCGCCCTTCTCGGCGGTCTCGAGGTCCCAGTCGATCTGGAGTTGGCGAAGTCGGACCGGCGCACCCTCGAGGTCGATGGCCCGAAAGCCCTCGGGCCGGAGTCGCACGATCTCGTCGTCGTTCACGGCGTAGAAGGCGGTGGCGCGGTCGAGGATCGCCGGCACGTCGCTCGCGAGATACGTGGTGCCCGGAGCGGTGCCGACGACCAGGGGCGAGATGCGCCGGGCGGCGACGATGACGTCGGGCTCGTTCGCGTCCATCGCCGCGAGCGCGAAGGCCCCGCGCACGGTGAGCAGGCTCTGACGCACGGCCTCAACGAGTTCGAGACCCTGGGCGCGGAACCGCTCGATCAGGTGCGCGAGCACCTCGGAGTCGGTGACCGACGTGAAGATGTGGCCCTCGAACTCGAGTTGCTCCTTCAGTTCTGTGTGGTTCTCGATGATGCCGTTGTGGATGATGGCGATGTTGCCCGAGCAGTCAAGATGCGGGTGGGCGTTGATCGCCTCGGGAGCACCGTGGGTGGCCCAGCGGGTGTGGCCTATGCCCGAAGTGAATCCCTCGGGGGCGGATTCGCACTCCTTGCGCAAGGCGGCGACCGACTCGGTACCGGCGGCGGCGCGGGCGCGCCACGTCTGGCCGGGACGCACCAAGGCGACCCCCGCGGAGTCGTAGCCGCGGTACTCCAGTCGCTGGAGTCCTTCGAGCAATATCTGAAGCGTGTCGGAGGATCCAACGACCCCGATGATGCCGCACATGAGGGCCAGCCTACTCGGGACCATCTCGGTCCTTTCGTGCGGCTCGCTATTCGGAGAAATGCGACGTGACGCGCGCGGTGAACTCGTCGACGAAGTCTGCGTTCAACGCTTCAACCATCACGCGCACCACCGGCTCGGTTCCCGAGGGACGGATGAGGAGCCGCACGTCGCCCTCAGCGACATCGAATGAAGCGCGCAGCGCGTCAAAGATCGCGAGCACTTTCTTGTCGTCGTAGGCGGTGGCCCGGACGTTGATCAGTGCCTGGGGCACGCGGAGCCACGCGGACTTCGCCTGGTCCGCCAGGGGCCCGCGGCGCACGACGAGGTCCGCGAGGATCAGTCCGGTGAGCAGCCCGTCGCCGGTGGGCGCGAGGTTTCGAAAGATCAGATGACCCGACTGCTCCCCGCCGAGGAGCCAGGATTTCTCCTCGAGGGCGAGCAGGACATTGCGGTCGCCGACGTCGGTCTCGATGAGTTCGATGCCGCGGCTCAGCAGTGCGCGTCGAAGGCCGAGGTTGCTCATCGAGGTCACGACGAGCCCGCCACCGAGCTGGTTTCGTTCGGCGAAGTCGAGCGCGAAGAGGATCATCATGTCGTCGCCGTCGCGCACGTGGCCCTCGGCATCCACCGCAATCAAGCGGTCGGCGTCGCCGTCGAAGGCCAAACCTAGGTCGGCGCCAAGTTCGAGGACCTTCTCCACGAGGTCCGCAACGTGCGTGGACCCGCAGTTCTCGTTGATATTGAGACCGTTCGGCTGATCGTGAATCGTGGTGATCCGCGCTCCAGTGCTCTCAAAGAGCTCGTGGGCCACGTGCGAGGCGGCGCCGTTGGCGCAGTCGAGCACTATATGCAGCGACGAGAGGTCGCCCGGAACCAGCTCACGAAGGTGCTTGGCGTAGTCGTGCTCGGCCTTCGCGTCGATCTCGACTTGCTCGAAGGCCTCGCTCTCCGGCGACGGCGCGGCGTTGAGTGCCTTGGCGACCGCTTCTTCGGTGGCGTGGTCGAGCTTCGCGCCGCCCACACCGAGGACCTTCAGGCCGTTGTCGAAGAAGGGATTGTGCGATGCCGATACGACGACACCCACACCATTTCGTTGCTGGGCGATGACCGCGACGCCGGGCGTCGTGAAGTAGCCGAGATTGACGGCCTTGGCGCCCCCGTCGCGCAGTCCGGCGAGAACGGCGCTCGCGAGGTGAGGCGAGCTCTCTCGAGTGTCGTAGCCGACGAACACCGGGACCGAGAATACGCTCGCCACCGCGCGCCCCAGCCGGTAGGCCAGGTCGACGGTGATCTCCTCGTACGCTCGTCCGCGAATACCGTCCGTGCCAAAACGCACGGTCATGGCCATTAACGCTTCGAGTACTGAGGAGCCTTACGCGCCTTCTTGAGACCGTACTTCTTGGTCTCCTTCTTTCGGGCGTCACGAGTCAAGAGGCCGGCCTTCTTGAGCGAAGGGCGGACGTTCTCGTCGATCTCGAGCAGCGAGCGCGCGATGCCGAGACGAAGCGCGCCGGCCTGTCCCGCCACGCCGCCACCCTCGATGGTCGCGTCGATGTCGTAGGTCTGCTGCGCGTCGATGAGGCGCAGCGGCTCCATCACCATCTGGCGGTGCGTGGCCGACGTGAAGTAGTTGTCGAAGGCTCGCGAGTTGATGGTGATCGTTCCGGTGCCGGGACGAAGGCGAACGCGCGCGACTGCTTCCTTGCGGCGGCCAGTGGTTTGGGTAAGTGGGCTAGACACGGACTGTTCTCCTCTTAACCGCGGCGGATTGCCGAGGTGTCGTACTTCGTAGGCTGCTGCGCGGCGTGCGGGTGCTCGGCACCGGCGTACACGAAGAGCTTGCCCATCTGCGCGCGTCCCAGTCGGTTCTTGGGAACCATTCCCTTGATCGCGTCGAACACGAGCTTCTCGGGGTCGTTCTCGAGCAGCGATGCCCATGACGTCGAGCGCAGTCCGCCCGGGTAGCCCGAGTGGTGGTACTGGAAGTTCTGCGCGGCCTTGTTGGCAGTCACGACGATCTTGTCGGCGTTGATGATGATGACGAAGTCACCGGTGTCGACGTGGGGGGCGAAGAACGTGCGGTGCTTGCCGCGCAGCAACGAGGCGGCGACCGTCGCGACGCGCCCGAGCACGAGGCCCTCGGCGTCGATGACGCGCCACTCGCGCGTAATCTCATGAACCTTTGGTGTGTAGGTGCGCACAATTCTTCCTTCAGCGATCTTTAGGACAGTCACCGCGATGGGACTACTAAGGGACTCTCTACCTTACAAAACCTGAGGGCCCGCCGGCAAATTCATCGAATCCGACCCCGATAAGGCTCAGACCCCCTGCGGGGGCCGGTGGTGGCAAATGGTCCCGTTTGAGGCTCTCCAGGCGCCCTTTCACGGTGTTTTGGGCCAGACGGCCCTGCCCGATAGCGACCATGGTGGAGGTGAGGCAGCGCACCATGTTATGGCAGAAGGACTGGGCGCGGATCGTCAGGCGCGCCACTGGCGCGTTGTCCGGGCTCATCCCCCACGCGTCGTCGATCCGGTCCCAACGAGCGGCGATCACGTGGCGAAGCAGCGGCTCACCGGGTTCCGCGTTCGTCGGACGCCGACAGAAGGCACGGAAATCGTGGGTCCCGATGATGTCTTCGCACGCTCGATTCATGGCGGCGAGGTCCAGCGGGCCCTCGACCGACCACGACCACGCCTCGTTGAGGGCGAGCGCGGGCGGAGTCGCCTCGAGCACCAGGTACCGGTACTCGCGCCACGTCGCGGAGTACCGGGCGTGGAATTCCTCGCCCACCGGCTCGGCGCGAAGCACCCGGATACGACCGCGCAGTTGCTTGTTGAGCGACCTCGCGAGGCGTTCGGGGTCGGGCCCGCGATTCTTCGAGAAGAGTTGCGCCGGCAGGTCCACGTGCACCACCTGGGCGAAGGCGTGCACGCCGGTGTCGGTGCGTCCGGCGCCGACGATGAGGGGCTCTTCGCTCATGCGCAGCGTGCTCGCCAGGGTCTCGCGCAGCAGTCCGACGACCGTCGTGAACTCAGGCTGGAAGGCGAAGCCATTGAAGCCGTTGCCGTCGTAGGCAAGGTCCAGTCGCCACCGTTGGGTGGGAACTACGGGTAGCTCAGACGAACTCAATACGCGCCATCGGGGCGTTGTCACCCTGACGCGGCCCAAGCTTCAAGATGCGCGTGTAGCCACCAGGACGCTCGGTGTAACGAGGAGCGATCTCGGTGAACAGCTTGTGCGTCATGTCCTTGTCGCGAATGAACGCAACGACGCGACGCTGGGCGTGCACCGATCCCTCGGGCGAGTTCTTCGCAGCCGTCACGACCTTCTCGACGATCGGACGAAGCGCCTTCGCCTTCGCCTCGGTGGTGACGATCGACTCGGCGGCGATCATCGACGCGACGAGGTTGCCCATCATCGCCTTCTGGTGGGCGCTGTCGCCACCAAATCGCTTGCCCTTCGTAGGTGTTCCGCGCATGACTAGTCCTCGATCCGCAGTGAGAGACCACGCTCTTCAAGGCGGTCGTTGACGTCCTTCAGCGACGTGGCGCCGAAGTTGGTGATCGAGGTCAGGTCGCGCTCGGTGGCGTTGACGAGCTGGGCGATCGTGTTGATGCCGGCGCGCTTCAGGCAGTTGCGCGAGCGCTCGGTGAGCCCGAGCTCCTCGATGCGGATGTCGAGCTCGGATGCGGCCGCCTGGGCCGTGCCGACGTCGCCCAGTTCCAGCGAAGGAGCCTCTTCGTCGAAGCTGCCGATGAGATCGACGAGCGACCCAAGAGTCTTGCCCGACGAGGCGAGCGCCTCGCGAGGGCTGATCGAGCCGTCGGTCTCGATGTCGATGACGAGGCGGTCGAAGTCCTTGGACTGCTCGACGCGAACGGGCTCGATCTCGAAGCTGACGCGGCGCACCGGAGTGAAGATCGCGTCCAAGGGGATCACGCCGATGGTCGACGAGCCCTTGTTGCCCTCGGCGCCAACGTAGCCCTTGCCGCGCTCGACGGTCAGTTCGAAGGTCAGCGCGCTCTTGGGGTTGGTGAGGTAGGCGAGGTGCAGGTCGGGGTTCAGGATCTCGACGTCGGCGGTCGTCGAGAGGTCGGCGGCGGTCACTGGACCCTCGCCCCTCTTGTCAAGACGCAGGGTGACGGGCTCGTCACTGTGCACGATGAGCAGGAGGTCCTTCAGGTTGAGGCAGATGTCCTGCACGTCTTCCTTCACGCCCTCGATGACACCGAACTCGTGCAGCACGGCGTCGAACTTCACGCGCGTCGCCGCGGCGCCCGGGATCGAGGAGAGCAGGGTGCGGCGCAGGGAGTTGCCGAGCGTGTGGCCGAAACCGGGGTCAAGCGGTCCGATGCCGAAGGACTGGCGGTTGTTGACTTCTTCGCCGAGTGCTTCGATGGTGGGTCGTTGGATGATCAACATGGGGACTCCTTAAGATCTTTGAAAGTTACGTTTACTTCGAGTACAACTCAACGATGAGCTGCTCGTGGATCGATTCGTCGATCTGCTCACGCTGGGGCACTACGCGCACGGTGACGTTGAAGCCGCCCTCGCTGACCTCGAGCCAGCCCGGAACCGTGCGGTCCAGGACGTCGAGGTTGCGCTTCACGTTGAAGTTCTCGCGGGTGACGTTCTTGAGGCCAATGACCTCGCCGGGGCGAACGCGGTACGAGGGGATCGTGACGCGCTTGCCGTTGATGGTCACGTGACCGTGGCGCACGAACTGGCGGGCCTGGGCGCGGCTCGCGCCCCAACCGGCGCGGTAGGCGACGTTGTCGAGGCGCAGCTCGAGGAACTGCAGCAGGTTCGTACCGGTCATGCCGGGGCGGCGGCTCGCCTCTTCGTAGAGGTTGCGGAACTGCTTCTCGAGGATCCCGTAGATACGACGGGCCTTCTGCTTCTCGCGCAGCTGGGTCAGGTACTCAGAGCCCTGGCGCTGGCGGTCGCGACCGTGCATGCCGGGCGGGAACGCGCGCATCTGTCGGTCCGAGTTCTCCGCGACGGGGCACTTCATGGTGAAGCAGCGCTCACCCTTCAGGTACAACTTGGTGCGCTCACGACGACAGAGTCGGCAAACGGGTCCTGTATAACGAGCCATGATCTTCCTTAGCCTCGGCGACGCTTCTTGGGGCGGCATCCGTTGTGGGGTAGCGGGGTGACATCCTTGATGGCCACCACTTCAATGCCGGCGGCGGCGATTGAACGAATAGCGGTCTCGCGGCCGGAGCCGGGACCGCGCACGAGCACGTCAACCTTCTTGACGCCGTGCTCCATCGCGGCGCGGGCGCACTTCTCGGCGGCAAGTTGCGCGGCGTAGGGAGTCGACTTGCGCGAGCCCTTGAAGCCCACCTGGCCCGAGGAGGCCCAGGACAGGACGTTGCCCTCGGGGTCAGTGATGGACACGATGGTGTTGTTGAACGAGCTCTTGATGTGCGCAACGCCGAATGCGATGTTCTTGCGTTCCTTCTTGCGACCCTTGCGAGCCGTGGTGGTCGGCTTAGCCATTACTTCGTTACCTTCTTCTTACCGGCGACAGTGCGCTTTGGTCCCTTGCGGGTGCGGGCGTTGGTGCGGGTGCGCTGGCCGCGAACGGGCAGGCCCTTGCGGTGACGGATCCCCTGCAAGCAGTTGATCTCCATCTTGCGCTTGATGTCCTGGGCGACGTCGCGACGCAGGTCACCCTCGACGGTGACGCTCTGGTCGATGTACGCGCGAAGCTTGTTGATGTCGGCCTCGGTGAGGTCCTTCACGCGAATGGACTCGTCGACCCCCGTCGCCGCGCAGATCTGCTGCGCAGTGGTGGGTCCGACTCCAAAGATGTACGTAAGTGCGATCACCGTTCGCTTTTCGCGAGGGATGTCTACTCCGGCAATACGGGCCATATTCTTCCTCTCCTAGCCCTGGCGCTGCTTGTGACGCGGGTTCTCGCAGATCACGCGGACGTGACCCTC